>JAEIGA010000312.1_pt1 | contig 71090 bp, 57 predicted proteins | sample 9270691 | NCBI WGS metagenome assembly JAEIGA01 (sample SAMN17057246, study PRJNA624740) | gut metagenome | biome: biome; isolation source: fecal sample | host: Bos grunniens | place: China: Xizang | collected 2019 | reverse complement strand
CTCGTCAGAGAGGCTGTGGAATACACCCTCAGAGATCATTGCAACACCATACTCGATACCCATAATCTTACGCTTGATGATAGATGAAACAACGAGGTTTACAATCTTCTCAACGGTAATCTCAGTCTTGTTGAACATCTCAGGGATAACAATCATTGGGTAGTGGCAAGCAGAGCCGATACCAAATGCGAGGTGACCTGCACTACGACCCATAGCTGCAACAACGAACCAGTTAGCAGATGTACGAGCGTCGTTGTATACTGCGCGACCGATAACAGTTCCACCTTCCTTTGCGCTCTGGTAGCCGAAAGTAGGCGAACCAGCTGGAAGTGGAAGGTCGTTATCAATAGTCTTTGGAACGTGGATATTTGAGATAGGGTACTGCTTAGCCTCAAGGAACTTAGCAATACGGTTTGCAGTAGATGCAGTGTCGTCACCACCAACAGTTACGAGCAACTTAATGTTGTTCTCAGTGAAGAAGTTGAGGTTGAAGTTGTTCTCAAAGTCTGAATCCTTTGGCTTGAAGCGGCTCATTGTAAGGTAAGAACCACCCTGGTTAAAGATGTAGTCAGCCTTGAAAAAGTCGAGATCCTCATAACGTGGGGTTGGATTGAACAGACCTGAGTAGCCATAGTGTAGACCGATAACACGATAACCCTTGGCAAGAAAAGTCTTTGCCACGCTACCAACAACAGTGTTCATACCTGGTGCTGGACCACCACCTGTGAGAATTGCAATTGCTTCTTTCATAGTTTTTTATTGTTTAAGTGATAATAGTAATCAAAAATCGTTCAAAGATAACACTTTTTTTGATTGGTTGTAACATAAATCAGCCGAAAAATTGTATTTGATAGCTGTCGGCATAGAGATTTATTGTTTGAATGCACTTTTTTAACGCTCGGCGAACCGTATACCCCGTACCGCTTCGAGCTTTCCCAGAATAGTAGCATATAAGTGCGTTGGCGTTGTCTACTAAGTAGTCGTTTCGCTGGCGATAGATCTCTACGTTGTATGTTTGGCTTATTGTTACCACTTCATCTGCCGACTCTATCACACGCTTGTATCGCTCTGCCCAATCTCTGTTGGGCATTGTCAGCTCGTGCCCACGAAATGGAACAACGCACTGCAATTTCAGCCCATTTAACTCACTCTTGAGCGACAGTACAATCTCCGCGGCTGCGATGTCAAACCCTTCAGCCATGCCGCAGAGAAAGGTACTATATCCCACCTCATAGAGCGCTATAATCACCTCGCGCAGCTTCTCATTTGTTGTCCCCGAATAGTCGCGGTGTCCTGTAAATGCTACTCTCATAGCGCAAAGATAGAAAAAACCGATGAATTTTATCATCGGTTTCTCTGATTTCTCATCTTCCACTCAATCATTGCCACCTCGGCGCGGATGCGTCTTTTTACTCGCAACAGATTTATGAGGCAAAATATGAATGTAATCCACATAACGGTTGACCAAGCACTACAAGACAACATCTTTTCAAAATTGTCATTCGCACCAACAGCGTAGAGGATAAGTGGTACTGCGGTCCAAGTGGCTGCAATCATTCCTGTAGCCCAACTGGCGCGGCTCCAACGAGACATAGGGCAGAGGTTGTGGAAGTTGTGATATAAGCTATAAAGTATCAATACTATAGCTACTGCTGTGATAACAACCTCTTTATATGGAAAGTCTGGAATCCAATTGAACTTGTCAGCGCGGATAATCATCGTCGCGGCAACGAAGAGTAGAATATCCGCCAACTCAAGTTTTCCATCGTCAGGTGTTGGGGTAGATAACTTGCGTCCCTTATTTCCCCAACCGAAAAAACGTGCTCTTCTCTTCATAATTAGTAGGCGTTTTTACGACGTGTACGAATCTTCATGTCGATTGCTGCAGCGCGAGCTCTCGCCTCTCTACGGTTGCTTATCCACTTGTAGAGGCTGATAAAAAAGGCTATCCACATAACTATTGACGAGAGTGAGATATATACCATCTCTTTGTAATCCTCAGCAGTTCCCTCGCCAGAGTAGTAAATTATTATCGGCATCACAGTCCAGAGTATTGCGCCAATGGCACTCTTGATTGTTGCGTGACGCCAGCGAGTAATCGGACCATAGTTAAAGCAATCCCAAATAGTTGCAACGACATAGCAAGCCATAGCAATCAGCGCCACAATGCCTGAGATTACCTCGTGCGGGATATAGATAGCCAAGAAGATGAGTCCCATACATACAAGACCTAAAATCTCGGCCTTGGTGAACTTGACATTCATATCTCTACGCGCCTCCTCCATCGTCTTGCGCTTCCAAACTCCGATGTTAAATCTGAAGAATCTAAATCTATTTCTCATCGCTTTCGGTATTAGGTTTGCTCTTCTTTGCACGAGGCTTGCGCCCTGCTTTGCGCAAAGCCTCGGCAATTATCCACTGCAGCTGTCCGTTTGTACTACGAAACTCATCTTCTGCCCACTTCTCGATGGCATCCATCGTCTCGGCATCGATGCGTAGCACAAAGCTGCGAGTGCTATTCTCTTTCGTAGCCATAATAGATTTAGTTATGCAGAGTACCTGTGTTTACTACCGGCTGTGCCGCCTCATCTGCGCAGAGGACAACCAAAAGGTTGCTAACCATTGCCGCCTTGCGCTCCTCGTCAAGCTCTACAACATCCTCTGTAGATAGACGCTCAAGGGCAATCTTAACCATAGATACTGCACCCTCAACAATCTTCTCACGAGCAGAGATAATAGCGTCTGCCTGCTGACGACGAAGCATTGCAGCTGCAATCTCAGGAGCGTAAGCAAGGTAGTTGATTCTCGCCTCAATAACCTCAATACCTGCCATTGCCAGTCGCTCATTTAGCTCGTCAGTAAGGCGGTCGTTAATCTCATCGCCACCAGAGCGAAGAGTAAGCTCACCCTCAGCATTTGAGTTCTCGTCATACGCGTACATACCTGCCACCTGACGAAGTGCAGAGTCAGATTGTACAGCTACGAAGTTCTCAAGAATGTTCATACGTGTTGTCGATGATGTAGCCATTGCACCAACCTCTGCAGGTGCATCAATCTCAAATACTGCCTTATATGCACCCTCGTTCTTGATTTTCCATACAAGCACAAGACCAATAAGGATAGGGTTACCAGCCTTGTCGTTCACCTTGATAGGGTCTACATTGAGGTTGCGAGCACGCAGTGAGAGCTTCTTTGCGCTCATAAATGGGTTAATCCACCAGAAACCTGTCTCGTAGAATGTTCCGCGATAGTTACCAAAGAAGAGTAGCACTCGTGCCTCATTTGGCTCAAGCATCTTGTAGCCGCAAGCCATAATAATAGCCGCAATAACTGCTACCCATACGCCTGCAAAGAGTAGTCCACCAAACTCGTCACTGTTTACCAACTCCACAAAGAGCCATGCGGCTACTCCAACAAGTGCAAGGTTGATAATAAGAGCTACAAAACCATTGAGTTTCCAGCCGTCATAAGTGTAATTACTGTTTTTCATAGTTGTTAAAGTTTTAAGTGTTAAAATTGATATCATTTTGATATCACAAAGATACAGTATAAAACACTGAACTTCCAAATATTTTTGCAACTTTTTTACGAAAAAGTGCAAAAAAATATGCCGAATGTCAAAAACACTCGGCATACCTATATTATAATGCGGAAACAACTACCACACCTCTGTAACCTTGTACTCTGCTGGAGCGGCGAGGCTATAGTCGGCATTCTCAATAACGTAGTCGCAGGTATATTTACGACCCTTGTCGTCAGTTGCTACCACCTTAACCTTTGCATTAGGGTTCTTGAGGGTGTAGATGTACATGTGGTGGCACGGTACGCAGTAGTTCTTGCGGGTGCTGCCCTTCTTATGTCCACGACCTACAACGCCGGTGTGGTAACCGATAGCCCACCAATCTTTGCTTGACTCAAGGCTTGGGTGCTCGTCACCACGGAATGGAGATGGCTTCATCTTCTTCATCTCGCCAGAGAGTTTACCATCCTCATAGAGCTCAATCTTCCAATCCTTATCTGCGAACCATACATTTGCAAGAATCTTATCGGCACCGAAAGGTAGTGTTGGCTGCTCGTGCTTGCCGCCAAATGTTGCATTACCGCGGTAGAGACGTAGCTGATAGTCTAAGTCAAAGCCGGTACCCTTATAACGGTGGTCAACAACCTTGTTGCCGACAATGTCAATAAGGCCGTAGCCGTTTGGTGTGCCATCGCCATTGTTTTTGCTCCACCACCAGCAACCTGATGCAGCGCCGAAGATGTACTCGTGAATACCATTCTTGTGGGTATAGCGGCGTGTGTAGTGTGTATGTCCTGACATAATCTTGCAGTCAGCATACTCAGAGAGCATATTGAGAACAGCCTGAACACGTGGGCTCTTGCGTAGGTGCTCAAGTGGAATATGTACGCAGAGAATGACCATCTTATCCTTTGATACATAGCTCAGGTCTTTACGAAGCCACTCCACCTGCTCGTCTGTAAAGTCGCCATGATACTTCTTGAAGTTGTTAATATCATCGTAGATAATGTCGTTCATACTTACGATATGCACATCGCCACGATTCCAAGAGTAGTCAATAGGACCAAATGTAGCCTCAAACATACGCTGTAGGCGCACTGTAGGGGTTGAGTTGCGCTTGCCCGTAACTACCGGCTCGTAGTCGCAGTCGTGATTTCCGATAGTCTGGAACATCGGCATACCGATATTCTCGGCACGCATCTCCTCCTTAATCATCGGCATAAGGTAGTTGGCGTTGCGTGGACCCTCAGAGTAGACAATATCACCAAGAGAGATTGCATAACAAGGGGTCTTGCTCTTCTTTGCTGTCTTCTTCAAGTCTGGTGCAGTCTCTGAGTGGAAGCGGTAGATATGACGTAGGTTCTGACACTGTGGGTCAGCTACCATAACAAGGCGGAACTTATCCTCCTTACCATCCTTGAGTGGCTGAAGAACGAAGTCGTAGACCTTGTCGTCGTTGAGCTTCTTGTAGAAGCAAGGGTGACCCTGACGAAGTGGTACACGATACTCTGCAGGAAGAGAGTAGTAGACATAGGCAGCCTCCTCATGACGATTGAAAGAGTACTTACCCTCAGCGTCTGTAGTGACAACAGAGTGTCCGTCGGTAACTACAACGCCCGCAATAGGGGCTCCTTCTGTTGTGCGGATAGTTCCCGTCACATCCTGCGCTGTTGCGTAGGTAGCAATGCCGAGAACAGCAAGTAGTGTAATAAAAAGTCGTTTCATTTTAGTCTATCTTTTAGTTTTTCGTATTGTTCTCTGCTAACTATGCGGTAGTGTGGTGCATAGTGCTTGTTGTATTGTTGGCTGTGGTGCATCACATACTTACCCTCCAACAAGAGTGCTGAAATAGCATCAGAGTCCTCTTTGTAACCATCAAGGGTAGGGTAGAGCTCTGCTACGATATGCTCAATCTCTGCCCACTCACTTCGCCAAGCAGTCAAGTCTGCCTTTGTAACCTCTACAACGCTCGCTATAAAGGCGTCGGCAAGCTCTTCGGCAGTGATTCGGCCCTCTGCTACTGCCTTGAGGTTTATGCGGACAAAGTTGCCACGCCAACCGCATTGCTCTGCGTACTCGCTCTCAAAACTCGTGGCATTTTGGCTCTCGCGGATGATAAACTCAACCACTTTGTCCCTATCTGCAAGGGCGTGAGCTACACCAAAACGGTCCTGAAAACAGCTCTTGTAGATATCCTGTAGTCGAGCCTTTGGATGTGACTCTAAGATTCGAGTGATAGCAGTTTGTTGAGCTATTCAGTCTATATTTATCAGCTCGTACTTTTGTGTGCCAAGACCAATCTTCTCTGAGTAGTCAACGATGTGTGTGCCGTGCTTAGTGCGGATGCGCTCAAGCAGTGGACCATTGTCGTTACCCTCAGATGGTGTGATGTTGAAGATAATATCAAGGCAAGCCTTATCCAGAGCAACCGGGTCGGTAGAGGCAAGAATACCTACATCCTTAAGCAATGGGTCTGCAGGGTGTGCGTTACAGTCGCAGTCTACAGACATGTTGTTCATAACGTTGATGTAGAGAATACGCTCACCACCTCCAAAATAGTCGTGAATAGACTGTGCTGCGGCAGCCATAGACTCAAGGAACTCAATCTGGTTGCCGAAATAGTCCCACATCTTCTGCATATCGGTTGTATGGCCTGAAGAGTGGATATACGCCTTTCCTGCGCTTGATGCGTTGCCGATAGACTGATTCTTCAATACGCCACCAAAGCCACCCATAACGTGACCCTTGAAGTGGGCGAGGTTAATCATAAAGTCATAGTTGGCAATATTCTTACCCACAATGTTGTACTTGATGTGGGTTGTATCCTTAACTGGAATCTGAATCTCGCCCTCAGCATCCATAATATCAACATCGGCAATGTCAAAGAAGCCATGCTCACGTGCAGCCTCAAGGTGTGCCTCTGTAGTGTTGCGGCGACCTTTGTAGGCAGTATTGCACTCAACGATAGTACCATTAACCTTCTGAACAAGGTTCTTGATAAGTGCAGGCTTGAGGAAGTTCTTACCACCAGGCTCGCCGGTGCTAATCTTTACCGCAACCTTGCCGGTTGCCTCTACGCCCAATGCCTCATATACGCGCACAAGACCCTCTGGGCTAATGTCTGTTGTCATATATACCTTTGCAGGAGCACTCTCTGTCTGCGGAGTTGTTGCACATCCAAACATAGCTGTTGTTGCCATAATTGATAGAATTAGTTTTTTCATATTGTTCATTTGTTAGGTTGCTTACTTAGCTGCTCGCTTGCGGTCTACCTCATTGAGTAGAATCTTGCGAAGACGCATCGCCTTAGGGGTTACCTCTACATACTCGTCCTCCTTGATATACTCAAGAGCCTCCTCAAGACTGAAGATTTTTGGAGGTGCAATAGAGGCCTTCTCGTCGGAGCCCGATGCACGCATATTTGTCAGCTGCTTTGCTTTGGTGACATTTACTGTGATGTCATTGCCACGAGTGTGCTCGCCGATAACCTGACCCATATATACATCCTCCATCGGAGAGATGAAGAAACGACCACGGTCTTGGAGTTTGTCAATAGAGTATGCGTATGCAGTACCTGTCTCTGAGGCTATGATTGAGCCGTTTGTACGCATCTCAATCTCGCCAACATATGGCTCAAAACCCTTCAATCGGTGTGACATAATCGCCTCGCCAGCAGTAGCTGTGAGCATATTTGAACGAAGACCGATAATACCTCGCGATGGAATATCAAACTCAAGTCGTGTGCGACCATTGTTAGACTCCATATTTGTCAGCGTACCCTTGCGACGTGTAGATAGCTCAATCACTGTTCCTGCTACCTCATCTGGGCAATCGACTGCCATCTCCTCAATAGGCTCGCACTTCTGTCCATCAATCTCCTTGATGATAACTTTTGGCTGACCTACCTGAAGCTCGTAGCCCTCGCGGCGCATAGTCTCAATGAGTACAGAGAGGTGAAGCACGCCACGACCGTAGACGATAAATGAGTCGGCATTCTGCCCTGGCTCTACGCGTAGGGCGAGATTCTTCTCCAGCTCGTGGTCAAGGCGCTCCTTGATATGACGTGATGTTACATACTTGCCATCCTTGCCGAAGAATGGGGAGTTGTTAATGGTAAAGAGCATAGACATTGTCGGCTCGTCAATCTTGATTGGTGGCAGTGGCTCTGGATTCTCAGCGTCGCAAACTGTGTCGCCAATCTCAAAGCCTTCAATACCTACAAGGGCACAAATCTCGCCACACTCAACTCTCTCAACCTTCTTCTTGCCCAACCCCTCAAAGACCATCAGCTCCTTAATCTTTGTCTTAACCTTAGTTACTCCATCACGCTTGGCAAGTGTTACGGTTTGACCCGAAACAAGACTTCCGCGAGTAAGCTTACCTACAGCAATACGACCGATGTAAGATGAATACTCAAGCGATGTGATAAGCATCTGTGGTGTACCCTCGGCAGTCTGAGGCTCCGGAATCTCGTCAATAATAGCGTCAAGAAGTGGCTGTATAGAGTCGGTCTTCTCGTTCCACTTATGCGACATCCAGCCCTGTTTTGCCGAGCCGTAGATGGTCTTGTAATCGAGCTGCTCCTCTGTAGCGTCGAGGGTGAACATAAGATCAAAGACCTGCTCGTTTACCACCTCGGGACGACAGTTTGGTTTGTCCACCTTGTTGATAACAACAATAGGCTTCTTGCCAAGCATCAGCGCCTTCTGAAGCACAAAGCGAGTCTGTGGCATGGTGCCCTCAAAGGCGTCTACCAGCAGTAGCACGCCGTCGCACATATTGAGCACACGCTCCACCTCACCACCAAAGTCGGCGTGACCTGGGGTGTCGATGATATTGATTTTGTAATCCTTGTATATTACTGATACGTTCTTTGAGAGGATTGTAATACCACGCTCGCGCTCAAGGTCGTTGTTGTCAAGTACCAGTTCGCCTGTCTTTGACGCCTCGCGGAGCAGGTTGCCCGCCATAATCATCTTGTCAACCAATGTAGTCTTTCCATGGTCTACATGGGCGATGATTGCGATATTTCTAAGTTTCTGCATAAATTTTAATATATTAACGCGCAAAGTTAGCAATTTTAATTGAAAAAAGTATTACTTTTGTCTATCAATTTGACCTTATAAGTGCAAAACTATGAGTAGAATCGAGAATAGCTACGTTTATGTCGGCAGGGCAGCGCAACTACTTGCAGAGCTTACTGCTGGTCGCAGGGTTATTGTTGTCACCGACGATACAGTTCGCTTGCACTACTTTGGACTTATTTCTCAGTTTGAGCATATCACTATTCGGGAGGGCGAGAGCGCGAAGAGCCTTGAAACTGTTGGAATGGTCTACTCGGAGCTTATTCGTAGGGGAGCAGATCGCACAACGATGCTTGTAGGTATCGGTGGCGGCATTGTTACTGATATTACCGGTTTTGTCGGCGCAACATTTATGCGTGGTGTAGATTTTGGCTTTGTGGCAACTACGCTCCTTGCACAGGTGGATGCATCGTTAGGCGGGAAGAATGGTGTCAATGTCGGCGGATATAAAAATATGGCGGGAACTTTCTGTCAGCCAAAGTTTGTTATTTGCGATGTGGCTATGCTTAGCACCCTGCCGGATAGGGAGTTCCGTGCTGGTTTTGCAGAGATAATTAAGTCGGCAATTATCAGTAATCCGATTTTATTTAAGGATCTTGAAAGCGCGCGGTTAGAACTCTTTAGATGCGATTATGGGGCTTTAGAGGCTGTTGTAAGGGCAACGATAAAGATAAAGCTTGATATTGTTAGCAAGGATGAGCGCGAGAGTGGTCTTCGCCGAGTGCTTAACCTTGGACATACGATTGCCCACGCTGTTGAATCTCGGCCAAATTGCCAATATAATCACGGTGAGGCTGTGGCTATCGGTCTAATTGCTATTGCAGATATGGCACGCAAAAATAATCTTATCCATCCAGATGATGCAAATAGGATTGTTGGCTTGTGTAGGCAATACAACTTCGAAATGGGTTATATTGCTGTAACCGACCTTATAGCCTCAATTGCCAAGGATAAGAAGAGAGAGAATGATAAGTTGCACCTTATTGTTCCGAGGGCTATCGGTAGGGTTGAGGATATGGCTGTGACTTTAGATGAGTTAGAACAAATGTTTAAGAGATAAAGATATGATTAAGGGACTTATTTTTGATATGGACGGCACACTTATTCAGAATATGCCGTATCACATGAAGGCTTTTAGCACACTTGCGGAGCGCCTTGGCTACCAGATGTTGCAGCCCGTGACAAACAAATTCTATGGTCGCCATAACGATGAGATATTTCTTGCCATAGCCCCACAGTGGGTTATTGACAAGTATGGTCTTCAATATCTCTCGGATGAAAAGGAGGCTATCTATCGCGAACTTTATGCAGGTAAAGTGTGTCTTACCGATGGTCTTGCAGAGCTGCTTGCAGAGGCTAAGGCCAAGGGCGTTAAGTGTTATGTCGGTTCGGCAGCACCAAGACTTAATATAGACCTTATCTGGAACGGTGCGCAGCTTGATGATAAGATTGATGGATGTATCTGTGGTGACGATGTGGTGAACTTCAAACCTCATCCAGAGATATTTCTTAAGTGTTGTGAGGGCATGGGTCTTGCTCCTGAGGATTGTGTGGTCTTTGAGGATGCAATCTCTGGCATTAAGGCAGGCTGGGCTGCTGGCTGTAAGGTAGTTGCACTCTCAAGTACCGCTACCCCTGAGGCTCTTGCTGCCGATGGTGTGGAGCATATCATTACCGACTTTAAGGGTATGACACTTGAGAGCCTTGAGCAGATGCTTGGGTAGACTGCCGTAACAGTGTAGGGTGCCAAAGGCAAGCTAATGGCTAAAAAAGAAGGAGAGCTAAAAAAGCTCTCCTTCTTTTGCTTCTGGCGTCATGCCGAGGTGTTGATATGCAAGTTCGGTAACTTCACGACCTCGTGGTGTGCGCTTAAGGAATCCCTCCTTGATTAGGAAAGGCTCGTAGACCTCTTCAAGGGTACCTGCCTCCTCGCTCACGGCTGTGGCAATAGTGTTGAGTCCCACGGGTCCTCCGCCAAATTTGGCTATAATGGTGGAGAGAATCTTGTTATCCATCTCATCGAGTCCTCTTGAGTCAATGTTGAGCGCACCCAGTGCCATACGGGTAATCTCAAGGTCTATATGTCCCTCGCCCTTGACCATGGCGAAGTCACGCACTCGGCGTAGCAGCGCATTGGCAATTCGCGGAGTGCCGCGTGAACGTAGAGCAAGCTCTGTAGCGGCATCATCATCAATAGATATGCCGAGAATGGCCGACGAGCGCTTGACGATGCGGTTGAGCACCTTGGCATCGTAGTACTCTAGGTGGCAGGTGATGCCAAAGCGGGCGCGAAGTGGTGAAGTGAGTAGTCCACTGCGTGTTGTTGCACCGATAAGGGTAAATGGCGCAAGTTCTATCTGAATAGAGCGGGCAGAAGGGCCCTTGTCAAGCACAATATCAATCTTGAAATCCTCCATTGCCGAGTAGAGATACTCCTCAACAATAGGACTGAGACGGTGTATCTCGTCAATAAAGAGTACATCGCCCTCGGAGAGGTTTGTCAGCAGACCTGCAAGGTCGCCTGGTTTGTCAAGCACAGGGCCTGAGGTGACCTTCATCTGGGCACCCATCTCGTTGGCAATAATATTTGCAATGGTGGTCTTGCCCAACCCTGGAGGTCCGTGTAACAAGACGTGGTCGAGTGAGTCACCACGCATCAGCGCAGCCTTGATAAAGACCTTGAGATTCTCAACAGTCTTATCCTGACCTGAGAACTGCTCAAGCTCCTGCGGGCGAATCCTGTTCTCAAACTCGCTATCCGACTCGGTGCGCCTACCGTTTCTGTAATCTGACATAGTGCCTTAATGTTTAACTCTGCAAAGTTAATAACTTTTAGCACAAAACAAAAGTTTGGCACAAAATATTGCTTTATCAAATAGTTTTGCTTATCTTTGTGAATACTTGATTTATAGAAACTCTTTGTGTTATGAATGCGCACTACACTAAAAATCTTTCTGTTGAATCCTTCTTATTGAATTTAGGGGGGGGTATTGCGCTGTATATCAGATAGTTGCGTTGATTATTATATATTGTTTATGGTGATGGGGATGCTTGTCACCTGCTGATTGTTGTGTCTATTATAAAAATGATGGTTATGAATAAACGAGTTTACCAAATGCCTTACATTGAGCTGTGTGAGGAGATTACTGTAGAGCGAGGATTTGCTCTCTCAAATATGGAGAGTATTGAGGATGAAGAGTATCCGGAAATTAAGTGGTAATTTAAATTTGTTATGGCGATGAAAAGAGTAATATTTGCAGTGCTTGTAGCACTTTGCATTGCATCTTGTAGCAAGTTTGACCAGCAGGATGCTCTACCAGAGGTTAAGTATGGTCAGTTGAGAGCCTGCTTTGCTGACCAAACTCGAACATATGTTGAGGACGAGCGATTCTTGCGTTGGCATCAGCGTGATGAACTATCTGTGTTCTATGGCGATGCGGTCAATAATAAGTATCGATTTAATGGTCAGACGGGTGATAGTAACGGTACATTTGTCCTGATTATTGATGGTACTGCAACGGGATCTAATGACCCTATTGATAGAATCTATGCCCTCTATCCGCGTGATGCGAGCGCCGAGTGGGTTGGTAATGGTACTTTCCAGTACAGATTGCCTTCGGAGCAGTTCTACCAGAGTGAGTCGTTTGGTCAGAATAGCAACGCAATGGTTGCTGTTACGGCGGATACTTCGGACGATTTGCTGATGTTTAAGAATATCTGTGGATATCTTAAGGTGCAGCTCTATGGTGATGCGACAATAAAGAATATTGTCCTCAGAACAAACGGTGGTGAGAAGATATCTGGTCTTGCATATGTGGCTGCAGAGTATGGAAAGGATCCATCAGTCTCTATGTCAAACTCTGGATTTGATTTGATAAGCCTTAACTGTGGCGAGGGTGTTCTTGTAAGTCAAGATGCTGCAAACCCTACAGATTTCTGGTTTGTTGTTCCGCCAACAATCTTTAGCAAGGGTATTACTATAACGGCTACGGATGTTAATGGTAAGACTTTTACAAAGAGTACCCAATCTCGTTTTGCTATCGGCCGTAACGCCCTTCAGCCTATGGAGGCGCTCTATGTTAAGTGTGATCAGGCTCCGGTGGCTGTAACTGAGATTAAATACACAGCAACTGAGCAGATAACATTCGCCTCAAATTCAAGTATTAACGAGATGATTGTCTACCATAACTACGACCCAGCTACTGGCGAGGGTGTTATTGGACTTAATAGCATCATAACCCTATTTAATGAGTTTTGGTTTAAGCAAAATAAAGCCCTGACAAGTATTGTAATCCCAAATGGTGTGACAACTATTGATAATTATGCTTTTAGTTGGTGTACTGAGTTAAGTGAGATTACCATTCCAAGTAGTGTCACAGAGATTGGTTTTGGCGCGTTTAATTACACTGGTAAAATTAAAAGGGTTAATGTTACGGATATTGATGCGTTGTGTAGGATTAGTTTTGGAAATAACTATTACGCAACCCCATTCTATAATGGTGCACACCTATATGTTAATGGTGAGGAACTTACGGTGCTCAATGTGCCGCAGGATGTAAAGAAGGTTGATGATTACGCCTTCTATGGTTGTCAGAGCATTACAGAGGTTAATATTCCCAATGGTGTAGAGCAGATTGGTTACTATGCGTTCTATTATTGTAGTAATCTCAGAAAGGTTACTATTGGAGAAAATGTAAATTATGTCGGTCAGAGCGCCTTTGCTGGTGCTGATATGCTGGAGACAATATACTGTAGAGCATTGACTCCTCCAGAGATTCCATTGACAATCGTGAGCGATGGTAGCTTCTTTGAACCATACTCGTACCACTCAAATTATGGTGTTGTTAAGAAGATTATTGTACCACTTGCTCTGCTTTCTGACTATAAGAGCGCATATGAGGGTAGCTATGCTTCTAGAGTATATCCAGATGTAGAACCTGAGCTGTCGGGTAATAATGTGATATACTATCAGAGTCAGGATTGCTCTATCGTCACTCCAAATGAGGCGGCGTACTTTGGCGCAAATATTGTCTCTAACACATACGAGAATGGTTGGGGTAAGATACTCTTTGACGGAGATGTTACAGAGATTGGTATCAATGCATTTGCGGGTAGTAAAATGACTGAGATAATCATTCCTCAGAGCGTTACAATCATTGGCGCAAAGGCCTTTGACTCAAGTGCCTTGCGTATTGTGCATATACCAAAGAGCGTTACTCTGATTGAGAGCGATGCTTTCAATAAGGCGATTTATGTATCTATGGTGCATATTGACGACTTTGCTTCGTGGTGTAATATTGAGTTTGATAGCATAACAGCAAACCCATTTAACACTAATGATTCGAGCACTAATAGATGGTTCTATATTGATGACCAACCTGTTTTTGATATAGTTATCCCTGAGCAGGTTACAGCTATAAAGGACTATGCTTTCTATAACTGTCAAACTATGAGTAGTCTCTATATTCAGAAGGATGTCAAGTCTATTGGTGAAAAGGCACTGTATAACTGCGCTGGACACCTTATAATTGATGCGAATCAGCCAGACTACGATTATGCTAGAAGTCCTTTCCATAACTCGCAATTTAAAAAGGTTACTTTTGGAGATAATATTGAGACAGTAGGTGCTAATTTTATGACTGATTGTCTCAAGCTTAAAGAGGTAGTGTTAGGTAAGAATCTAAAGAGTCTTAGTGAGTCAGCATTTTTTAGAAGTGAATATATTACTACTGTTGAGATTAAGGGTGATTTGAAGGTTGAGTATAATCCATTCTATGCGTGCCCTGATTTGATCTCATTCGTTGGTAATAATACCACTGCTGACTCTCGTTGCTGGATTGTAGATGGTGTTTTGATGGCATTTGCACGAAAGGGCATTACGGAGTATACTGTGCCGGACTATGTTAAAGAGATTGGAAATTACGCCTTTAGGAGCAGCCGACTGCAGAAGGTGACTCTGCCTGAGGGTCTTACAAGAATCGGTATTTCAGCCTTCGGAGGATCATATTTGGAGTCAATAACTATCCCAAGTAGCGTTACTGAGATTGGAGATTCCGCCTTTAATGCGACATCAAAACTTGTGAGTGTTGTTATTCCAGATAGTGTAACAAGCTTTGGTAAAAGTGTGTTCTATGGTGCAAAATCTCTTGTGTCTGCTGTGATAGGTAAGGGAATTACCACTATTCCGTCTCAGACATTCTATAAGTGCGGTGCTCTTGCAAGGGTTACTATATCAGAGGGTATTACAGAACTTGGATCCCAGGCCTTTTATCAGTGTACAAATCTTTCGCGAATCACTCTGCCACAAAGCCTAACTAATATTGGCTCGGAAGCGTTTTATGGTTGTGCTGCTTTGAAAACAGCCAATATCCCGCAGTCTGTATCGACTATTGGCGAGAGAGCGTTTAGTAGCTGTTCAAGCCTTGAGAGTGTAGAGTTGGGAGATTTGATAACAAGAATTGAAATGAATACCTTCTACAACTGCACTTCGCTTAATAGCGTAACTATAGGCAAGGGTGTTGCCAACTTCAGAAGTTGTGCTTTCCAGAATTGTTCAAATCTGAAGAGCGTCTATATCTCTGATTTGGCAGCTTGGTGCGGTGCTACTTTCTACGATAATCTTGCCAACCCTCTTTTCCCTGGAAGGGCAAAATTGTATGTAAATGGTGTTGAACTCAATGAGTTTGTAGCTCCAGTAGGGGTTACAACGATAAATTATCGCGCATTTATGGGCTGCTCAAGCATTACAAAGGTTGTTGATATGGCGGATGTGACAACAGTCGGAAACCGTGCATTTTGTGAATGTGCCAACCTCGTAAGTGCTAATCTAGAGGGTGTGAAGGTGTTAGAAGATTATGCCTTTAATACATGTCCGCTATTGGCGAGTGTGCATTTGGGTAGTGATGTCTCAACTATTAAGAGTTGGACTTTCTACTCTGCTAACTCCAGCTTGACAGAGATATATTGTAGAGCTACTACCCCTCCATCTATATATTACAACGCTAACAGTGGATATGGCTCGTTCCCATATAGTGCAGAGATGAAGGTCTACGTACCTCGTGAGGCTGTTGATAACTATCTGCAGTATACAGCTTGTAAAGATGGTCGATACAAGGATAATTGGTATCTATACAAGGAGAATATTCTTCCGTACGACTTTGAGTAACTGTAAATAGTTTTTGTTTGAGAGCTTGCAGTGATGCAGGCTCTTTTTTTGTGGTTTTGGTAAGGAAATTTGTTAGTTTGAAACAAATTTGCTATATTTGCTTTTTGAAGTGTATGGTTCCGTAGTTCAATGGATAGAATATAAGATTCCGGTTCTTACGATAGCGGTTCGAATCCGCTCGGAATCACATTCAAGACAAGGTGCTATTAATTGAGAGTTTTATATGGCGAATGGAGTAGAGAAAAATAGGGCTTGGGAGCGTTTGTCCTTGATTATCAAAGAGTCGGGTATGACTGTTCATGCCTTTGCTGCCCATATAGGCCTGCAGCGTAGCGAGACTCTCTATCAAATCAAGCGTGGGCAGATTGGTATCTCTCGTAATGTGGCTCAGGCAGTGGTGGATTGCTTTCCGGACTATAGTGCTATGTGGTTACGTTCTGGCGTGGGTACGATGTATGCTTGCCCGAGCATTGAGAGGGGTTATATCCCATATTACAACTGTCAGTTGTCTCAGATTGCAGATTTAGAGACTTTAGAGGCGGAGTGCTACCTCTACCTGCCAATGGTTGCTCCTGCAGATTTCGCTATCAGATATATTGGTGACGACATGTTGCCAAATGTGATGAATGGCACCTATCTGATATTGCAGCAGGTAGATATTAAGTCGGTCATCTATGGTGAAATCTATGTGGTGAGGACAGATGACTTTACAGTTTTGAGAACTGTCAGGAGTAGCGCCGAGGGTGATGAAATAAGGCTGGCTGCCTATAACAATCAAAAGTATGATGATATGATTATTCAGCGCAGTGATGTGTTGGAAATATACAGTGTTAAAGCGAGTATAAACCTTAAAAACTAAAAATACTATGATAATTAAAACCAAAGAGAGTGCGTCGTGGTTGATTGGCGCAGTGGCGGGTGTCTGTACCGCAGTGGCTATGGTCGTTGTTAAGGCTACATGGTGGGTTGTGCTTATAGCGTCGCTGCTGACATTTGTGGGAGTGTCGCTGTTTGCATTGTGGATGATTGTAAAGTATGTGGCTTATAAGCTGCGTCCGATATACTCAATGGTTTTGTCGCGCGATATTCATACCGCTGATATTGCGACCGAACTGAAGGATAAAAAGGTGGATGATGTCTCTACAGAGCTTAGTACATGGGCTGAGGATAATGACCGCGAGATTGCACGCCTTAAGGAGGCAGAGAAGTTCCGCAAGCAATATCTCGGCAATGTGGCTCATGAGCTTAAAACTCCAATTTTCAACATTCAAGGCTATATCAGCACTCTGCTTGATGGAGGTTTGGAGGATGAGGTTATTAACCGCAAGTATCTTGAACGTGCAGAGCGTAGCGTTGAGCGAATGATTAACATTCTAAATGACCTCGACACAATCTCTCGTCTTGATAGCGATATGAGCCAGATGCGCCCGGAGAGCTTTGATATGGTGGCTCTATGTAAGGAGATAGCCGACCAGGTGGAGATTGAGGCTTCAAAGCGAAATATAAACCTTATTGTTAAGGGTGCAGATAATCTTCCTTCACGCTGTTGGGTTAATGCAGATAAGTTCTATATCGGTCAAGTACTTGAGAATCTGATTGTAAACTCTATTCGCTATGGCAAGGAGGGTGGAACTACAAAGATTACCTGCCGTGATATGCTTGAGAAGGTGCTTATAGAGGTTGAGGATGATGGTATCGGTATCGCAAAGAGTGACCTTCCACGCGTCTTTGAGCGTTTCTACAGAACTGATAAGGGTAGAAGTCGCGAGCAGGGCGGAACTGGACTCGGCCTTGCGATTGTTAAGCATATTATCGAGAATCACGGTGAGAAGGTCTCAGTCCGCAGCGAGCTGGGCAAGGGTAGCACATTTACATTTACACTTAGCAAAGTACAGTTATAATTATGGTAGAACAATTGGCTGTGGTGTGGGATTTTAATCCCGTACTTGTGAATATCTTCGGCTTTGAGATTCGTTATTATAGCCTTATGTGGGCAGCTGCGCTGCTTGTAGGTGCGTGGATATTCGGCTACTTTTGTAAAAAAGAGGGTAAGAGTCAGGAGCTTGCAGATTCTGCATTTCTCTACATCGCCCTGGGTACAATGATTGGTGCGCGAGTAGGTCACTGCCTCTTCTATGAGCCTGAGTATTATCTGCTCAAGCCGTGGGCTATTATTACCGAGATTCGTGACGGAGGACTTGCCAGCCATGGCGCAACTATTGGTATTATCCTATCTATCTGGCTCTGCTCTCGAAAGAATAAGGTGCCAACAATGTGGATGACTGACCGCCTGGGAGTTATTGCTCCGATAAGCGGTGCGCTTATTCGCTTTGGTAACCTCTTTAACTCTGAGATTATTGGCAATCCGACAGACTTGCCGTGGGGCTTTAAGTTTATGCGACTGCACCGAGGTATTCCTGTTGAGCAGGTGCCTGCTTGCCACCCAACACAGCTCTACGAGGCGTTGTGCTATATTGCAACCTTTGCACTGCTGTGGTGGATGTACAATAAGACCGAGGCTCCACGTCGTCGTGGACTACTCTTTGGTGTGGCGCTGATAGGTATATTCCTTACCAGATTTATTATCGAATTTGTCAAGGTGGACCAGGTGGCTTTTGAGCAGGGTATGACTCTCAATATGGGTCAGTGGCTCAGCGTTCCGTTTATCCTGATCGGTATTGCATCAGTGTGGTACGCCCTTAGCCATCCGGCTGTTGCTGATGATAGTAAAAAGTCAAATCCTAAAAAGAGATAAGTTATGATTACACAGGTAAATAGACTAATCTTTAACACCCTTTGCAAGGGTAGTGATGTTACTCTTCCAAATGTTGGCTCACTTGTTGTGCGTCGCAGCTCTGCAACTAAGGATAAGGGTGGTTTTGTGCCGCCAAAGCGCACTGTAACCTTTACCGGTGAGAGTCGTGGTGTGAATATTGTGGAGCTTATTGCATCTACTGCCAATGTTGATAACAATCGTGCGGAGGAGATTTATAATCAGTGGCTCCTGCATGTTGGTGGCAAAGAGACGCTTGTAATTGAGAGCGTCGGTAAAATTGCTAATCGCAAGTTTACTGCCGATGATATACTACTCTCGCAGCTCAATCCACTTGTAGCGGCAACAGTAGCACCTAAGGCTAAAAAGAGTAATAAGGGTCTTGTTATAGCCCTAGTTGCTATTTTAATCGCTGTGGCAGCTGTAGTGCTTTACCTCTTTATAGGTCGTGAGAAGCCAGAGCCGGTTGTTGTCGCTCCAGAGCCAGTGGTGGAGGTTGCTCCAGAGCCAGAACCTGAGCCGCAGCCAGTTAAGGAAGAGGGCGTTGAGCGTATGGTTGAGGGTGGAAACTACCTCGTTTGGGGAGTATTCGCTCAGAAGCAGAATGCTATGAGCTATAAGAAGATGCTCGAGCGTAAGTATCCGGAGCTTAATTGCACAATCTATCACCATAGAGAGGATACTATGTATCTGCTTGCTGTGTGTGACAAACCTACCCGTACTGCGTGCCTTCACTATATGTGGTCGCTGCAGGAGAAGGATGGTCTGTTTGATGATATGTGGATTTTTACCAATAAATAATGAATATTGCTTCGCTGATAACAAGGGCGATAGATTGCCTATACATCCCCGTGGTTGAGAGATTTATCTCCAAGCAAATCTTCCGCTACGGGGCTTGTGGTGTCTTAAATTTAACCCTTGATGCGGTGTGGTACTTTGTAATCTATAACTTTATCGTAGCCAAGCAGTTTGTTGATTTGGGCTTTGTGGTTATCTCACCACATATACTCTCGCTGGCTATTGTCTTTCCGATAACATTTTTTAATGGCTTTTGGCTCAATCGCCATGTGGCATTTCGCACAACGCATATTTCAGGTGTTAGTCAAGCCGTAAAATACCTATTATCTGTTGTCGGTTCACTGGCTATCAACTACATAGCCATGAAACTGCTTGTTGAGCATTTTAATATCTGGGCAACACCTTCAAAGGTTATCACAACGCTCATTACAACTGTCTATAGCTACCTTATGGGTAGGTATGTAGTCTTTAAGGGGTAGGAATATTTACTTTCTTAGCAACAACTTCTCCAACTCTTGAATGCGGTCGCGGAATCGTGCGGCGGCGAGGAAGTCAAGACTCTTGGCTGCTCGCTCCATATCGGCTTGAGTACGAGTAATCTCTGCGCGTATCTGCTCGGCAGTTTGAGGCTTAGGGGTGTCGGTAATAGTTGCTACGTCAATTTGACCCTGCTGTGCAAGAAGGTTTTGTGCGCTGCCGCTCTTATGTGCTTGGCGAGGCATGAGATTGTTCTCCATGTTGTAGCGAATCTGCTTGTAGCGACGTCGGTTACTCTGCTCAATAGACTCGCGCATGGTCTTTGTCACCTTACCTGCATACATAATAACCAATCCATTCTCATGGCGAGCTGCACGACCGGCGATCTGTGTAATAGCACGAACATTGCGAAGCATACCCTCCATATCTGCATCAATAATTGCTACGAGCGATACCTCTGGCAGGTCAAGACCTTCGCGGAGCAGGTTTACGCCAATAAGCACATCGAACATTCCAGCTCGCAAATCTTCAAGAATCTGTACGCGCTCAAGTGTGTCAACGTCCGAGTGGATATATCTACATCGGATACCCATACGCTCAAAGTAGGTAGCAAGCTCTTCGGCACTACGCTTTGTAAGTGTTGTAACAATAACCTTCTCGTCGCGCTCTGTGCGTAGAGAAATCTGCTCAATAAGGTCGTCAATTTGATTTTCAGAGCTACGCACTTCAAGTGGTGGATCTATAAGCGCTGTTGGACGGATTATCTGCTCAACAATAGCACCCTCAGAGCGTACAATCTCATAGTCGGCAGGTGTGGCACTCACGTAGAGCGTTGTGCCTGTCAGCGACTCAAACTCCTCAAAGCGCAGCGGACGATTGTCACGCGCTGCAGGGAGTCGGAAGCCATACTCAACAAGATTCTCTTTTCTTGCCTTGTCGCCGCCAAACATAGCTCGCACTTGAGGTATTGTCACATGGCTCTCATCTACGATAAGCAGAAAATCCTCTGGAAAGTAGTCTAGTAGACAGAATGGGCGAGTGCCGGCACTTCTGCCGTCAAAGTAGCGAGAGTAGTTCTCAATGCCAGGGCAATAGCCAAGCTCTTTAATCATCTCAAGGTCGTACTCAACTCGTTGCTGTATGCGCTTTGCCTCTGTCGGGCGCCCTTCATGCTCAAAAAAGGCGACCTGCTTGCCCATGTCAATGTATATCTGACTTACCGCTTGAGCAATGCGCTCCTTTGTCGTTACAAAGAGGTTGGCAGGGAAGATGCTCACCTCTGTAAGAGCCTCAAGTCGATGTCCCGAAAGGGGGTCTATGGCATATATTGCCTCAATCTCATCGTCAAAGAATAGAATACGGTAGCACTTCTGACCGAATGCAGACATGATGTCTATATTCTCACCCTTTACGCGGAATGTGGCAGGCGTTAGCTCTAGCTCGGTGCGAGTATATAGGGCGTCTACTAGGCGGTAGAGAATCTGCTTGTGGCTAATAATCTGTCCAACCTTGAGGTGTAGAGTGTTGGCATGAAAGTCTGCAGGATTTCCGATACCATAAAGGCACGATACACTACTTACCACAATAACATCGCGACGTCCTGAGAGTAGGGTGGCAGTGGTTGAAAGACGCATCTTCTCAATCTCGTCGTTAATAGATAGGTCCTTCTCGATGTAAGTATCTGTAGCGGGGAGATACGCCTCTGGCTGATAGTAGTCGTAGTAGGAGACAAAATACTCTACGGCATTATCGGCAAAGAAGTTACGAAACTCACCATATAGCTGTGCCGCCAGGGTTTTGTTGTGGCTCAGTACGAGTGTGGGGCGGTTAAGCCCTGCAATGACATTTGCCATTGTAAAGGTCTTACCCGAGCCTGTGACACCTTGCAGCGTACAGCAATCAATCCCAGACTCAAAACTCTGTAGAATCTGGGAAATTGCCTGTGGCTGGTCGCCCGTAGGACTATAATCCGAGGTGAGCTTAAACTCCATTATCTTATATAATAGGTCTGCCTAAATGGTTGGCTATCTGTACCTTGAGCTTGTTTAGATGACTTAGTTCCAAAAGAATCTCTTCCATCTGCTCCTCAGTTAGGTCATTTGTTAGCTTAGCATTAAGCTCTGCTATGCGAGCAAGAATAGTGCGAGATTTATAGAGCCAGAGCAACTTTGGAATGCCATCGGCGAGCATTGTTGATTCGGAGAGGGAACGAACATCTCTCTGTGTCCATATTGCGCTCTCGGCATAGTTGTCATCAAGTGTTAAAATATCTACCGCTGTGCTGCATACATCAGGGTCTGCATGGTTTACAATCTCCGTCTGGCTAGGATAGCGCGACTGCGCAAGTGCTTCGCGGAAAATAGAGAGAATCTTGTTGTATGTGTCATTGGTGAAGTCAATAGCCACATTATCAAGCTCTTCAATAATCACTTGTGCGGTATTTAGCTCGACAACGCTTCCACTCTCAAGAACCTCATAGTTACACTGACCATATTTGAGCAGATAGTATATAATCTCGCGCTCCAGTGTCGCAGCTGAGGCGCTAAGTGGAATCTCACCGAAACGCTGTGTCTCCTCCTCGCTGTTGGTGGTAGGTCTATTGTCTCGTTTGCCGTAATTGCTGTATCCGCTATGTCCTGATTGCTGTCGTTGTTGCTGTTGCTGGCGCATAATGAATGCCTCCGCCTCATTATCACCTAAAGAGTGCATACGGTGACGGGCAACCTCGCTAATGAGCATATTCTCATCTGCCTCCATAATCTGCGAGCACTCTTTGATGAACATCGAGCGCTGTATAGGGTCGGGTATCTGCGCTATTGAGACGATAATGTTACGTGTAACCTCGCTACGCTTAATAGGGTCGTTGCCCGTCTCAGAGAGGAGTAATTTCGTCTTGAAGGTGATAAAGTTTTCTGCATTAGCAGCAATATACTCCTGCACTTCAGAGGCAGAGTGGCTACGGGCAAATGAGTCTGGGTCATCACCCTCAGGTAGCAGTACAACGCGCACATTCATGCCCTCACGCAGCACAAGGTCAATACCACGAAGTGAAGCCTTGATTCCTGCCGCATCAGAGTCGTAGATAATGGTCAGATTGTTGGTAAAACGGCGAATAAGACGTATTTGGTCAACAGTAAGCGAGGTGCCAGATGAGGCGACAACATTCTCCACACCCGACTGGTGCATGGAGATAACATCGGTATAACCCTCAACCATAATGGCATACTCTAACTGCTGAATAGCCTTCTTAGCAAAGAAGAGTCCGTATAATTCACGCGACTTGTTGTAAATCTCGCTCTCAGGAGAGTTCTGATATTTGGCTACACTTTTATCAGTGCGCATCGTACGACCACCAAAGCCCACAATGCGACCCGAAATGTTGTGTATAGGAAACATTACACGCTCGCGGAAGCGGTCATAAAGCCTGCCATCACTCTCACGCTTGAGTGTCAGACCTGTGGCTAGCAGAAACTCCTCCTTATAGCCCGCCTTAAGGGCATCGCGCGTCATTCTGTCGCCACCGCTGGGACACATGCCGAGGCCAAACTTCTCAATAGTCTTAGCGCTAAAGCCTCGGGCAGAACTAAAGTAGCTCATGCCTACAGGTATGCCCTCCTCTGTATCGCGATGTAGGTAGGAGATAAAGTAGTCTGCAATGTAGCTATTAAGGGCAAACATACTCTCGCGGTTGTCGTTGCGAGCAATATCCTCCTCGGTCATCTCGCGCTCCTTGACCTCTATGCCGTAACGTTTAGCGACAGCCTTCAGAGCTTCAGGATAGCTAATGCCCTCGTGCTCCATGACAAAGGTTACTGCATTGCCCGCCTTGCCACAACCAAAACACTTGAAGAGCCCCTTAGATGGGGATACAACAAACGAAGGCGTCTTCTCATTGTGAAATGGACAACACGCCTGGTAGTTGGCACCCTTCTTTTTGAGTGTCACATAGTCGCTTACCACCTCAACAATGTTGGCAGCAGACATTATTCTATCAATGACATCTCTTTCAATCATAGCTTACAAAGGTAGTGATTATTTGCGAAAGTCGCAAATTCAGTGTACCTTTGTTGCGAAATAGAGTTATTATGAGAAAGATTTGGATTTTGATTTTGGCGGCTATGGCCGTTGCTTGCTCTGGCGGATTGGAGCAGACAGATAGGACCTTTCAGGCAAAGAGCAGTGTTAATGCATACTTTAAGTATATTCGAGTAGTTGAGGGCAAACTCTTGCCTCACCCTGTTATTGCCGCAGACTGTAGTGATGAAGAGTTGAAAATTATGCTCAGCCTGGTGGGTGAGTATGCTGGCTCTGTATACGACCTTGTCAATGCGCCATATAGTCAGGATGCTATGGACTACGAGCGTTATCAAGAGAAATTTGGTGATTTTAATCCTAATGCATCACTCTATCGTTATTACACTAAAAAGGGTGGAGGTGAATGGATGCTTGAGAGTGGCAATTGTAAGTACTATGCATACTGCGAGCATATTGTGAGTATTGAGATTACTAGCGACAAGTATTGGGCTGATGGATATGCAGCAGGTACAAATCTCGCTCCACTCTTTACTGTCGAGTATGCATCTTTGGCCGACTATGTGGCAAGTGGATTTACTACAGCTCCAGTCAAGGTCTATCGTGAGGTGGTTAGCGAACTTAATAGAGAGCACACAAAGCTGATGATGGAGACCGATTATAATATTTACGGCGGTACAGATATGGCATTCTTTACCTCTACAGTTCCAGAGAACCTGCCTATGCACAAAGTCACCATCACCTTTAACCTTGATACAGGCGAGAGTCTATCGTACTCCATTAAGCTGACAAATCTCTATATGTAGGGCAGTTTGGTCGCAAATTTGTACAAGTCGTTTCGTAACAAAATCAAATAGTTATGAGACGACTTTTTACTTTTACAGCACTATGCGGCCTGATAATCTGTTCGGGCTGCTCTGACAATGATGACTGGACCCCTAGCCAGCAAATTCGTCGTGTTGAACGACTTGTAAGCCAGTTTCCTGCTACTGAACGCGATTTCTTGCAATTTATTGACGACATTGAGCAGGGACTGTGGGATTTGGATAATTGGATTACCTATCGCAATGGAGATGTGTGGAATACATCTTATGATGACTTTATCAATACCGCTTTCGGTAAGGGGAGCCAGTTCCTTGACCTTATATTCTATGCCGATGGTACCTGCCGCCAATGCTACCTCTACGCTCCAGCACCGTATAATGATACCATGCCGTATCCCTTCCTCTATACGACACTACTCTGGAGCTTTGATAGCAAAGCTCTGACCATTAAACTAACAAATACCGACTATCAGGCACTTGGTAGCCCCTACGCTCAGACTACGCTGCGCCTGAAATACTACCGCTATGGGGAGTTTATTATGGATGGTCTTCAGCCCTCTACCGAACAACTCAACGGCTATACAATCCGCTACATAGGTACTATTGACGACCCAACTGCCCGACAAATCTTTGCCGACAAATACATCAGCGACCAGCAGGTAGAGAACGATTAATTTGTGCTTGGAATGATAAAAAAACACCCACTACGGTGATGTAGTGGGTGTTTAATAGAGTCTAAAGGTTTAGTAACCGAAAATCTGCTCCTGGGATACAAATTCGATATTGCCGAGGGTTTTGAGGTACTTCATATCAACATCGTTCTTGTCGCCGAGGATGCAATATATATACTCATTATCCTTGATATGGCTCTGTTGGAACTTAGCGACATCGGCAAGTGTCATTGTCTTGATGCCGTTATAGACAGCCTCTGTGCGGTTGAGGTCGGTAATGCCGAACTGCATATCGCCGATATACTTCCACAGCACATCCATCTTTGTAGTTCTGCCAGTTGCCATGCCGGTCAGTAGGCCCTGCTTTGTCAGTTCAAAGGCAGCTTCTGACTGTGGCATATTCTCAATAATCTCATCAAATGCCTCTACGGCCTGCTGCATCTTGTCGTTCTGGGTAGCAATAAAGGCGTAGAAGTAGTAAGGCTCGTTACATGTTTTACCTTGACCGAGGTATGCGTATGAGGAGTATGCAAGACCGCGAGCCTCGCGCATCTCCTGGAAGACGATTGCATTCATACCGCCGCTGAAGTACTCGTTATAAAGACGTACAGACGGATCAAGAGTAACATCGAACATATCTCCACCGCAGGTATACTGCATATAGTATATCTGTTTTGCATCGTACTGTGCAAATACTACCTTAGGCTCCGTAACCTCAACAGTCGGAGTGCTCTTATACTCTACCGGTATTAGGTTCTCAGCAACAGAGTGAGAGGCATTGAGCTGCTTTTTAAGCTCGCGCTTACTCATAGGACCATAGTAAAGGATACGGTGCTGATAGTTCTTCAGACCACGAATCTTGTCGAGTAGAGCCTCTGACTCAAGGGCCATAAGTTGCTCATTTGTAAGGGTTGTGCGAGCAACGTAATCGCTGCCGTAGATAACATAACGCTGCAGAGCATTGTAATTTGCGCGCTGATTGGTCTTGTTGTTTGCGCGCTCCTTGAGAATATCACTCTTAACCTCAGAGAGTACATCCTCGTCACCCTTTACATTTGCCATATAATCCTCAGCAAGAGCTATAGCTGACGGCATATTCTCTGTAATACCTGAAATGGTTACGTAGAAGTTTGTAGATGAAGGAGAGAATGAAACGTCACATGCAAGCTCATACTGCTCGCTCATAATCTGTGCTAGGCTCTTGTTCTCTGTGCCGAGCATTGCAAGATAGTCGCGTGCTACTGATAGCGCAGGGTCTGTCTCAAGACCAAAGTCGTAGAGGTATACAAGCTCAAAGCGCTCGTTAAGCTCATTCTGCTTATAGAGCACCTCAATGCCATTGTCAAGGGTGAAGATGTCCATGTCGCGCTCAAAATCGGTAAATTGAGGAGCTATAGGCTCAACCTCAGAGTTTGCAATAGCCTTTAGGAACTCCGACTGGCTATCTCTGTTTGTCGCGATAGGGGTAATCTGTGGCTTGTCAATCTTCTTCTGGTTTTTGTCCTCGCCCTGACGCTTATAGACGGTAACCATGCTCTCTTTAGTGAGCTTTGTGTTTGCCCAAGCAACTACATCCTCCTTAGTAATCTTTGACGCACGATCAAGCTTTGAGACAACATCTGCCCAGTTATCCTGGTTGATAAACGATAGTGCCATAGCATAGCAACGGTTGAAGTTATCCTCGTATGATACCATCAAGTCGCGCTTGTAATTTGCGATAATAGCATTCAAAATACTCTCATCAAACTCACCGCTACGTAGTGCATCTACCTGCTCAAGAAGTAAAGTCTCAACCTGCTCAAGGGGCTGACCCTGCTTTGGCATACCAAAGAGCATCATAAAGCCAGCATCTGATAGCTGATCTGCTGATGCAGAGCCATAGAGCACCTTCTGAGTTTGGGTTAGGTTAATGTCAATTAGACCACAGTTGCCGTTGCTGAGTACAGATGATACAATGTCGAGCATCAGCGCATCATCACTATTTGCTGCGCCAGTGAGCCAACCTGCAAAGAGTGTCTCACTCTCAAGTCCCCAAACCTCAGCCTGACGAGGCTCTGTGACTGGGGTAATAGAGCCCTCAATACCCTCTGGAAGATTATGATTTGGAACCATATCGCCAAAGTATGCATCTACAATCTTGATAACCTCATCCGGATTGAAATCACCAGAGAGACATACCGCCATATTGTTTGGCACGTAGTAGGTGTTATAGTAGTTCTTGATATTTGTAATTGAAGGATTCTTAAGATGTTCTTGCTTGCCAAGTACAGAGTGCTGTCCGTATGGGTGGTTTGGCATCATCAGTCCGAGGAACTTATCAATAACCTTGTTATTATCGCGAGTAAGGCTCATATTGTACTCCTCATACACAGTCTCAAGCTCTGTGTGGAAGCCACGAATAACGGCATTCTTGAAGCGCTCTGACTCAATCTTTGCCCAATTCTCAACCTGATTTGACGGAATCTCAGACATATAGCTTGTCTCGTCATACGAAGTCCACGCATTGCAGCCATCGCCACCAATGCTCTGGATAAGTTTGTCGTACTCGTTTGGAATAGAGAACTTTGAAGCCTGCTGTGATAGCTCGTCAATCTGAGCGTAGAGAGCTTTGCGCTGACGCTCATCGGTAGTTACGCGATACTGCTCAAACAGTGCCTCTATCTGATCAAGCAGAGGCTTCTCTGACTGGTAGTCGCTAGTGCCAAACTTATCAGTACCCTTGAACATCAGATGCTCAAAGTAGTGAGCAAGACCTGTTGTCTCTGCAGGGTCGTTCTTCGCACCCACGCGCACCGAGATAATAGTCTGAATACGAGGCTGCTCTTTGTTGACAGATAGATAAACTTTCAGTCCATTGTCGAGTGTATAGATACGTGTGGCAAGGGGATCGCCAGAGACCTTCTCGTAACTATACTCCGAGCAGGATGACAGTGCAAAAACAGCTACTGCCATCAATATTAACCTTAAATGTTTCATAATATTTTGTTTAGAATAGATTTGAAAGCCAATTTGCTAGAGCTGGAAAGACCTCGCTAAAGACCTTGACCAGTAGAATGATGCATAATATCAGCTTAAAGCCTGTACCAACGATAAACGATAGAAAAGAGCCTAAGCCAACCTTAAATGCTCGCTTCAGATCTGAGCTATCTTTGATTATCTCACCCACCACAGCACCTATAAAAGGACCGATGATTGCACCGACAAGGCTACCGAGCAGCATGCCCACAATAAGACCTGCTGTAGCGCCTCTCTCACCCGCTTTGCTACCACCGGCAAGTTTTGTAAGATAGGCAGGTAGAATAAAATCGGCAATAGTTACAGCGGCGGTTAGCGCTAGATATACCCATACGCTATTTGTAGAGATTTGGTCAAAAGAGCAGAAGTAGCAGCAGAGAAAACCAATATACGCCAATACTGGTCCTGGAAGTATCGGAACAATACAACCAACCAAGCCGATAAATGTAAAGATAACGGCAAGTATAGCGAGTAGTATATCCACTATTTTACAATCTTATTGGTTGCAGTGTCTGGGAAGATAACCCATGGAGTGAAACTCTTAGCCTCCTCAAAATCCATAGCGGCATATGAGATTATAATAATAACATCGCCCACTGATGCCTTGTGTGCAGCTGCTCCGTTGAGACAGATAACACCGCTATCAGCCTCCCCTGGAATAGCGTAGGTCTCAAGGCGCTCGCCATTTGTTACATTGACAACCTGCACCTTTTCGCCTCGGATAATATTTGCAGCCTCCATCAGAGAACTATCAATAGTGATGCTACCGACATAGTTCACATTTGCTTGCGTAACCTTTACGCGATGAATCTTAGATTTTAGAACTTCAATAACCATCTCTACTTTAGTTTAATATTATCGATAAGGCGAATTTCACCTGCTTGAACGGCAATGCAACCCTGTACTCGCTCACACTCCTGCCAACTCTCTACGCTCTGCATAGTTAGAGCATTGACTGCCTCAAAATAGATAACCTTGAGTAGCGGATTCTTCTCCACCTCTGCAGTAACCCACTCAGTAAGAGCCTTTGGTGTAAGTTCACTAACCTTGGCAGTTGCCGCAGATAACACCTCGTAGATATGTGGTGCTGCAGCGCGGTGCTCTGGGGTAAGTAGTGTATTGCGAGATGAGAGCGCAAGACCATCAATATCGCGGATAATTGGGCACTCAACAATCTCAATATTAATACCGAGCTGAGCCACCATGGCACGGATGACAGCAATCTGCTGGAAGTCCTTCTGACCAAAATATGCCTTGTCCGGCTCAACGATATTGAAGAGTCGGCTCACAACCTGTGCCACGCCATTAAAGTGACCAGGACGGGTAGCTCCCTCCATAACTTTATCAATAAGACCAAAGTCAAAGATGCGTGTATCCGGCTCCGGATATATCTCCTCTACGCTAGGGAAGAGAACGAAGTCTACACCAGCAGCGCTGAGCATTGCAGAATCAGCCTCTGGAGTACGAGGATAGTGCTTTAGGTCGTTCTTATCGTTGAACTGTGTTGGATTTACAAAGACAGATACTACAACAGTGTCGCACTCTTTACGTGCGAGCTCTACAAGAGAGATGTGTCCCTGATGCAGTGCGCCCATAGTAGGCACAAAACCTATTGTTTTATCACGAAGCGGAAGCAGTGCCTCGCGCAACTCTGATACGGTAGAAAATGCTCTCATTTTATACTCTTTTTACGGCACAAAGTTATAAAACTATTCAGAAAAGGCAAAGATTAACAGATATTTATTGCAATAATTTTGGCTCATCACATCCTATGACCACCTTTTGACCATTTGATAGGGTTATAAGATATAGATTATCCATCGCTGTTGCATAGAGTGAGAACTCGCCCAGCTGACGATTCTTAAAGGAACCAAAGTATCCATATAGTCCACCACAGCCCCCTAAGTTTATGGTCCATGACATATCTTTTTGTTGTAGAGCTCTAGTGCTCACTATTGCAGAACGAAGAATTGTTATGCTGTTATAGCGACGCAGTATAGTTATTTGAGAGGCGGAAATCTCAAGCCGTTGTGGCGAGTATCCCTCACAGTACACTACAATTCCAACTACTATTGGAGTGGCGATAATAAGAGCAACAATGCCAGCAAAAATAGCACCACTAAAGAGTAGGCGAATCAGCAAGCCAATAAGCACAACCGCCCCAATATAGTATAATAGAGTGATTGCCCAGACGGCCTTACTCCATCTAAATGGTAGTGTATAAACAGTTTCGCGTGCCATTAGAACTGAACTTTAATTCCTGCAACTGCCCCAATGCCTAATCGACGATAGAGTGCGAAGTCATAAATCTTACAATTTGCAAGGTTGCGACCATCAATGTATATTGTACACTGCTTTGCAACAAACCAGTCAAATGTAAGTCCTAAATCGACGCATACAGGATATGTGTAGCTATGAAGAGTGTAGTTATCTCTAACATCGCCCTCAAAGTAGTTGCCTGCAAAGCTCCAGCTTCTGCTGCCGATAATATCAGCCTTAGCGCCAACGGCAAACTTGTGGTGAGTATATTGAATGTTGAGATTTGCCTCAAAGTTTGGCTTGCCATTCTCAATATCTACAAAATTTTCATCATACAACATCCACTTAAATCCAGCACCAAACATAAGTGTTGAGAGTGGCTTGTACTCTAACGATGCGTTAAGGGTGATGATATTCTGTGCGGCAGTAGTGACATCAAAGCCGATATTATCTACATTTATCCAGTAGAGCGCATTGCTCATAAATGCAGCATTGGCATTGAGACGATAGCTCAGCTTGTTGTTGGTTGTGTGACCTGTAAAACCAGCACGGAGATTGTATATTGTCGTATTAGGCACTGCTTGATACTCAGCACCACGCAAAAGGATGTATGGATTAGCCTGCTGCAGATGCTGGTATGTATTGCGCTCAAGACGGCTGTCAAACTCAATATAAGGCACAAAAGTATCCTTTTGAGCAACATTAAAGCCTACATATACATTTGGTAGAATATGATGGCGGCTCTTCTGATTTGCTATTTTATCGTGGCTATATTTTATCGAAGCCCTGATGTCTATGCTCTTATTGATATTGTGCTCATAGGCTACACTACCACTTATAATATTATTGCTACTCTGTTTGATGTACTTCATGCCAAAGCTGACCTGATAGTCAAAAGTGGCATAAATGCGCGCCTTTGTGCCGATATTCCTGCCTAACTTTAGCCCTGCAGTAGCATTGAACTGCTGCATTTTGCGCTCAAGGTCTGGTAGTTGCTCAGACTTGTCGTTGTAGTAGTCTGCAGCTGCGTAAATGTTGAAGTTCACTTTGCTCATATCGGCAAATGAGTCGCCGAAACTCATGGCAAGAGCGATGTTTTCGTAGTTAACCTCGTCAATAGCATCATCGCTCTTTGGCTGAGCATAGCGATGGAAGATATCCGCATCATAGTAGATGTCACCATTGAATGTATAGCGACCAATGTATTTACCGCCATTGACTCCTATGCGGTTTGACATCTGATGAGCCTTGCCAAGCCACTCTTCAGCAGATATAGGGTTGAAGGTCTTAATATCCGAGTAGCTGCCGCGATGATTTATGTATGCACTCAAATATCCCACATCTGCGCGATTTGTTGAGGCATAGGCATCAACTTCGCTCACAAGAGGGTAGCCGACACCCGCCTTGATGTAGATTGGGTAGTTCTTTGTATATTCCCAATAAGTAACCTTTGCAGGACGAATTTTCTCTGTACTAAGTGCTGAGGCAAAGGATTTTGGAACAATTGTATAGTCTATCTCAGGGCGAATAGATACTGTATCTACCATATCCGGCTGAAAGTCCATCTTTCTTGCCGGAGGGAGCTTTGGTACATATTGCTTAGTAACCTCTACCTCTCGCTCAACCTGCGCTGCGACTGAAAGGGTAACAAGCAGCGCTGAAATTGTCAATATTAATCTTCTCATAGCGTCTCAATTCTCTGTTTAGCCTCAGCAATCACGCCATCGTCAGCAGGCGAGTAGCCGTCAATAATACTCTGGTATGTTGCTCGAGCCTGGAAATTGTCACCTTTGGCGGCATAGACATCGCCCAAAATGATAAATGCTCGACCTAAGTAGTAGCTGTGTGTTGTCTTGCTGTCGGCAAGTTCGTATATAAGTTGCTCCGCCTTGTCGTGCTCACCCTTGTCAAAGTGGTGGCGGATAATGTGATATGCCGACTCGGCACCAATGGCGTCGCTCTTGTCACTACTAAGAGTTCGGTAGATATCTAAAGCCTCGGCTCCGCGATTTGTGTTGCTATATACCTTAGCCTTGCTAAAGCGAGCCTTGCGCACAACAGCCATTTCGATATTCTCAAGGGTGTCAATATCATCAGCCATTGCAAGGGTTAGATTGTTCTCATTATCCAAAATTGTGGCATCAACATAACGCTTAATTGCCTTGCTACGCTCTGCGCTATCCTCTGTGGCTGCATATAGACGACGATAAGCCGATGCAGACTCGGTATACATTTTGTTGTCAAAAGTTACAGTAGCCAGTTTATCCAGTACAGAGAGCGTGTATCTATTCTTTGGTCGGTCAGATAGCAGTTTCATGCGCTCTAATGCACGGTCAAGAGAGTCACACTTTAGGTAACTGTCGCTCAGACAGAATAGCGCATCGTCAATATAATAGCCCTTCGGATATGAGACAATATAGTTCTCAAAGTGAGAAATTGACTCATCAACCTTACCAGCAAGGTAAATTTTCTCTGCACTACGATAGCTTAGAGAGTCGCGCGTAACTGCACTAAGGTCACACTCAACACCAGTGCGCTCGGCATAAGCAAAGTATGAAGAGACATCACCCTTAGCAACATAAATCTCACGAACACTGTTTATTGCATCTTTGGCAGCCTGTGATTGCGGAGCCGCAGAGATAACCTTGTCGTAGAAGTCAAGAGATTTGTCTGTATTGCCTAAGTTAAAGTGCACAAGACCCAAGTCTAACATTGCAGCTGTAAGATATGGGGTGGTAGGGTAGTTCTCAATAAGCGCTTCAAGAGTCTTTGCACCCTCGCTATACTTGCCGGCGTTTAGATATGTGCGACCAAGTTCATAGGCTGCATTGTCTACATAGTCACCCTCTGCTGCAGCAACAATGCTCTTCAGAGCATCTATCTTTGGCTGCTCCTTACCCAGTAAGCCTAATGATATTGCACGGCGATAGCGTGCATAGTGACTCTCAGGCTGAGCTAAGGTTATAGCGCCTTCATAATTCTTTACAGCACTCTGATAGTCACGCTGTAAAAAATGGACGTCAGCAAGGCGATTGTATCCATCTGCACGCACAGCATCACGCTTTTTGTATAGCCAGATAAAACCCTCCAATGCTCGCTGTGCAGCTCCATTATCACCGCGTGCAATCTGCGTATATCCAAGGTTGTAGAGAGCCAGTTTGTACTCATCAGCAGTGCGAGGCGCTCGCTTTAGATAGTAGTTGTATTGCGCTGCTGCCTGCTCCATATCGCCACTCTTGTAGGCAACCTCTCCAAGCCAAAAGGCGCAGAGTGCATTGTACTTAGGGCTCACACCTACAGAGAGCGACTCCTCAAACGATTGCTTTGCCGTAGTGTAATCACCGCCATTGAATGCCTCAACTCCTTTGAAATATGCAATCTTCTGCAGGGCGGTCTTCATGCTGCCGTCAGGATTTGGAAATGCTCGAATAGCGTCGTAAGCCATATCGTAATCCTTAGAGTTGTAGTAGGCTGCGATAAGCAACTCCTTGGCCTCCTCAGTACGAGCAGTGTTTGGATAGCGATTGAGGTAACGAGCAAGTACATTGATAGACTCGTTGAATGTTCCACCGCCAGTCTCAAAGAGGAGTTTGCCGTAGTTAAAGAGGGCATCCTCAGCAATCTCGTTGTTAAAACGCTCGTCAGCAGCCATGGCAAAGGCGCGAATAGCATTACGCTTATCACCCAGGCGGATGTAACAATCAGCAAGGTGGTAAGATGCATTTTGTGCAAGACTATCGGTGCCATCACACGCCGCTTTAAGGGGCTCAACAGCACTCGCATAGTCAGCTGTTCGGTAGGCTGTATATCCGAGGAGATAGTTATCTTCGCGGCTCATCTTGCCATTGTTGCTCTTTGCATAGGCTGTGATGTATTGTAGCGCCTTATTGTAGCCATCAAGACGGAACCACGACTCGGCTGCCAGTCGCATAACAACTGCTCGCTCCTGACCTTGTGCGCTCTTAAGAATTGGGTCACAATGGTTGGTTACATAACTATAGTTCTCTCGCTCAAACTCTAACTGAAGTAGGTAGAATGGGATTAGCTTAGAGTAAGCTTCGCTCTTCTCAAGGGCCTTGAACCCCTCGTAAGCATTATTTAGCTCACCACGGCTGTAGTAGATGTATGACTTGTAGTAGAGCGCATGGTCGGCAACTTCGCATAGAGGAGATATTCTGTTGAAGTACTCCATCGACTTGTCCATATTGCCCTCTATAAATTCAATATAGCCCATGCGAATATCGTATCGCTGGCGATTGTATTTGGTAAGAGAGTTGTAGCTTAGCTTCTCAAACTGCTCCTTGGCAAGATTAAACTGCTCAGTTTGGCAGTAGTGCAATGCAAGTAAAAATCGTATATCCGCAGCATGTACAGAGCCTGGATAGCTTGTTAAGAAGGCCTTCATTCTCTGCTCAGCAATATTGTCGTCAAGGTGTACTGCACAGACAGTAAGTCCATACTCCACCTGTTGAGTTGCTGCAACATCCTCTGGACTGACCATCGTCTTTAGTCGCAAAAAAGAGTGTCTTGCATCTGCATAACGCCCATGCTCAAGCATACTCTTTGCCCTTGCAAAGAGAAGTTGCTCGCTATTTGCCATTGCCTGACCACATAAAAGTGTTGCAAGCAACATTACACAAAGTATCTTTACTTGTCTAACCATATCTACACAATTTGTTGCAAAAATAACAATTTCAAACAAGACCTCCTAATTTTCCAAAGGAAAATCAACGACATCGCCTCACTTTGGAACGTAAATTGCTTAAAGTAGTTGTAAAAATATCTGTTTTATGAAGGTTATAGTTTCAATTGAGTGTGATAGTAAGGGTAAAGTTCACCCTGCTACAAAAGGTGTCGAGGAGTTAAATCCTAAAGAGTTGTTGCTCTACTCGACTGCATACTGTGCAGCGCTGACGCTAAAGGGGATATTGGACAAGGAGCATATTGTTCCAAAACAATTTGAGATTGAGATGATGGGAGAGATAGATACCGACGAGGTTACAGCGCGTAGCATCTATCTGAATTTCAATATTCTATATCGTATTGAATGTAGTAGTATTGGTGAACAGACAAAGATTGCGCGTGCTGTAAATCTTACAACAGAGAAGTATTGCGGAATGTTGAAGATGTTACGCAGAATAGCTCCGTTATCCCACGAGGTGAGTATTGTAAGCACGCAGTAGAACTATATGTCGCTACAGTTTGCTTTTCTGGTTACTATGCCGTCAGTGAGGACAACAATGCCCGTATTCGCGCGAAGCATGGTCTTCATAGTCTTGGAATCGATGTTATAACAACGGACATCCTCGCTGTCGGCAAACGACTGGTATGTAGGGCAAGTGATTGGTTGCGGGGTGAGACATACGATGGCTGCCTGCTCGCGCTTTGCTTGCTCTACAACCGACGCCAAGCGCTGCTCGCACCTCTTGCTAACCTTGTCCGGATCTGTTACGCAGAGCATGTATAGGTTGCCCTTGATATTGAGCAGACTATCAGTAACTTCACCTTGTTCGTTAGCAATATAGAACTCCAGAATCATAGGCTCAACGCTGTCGGTAACATCGTCCGATAGACGGGTCTCCACCCACTCCCATCGCTTTTCGTTTTGCCAAGCATCGTCGTCAAGCGAAAACTCACGCAACTTACCAGTGCGACGGTTGCGGTAGATAAGTACTACCTCGCTCTCGGTTTGGCGATTGCGAGCCTCTTCCATCGCCTGAGCAATATTAGTGCCTTCGCGATAAGGGAGTAAATCCACTGGGGGTAGGTGGTAGTAGCTATACGTTCCTACGCCCATGCTAAAGATAAAAAAGAGGCATGCCAAGCCAAACTCTAGACGAGAGAAGGCAAACATTCTATCAGGACGATAGCGCCACCAAACGGTCAGAATCATTGGCAGCAAGACTACATTCTTCAGAAATGTTTGCATCGGCGAGAGCTTTATCACCTCGCCAAAGCAACCACAATCCTCTACGGGTATAAAGGTTGCACTTAGGAAGGTGAGTATGGTAAAGAATACCATTGATATGCTTGCGAATGTTGAGCACATGCGAATTCTAACCTTGAAAAGCAGCATGCAGCCCATCATCAACTCAGCACCACAGAGCCATATTGAAAAAATCATCACCAGTGGCTCAAACCACTCCAGTCCATAGGTGACAAGGTAGTTGTTCACATTGAGAGCCATGCCCCATGGGTCTATAGCTTTAGCGGCGCCACTGAAGATAAAGGTCAGGGCGACAATAACTCTACAGACATGGGTCAGCATACGAAATGCACGACGATTTCTCAATGTGGTGGAATGGCTCATACTATTTTGCTATGGCATTTATAAGTGGTAATACAAGCGCCTCTATGCGGGCGAATATGCCCTCTGGACTATCCATTCCGCCCTCGCTATTGCTACAATCAATAACTTTGAGCGACTCATCAACCTCTGCAGCTTCAAGGTAAACTCTGCGTACTTGCTGCTGTAAATCAAGTGATGACTCGTGAATATCTGAGCCTCCATTTAGGTAAGCTCTATCGTCACCAGTGCGCTGCTCAGTAAGTGACTTGGCTGTAAATGAGAATGGTACATCAAGGAAGATAGATAGATCCGGACGTGGAATGTTGTAGTATCCATACTCAGTGTCAAGTATCCACTTCTTTAGCCTCTGCTGCCCATCTGCATCTGCAATTTTAGCACATTGGTAACCAATATTGGAGTATACGTAACGGTCTACAATCACAACTTTGCCCTCGGCCTCCCACTTGCGGATTTGTGGTGCCATGTCTGCTCTGTCACCAGCAAAAAGAAGTGCAACGATATATGGGTCTACGCTCTCAATGCTACCTAACTCACCGCGCAAAAAACGGGCAATAAGCTCACCAAAAACTGGAGCCTCAAAACGAGGAAAGTGTACATATTCACTCTCAATACCTCGCTGGCTAAGTAGCGCTCTTAGCTGCTTAATCTGGGTGCTCTTACCAGCTCCATCTAGACCCTCAAGTACTATAAACATAATTTATCTTAACATTTTAGCTGCCCTAGTAATACCCTGAACAAGGGCGTCTACCTCGGACATAGTATTATACAACGCAAATGAAGCTCGGCACATTCCTGGTACGCCAAATCTATCCATTACGGGCTGTGCGCAGTGGTGACCGGTACGTATTGCAATGCCCATCTTGTCGAGTATCATTCCCATATCGTAGTGGTTACATCCCTCAACATTGAAGCAAATAATCGGAGCTTTATTTCCCGCTGTGCCATATATTGTTAGTCCATCAATGCTCTGCAATTGCTCTGTGGCGTATGTTAGCAGCGTGTGCTCATACCCCTTCAGTTCGCTATTATCCTCTACAAAATTTATCGCCTCAGCCAGAGCTGCTGCGCCAATAAAGTTAGCCGTACCTGCCTCAAATTTCAGCGGCAGTGGTGCATAGGTTGTACCCGCAAAAGTAACCTTGTCTACCATATCTCCGCCACCCATAAATGGAGGCATTGCGTCTAACAGTTCACTCTTTCCATAAAGGACTCCAATGCCTGTTGGTGCGTAGAGTTTATGGCCCGAAAATGCATAAAAGTCACAATCGAGAGCTGAGACATCAACCCCTCCGTGAACAATGCCCTGACAGCCATCAACCATTACCTTTGCGCCGACACCATGTGCAAGGGTAATTATGCGGTTAAGGTCGGGGCGTGTACCTAAGGTGTTGGAAGCTTGTGTTATAGCAACCATCTTTACATTGTCAGATAGCATGTTCTCAAAAGAGTCCATCTCTATCTCACCACTCTCTGTAATTGGTATTGCCATTACAACAGCACCCTTTCGCTGTGCAGCGATCTGCCAAGGAACAATATTGGAGTGGTGCTCCATCTGACTAACGAGTATAGTGTCACCGGCATTGAGAAATGCCTCTGACCAACATTGAGCCACAAGATTTATAGAGGCTGTAGCCCCTGAGGTGAAAATTACCTCGCTCGTGCTCTTTGCTCCAATAAAGTTGGCAACTCTTTGACGTGCCTGCTCATAGCGAGCTGTCATCTGTTCAGATAGGTAGTGTACACCTCGATGGATGTTTGCGTTAAGAGTTGTATAGAGCATCTGTTCGCACTCCAGCACCTGCAGTGGTTTCTGCGCAGTAGCAGCACTGTCAAGGTAGACCAAAGGCTTGTTGTAGACCTTGCTCTGCAGAATTGGAAAGTTACTGCGAAAACGCTCTATTATCTCTGTGTTAATCATCTCTAAATCTCTGTTAATTTGTCAGTTACAGCATCACGAACAAGGCTGCATATAGGCTCTAATGAACAGTGCATAACTACATCCTGAATAAAGCCTTCAATCTGTAGACGGCGAGCTGTAACCTCATCAATACCCCTCTGACGCATGTAGAAAAGAGCATCCTTATCCTCATAGCCGACTGTTGAACCGTGTGAACAGCGAACATCATCGGCGTAAATCTCAAGTTGTGGTAGTGAGACAATGTGTGCATTATCAAGCTCTATGTTGCGACTCTGTTGCTGTGCATCAGTACGCTGCGCATCAGGGGCTACATATACCAATCCTCGGAACTCTCCTGTAGCTTTGTGCGCAGCAATACCCTTGATAAGCGAGCGACTTGTGCAGTCAGCAACCATATGGCGTGTATTAAGATTTATAGTTGCATGGTCGCTACCGGTGGCTATATACAGCGCATTTAGAGTGTTGTTAGCATGCTGACCCTCAAGCAGATGTGTGTAACCAACATTGCTACTACTGAGCAGAGCCGAGAAGACGTTTAGAGATGAGTCTTGGTGTTGGTGGGCAGTAACGGCAACATGACTGTCAGCAAGATATAGCTCTACAACATCAAGCCGAGCACCCTCATTCAGAGTAATCTCAACAGATGCAGTTGAAGATTCCGTGCAGACAATTATCAAACGTGCCTTTATGCCAGCACATAGCTCAATGTTCAACAACTTGGGATTGAGTGCTAAAAATGGGGCAGAGGTGTCAATGCTGTTATCTATAACACCCCCATTGTAGGGCTTGATTGCACCCGAAGATATATAATCAGCAATGGTCATACTACTCACGGTAATCGTTTATAAGCCAATCGTAACCCTCCTTCTCAAGCTTCAGCGCAAGACTCTTATCGCCAGAGTATATGATTCTACCCTTGTAGAGCACATGGACATAATCAGGTACGATATAGTCAAGCAGGCGCTGGTAGTGGGTAATTACTACGGTTGCATTATCTGCACTCTTAAGACGTGTAACACCTGTTGCAACAATTCTCAGTGCATCAATATCAAGACCAGAGTCTGTCTCGTCAAGGATAGCGAGCTTGGGCTCAAGCATAGCCATTTGGAAGATCTCATTCTTCTTCTTCTCTCCGCCGGAGAAACCCTCATTTACGGCACGAGCAGTGAGCTTGCTGTCAAGCTCTACGATAGCGCTCTTCTCACGCATCATCTTAAGGAACTCAGATGCTGTAAGAGGCTCAAGGCCAGCATGCTTACGCTTCTCATTGACGGCCATCTTCATAAAGTTGGCCATTGTAACACCCGGAATCTCTACGGGGTACTGAAAACCGAGGAATAGTCCCATACGAGCGCGCTCCTCAATAGGCACCTCCAGTAGTTTTTCGCCCATAAAGCTCACTTGACCCGCAGTCACTGTAAATTTCTCATTGCCTGCAAGCACTGATGCAAGAGTACTCTTGCCCGAGCCATTAGGTCCCATTATGGCGTGAACCTCACCCGCCTTAACCTCAAGGTTTATTCCTCGAAGTATCTCTTTATCGCCTACTGTGGCGTGTAAATTCTCTATCTTTAACATATTTAGCTTTTGGCTATTGGCTGTTGGCCTTTGGCTTCCAACAACCATTTTTTAATATTCAAATTCTTTTATTATTAGCACTCTCTATACCTGTCGGTTTACCGACTCCTACACAAGGCTAATGGCTAATGGCTAACGGCTCGCTATCCCACGCTGCCCTCAAGGCTTATGGCAAGTAGTTTCTGTGCCTCTACGGCAAACTCCATCGGAAGCTTTGCAAGTACCTCGCGTGCATATCCGTTTACGATAAGTCCTACAGCATCCTCGGTGGATATTCCGCGCTGGTTGCAGTAGAAGAGCTGCTCCTCTGAAATTTTAGAGGTTGTCGCCTCATGTTCTAGCATAGCTGTGCGATTCTTGCAATCTATATGCGGGAATGTATGTGCACCGCACTTGTCACCAATAAGCAACGAGTCGCACTGAGAGTAATTGCGTGCATTTTCAGCCTTTGGTCCAATCTTCACAAGTCCACGGTATGAGTTTTCGCTTCGTCCTGCGCTGATACCCTTTGAGACAATACGCGAGCGAGTGTTGCGACCAAGGTGTATCATCTTTGTACCCGTATCCGCCTGCTGGTAGTTGTTGGTCATCGCTACAGAGTAAAACTCTCCCACGGAGTTGTCACCTGCAAGCACACAGCTTGGGTATTTCCACGTAATTGCCGAACCGGTCTCTACTTGAGTCCATGACAAACGTGCATTTTCGTGACATATACCACGCTTGGTGACGAAGTTATAGACACCTCCACGTCCCTCTTTGTCGCCTGGATACCAGTTCTGTACCGTTGAGTACTTAACCTCAGCATCGCGCTCTACGATAATCTCTACAACTGCAGCGTGAAGCTGATTCTCATCGCGCTGCGGAGCTGTGCAACCCTCAAGGTAGCTCACATACGACCCCTCGTCTGCCACAATAAGCGTACGTTCAAACTGACCTGTGCCGCGAGCATTGATGCGGAAGTAGGTAGATAACTCCATTGGACAACGCACACCCTTTGGAATGTAGCAGAATGAACCGTCAGAGAAGACCGCTGCATTGAGTGCTGCATAGAAGTTGTCGGCGTAACTTACAACAGAGCCCAAATATTTGCGCACCAAATCGGGGTGCTCTTTGATTGCCTCCGAGATCGAACAGAAGATAATACCCTTCTGAGCAAGGGTCTCGCGGAAGGTGGTCTTGACCGATATAGAGTCAAGTACCGCATCTACTGCCACACCTGCCAATGCCATCTGCTCCTCAAGCGGAATGCCGAGCTTGTCAAATGTACGCTTGAGCTCCGGATCAACCTCGTCCATTGAGTTAAGTGGCTTTTTGACCTTCGGTTCGGCGTAGTAAATAATCTTCTGAAAATCTATCTCTGGGATGTTGAGGTGTGCCCATGTTGGTAAACTCATTGTCTGCCAATGCTTAAAAGCCTTAAGACGATACTCAGTCATCCACCCTGGCTCGCCTTTGCGTGCAGAGATAGCACGGACAATATCCTCGTTTATGCCCGTAGGAAAGTGGTGAGTCTCGATGTCGGATGTAAAACCGTACTGATACTCCCTACTCTCTAAGTCCTGTAAAATATCTTGTTCACTATTCTTGTTCATAATCGCGCAAAGATACAAATTTTTCTCCAAAAATACTATATATAGAAGGTATAAATATCGGTTAAAGTTAATTTTTCAAAAAAAAGTATAAATAATTTTGGAGATTCAAAAAAAAAGAGTACTTTTGTGCCACGTTATTGAAAAACATATCAGGAGGGTTGGGTGAGTGGCTTAAACCAGCAGTTTGCTAAACTGCCGATATCGTAAGGTATCCACTGGTTCGAATCCAGTATCCTCCGCAAAGGTGAAATCTCACCGCAAACGACTTCTGCAATGCAGAAGTTTTTTTGTTTTTAGGATAGTGGAGAATCTATTCTCCAGATGATCATAAAAACAAAAAAGTACTCCGTCAGGGGTCGTTTGCGATGTGATTTCTTGTTTGCAAGGGCCTCCGCGGCGAGCGGACTGGATGGGCGTCACGGAGCAGGTTTGCCTGCGCAGTAGCCAATCCAGTATCCTCCGCAGACAAGAGTGGATGAAAATTTGTAAAAATGGTAAATTATCTATACCTTTGCTCAATTAAACACTTAATCTAAAATACTATTTATGAAGAAAATTGGCATAATATTACTGTTTTGCATATCGGCTTTTGTGGCGTGTCAGACAGGTGGTGGTGAGATTGATGATACGCCTATTGGTGGCGAGCCAACTGTTATTGAGCAGGTGACAGCTGAGATTGAAGCCTCAACTCGAGTGAGTGCGCTAATTGGTAGTGATGAGGAGTTTTCGGCCTTCTGGGGTGCTAAGGATAAGATTGCTATCACAGATTTAACAAAGGGTTCAGAGTTTACTATCAAGCGTGGTGCGGGTAGTGTTAATGGTACCTTTGCAGGCTCGTTTGCACCTTCAGCAGAGACTCTATATGCCGTATATCCATCATCGGCAGTATCGCTATCTTCTGGTAAGGTGGTTGCCAAAATCCCTGCGGAGCAGAACTATAGCTCAGCACGTGGTACTGACGTTAAGGATAAGGTAGTTTTGGTTGGATCCGCTAATGGCTCTACAGACTTTATACTATCTCCTGCGGCGGCGGTTGTGTTGTTTGATATTACACTGCCAGCGGAGCGAGAGATTTGGTCGGTAACCGTTGAGAGTGAGAAGGTTGGTATTGCTGGTAAGGGAAGTATAGAGCTTGGCTCTGGTGTTATCCGTGACCTGGATACAAAGAACCTTGTGCTTAACTATCAGTCACGTGTAAAGGGAAAGAATGCAACTGGTTGGGCATCTATAGCAGCTGTAGACCTTAAGAGTGCTGATGGTAAGGTTACATTTGCTGTGCTAACAGACGAGGGTGTCTATACGTTCTGTCATACACCTGAGAAGTTTGAGGCGGGACAGGTGCAGAAGGTGGAACTTTCGGTTGAGAAATTTACTGAGGTGAACAATTTGGAGAAGATTCAGTCGGGCGAGTACTATTACAGCTTAGGAAGTTCAATTCCTCAGCCAGATCCGGATCCAGAACCAGAGGTAGATGATAAACTCAATGTTCGTGCCGTGAGAGTTACAGACTCTACAATTGCTATTGGTTGGACAATTACAGCGTCTAATATACCATATATTGATCAGATAATTCCAAATCAGAGTGCGGATTACACAGTAGATATTACAAAGCAGTATAAGGTTGCTCTTTACCGTGACGAGGCATGTACAGATCTTGTTGTTAGTGTTGCTCCGGTACAGAAGAACTTGGCTGATAATAAGGCTCTTTTCAATGCGAAAACTTGCCCACCTCGCTTTGTCTTTGGAGGTTTGGAGCCTGCAACAACTTACTATACTAAGGTTACAAATACCACTGATAACTACTCTAATACTAAACCAGTACAAATAACCACTAAGGCTCCTGTTGCAGATAAGAAGAATATTGTCACTTCAAATGCAAAGCCGGGCGATATGATTGTATTTGAGAACTTTGCAGGTCTTGTCTATGCCGGTGAGGGTGGTGCTCGTGCTGCGGGTATCTCTCGCACAGACCGAAATAAGTTGACCTCTTTTGACGGCGTTGATGTTAAGGGTGAGATTACTGCAAGCAACAGTGGTTACTATACTGTAGACGGTGGAACTGAGATTGGCCTGTTTAACACTCTTGGTGGCCTTATTGACGAGATGGGTGTTAAGGATTGGGGTTGGATTGGAAGCAAAGCTGGTGCTATTTGTGCTCGCTCTGGTTTCTTGAAGATTGGTACAACAGCAAACCGTGCGTTTGTTTGTACTCCAGTGTTAAACTCTATTCCAAAGGGCAAACTTGCAACTCTTAAGGTTGTCTTTAATGCAGCTCCATACGGAGCAAACGATTTGCTGACAGTAGAGAAGTATACAGAGGAGCGATATATGGCAGTAAAGGCCCTCACTGGTGCTACTATTGCAAGCGATAATGTGTTGTCATATAAGGCTGTAGCAGATGAAGAGCATCTAACTGTTGAGGGTGACTATGTCTCTGATTGGAAGGAGTATACCGTAACTCTTACAGGCGTACCTTCTGGTTCTTCAGTTGCGTTGGGTGGTGCACTTGCTGCGGATGCAACAAACCGAATGTTCTTGGATGATATTCGTGTCTTTGTAACAGCTCTTGAGGATGCTCCTGCTGTACCAATGGCAACAGGTACAATTACTTACAATGATGGTACCCCAGCTGCTGGTGTTAGTGTTTCAGATGGATATACAGTTGTTCAAACTGCTGCCGATGGAACATATACCATTGAGCCACATAGCGATGCATGGTATATCTACTATTCAATACCTTAAGATTGTCAGGTGCTTACAAATAACTACGGTCAGCCTGCATTCTTTACAAAGTATAGCAAGACCAAGACAGTCTATAATTTTACCCTTACAAAGCTTGCTGGTGGTAAGGAGAATAAGTTCTCACTCTTCTGTCTTGCCGATCCACAGTGTAAGGATGCAACCCACCGTAATCGTTTCAATAATGAGTGTGTGCCAGATATTAAGGCTCACTCTGCGACTAAGGATAATCCTTGCTATGGCGTCACCCTGGGTGATGTGACATATTCTGAAGGTAGCCGTAACTGCGAAGCTCAGATGCCGCATCTTCGTACTCATATGTCAAAAGATAACATCGGTATGCCTATATATCAGACTATGGGAAATCACGATTATACCTATTTTAAGTCTGGTCAACCAATCTCTGCAGATGAAACTTCGTCTACATATAATATCAAGGCTCAGCGTGTCTTTGAGGATGTTTTTGGTCCGATAAATCACTCTTGGAATCGTGGTGATGCGCATATTGTGTGTATGCGTAATATGCAGTGGAATAGCACTACTAGCGCTAGTGACTACTCAATGAAGTTTACAGACGAGCAGTATGAGTGGCTTAAGCAGGATTTGAGCTTTGTACCTAAGGATAAGCTTGTTATCTTCTGTGTGCATATTCCGCTTACAAACTCAAGTAATCAGAATGTTCAGAAGGTTATTGCTCTGCTCAAGCAGTATAAGGAGGCTCATATTATGTCGGGCCATACACACTATATGCGTAACGAGCCGACCCTCTCTGGCGGAGTGTATGAGCACGTTCACGCTGCAGTTTGCGGTACTTGGTGGTACTCTAAGGTTAATGGTGATGGTAGTCCAAATGGATATGGAGTGTACGATATTGAGGGTAATACTATCAAGAATTGGTATTACAAGGGCGTTAATAACGGCATGAACGACCGTGATTACCAGATTCGCCTCTACCGTGGTAACCTGAAGTGCGGTGGTCCTCATGAGTATATTGCACTACAGCACGGAGATGGCGTGTTGCTTGCAAATGTCTTTAATACCGATAACAGCTGGACTGTAAAGGTTTATGAGGATGGAGTCTACTCAGGTACGATGACTCGTATTCCAAATAAGAAGTCTTCTCCAAGCGCAGGTACAAGTGAGAGCAACCCAACAAAACCATCTACATCATCAAGTCAGGACTGGTGGGCAATCGGCTACCATATCGGTGTCGTGGGTCGTGGTCACGTCGGTGGAACACGTGCAAACTACCTCACTAATGCCTTCAATATGTATAAATATACATTGAAGAATAAGAATGCTGCAGTTCGTGTTGAGGCTACTGACCGCTTCGGTAGAACCTACTCAACATCTACAATTACAGGCGATTACGACTATTCATTGGTGAAGTAATATTTTGATGCCACCATAAAAGAGGTTGTTCTTCGTTGCTGTTGAACAACCTCTTTTTTGATTGTTATCGCTATTCGCAGTTGTATAGAGTCTATTTTTCTATTTGTTATTTTACTTTCTTATTGTTATATTTGCCTAAATTTATAACTACTATCAACATAAATTGATAATGCTTGCTAAATTATTTGGATTTGACCCATCGCAAACAACTATTAGAACGGAGATTTTGGCAGGAATAACAACATTCCTCACAATGTCATACATCCTTGCTGTTAATCCTGCAATGTTTAGTCTACTGGATGGGATGTCTAGTGGTGCGGTCTTTACTGCTACAGCGTTAGCTGCAATTGTCGGCTGTCTGGCAATGGCATTTTTGGGTAAGCTTCCATTTGGACTCGCTCCGGGAATGGGACTGAATGCCTTTTTTGTCTATAGCGTATGTATGGGTATGGGCTATAGCTGGCAGTTTGCATTGACGGCAGTGCTTATTGAGGGTATAATTTTTATACTTCTTACCATCACAAATGTCCGTGAAAAGATTGTAGAAGCGATACCTCTTAATCTTCGTAAAGCCATTGGTGTAGGTATTGGACTCTTTATCACATTTATCGGTTTTAATAGCGCCGGCGTAATTGTGAACAACGAGGCCACGCTCGTCGCTCTTGGCGATATAACCTCTGGCTCTGCACTGCTCGCCCTTATTGGACTGCTAATCACGGGCTTTCTGTATATGCGTAATGTTCCTGGCGCAATCCTTATAGGTATTCTTATTACAATGCTTATTGGTATTCCGATGGGAGTTACAGAGTTTAAGGGCGTACTCTCAAAGCCTGAGTCTATCAGCTCAATCTGCTGTCAGTTTGAGTTTGAGAATATCTTTACGATGGATATGCTGATAATTGTCTTTACCTTCTTCTTTATCGATATGTTTGATACAGTAGGTACACTTATTGGTGTGTGTACGAAGTCGCATATGGTTGATGAGAAGGGAGATATCCACCGCCTTAAGCAGGCGTTTATGGCAGATGCTATTGCAACAACAGCTGGCGCAATGCTCGGCACATCTACAACTACAACATATGTAGAGAGTGCGGCAGGCGTGGCTCAGGGTGGTCGTTCGGGTCTTACTGCATTCTCTGTGGCACTCTGCTTTGCTGTGTCGCTATTCTTCTCGCCGCTCTTCCTCTCGATACCTGCAGCTGCGACAGCCCCTGCGCTTATTATCGTGGGTCTGCTGATGATGGAACCTATTGTGAAGATTCCGTTTGACGACTTCTCGGAGGCTATTCCGGCGTTCGTTTGTATTGTGATGATGCCACTGTCATACTCAATTTCAAACGGTATTCTGCTTGGTATGATTTCCTATGTGGTGATGAATATGATTTGTGGTAAGTTTAGTAAGATTACCCCTGCAATGTATATTCTCGCAATACTCTTTGTACTCAAATATATATTTATATAGTATGAATTTCAGAATAGGTCACGGATATGATGTACATGCTCTAGGCGAAGGGCTTAGGCTTGTGTTGGGTGGGGTGGATATTCCTCATACTAAGGGGTGTATAGCTCACTCTGATGGTGATGTGTTGATTCATGCACTCTGTGATGCACTACTGGGTGCAGCGGCTTTGGGAGATATTGGAAAACACTTTCCTGATAGCTCTGCAGAGTTTAAGGGTATTGACTCTACTTTGCTCCTTAAGAGGGTCGTCTTTCTGCTTGCTCAGTTGGGGTATAAGGTTGGTAATGTAGATGTTACAGTGGCAATGCAACGACCTAAGTTGCGACCATATATAGATGCTATGCGCACGATAATTGCGCAGTGCATAGGTGTTGATGTTGAATCTGTATCAGTCAAGGCGACGACTACCGAACATTTGGGTTTCGAAGGTGAGGAGAAGGGTGTCTCTGCTACGGCTGTTGCGTTAATTTATAAGGAATAGAGATGACAATTAGAGAACTTCAACCCAATTTGATTTGGGAAATTTTTGATGAAATTACTGCGGTGCCTCGTCCTTCAAAGCACGAGGAGAAGATTATTGAGTACCTGCTCGATTTTGCTAAAAAGCACAACCTTGAGGCAGAGCGTGACCAGATTGGCAATGTTGTAATTCGCAAAGCTGCCACTGCTGGTTATGAAGGTGTGCCAACTGTAATTTTGCAGTCACACATGGATATGGTTTGCGAGAAGAACTCCGACACTGTTCATGACTTTATGACAGAACCTATCCGTACAAAGATTGAGGATGGCTGGGTGAAGGCTGAGGGAACAACCCTTGGTGCCGACTGTGGTATCGGTATGGCTGCAGCACTTGCGGTACTTATTGACCCAACTATTGAGCACGGCGCAATTGAGGCGCTCTTTACCGTAGATGAGGAGACCGGTCTTACAGGTGCCTTTAATCTTGGTGAGGGTATGCTTACGGGTAAGTATCTGATAAATCTCGACTCTGAGGATGAGGGTGAGATTTTTATCGGCTGTGCAGGTGGTGTGGATACTCTCGGCTATTTCGATTATAATACGGAGAATCTCCCTGCGGGTTATGAGTATTACCGTGTGGGTGTTTCAGGTCTTAAGGGTGGACACTCTGGCGACGATATTGATAAGGGTCTTGGTAATGCAAATAAGATTTTGGCACACTTCCTTTACGATGCAGAGCGTTTTGGTATTCGTCTTGGTATGTTTGATGGTGGAAATCTCCGTAACGCTATTCCGCGTGAGGCGTATGCTATTGTTGCCGTTCCAGAGCATACTGCGCTACTCTTTGAGACAGCACTCGCGACCTATGTGTCTGCAACAAAGGCTCTATATTTAGCTACTGAGCCAAATCTGAAATTTACTTTGGGTCAGGCGGCCGAGCAGCCTGTGATTGACGAGGATACTCAGTCGGCACTCCTTGCTGCAATTGTAGGTCTGCCAAATGGTGTGCTGGCTATGTCACAAACTATGAAGGACCTTGTTGAGACCTCTACAAATACAGCTTCTGTGAAGTTTGTAGGTAAGCAGATTGTTGTAACAACATCTCAGCGCTCAAGTGTAGAGTTGGCGAAGAGAAATGCGATGCATAGCGTTGAGGCTGTGCTTGCATCCTCTGGCGCAACAGTGGAGCACTCTGATGGTTATCCTGGATGGACCCCTAATCCAAATTCATCACTTTTGGCTTGGAGTATTGATAGTTATAAGTCACTCTTTGATGCAGAGCCAAAGGTGCGAGCTATCCATGCTGGTCTTGAGTGTGGTCTGTTCCTTGAGAAGTATCCACATCTGGAGATGGTCTCTTTCGGACCGACACTAAGAGGTGTTCACTCTCCTGATGAAAGACTTGAGATAGCCACTGTTGATAAATTCTGGAGACTGCTTCTTGATGTACTGAAACGAGTGAAATAAAGATGAGGAGGTGTAAAAACCTCCTCTTTTTTGTGAAAAGATACCTTTATTTTGTATCTTTGTCACTATGAAACCGAATTTGCGTAAAATTTATATACTCATTCTATCGCTTTTTATCTCGGGTGTAGTTGCTGCTGCTCCTAAAAGCATTGTAACCGAGCAACAGAAAACGGCTATATCTCAGACACTTACGCGCATTGTTCAGCGCGAGGTTAAAGGTGTTCAGGTAAAGGTGACCTCTGTGGCTATTAAGGGCGGCGCTGTAAGAGTTGTTACATCTGTAGGCCTGTCGTACTATCCTGTTCGTGAAGATAATTTGCGAGCTATGTGTGATTCTGTACGAATCCATCTACCTGCTAAATTGAAGACTAAGAAGGTAGAACTCTATTCTGATGGTAGAGAGATGTCACAATATATACCTCTTGGATATCGCAGTTCAACAAAGAGAGTTACCCCTTTTGTCAATAGCTCTGAGGGTGGTCAGCTGGTGCGTCCTGAACGTCCTTATAAAATCACTAAGGGATTAAATGATAGACATATCGCTCTGTGGCAGAGCCATGGTCGTTATTTTGATGTTAAGGCCAATGAGTGGCGTTGGCAGCGCTCTCTGCTATGGCAGACTGTTGAGGATTTGTATACTCAGAGCTATGTGCTTCCGTACGTAGTGCCTATGCTTGAGGCCGCAGGAGCAACGGTTATGCTCCCTCGTGAGCGCGATTTCCAGACCGAGGAGATTATTGTTGACAATGATGGCATTGGTTACTCTGAAACTAATGGTTTGCAACTCTGGAACTCTATTTCGGAGGGTTTTGCATATAAAAATGAGAGCTATCTCTCTGGAGAAAATCCATTTAAGGATGGTAGTTGCAGGGTTGTTAAGACTGTTGCTGACGGAGGTAAGCCAAGTGTGGCAAAGTGGTCGGCAAACTTTGATAAGAGCGGTGATTATGCGGTTTATGTAAGTTATAAGTCATTGCCAAATAGTTTGGATGGGGCGCTCTATACTATTCATCATGCAGGTGGACAGAGCCGTGTGCATGTCAATCAAAAGATAGGTGGTGGTACATGGATTTATCTCGGTACATATCATTTTACTCCAGGTAAAGATAAACTTGCAGTAACGCTTACAAATATTGCTAACTCAAATAATTACGTAGTTACTGCTGATGCTGTAAAGATAGGTGGTGGTTATGGAAACATTGCTCGCACTGTATGTGATTCTCTGCGCGTTGAGGGGTGTGATTATACTCCAATAACGAGTGGCATGCCACGCTATTGTGAGGGTGCAAGGTATTGGCTCCAGTGGGCAGGATTTGATAAAGAGGTCTATAGTAAGCATGACGATTGTAATGACTATAATGATGACTACAAGTGTCGAGGTGAGTGGGTAAATGCTCTGATGGGTGGCTCTGAGCGTCTTGAAAAGGAGGAGGGGCTTGGTATTCCTATCGATTTGTCACTAGCCTTCCACTCTGATGCGGGAATTACAGACAATGATGCAACCATTGGTACTTTGGGTATTTACTATACTAAGTACAAAAAAGGAAAGTTTGAAGATGGCGCAAGTCGTTTCCTTTCGCGCGACCTTACAGACCTTATTATGTCGCAGATTACCAATGATATACGTCGTACATATGAGCCAGAGTGGCGAAGACGAGGTATGTGGAATCGCTCCTATTTTGAGGCTCGTGTGCCATCTACACCGACTATGCTATTGGAGCTGCTGTCGCACCAGAATTTGGCTGATATGCGACTTGGTCACGACCCTAACTTTAAGTTTACAGTTTCGCGTGCTATATATAAGGCAATTTTGCGCCATCTGTCGGTTCAGTATGGTAGAGAGTATTGTGTGGCACCTCTGCCGATAAATAGTTTTGCTACCTCACCAGCTGGTGATGGCGAGGTTCGATTGACATGGAGAGCTACTGTTGATTCTCTTGAAATAACAGCAAAACCAACTGCGTATATAGTATATACACGTGAAGGTGATGGTGGCTTTGATAATGGTAGGGTTGTGACAGATAATTCTCTGATTGTCAATCAAAAGCAAGATGTTATATATAGTTATCGTGTAACTGCAATTAATGCTGGTGGAGAGAGTTTTCCAAGTGAAACGCTTGCTGTATGTCAATCTTCTGATGCTCAGTCAACAGTAATGATTGTCAATGGTTTTGATAGGTTGTCGGCTGCGGAGTGTCGTGAAGATGGTTTTCATAATGAGTTTGATAGCGGTGTGGCATACCTGCGCGATGTGGCATTTATTGGTGAGCAACGTGTACACGATATCTCAAAACGAAGAGAGAAGAGTGAACCTCGAGCTTTTGGTGTCTCATTTAGTAACCACGCAGGCAAAATCGTTGGTGGAAATAGCTTTGACTACCCATATCTTCATGGCAAAAGTCTTAAGGTCACTGGTTGCTCTTTCTACTCTTCCAGTGTAGCTGCCGTTGAGAGTGGGGAGGTGGATTTGTCTGGCTTTAATGTCGTGGATCTTGTATTGGGTAAACAACGAACTACAACTATAGGTCGAGGAGTTGCTGAGAGTAAATATCAGTGTTTCTCTGATGATTTACAGAGAGTTATCTCTGATTACTTAAAGTCAAATGGAGCTTTGTTCGTATCTGGTGCATACATAGGTGCTGATCTCTGTGGTTCTAAGACCTCACGAGAGGTAGATGTGCAATTTGCAAGGGATATACTCCATATTTCGTATATGGGAAATGGCAGTTGTGTCACAAAATTGGATTATGTTACAACTGCGAGTCGTGCAGCAGAACGTCTTAGTAGTAGAGATTATAGCTATTGCCGAGAGTATCGCCCTGATTACTATACAGTTAATTCGGTAGATGCTTTTGCACCGGTGGGTAACGCAAAGATGTTAATGCGCTATCCGGATAGTAATCTTGCAGCAGCCATTGGATGGAACGGCGAGAAGGGTGGAGCAACATTTGTTATGGGATTTCCGTTTGAGTCCATTACAGATGAGCAGAATCGCGACTTTTTGATGAGAGAGATTATAGAATATTTAATACACTAACCTATGAAACGTATACTTTTAATAATCGTTGCAATTCTTTGCTCAACAGCTGTTTATGCTGTTGATTATGCAAATGTTATTGTGCCTCGTCCGCTAAGTTGTGAGGCGATTGAAGGACAGTTTATTCTGAACTCAAAGAGTATTGTCCGTACTGAGTCAGCATCACTTGTTCGTGCTGGTGAGATATTTGCAGAGGACCTTGAGGTAATACTAGGTAAACGCCTGGTTGTCAAGAAGTCGTCATCTCGTTCTGGAGCTATCAATCTATCGGTTGATTCGACTCTTGAGTCAGAGCAGTATATGCTTAAGATTACTACAGCCGGCATTTGGATTGTTGGTGGCAGTGAGCGTGCTGTCTTCTTTGGTTTGCAGAGTCTGCTACAGATTGCAGCAGCTTCGCCTATAGAGAGTGGTGTTGTTACACTTGCTGCTGTTACCATTGCAGATAAGCCACATTTTGAGTATCGTGGTGCTATGTTTGATGTCTGCCGTCACATCTTTACAGTAGATGAAGTAAAGCGTTATATAGACATACTTGCATTACATAAAATAAACAAGTTCCATTGGCATCTTACAGAGGATCAAGGTTGGCGAATTGAGATTAAGCGTTATCCTGAGTTGTCACAGGTTGGAGCATATCGCAATGAGACGATTATAGGCAGAAATCGTAAGTCAAAGGTCTATGATGGTACTCGTTATGGCGGTGTCTTTACTCAAGATCAGGTGCGTGAGGTTGTAGCCTATGCAGCAGAGCGATACATTGATGTTATCCCAGAGATTGAGATGCCTGGTCATGCGGTGGCTGCGCTTACAACCTATCCACATCTTGGCTGCTCAGGTGGGCCTTATGAGGTGTGGACTCGTTGGGGAATTAGCAAGAATATCTTCTGTGCAGGTAAGGAGAGCACCTTCGAGTTTATTGAGAACGTGCTTACTGAGGTGCTTGAGCTCTTTCCATATAAGTATATTCATATTGGTGGCGACGAGGCTCCACGTGATGAGTGGAAAAAGTGTCCTCACTGCCAGAAGCGCATTAAGGATGAGGGACTAAAAGATGAGCATCAGCTTCAGAGCTACTTTATGGAGCGTATAGAGAAGTGGCTCAATGAGCGTGGTCGTTCTATTATCGGTTGGGATGAGATTCTTCAGGGTGGAATTTCAAAGAGTGCAACAGTGATGTCTTGGCGTGGCAGCAAGGGTGGTATTGCTGCTGCAAAGTTGGGAAATCATGTTATTATGACTCCAAATACCCACTGCTATATTGATTACTACCAGACTTCAAATCCGACAAAGAATGGTGAGCCTCTTGGTAATGGTCGTTTCCCTGTTACATTGCGTAAAACCTACTCTTTGGACCCTTATTCGGGGCTTAATGAGGAGCAACAGAAGTTTATTAAGGGTGTGCAGGTTAATCTGTGGACTGAGTATATCGCAACCTTTGACCATATTCAGCATATGCTCTTGCCGCGTGTTGCTGCGCTTGCTGAGACTGGTTGGTCGTATGGAAATAAGGACTATGACGATTTTGCACGTCGTATGCATATCCTTCGCAAATTGTACGATAAGAAGGGCTTTGTCTACGCTCCTTACTTCTTTAATGGAATAGAGTAATGCAGAGGCTTTCGTCACATACACTGCGCACTATATCTATGCCGTTCGGTATGGTTATAGGTGCATTGTTGTGTCGTCAGATTGTTTTGGTAGATAATTGGAGTGGCGGAATGGTTACGCCATTGCTGATATTTGCCATGCTCTTTTTTACCTATTGCAGGGTCGATATTACAAAGATGCGCATCACGATGATGCACTTTTGGCTCTTCGCTGCGCAAATAGTAGGAGCGATTATGCTCTATACACTATGCCAACCGCTTGGTGAGACTATTGCTCAAGGAGCTATGATATGTGCTCTTGCACCGATTGCTATGGCGGCTGTAGTTATTGGTGGTATGTTGGGCGCTAATATTGAAAATATGACCACCTATAGCCTGCTTTGTAATATAGCAACAGCATGTGTTGCACCATTCATCCTTTCGTGGGTGGGCAATGGAGAGTGTACACTTATGCAGATACTTACAAAGGTGGCTCCACTGCTTATTGCTCCATTTGTAGCAGGGCAGCTGTGTCGCTTTGCGCTACCAAAGGTGGCTATGTGGGTAGCTGACCATAGTAGAATGTCGTTCTATATATGGCTGGTATCCCTTACCGTTGTTGTAGGCAGAACCACAGCCTTTGTTATTGACCATAGTGCAACGGACCTTACAACGGAGATTGTTCTTGCAGTTGTGGCAGCATTTATTTGTCTCGCTCAGTTTATAATTGGCCGCAAGATAGGTGCTAAATATGGTGACAAGGTGGCTGGAGGTCAGTCGTTGGGACAGAAGAATACAGTGCTGGCTGTTTGGATGGCGCAGTCATTTCTGAATCCCTTGGCTTGTGTCGCACCTACAGCATATATCGTGTGGCAAAATATAGTTAATTCGTATCAGATATACAGAAAGAAGTGATGAAAATAGCAGATATATCTCTTCAGGATAGAGCCCTCTTTCTTGCGCCAATGGAGGATGTTACCGACCCTTCGTTTCGCTATATGTGTAAGCTCTTTGGTGCCGATATGGTTACTACGGAGTTTATATCCTCTGATGGTCTTATTCGTGATGCTCGCAAGTCGCTTGCAAAGCTTGAGATTTCGGACTTTGAGCGCCCGGTAGGTATTCAGATTTACGGAAATCAGATAGAGCCGATGGTCGAGGCTGCAAAGATTGCAGAGGCGGCAAATCCCGATGTTATTGATATAAATTTCGGCTGCCCGATGAAGAAGATTGCAGGTCGTGGTGCTGGTAGCGGTATGATGCGCGATGTGCCACTGATGGTTGAGATGACTCGCCAAATTGTGAACGCTGTTCGTAAGCCTGTAACGGTAAAGACGCGACTTGGTTGGGATGATGAGAGTAAGAACATTGAGGAGATTGCCCATAGACTGCAAGATGTGGGTATTGCGGCACTTACAATTCATGGTCGTACTCGCTGCCAGATGTATACGGGCGAGGCGGATTGGACGCTAATAGGAAAGATTAAAAACGACCCGACAATTCATATCCCGATTATCGGTAATGGCGATGTCGATTCTGCTGTTAAGGCTAAAGAGATGTTTGATCGCTATGGCGTAGATGCTGTGATGATTGGTCGTGCTACATATGGTCGCCCATGGATTTTCCGCGAGATTAGACACTATCTTAATACCGGCGAGATTCTTCCTCAACCATCTGTTCTTGAGCGTATTGCAATAGCTAAGGAGCACCTCGCAAAGTCTGTGGAGATTAAGGGAGACAAGGTGGGTGTTGTTGAGATGCGACGCCATCTGTCTAACTACTTCAAAGGGTTGCCAAACTTTAAGGAGACCAGAATGAAACTTGTAACACTTACAGATGTCGAGGAGTTGCAAGATACAATATCCTCTATTGCAGACCGTTGGGGTGATTATGATTTTGGTGGGGTTGTACCGCCGCCATTATCACATGATATATAGACAAAAAAATGCGAGTTTTATGGCTCGCATTTTTTTGTTTTTTAACACCTACTCTCTTGGTCCACCTTCACCTCTTGGTCCACGACCTTTACCACCTGGGTGATGTGGGCGCATAGCCTTCTTCTCTACCATAAAGATTTTTGACATCTGCTCTGGTGTGAGATAGTTCTTGAATACGCGCATATACTCTTTTTTGCATGCGATAATGTCTGCATCGGCAGTTAGCTGATCCATAACCATGCGAAAGGCGAGCTTCTCGTTAATCTCCTTGCCGTTGTAGCTATCCATAAGGGCCTTGAGGTCCTTACGAATCTTACGAATCTCACCCTGATATGCAAGATATACAGGAGCAAACTTCTCAGCCTGCTCAGGCGTAAGCTGTAGCTCCTCTACAAGTCCGGCAATTCGCTCTACTGGGGTCTTCTTTGGACCATGTTCTCCTCTGCCGCCCATTGGTGGCTGAGCTGATGCCATATTTACAGCAAGTGCTGCGCAGATAATTGCAAAAATCTTCTTCATATTCATGTTGTTTTTGATGTTCATACTACAAAGATAGTAAAAATTTAGTTACAATATCACTAATATAACAAACAATTCTCGGTAAATCCCTTCAGTGAAATGGTTACCAATAACTTGGATATTTGAAGATATCTGGGATTATTGGTAACTATTGTGGTTTTATTGTTGGTTAAACCATTTAACTTTCGTGGGGTGTGTTGAGAAAACCTTGTTACTATAATGATATTGTAACTAAAAAATGTCTAATAACCGCTTTTATTCCAAAAAATAACCCCGCTTATCAGCAGATAGGCGGGGCTAGAGTTGTTGTAGGATATAATTACCAGATGGTGATTCGATCCTCTGGAGCCAAGTATAGAGCGTCGGTCTCAGTAATATCGAACAGCTCATACCAGTCGTCGATGTGCTGTACCACGCCATTTATGCGGATGTGACCCGCAGAGTGGACATCCGAGGCTGCGCGAGCGAGCATATCATTATCGGACAGCTTCTCGCTGTACATAGTGGCAAAGTGGAGGAAGAACGCTCTTTTCATCTCTTTGAGCTCATCGCCCTTAATGCCGCGCTCCTTGAGCTTATTTACCCAGTAGTCGTAGGCAATATTAAAACCGCCGAGGTCGGCAACATCCTCTACCACGGTCTGCTCGCCATAGGCCTGCACGCCGGGCAGAATCTCGTAGCTGCTGATATTTGCAATGCGGAGCGCGTTTAGCTCGGCAAACTTGGCGGCATCGCCCTCTGTCCACCAGTTGTTCTTATCGCCATTCTTGTCGTAGGTGGCGCCCCTCTGATCGAAGCCGTGGGTTATCTCGTGGCCAATAGTCATACCCCAGGTTGCGTAGAGCTGGCACTCGTCCATGGCGGTAGTATATGCGGGCTCCAACATATATGCAGGCAATACATAGAAGGCGTTGTACGCGGCATCGTAGAAGGCGTTAGCGGTGTAGGTGAAGATAGGTCCGTCAGGGCTGTAGAATATATAGAAGATAGGGAAGTACTCATCTGCACTCTTGCCCAGCAACGACTTGATTGTATTATAGCGACTCTGCCTAAGATCCAATACATCTGCTACGAGCAGCTCGCCCTTGAGCTGTGGTAAGTCGGCTGCTGGCCACCTCTTAGGAGTGCCATAATGCTTGCCCATATGGTCCAACTTCTCGATGGCTGCTTGCTGAGTGGCAGGCGACAGCCACTGGTTATTCTCCAGTCGCTTGCGGAATGAGGCGATAAGCTCGTCGCCGAGTGCGCAGAATGCTGGCTCTGCGCTGTCGGTAGGGTAGGCCTGAGAGAAGTAGTAGGAGATGTAGTAGCCCAAATCATACTGAAGCGACCTGCTGATATACTCCTCTACGGAGTTCACTTCGCCCTCTGTGTACTGGCGTGCGTAGTCGTCCGAGCAGTAGCAGAGGAGCTCTGCCAGGACAGCATCGCCGATGTTCTTCAGAATCTCTTTCGTATCTATTTGCTCCAGCTCAGCCACAAAGTCGGTGGTAATATCGTCGTATAGGTAGTACTTCGCATCCAGGCCGATACCCTCAAGGATATAGTCGACTGTCGTCTTGCCGCTGCGAGTATCCTGCACATATCTGCTCAGACGCTTTGATGCCACATGGTAATCTGTCGCGGTGGTGCTGTGTACGCCGCTTACACTCTCCTCCTCCTTTGGATAAGGTAGCATGAAGTAGAAGCCGAGCGTGTTGTCCTCGAGGCATCTTGCTGTGTGGAGTGTGGCAATTGACGGAATACCCAGTCGGATGGCCTTGCCAATGGCGATGTATGCCTCCTCCTTGGTCGTTGCGCCAGCCAGTAAACTACTTGCAATCTCCTCTACCAATAGCACAGATGCCTCGAGATTCTTCTCGCGGTTGGCGCCAGCTTGCTTGAGAGCCTTGTACTCTGGCATGGCCTCCATGACGACCTGAACCTTGGCGCTGTTTGCCCTGGCAATATCATAAAGGAATCCTTGCCACTCCTGCGGCTCAGAACCTTCGAGTGACTTGAGCCACTCGGCATTGGCATAGGTATAGAAGTCGTCTCCAGGATTAACCTCTGGCAAGAGTTGGTCATTGTTCGCTTCGCTCTTCTTGCAGGCCGCAAAGTTTACGGTTGCCAGCATCAATGAAAAGATAATCAATGCCTTAGAGAAAGGTCTGTTAAAAATCATATTGCTAAAGTTGAAAAATTAAAGTGCAAAGATAGGCCAATTTCTGTTAGTATAGAGTATGTAGCACTAAAAAATGAGTTACAATATCACTAATGTAACAAAAAATTCTCGGTAAATCCCTTCAGTGAAATGGTTACCAATAACTTGGATATTTGAAGATATCTGGGATTATTGGTAACTTTTGTGGTTTTATTGTTGGTTAAACCATTTAACTTTCGTGGGGTGTGTTGAGAAAACCTTGTTACTATAATGATATTGTAACTAAAAATTTCATAACATCCACCTCGTCTGCATAATCATTTAACTCTGGATATTGCGCTCGGCCAAATTCCACACTTCTGGAGTCTATCTTCTCGCGGCTTACAACGCACTGTAGACGACAGCCATTCTCACTAAGCCACTGCTTTACCTTGTTGATGTCGCTGTATCGACAGATATTTATCAGACTGATGTATCTTGAAAACGTAGCATCGCTCTCTGTCGTCAGCGCACCACCGCAGTCAGTGAATCGCTTGCCTTGGAGTGTTAGCAGCGCACGCACATGACGATAGTTGTTGTTGTACCCCTCCGGCATTGGTGGCACAGTGAGCTTAAAGTCAAAATCCTTTGGCGCAAAAATTAGCGAAACATTCCTACAACCTAAACCCGAGTGGGTGAAGATGTCTTTTGATAGATTCTCAATCTCTTGCTCACTCTCCTTGCCAGTAAGCACCGCAACTGAGTGTCGTGAGCCACGTATTAGGGCAGGGATGTCGCCAAATATGGCCTTGAAGTGTAATGCAGCACTGTCGCTGCCTGTTGCAATTACTGCATCTACATTCTGACCGCTATATTGTTCAATTATAAGCTGAGGTTCTATGTCTTGTAGCTCATTTACAATGTGCTCCATGAGAACTCTGTCCTTGGAGGAGTATTTTACAACGGGAATATTACCACTGGCAATTACATAGAGCAGGTCGGCAAAACCTACGGCAGGAATATTTCCCGCCATGATTATTGCGATACGTTTTGGAGAGTGAATAGGTATGTCGTAACTGTTAAGCCAAGATGTAAGCTTCTGACTGTCAAGCATCTGCTCTCGTATCGCCTCAATGGCAGTACCAATCTGCGTAAACCAACGGTTCTGTTCCACCGCACGCTCAATTACCTGGCTGGGAATGCTCTGCAAGCGCAATGAAAGCTCTGAAAAAATCTCTACAATACTCTTCATACTACAAAGATAGCAAATTCTCGCCATTTCTCCAATTTGCACAAAAAACGGAGGCCGCCCTCCCATTTGAGCGACCTCCTCCCATTAACTTTTTTTAACAAAGCAGGCAGACTACTAAGACCGTTTGCCAGGGTCTGTTTGTTATCTAATGTACTCGCTTGAGTTACTAGTGTAGAATTTTCTGTAAATGATGTTAGAGATTATTCTTCTCGCCATCGGTGAAGATAAATCTCATAGAACCACTATTATTTTTCTTAATGGCTTTATAAATAGCAATCTCTTCATCTGTCAAGGTTGTGCTTGCACGAGAAATTGTAAATGTGAAACCACCAGAGCAGCCTGTAAGATTCATATTGTTCCATATATATGACGCACCAATGTCAATATTGGATGCTAAACTATATAATTTACAATTGGTTAGCTCTAACACAGCATTGTTGTTAAGAGGATTGATATATGGTCTGTCAAGGTTAGTATTTTTGAAATCGCAATTTCTCAAAATCAAATAGCCACTTGATCTTCCCTCTGTTAATAAGCTTCTTGGCTTTGTAGCCCCCGATTTCTTTACATTTGTCATCTTACAATTTTCCATCAAAAGATTAGCATGTTTTGTGCTAATAACACCTTGAGAATTTGAAACATAAGCGATAGTACCACCAAATACAACATCTTTAATAACAACCTCTCCAGATAGTGCGTATATCATACAATTGAGATTACCATTCTGAATGGTAACATTTGGTTTAGATGAGTTTCCGCTGTCACCGATGTTCAGCATTTTAGTTGCATTGCTAATCTCGAATGCCTTTTTATTGAGGTTGATGACTACGCTGTTAGTAATTGTTTTGCTATCATCTACAGTAATGTTCTCTGTGAGCATTACCTTAGGCTCACCTGCAGCAAGCGCAGCGGTAAACTCATCCCAAGTAGCAACTGGGCACTGGTAATCACGAGGGTAAACAACGTAATCCTCAGCACCAGTAAGTGTGTAAGTACCTGTTGGCTTAACGTATGCTGCATCATCACTATCCTTAGTAATAACAATCTGATAATCAGCCTCGGTGTTAAGAGTATTAGTGCCCTCAAGAGCGATAGAATTGTTAGCACCAGTCATCTTACGAATGATAAGTGGCTGAACGGCAGTTACATTGTTGTCCTTAACAACGATACCATAGTTATCAGTGTTACCGTCGAAACGGATACCGTAACCAGTAGCGGTGATAGTAGTACCCTCAACTACTGCGTTCTTTACCTGCTTGAATGCAACACCGTTCTTGCCATTGATAGTACAGCCCTTAACTACTACTGTCTCATCGCAGCTCTGAGCCTGAACGAGTGAGTGCAAACCAGTTGCAGTACAGTTCAGCACTTTAGCATTCTTAGAAGCCTTAATCTGAACACCAACAGCAGTGCTAATAGCTGAACGAGTATCTACAGCTGTGAAAGTACAATCCTGAACGGTGATGTTTGTAGAGTAACGCGCAGCACCATTCTCAAGAGCCTCGATGAAGTTCAATGACTCTGTAGCGGTCTCAAACTTTACATTCTGGATAGTCAAAGCTGCATTAGGGTAGTGATTAGAATTTGAGTGCACCTTGATAGTACCGTCAAACTTGCGGTCGTTACCGTCGATAATAATCTTAACACCCTCCTTCTGGATAACAGTTACATTACCATTCATGTTCGCACCAAGAACAATCTTTGTCTCGCCAACACCCGCTGCGTTAATAGCCGCCTGAAGATCCTCAATAGTTGCAACGTAAGTGCTTTCTGGCTCATCCTTACCAAATTCCTCCTCGATAGTTACAGTAAACTCAGTAGACTTAGAGAGCAACTCACCGATGATATTTGTGCGATAGTTCTGCTTGAGCGGAACATAAGTGAACTCTCGGCTGTATGATGCAGTGTTGCTATACTTTACAGCAAGTGTAACATTAGTTGTATAGCTCTCATCCTTAGAAGCAAAGAAGTAGTTCATTGAAATCAGACCATCCTCCAAAACATCGCCATACTGAAGGGTCTTATTTTTTACAAGATCCTCAGCTTTGCCAGTTGCAACATTGAATGTGCTGTAAACATCAAGGGTTACAGTACTTTTATCGAGCTCAATGCCAGCATTGGTATGTGCTGTCATATCGTCAGTAGAGATAGCATTAAGCTGTGCAAATGGACGGCGAAGAGTAACATTTGCCTTCTCCTCTGCCTTCTCCTCTGCAGGGTCGATAGTTACATAAGCATAGAAAGCATCGCGAGTCTCGTCGTTTGCAGTAACGCTAGCGAAATTTTCTACATTGATTTTCTTTGTTTCAGGGTCATAATCATAAAGCTCATTATAGTCAGCCCAGAAAACAATGTTGTAGGTCATACCCTTGAGAAGAACAAGGTTTACTGTGGTAGGAGTGCCTACTTTAATACCAACACCATAGCCCTTTTGCTTAGATAAATCTGACAAGAGGGTACCTTTGTTGTCGTAAACATAGTAACGAAGTTTGTTTACCTGAGTACCGTCGCCATACTCAGCACGAGTACCAAGCTCTGGGAGATTTGCAGTGAAGGTTACTTCAACCTCACCGCCGCCGATAGAAGAACTAATGTCCTCCTTTGCGCAAGATGCTGTGAACAGAACAGCCACAGCCATCAAAATTCGGAAAATGTTTTTCATAATTGTTTTTAATTAGTTGAAAAATAAGTTATTTGATATATGTACATAGCGATTTTGGCGGCAAGAACTCTTGTCGCCTGTAATGTTTGCTAAAATAATTAGATTTGGTGAGGTATAGATACAAAAATCCCCCCCCCGAATTTTCGGAGAGGGAATATTCCGTTAAATATGGATATATTCGCCATAATTATCACCTTTCTTACTACAAAGGTAGATATAATTATTTAATATCCAAAAGAATTGTAGACTTTTTTACTTCTTAGCCTCCAGGATTGGTAGATTAGCCTCGGTAGGGATATAGACAACCTTATCTGGGATATTATTCTGCTGGCGCACCCAGAGATACTGAATATAGGTTGTTGTCAGCGAGCCATTCTCAATACGGATAGCCTCAGCAGCACCCTTAGCACGCTCAATCTCTGCCTGAGCGTTGAGCTTTTCTGCCTCGAGGTTTGCCTTAGCCTCCTCAATCTTAATCTGGCGATTCTGCTCAGCCTTTGCAAGCTCCGCGCGACCGCTCATCTCCTGCTGCCATACGTTGTACATTGGAATTCCGAACATAAGTCCGAGGATTACACCCAGGGCGATAAGTGCGAGAACTACAAGACCCCAGATTGTGCTAGCTGTAGAGTTAGTGTTTGTTGCCATAGTGTTTGAGTTTTAAGGTTTAATAAAAAAGGCTGCCCGATTGGACAGCCTTGACTTTGCTATTCAGCCTCCTCGCGGTGAAGCTTCTCAACATAAATAGCGTGTGCCATCTTCTCGCGCTTTGCAATTGAAGGCTTTGTGAAGTACTGACGAGCACGAAGCTCCTTCAGAACACCTGTACGCTCATACTTACGCTTAAACTTCTTAAGGGCGCGCTCGATATTCTCGCCCTCCTTAACTGGCATGATAATCATAATATTTTCTCTTTTTTTTAATTGTTTGTTCTATTTTATTCTATTTTTTTGCACTTTTGGGTCGTTGATGAAATCTGTTCACCCCCCCCCTCAGTCTGCCGGCTGTTTAGTTTTCGCTACTGAAAAAATCCAAAGGAATATCGCCGAAATGAAGATATGGCTCAAGCGACAACGCCTGCTCCTCGGTAAATATGTCATCATTTACAATCTCTTCAAACGACTTCCAGCCTCCTTTCGATTTGCGTAGTTTAATAATCTTGTTTATTGCTTGCCGAGTCATGTACGGATGGTACTCTAACTCCGAAACGGCTGCAAAGTTAATATCAATTTTTGAAAAAACACAACTATCGCAGCAAATTTCTTTCGAAAAACGCATAAAATTTTCACTTGTAACGCATTTTAGCTCTGAAAGTTGGTTGATATTTACAAAACCTCCGAGTAATTTGCGGTACATGACAATCGCGCCAGCAGTTTTTGGACCTATGCCACGAACCTTTACAAGGGTTGCACTGTCAGCTGAATTTATCTCAACTTTTCCTCCATAGGGCTTTGGCTCTGGGAAGATGACGTACTTGGCAAGTGAGTCTGCCATCTCTACAGAAACTGCCCAACAATCAGAGAGTTCTGCCATGTTTCTGATTCCCTCAGTGCCACTGTCGCGGTAATCAATAAGAGCCTCTGCTTGGCGATATGTAAAGCCAATTGTCTGCAGGTAATCAATGCCCACAGTGTCAATTCTAAACTGCTCATAAGGGTGAGGCTTGCGTTTAGCTCTTTTCTGCTCCCACTGCTGCTGTCGAATCTCTTTCAGAGTATCTACTTTGGCGGTAATAATCTTTGGCTTTGCCTTAAATTGCTCACCAATTACAATATATGGTTGCAGAATAGTAAACATAGAGTCTGTTACTCCGTAGCAGAGTGCGAACTCCTCAGCAATCTCAAAGACCTTTCCGCGTGCGCGATATTTGAGTATCGATACGGCGGTGTGTTTGTCAAATCCGAGGGTTAGAAGTTCATTGTAGCTTACGGTATTGGGGTCAAAAATAAATAGAGAGTCTTGTTTTTGGAGCGTGGTGGCAGTCATTTGCTCTGTATTGATGCGCTCGGTAGCTACATCAACCTTAACCTTGTTAGCAAACACGACTACAGCTGTTATAGTGAGAATCATCACTATAAGCACAATTGCACCCGTCGCTTGCTCTCTGTTTACCATTACCACTCAGCTTTTTCGTTGAACAACAGTTTACGATATTTAAGCGATGGAGATTCGATAAAATCGCCAATGCCATACTCTGCCCAACGCTTGTCTACAGCCTCAATAACCTCCGGGGTTGAGGTGACAACGTTTGGAAAGCGTGCAGGATTGCCATCTGCTCCCGGAATTTTAATTCTGGCATCTACAACTATCTTGTTGTCGTGTAGTGTTATATCTCTGCGCGGGTCTGTATTTGCTGCGGCAATCCATAGCAAATCCTCCGCTTCAAAACCCTCCGCACGAGAGTCAAAGAGGAGAATGTAGTTGCAATTAGCCCCCTTTTGCGCCGCTATTGTACTAAGGTCAATATTATGGGCGCTATCTGCAAAGAGTAGCAGCACACTCCACTTCTCAACAAGCGCAGTACTCATTGTAACCCCTTCTGGGAGAGAGATTTCCTGAATAGATGGTCTCTTGTTGCAACTATCTACCATTGTCAAATCCAGAGCCATCTTGCCGCCGTAGCCACATGTTGCTGTTGCGTGGTCAAGTACATCGTAGATACCTTCACCTCGTATAATAGCCTGCTCAGGGTTGCAGTTGCGGAGAAGCGATGCAATTTGGTCACTATTACGAACATTTGTACTCTCCGGTGTTAGAATGAGGTATTTGTTAAACATCATCTGTCCAGCACTCCACATGCCCTGAGCAACCTTAGTACTCTGGCCCAGGTATCTGCTCTTGAGTGAGATGATGGCTATGTTGTGCGATGTTCCGGCCGTCGGCATAGTCATATCGACTATCTCTGGTTGCATGACAAGTCGTATTGGCGCAAGGAATATGCGCTCTGTGGCAACAGATATATATGCATCCTCTTGTGGCGGTATACCTACTACTGTAGCAGGGTACACTGCATCTTTGCGGTGAGTTATTGCTGTAACATGAAAGCGAGGGTAGAGGTCTTTGAGCGAGTAGAAACCAGTGTGGTCGCCAAAATCTCCCTCTACTGCAAGAGGCTCGTTAGTATCAACATAACCCTCAATAACAAAGTCGCAGTCGTCTGGTACAAAGATGTCATTGGTGATACATTTGACAAGCTTTACAGGCTTGCGACGTAGGAAACCGGCCAGTAGATACTCATCCATATTGTCCGGCATAGGGGCTGTAGCGGCATAGGTGTATACAGGGTCGCCACCAATAGCCACAGATACGGGCATTGGCTTACCCAGCGCCTTGTATCCGTCATAATGTCGCGCACCAGTTTTGTGACGGTGCCAGTGCATGCCGGTTGTGTGGTCGTCAAAGACTTGCATGCGGTACATGCCCACGTTGCGAACACCAGTATATGGGTCAAGGGTATTTACCATCGGCAGCGTGACAAACCGTCCTCCATCGCAGCCCCAACTTTTGAGTATTGGAAGCATGTCAAGTGAAGCCTTCTCACCCTTGAGAATCACCTGCTGACACTCTCCGCGTCGCTTAAGCTTGCGTGGAAACCATTTTGCCACCTCGCCAAGCAGCGGTAGCATCTTCAACTTATCCATCAAACCCTCCTTTGGCGAGAGCACTTGTGAAAGTAGAGAGTCTATGCGAGTGGATATATCCTCGCTCTTCTCAACTCCCAAGGCAAGTGATATACGCCTTTCGGAGCCCATCATGTTTGTAAGTACGGGGAACGCTGTGCCTGTATTCTCAAAAAGCAGCGCCTTGCCACCCCCAGGACTCTTTGCCTGGCGGTCTGTGAGTTCGGCAATTTCGTAAACCGATGAAACTGGAGTGCCGATGCGAATCAACTCACCGGCACTCTGAAGTGTTGCAATATAATCTTGTAAGTTCTTGTACATTTTTATATACTACTTGTTTGCAGCTGCGATACGCTCCTCCATCATTCGCTTCTCCTTACCCCAAGATACAAGGCAGATTACGGCAGCAAGCAGCGCACCGACAACAAGAGCCCAGAAGGTCGCATTCCAACCAAGAGAGCTCTGTGCAATATTACCCAAAACGATCTTTGAGAGTACTGCATCACCAAGAAGATAACCAAACAGACCGAGGAAACCTGCAGCAGTACCTGCAGCATTCTTAGGAACAATAGCAAGTCCCTGAACGCCAATCATCGCTACAGGAGCGTAGATAGCACCACCAATAATGGCGAGTGAGCCGTAGATAATCCAAGTAATCGGAATATGTGTCAACTCTGCTACTACATCAGCCTGCCAGTAACCCAAAATACCGAGGGTTACGATGAGCATAAAGATTACATTTACTGGCGCACAACGACCATTAAAGAACTTTGATGATATCCATCCACCGAGAATTGTTCCAGGGATACCGGCATACTCACGAATAGCATATGCGATTGATGCAGAGTCCTTATCCCATCCAAAAACCTCTGTCAGGTAGGTTGGTGACCAGTCTGCAATACCGTAGCGAATAAGATATACAAACACATTTGCAAAGGCGATAAGCCAGAGCATTTTGTTCTTCAAGATATAGTCTACAAATAGACGGCGGAACGGAATCTTATCCTCCTCACCCTTTGCTGCCTTTGCACCAGAGTGGTCGTTTCTATACTCCTCAATAGCAGGTAGACCGCAAGACTCTGGAGTGTCACGAATTGCCCACCAACAGAAGAGTGCAAATAGTAGGGCTACAACTGCCGGAACAATAAATGCAGCACGCCAAGTATCTGTAATACCGATGGTTGAGAAGATGATAATACCTGCAGGGATAAGTAATCCAAGTGTGCCGTTACCTACATTGTGAGCAGTATTCCAAACGGACATCTTAAAGCTACGCTCGTTTGTTGAGAACCAATGTGCCAGTACACGTCCACAAGGAGGCCATCCCATGCCAGAGAGCCAACCAGCAAGTAGCATAAAGATAAACATCAGACCAACTGTTACAGAGTAGTTTCCTGCAACGCCTGTAGGATATGGAAGGATACCTGCCAGAATCATTACAAGAGAGGATAGAATAAGACCTACAGTCATAAATTTACGAGCATCTGAACGGTCAGAGATACTACCCATAATAAACTTACTTACTGCATAGGCGATTGGAATACCCGACATAGCAAGACCCGCACCCGCCTTGTCAATAAGTCCCTCCTCAATCATTCCAGGAGCAGCGAGTGAAAGATTCTTACGAACAAGGTAGTAGGCTGCATAACCCAAGTAGATGCCCAAAAAGACCTTGATTCGCATCTTCATGTACTCCTTGTCAATCTTGTCGGCGGCCAATAGCGGCTTTTTTGCCGGTGGTGTTAGAAATCCCATAGTTAGAAGTGTTTTAGGTTTAGGTTATTTTTGTTATAGTTTTATGTCGTAAATCTGGATTACACCAACAAGGTGCTTGTCGTTATCAACAACAAGTAGAGAGTTAATCTTGTGCTGGGTCATCATCTTCTCCGCCTCGATAAGTTTCTCCTCAGGATGAATCATCTTAGGTGTTGTGCTGGCGATATCCATTGGGCGAATATTGAAAAACTCAGCCTGCTTGCTCTCCATTGCACGGCGAACATCGCCATCTGTTACAATTCCGAGAATCTCACCCTCGCGGCAGATGACAATAAGTCCCAATCCGCCTTGTGATATACGCTGAATCATCTCTGTAGCAGAGCAATTCTCATCTACTATAGGCAGGTCATTGCGATGCATAACATTACCCACAGTCATCAGCAGACGGCGACCTAAGCTACCACCCGGATGCAGACGCGCGTAGTCCATAGATGTGAAGTTGCGAACCTTCATCAGTGAACAAGCCAGAGCGTCACCCAGAGCAAGCTGTGCTGTTGTTGAGGTTGTTGGCGCCAAATGTAGAATACACGCCTCACGCTCAACTTTTACGTCAAGGTGAATATCTGAGTTCTTTGCAAGAGATGAGTTGCAGTTTCCAGTCATAGAGATAAGGAAGTTGCCATTATCATGAATAAATGGTACAATCTTTAGCACCTCGTCAGTCTCGCCAGAGTATGAAAGAGCAATTACAATATCACCCTTTGAAATCATACCCAAATCTCCATGAAAGGCCTCTCCTGGGTGCATGTAAAAGCTTGGTGTACCAGTACTTGCTAGTGTTGCAGCAATCTTCTTCGCTACAAGGCCGCTCTTGCCCATGCCGGTCATAATCACCTTGCCGTTACACGCTAAAATAGTCTCAACTGTGCGCACAAACTCCTCGCCAAGATCGCGCTTAATTCGCAACAGGGCATCAGCCTCTGTCTGAAGTGCGTCTTTGGCAACATCGAGTATCAGTTGTCTTTGTTCCATAATTATAATAGTGTTTTAATTACATTCTCAAGATTATCCAGGCAGAGCATGTTTGGACCGTCACTCAGTGCGTTGTCTGGGTCGGGATGTACCTCAAAGAAGTAACCCGTAGCACCGAATGCCTTTGCTGCCAATGCCATTGCCGGAACATACTCTCTATTACCACCAGTCTTACCGCCTGCAGCACCTGGACGCTGAACAGAGTGAGTACAGTCCATAATTACTCGCGGAGCAATATTTAGCATGTCAGGAATATTGCGGAAATCAACCACAAGGTTGTTGTATCCAAAGCTATTTCCACGCTCGGTAAGCCAAACCTCACTCGCCCCTGACTCTACAGCCTTCTGATATGGATAGACCATATCTACGCCAGAGAGGAACTGTGCCTTTTTAATGTTTACAACCTTTCCGGTCTTTGCGGCAGCTACAAGCAGGTCTGTCTGACGACAGAGGAAAGCAGGTATCTGAAGTACATCAACTACGGCACCAGCCTGCTCCGCCTGCCATGCCTCGTGAATGTCTGTTATAAGCTTCAGCCCCCACTTGCTCTTTACATCGGCAAGCATCTGCAGTCCACGCTCTATGCCCACACCTCTGTATGATGATATAGATGTACGATTTGCCTTGTCAAAAGAGGCCTTGAAAATAATCTCGGTGTCCAAGCGATTGTTAATATCGACTATGCGCTCAGCTACTTTGTCAAGAACCTCTGCGCTCTCAATCACGCACGGACCAGCTATGAAAATCGGTTTCATTATTTTAGAAAATTGATAATCTCAGTATTAATTGCATTAACCTTTGCCTTGTCCATCTTGACAACTTTGCGGTCGTAAGTTACAAAGCCGTTTACCTCGCCCTCTACGTCGGTAGTCTGGGTGTAGATAGCTGCTGCCATACCCTGAGGGATGAATTTCTTGAGCATTGTTGCATACTTTACATACTCAGCAGTTACCTCGTCGGTGTTGTTAAACTGGATATAACCCCAGTTGCGCTTGTTCCACCACAAGTGCTCCTTGATAGGGTAACCAATACCGCCATACTCACCAAGCACAACAACAAAGTCTGAGCTGTGGAATGGCATTGATGGAGCAGGGTAGTTGTGAATGTCAAGAATATCACCACACAGACGGAGGTTTCCACCGCTGGCAGCATTGATTAGACGTGTAGGGTCGTAAGCTGCTGTCCACTCGGCAACAGTCTCTGTATCAAACTGACCCCAAGCCTCGTTAAATGGTACCCATACGCCGATTGATGGGAAGAAACGGAGCGCATCCATAATCTCTTTCCACTCCTTGTAGTATGTATTCTTCTCCTCTCGGGTTACAGGTGAGTCGCTACCGCCACCTATGTTGTTGCGACCCCATTCCCCCTTATTTTGGTAGAGTGCAAGGCATGGCATATCCTGCCATACGATAATACCCTCGCGGTCACAGTGGTAATACCAACGTGCAGGCTCAACCTTGATGTGCTTACGGATGGTGTTAAAGCCAAGCTCCTTTGTAAGTACAACGTCGCTCAGTAGAGCCTCATCTGTTGGAGCTGTGTAGAGTCCATCTGGCCACCAACCCTGGTCGAGCGGGCCATACATAAATATAGGTGCACCATTGAGAGTCATACGCTTGTGACCCAAGGCGTCGCGCTCAACATCAAACTTACGCAGTGCAGCATAAGAGTTTGCACTGTCGACAACCTTGCCATTCTCGGTAAGGGTGAGCTTAAGGGTATAGAGGTGCGGAGTGTTAGGTGTCCAGAGCTTTGCATCAGCAATTGGAAGTACTGCAGTAACGCCACAGAGAACAGATGTTGAAGCGACGGTTGTATCACCATCCTTAACCTCAATTTTGAGTGTGCCGTTGTTGTTTGCAGTTGCTGTGTTGATGTATAGCTCGCTACGGGTAATGTCGCAGTCGGTAGTAATACCCTCAATGTGGTTAGCCTTTGAAACAGCCTCAATCCATACTGTCTGCCAAATACCCGATACAGCTGTGTACCAAATACCGCTTGGGTTAAGGCGCTGCTTACCTACAGGGTTGTGTACAGAGTCTGTAGGGTCCCAAACACGTACCACG
>JAEIGA010000311.1_pt1 | contig 71141 bp, 50 predicted proteins | sample 9270691 | NCBI WGS metagenome assembly JAEIGA01 (sample SAMN17057246, study PRJNA624740) | gut metagenome | biome: biome; isolation source: fecal sample | host: Bos grunniens | place: China: Xizang | collected 2019 | reverse complement strand
TGCGAACTTTTCGCCTGCCATAAGTGGGAAGAGATGGATTCGAACCACCGAAGGTAAAAACCAGCAGATTTACAGTCTGCCCCATTTGGCCACTCTGGTATCTTCCCTTTGGTTGGAGTTTCGAACTTAGAGCCGATGGAGGGATTCGAACCCCCGACCAGCTGATTACAAATCAGCTGCTCTGGCCAACTGAGCTACATCGGCATGTATTTCCCCAACCGCGGTGCAAAGATAGGCGAAAATTTTTAATCTACAAAACTTTTTGAAGATTTTTTTTAATTTTCTTTCAAAGAACCCGATTTTGCACTTTGCGCAGTGCTTTGGTCGCAAAATCGAGTGCAAAGATAAAATAGTTTTATGAAATATGAAAGAGTCTGAGCAATTTTTCTTAAAAAAAATGCGATTTTCTATATTTTCATCATATACCTATATTATATATATTATTTAGGTTGTCGCTATAGATGTAAAATTAGGTATTTTTACGGAACAACTTTTAGATATATTTATTACCTTTGCGTTACATAATGTCAAAATACAATAAATTTATTGAGATATGGTAGATATTTTTGAGCGTCTTGAAAAGAATACAGGCGGACCAATTGGTCAGTACATGCAGAATGTGCATGGTTACTTCGCTTTCCCAAAGCTTGAGGGTGAGATTGGGCCTCACATGCGCTTCCGTGGCAAGATGATGCTTAACTGGAGCCTTAATAACTATCTAGGTCTTGCAAACCACCCTGAGGTTCGTAAGGCTGATGCTGCCGGTGCGGCTGAGTTTGGTATGGCGGCGCCTATGGGTGCGCGTATGATGAGCGGTCAGACTAAGTATCATGAGCAGCTGGAGCGTGAGCTCGCCGAGTTTGTGGGTAAGGAGGATGCCTTTTTGCTCAACTTTGGCTATCAGGGTATGATTTCGATTATTGACTGCCTGCTTACACATCGTGATGTTGTCGTTTATGATGCCGAGGCTCACGCTTGTATCATTGACGGTTTACGTCTGCATAAGGGTAAGCGTTTTGTATATGCTCACAATGATGAGGCATCTCTTCGTCTTCAGCTTCAGCATGCGACAGACCTTGCAGAGCAGCAGAAGGGTGGTGTGCTTGTGATTACTGAGGGCGTATTTGGTATGAAGGGCGACCTTGGTTTCCTTGATGTTATCGTAAAGCTAAAGAAAGAGTTTAGCTTCCGACTGCTAGTTGATGATGCACACGGTTTCGGAACTATGGGTCCTGGTGGTCGTGGTACTGCAGCTCACTTTGGCGTTGTGGATGGTGTGGATGTGCTCTTTAACACATTTGCAAAGTCTATGGCCGGTATCGGAGCATTTGTCTCTGGTCCACGTTGGTTGATTAACCTCTTCCGCTATAATATGCGCTCGCAGCTATATGCGAAGTCTCTGCCAATGCCGATGGTTATTGGTGCACTTAAGCGTCTTGAACTTATTCGTAACCACCCAGAGTATCAGGAGAAGCTGTGGGAGATTACCCGTGCACTGCAGAGTGGACTGAAGGCTAATGGATTCGAGATTGGTGTTACTCAGTCGCCTGTGACCCCTGTTTATATGAAGGGTGGTAACGAAGAGGGTACAAACCTCATTGTAGACCTTCGTGAGAACTATGGTGTATTCTGCTCGATTGTTATCTATCCGGTAATTCCTAAGGGTGAGATTATCCTGCGAGTAATTCCAACAGCGGCGCACACTATGGAGGATGTGGAGTATACAATCAATGCATTCAAGGCTGTTCGTGATAAGTTTGAGTCTGGATATTACAGCTCAATGCCAATTCCAATGAAGGCTGATCCTGACTTCAAGGTGAGGTAGAAAAATTAGAGGTTGCAAATTTGCAACCTCTAATTTTTTTTATTGTAAAATACTACTTGCGTGCCTCCTTGGCCTCGATGCACTCTGTTGCGTGTGGTACGCGGAGTAGTCGCTCTCGAGGGATTAGCTTGCCGGTAGTCTTGCAGATGCCGTAGGTCTTGTGTTCGATGCGGATAAGTGCCAGCTCAAGGTTCTTGATAAACTTTAGTTGGTGAGCTGCGAGGCGTTCAATCTCCTCCTTTGAGAGGGTCATGGCGCCCTCCTCCAGCACCTTGAAGGTTGGCGAGGTGTCCTCAGTGTCGTTATCAGCCGAGCGGGTTATAGAGGCACGTAACTGCTCATAATCGCTTCGTGCCACCTCTAATTTTTCCAGAATGAGCGCCTTGAACTCGGCTAGCTCGGCGTCACTATATCTGGTTACAACAGTCTCTGCCATAGTTTTAAGGTTTTAGTTTTATCAAAGATAATAATAATTCTCTATACTTACAAATTTTTTGCCGATTTTGTTGTGTGTCAGTGCTATAAAAGAAGATGCTCTGTCCAAGAACAGACAGAGCATCTTCTTTTTATATAGTTCTGAGAATTATAGACGAGCCTTGATAGCTGCAGTCTGCTCCTCGTAACCTGGCTTCTCAAGAAGGGCAAACATATTCTTCTTGTATGCCTCTACGCCTGGCTGGTCAAATGGATTTACGCCGAGCATATAGCCGCTAATGCCGCAAGCCTTCTCAAAGAAGTAGATAAGTGCACCAAGTGTACGCTCGTTAATCTCTGGAATCTCTACGCGGAGGTTAGGTACACCGCCATCTACGTGGGCAATCTTAACGCCAAGCTCTGCCATGCTGTTAATGTCGCTAAGACGACGACCAGCAAGGTAGTTAAGTCCGTCAAGGTTCTCCTCGTCTGAGCATACGCGAACCTCGTACTTTGGAGCAGCAACAGAGATAATGGTCTCAAAGAGGGTGCGCTCACCATCCTGGATATACTGACCCATAGAGTGAAGGTCGGCTGTAAGAGTTACAGAAGCAGGGTAGATACCCTTGCCATCCTTACCCTCGCTCTCGCCATAGAGCTGCTTCCACCACTCGTTGATATTTACAAGCTTAGGCTCGTAAGAACCGAGAATCTCAATCTTCTTACCTGCGCGATAGAGTGCGTTACGCACTGCTGCATACTGTGCAGAGATATTCTCCTCGTAAGCAGTGCCTGCCTTTGTTGCAATCTCTACAGCCTTTGCACCAGCGACAAGCTCGTTGATATTCACGCCGCCAACAGCCAGTGGAAGAAGACCTACAGGAGAGAGAACAGAGAAACGACCGCCTACATTGTCAGGAATAACAAAGGTAGGGTAGCCCTCCTGGGTTGCAAGGGTCTTAAGTGCACCACGAGCCTTGTCGGTAATAGCTACGATACGATTCTTAGCATCCTCCTTGCCATAACGACGCTCAATCTCCTCCTTAACGATGCGGAAGGCGATAGCGGGCTCGGTAGTTGTTCCAGACTTAGATGCTACGATTGTAGCGATAGAGTACTCCTTCAGAGCCTCCATCATCTCGCCGAGATAGTCCTCAGAGATGTTCTGACCAGCAAAGAGAACGATAGGGTTCTTGTGAGTTTTGTGAAGAAGCTCAAAAGAGTTGGTCATAGCATCAATGACAGCCTTAGCACCGAGGTATGAACCACCAATGCCGATGCAAATAACAACCTCTGCAACCTCGCGCAGCTTAGCAGCCTGTGCATTGATAGCGGCAAGGTGAGCCTCGTCAATGTCTGATGGAAGGGTTATCCAACCGAGGAAGTCGTTACCCTTGCCCTCACCTGCGTGAAGAAGTTCGTTTGCTGCGATAGCCTCGCGCTTAATCTCTTCTGAAATTGCGATACCTACACTGTTGGTATCAAGCTTGATTAGTTCCATAAAATGTTCTGTATTATAAATTTATGTATGTACTATTAAAAGCACTCCAAAGATAGTAAAAAAAATTGTGAAAAAGTGTGATTTTTTTGTAAAAGTTTAATTTGTTTTTTTGTACCTTTGTAACCAGATATCACTTTGCTCCAAATTGGGGTGAATGTAGGGTTGAAAAAGTAAAAAAATAGATAACATGGGTCTTTTTTCGTTAACTCACGAGTTGGCTATTGACTTGGGTACTGCCAACACGCTTATTGTCTACAATGATGAGATTGTAGTTGAGGAGCCATCGGTAATTGCGGTGGATCTCCAGGGTAAATTGAAGGCTTTTGGTCACGAGGCGGCACGATACATTGGTAAGTGTCCTGACAATCTTCGTACCATTCGCCCTCTTCAGAATGGTGTTATTGCGGATTTTGATGCTACTGAGCTGATGCTCAAGGGTATGATTGGCCGCATTAAGACTACGGGTTCTCTCTTCTCGCCATCGCTTAAGATGGTTATTTGTATCCCTTCAGGCTCTACAAACGTTGAGATTCGTGCGGTGCGCGAGTCTGCAGAGCATGCTGGTGGTCGCGAGGTTGCTATGATTTTTGAGCCTATGGCTGCTGCTCTCGGTGCAGGTCTTGATGTAACAGCTCCAGAGGGTAATATGATTATTGACATCGGTGGTGGTACTTCGGAGATTGCTTGTATCTCGTTGGGTGGTATTGTTTGCTCTAAGTCTATCAATATCGCTGGTGATGTCTTTACTGCTGATATTAAGAACTATGTTCGCGTGCAGCACAATATCCGCATTGGTGAGCGTACAGCTGAGCAGATTAAGTGTAAGATTGGCGCTGCGCTGCCTGAGCTTGATGAGGAGCCAGAGGATATGTCAATCAGCGGACCAAGCGTGCTCACTTCGCTGCCGCAGACCGTAACGCTGAACTATAGCGAGATTGCGTACGCTCTTGAGGGTTCGCTTGCTCAGCTTGATGATGCACTGATGTCTGTGCTCTCAGATATGCCGGCAGAGTTGTACTCTGATGTGGTGAAGAATGGTGTCTACATTGCCGGTGGTGGTGCGATGATTAAGGGTCTTACTAAGCGTCTTTCTGACAGAACAGGTCTGCAGTTCCATGTGGCTGAGGATCCTCTGCGTGCGGTTGTTCGCGGAACAAACTTGGCGCTCAAGAATATGGACCGTTACTCGTTCCTTATCCGTGCATAGTTAGCACTTTACAGCAATAGATAGGCTGCCTGCATAAGACAGCCTATCTCGTTTACAAGCAACATTAGGGTTATGCACAAACTGATATACTTCATTAAGAAGATATACATCCCATTTCTATTCTTGGCTGTTGAGGTTATGGCGATATACTACTACTCCACCTCTACGCCCTACTCCCAGTCGCGCCTCAGTGGCTTGAGCTACTATCTGTGCGGTTGGAGTGGTAGTCTGTTTACTAAATTGGGAAATTATCTCTCATTAGAGCAGGATAATGTTGCTCTAAATGAGCGAATTGCTGAGCTTGAGAGCCTGTTGTCAAACTATCAAACCCTCTATCCTCAGACTGTGCAGACGGAGTTAGACCTCTCACCCAATATGTATGTGCCGGCAAAGGTGGTTAGTAAAACCCTAAACCGCTCGGTTAACTACTTTGTAGTAAATAAGGGCATTGATGACAATGTTCGCATCGGAATGTCTGTCCTCTCGCCTGAAGGATATGCTGTGGGTTATATTACAAATTGCTCGCAGAGCTTCTCAATAGCAGTTTCGCTACTAAGTACCTCGTTCAAGGTCAGCGCTCGCCTCTCAGATGATAGAAGTATGGGTACTGTATACTGGAGTGGCGGCGATATTCATACACTGCAGATGTCCGACATATCAAAGTACGCGGTTTTTGAGGAGGGTGAGACTGTTGAGGCGATAGATTTCTCAGAGTACTTCCCAAGTGGAACGATACTGGGAACTGTGGAGAGCAAGCAGATGAATGATGAGCAGACAATGTTTAGCTGTACACTCAGGATAGCTGCCGACCTATCTCGTATCGACAACGTTATCCTTGTAGATAACCGCGAGGTGGAGCAGGTGCGTATTCTTAAGCAGGAACCAGTGGCTTCACCAACATCTATGGAGCCTGAAAACGAAGATACAACAAACTGATAACAATGAAGAATCGTTCACAGTATATACTTTTTGTGGTGGTTGTGCTGCTGGTGCAGGTGCTATTGCTCAATAATTTGACCTTTAGCCCCTATATCGCTCCGCTGGCATATATCGTGCTCATTATTATGACACCGCTTGGAACATCGTCACTCAAGATGATACTTATCGGCACACTTTTGGGCTTGGTGATGGATATTACCATGGGTGTTGTGGGAATTAATGTCATTGCTACTCTGCCGGTGGCATATTTTCGCCGTCCAATACTCCACTTCTTTGCTGCATATACAGATATGGATGGCGAGGGAGGTGTACCAACAAAGCTACGTATAAGCCGATTCCATAACTATGTTGTGGCGATGGTGGTGATACATAGCCTGATTTTCTTTGGCTTTGAACACCTTACAACAGCTAACCTTGACTTTATAGCCCTCAGAACAGCCATCAGTACACTTGTATCTGTGGCGGTGGTCTACTTCTTTATTGGTATCTTTACTGCAAAACTGACACAGCGATGAACAATGCACGAAATGATACGAGACGTAACAGAGTCTTGCGCACGATTGTTCTGGCTGTCTTTCTGCTATTTACAGTAGTGGCGGGTTATCTGCAGCTTATTGAGGGAAGTGACTACTTTAGCAAGGCGGAGGATAATGTCATTCGATACATCATCACCTACCCACCACGTGGAGAGGTCTTTGACCGTAATGGAGAGTATCTTATCCAGAATAAAATCTGCTACGACCTTATGGTTGTGCCGCGAGAGGTACAAAAAGAGGGCTTTGATACACTGCGCTTGATGAATATTACCGGAGAGCCACTTCAACGCCTCAAAGATGCCTTCTTCAAGGCGAACAAGGCTGGTCGTAGAGTCGCATCGCCGGTTGTCAAGTATCTCTCTGCCGAGGCAAAGTTGAGGCTTGATGAGTGGAATCCTTCTGGATTTTATACAGTTCCGAGGACAATAAGACAATATCCGCGCAAGATTGGTGGCAACCTATTGGGTAGCCTTAGCGAGGTATCCCCAAAGATTCTGGAGCAGCAGAATGAGGAGGGTTACTATGTGATGGGTGACTATATTGGCGAGCAGGGTATAGAGTCGGCATATGAGAATGAACTTCGTGGAGAGAAGGGTCGTATTCGCCGAAATCAGTTTGACGACCATGCAACAACAGATGTTGTCGAGCTGGAGGCTGTGGCTGGTAAAAACCTCGTCTGTACAATCGATGCTCGTCTGCAAGCCTTTGCCGAGGAGCTTATGGAGGGTAAAGTAGGCTCTGTGGTAGCCATTGAGCCAAGTACTGGAGAGATTCTTGTAATGGCATCTTCCCCAACCTTTGACCCTAATGAGTTGGTCGTTGGTCGTGGCCGTGGTAATCACTATATGCGCCTGCTGAATGAGCCGCGACGTCCGCTATATAACCGCGCAGTGACTTCGTCGCAGCCTCCAGGTTCAACATTTAAGCTCCTTAATGGATTGATTGGTCTGCAGGAGGGTGTGCTTAAACCTCACTATAGGTATAGCTGTAATAGGGGATATCGCTCTGGTAGTGTGAAGATGGGCTGCCACGAACATCGCTCGCCACTTGACCTTGATTATGCTATTGCAACGTCATGTAATGCATACTTTGCAAATGTCTTTCGTAATATTCTGGAGAATAAAAAGTATAAATCTCCTAAGGAGGGATATGAGGCGTGGCGCAAATATGTTGAGAGCTTTGGATTTAACTCAAAACTGGATGTAGATCTATTTGGCGAGCGCAAAGGCGTTGTCAAGGAGCGTAAATATTACGATAAAGTCTATCGAGGCTCGTGGAATGCACTTACAGTACTCTCAGTCTCTATTGGTCAGGGAGAGATTCAATCTACCACCTTGCAGCTTGCAAACTTCGCCGCGACAATTGCAAACCGTGGATATTACTACACCCCGCATATCATTAAGGGTATAGAGGGTCAGGACTCAATAGATGTCAAGTATCGCACGGCGCACTATACTCCGGTGGATAAACAACATTTTGAGACGATTATTAAGGGTATGTGGCGTGCTGTGAATCGCGATGGAACGTGCCAGACGGCAAGACTTGAGGGTCTGGATGTCTGTGGAAAGACCGGTACTGCGCAGAATCCTCTGGGTGACGACCACTCAACATTTATCTCCTTTGCACCTCGAAACAACCCTAAGATTGCTATAGCAGTCTATGTTGAGCATGGAATCTGGGGAGCTACGGCGGCTGTGCCGATTGCATCGCTGATAGAGGAGATGTATTTGACCGATACTGTTACCCGCCCATGGCTGGTTGAGCATGTGAAGAATCTTGAGTTAGATTACTATAAAGCGTATGATAGACATAAGAAGAAATAATAGCGACGTGCAGCTCTTTCAAGGGGTCGATATGAGCATGGTGTTGCTCTATTTCGTCCTTACGATTATAGGCTTTGTTGCAGTCTTTAGCGCTACATACTTTGAGGGCTCGGATGAGTTCTTTAGCTTTGACCATAAGTATATTAAGCACTTGGTTTGGCTCGGCATATCGTATGTTGCCGCCCTTGTAATTCTATTGTTAGATAGGAGTTTATGGCACAAATTTGCCTATATCATCTGCGCTATAACGGTCTTTATAGTGCTACTGACCTTCACCCCGCTGGGTAAGACGGTTAATGGCGCAAAGGCGTGGTTAGGTGTAGGTGGTTTTACCCTTCAGCCTATGGAGCTTGCCAAGGTGGGTATCTCGCTGGCTGTGGCGCGAATAATGAGCAACTACCACTTCTCGGTGCAGCGATTTGGCGATATGCTGATTGTTGGATTGCTGCTCTGTGTCCCTTTGGGTATTGCTGTGCTGCAGAATGATACAGGCTCGGGACTAGTATTCTGTTCGTTCCTCTTTATGTTCTATCGTGAGGGCCTAGACCACTGGATTTGCGTGCCTGCAATATTCTTTGCAGCGCTCTTTATACTCTCGTTCCTATTCACGCCGGCAGTGTTGCTGGTGGCGCTGATATTCATCTTTACCTTTAGCGCAGGTATGATTATGCGCGATAAGTGGAAGATGTGCGTCAAGTATGTAGCTTCACTATTCTTGCTGAGCACGCTACTCTTCCTACTACTCTGTTTCATCACCCCGGGAAGGTTCGGTTTTTATGAGTGTTTGCTCTATGTCACTATCGCCTCAATGGTCTGCGTTGTTATCTATGCATACCGAGCAAATATTCGTAAACTATACTTCTTGGTGCTGATATTCTCTGTCTCGGTAATCTGTCTTCCGACGTCAGATATGGTGTTCCACCACCTGCCATTCCACCAGCAGAATCGTATTCGTACATTCTTGGGTCTGCATCATGATAGAGATTTGATGTACAACGTCGCGCAGTCTAAGATTGCTATCGGTGCAGGCGGATTCTCGGGTCAGGGATTCCTTGAGGGTGTGATGATTCGCTACAGCCGAGTGCCAGAGAAACATACAGACTTTATCTTCTGCACAATAGGCGAGCAGTTCGGCTTTTTGGGCGTGCTGGTACTCTTTGCGCTGATGATTATGCTCATATTCAAATTGATGAGAATGGGCGATAGGCAACTTGAAGGATTTGGTCGAGTCTACTGCTACTGCGTTGCGTCGATAATATTTTTCCATTGCCTTATAAATATAGGAATGACAATGGGCGTAGTACCTGTGATGGGTATTCCGCTACCACTGATTAGTTATGGAGGTTCGTCTCTGCTTGGTTTTTCGATTCTTATCTTTGTAGCCATAGCTCTCGACGCCTCGCCAATTAAACGATAGAAGTATGAAGAGATTTACAATTTTTGCGCTCGCACTGTTGATAGCTACAAGTTGCGACAAACCTCAGACCGAGAAGGTCTTAAAACCGGCAACTGTAACCTTTGAAGATACCTCTTTTGCAGGTGGTGATGGAGAGGGTAGTAGCACTGTAACTACCTCTTGGTGGGCACAGTATATTGATAAAATTCAGTATGGCGGTGATTTGCTCTATGGTGGCAACGGATATGCGTGGTATGATAATCAGACAACACTGACATCTTATCTGCCGGACTATTGGAAGGACAACACCTTCTTTGGCGGTGGTATAGCAATTTCAAACTTTGTTGAGAATAGCGCCAATATTACATATGAGCAGCAACTTACAATCGGCGTGAAGCCAGTCTCAGGTGCAAATTTTGCCGTTTGCTATGTGGCAACAAATCTATGCCCTCCATTCTTAGAGTTTAAGTATGGTACAGGTGTTATTGACAACCTATATATAATACCTACTGCCTATGCCAATGCAGTTGTGCAGAATGGCAATGCATTCAGCCCTGCAATGCCGAAAAATGGTTATGTACGCGTTGAGGCTACAGGTGTTGATGAGTTGGGTAATACTACAGCTACAGCCGAGTGCTACCTATATGATGGTCGTAACTTCTCAAGTTGGAAAAAGTGGGATCTCTCTGCACTTGGAACTGTAAAACGTGTTGAGTTCCGTATGTTTGAGGGTACAACAGAGGGAGGAAAGAGAGTTGACTCAACGGCTGAGTATATGACATACCCAAGCTATTTCGCTATCGATAATATTACTGTACTTCGTTAGTAGGAGCGGTTGATAAAAAAAAGCGACGCAAAAAACTTGCGTCGCTTTTTTTGTGTATCAGTGTAGCGTTAAATCTTTGCGATTGCAATCTTTACTGGAGTGTCGTTCACCTCGTTGTACTTGTCGATTGTTAGTCCTGCAGGTGTTGGAACACAAGTAATCTCAACAGAGAGAGTCTGCTGACAGATATACTCTGCAAATTGAGCCACAGCATCGTGAACAAGCTCGCAATCCTCAACCTCCACACGAATCTTGTCTACAATCTCAAGACCAGACTCCTTGCGGATGTTCTGAATACGATTTACAAGCTCACGAGCAATACCTTCGCGCTCAAGCTCTGGGGTAACTGTAATATCAAGAGCCACAGTAAGTTTACCCTCTGAAGCAACGAGCCAGCCTGGCATATCCTCCGAGGTAATCTCGAAGTCTGCAGCAGTAACCTCAATAGTCTCACCTGCAATGTCAAGGGTTGTAATGTTGCCACACTCAACATCTGTAATCTGAGACTGGTCAAATGTTGCAACAAGTGCCTGGATAGCCTTCATATACTTGCCATACTTAGGACCCAAAGTCTTGAAGTTAGGCTTGATGCGCTTGGTGATAATACCTGCGGTGTCGTGGATTAGCTCTACGCTCTTAACATTTACCTCGCTTGCAACAAGTGCCTCAACAGCCTTAATTCGGCGCTCAAGCTCTGCGTCAAGTACAGGAATTATAATCTTTGCAAGTGGCTGACGCACCTTGATATTTACCTTTCGACGAAGGGCAAGTACCATAGATGAGAGCTGCTGAGCTACGGCAGTAGTAAGCTCAAGGTCTGTATCTACAAGGCTCTTATCGCACACTGGGAATGAAGAGAGGTGTACAGACTGCTCAGCGTTGCGACCGCTAACAGCGTTAAGGTCACGGTAGATGCGGTCAGAGATAAATGGTGCAAATGGTGCAGATAGCTTCGCCACGGTCTCAAGGCAGGTGTAGAGGGTCTGGTAAGCTGCAAGCTTATCCTCTGTAAGTCCACCGCCCCAGAAGCGCTTACGATTTAGACGTACATGCCAGTTACTGAGGTTGTCACATACAAATGTCTGAATTGCGCGGGCAGCAGGGGTTGGATCGTAGTTGTCAAGGCACTCGGTTACGCGAGCAACGAGTGTATTGAGCTCTGAGAGAATCCAACGGTCCATATCTGGGCGCTCAGCTACTGGAATCTCAGCCTCCTGACCTGTAAAGCCGTCAATATTTGCATAGAGCGCGAAGAATGAGTAGGTGTTGTAGAGAGTTCCGAAGAACTTACGACGAACCTCATCCACGCCATCTGCGTCAAACTTAAGGTTATCCCATGGCTGTGAGTTGCTAATCATATACCAACGAGTAGCGTCAGCGCCATAGGTATTGAGGGTCTTGAATGGGTCTACAGCGTTGCCAAGGCGCTTAGACATCTTCATTCCGTTCTTGTCAAGCACCAGTCCGTTAGAGATAATATTGCGGAAGGCAACCTTGTCAAAGAGCATTACAGCAAGTGCATGAAGAGTATAGAACCAACCACGTGTCTGGTCTACACCTTCAGCTACGAAGTCTGCCGGGAATACGGTCTCAAAGAGCTCTGCATTCTCAAATGGATAGTGGAGCTGTGCATAAGGCATAGCGCCAGAGTCAAACCAAACGTCAATAAGGTCGCTCTCGCGGTGCATAGGCTCACCCTTAGATGAGAGAAGCACAATGCGGTCTACGTATGGCTTATGCAGGTCAATACGCTCTACTGAGTAGTTCTCCTTTGACATATCGCCAACAACAAAATCCTTGAATGGATTCTCTGTCATCACACCTGCAGCCACAGACTTCTCAATCTCTGCAATAAGCTCCTCAATAGAGCCGATGCACTTCATCTCCGAGTGGTCCTCTGTTGCCCAGATAGGCAGTGGAGTTCCCCAGAAGCGTGAACGAGAGAGGTTCCAGTCAGCCAAGCCCTCAAGCCACTTGCCGAAACGGCCACTACCGGTGCTCTCTGGCTGCCACTTGATGGTCTTATTGAGCTCGACCATTCTCTCGCGCAGGTCAGTAACCTTGATAAACCAAGAGTCAAGAGGATAGTAGAGTACTGGCTTGTCAGTTCGCCAGCAGTGTGGGTATGAGTGGGTGTGCTTCTCAATCTTGAAAGCCTTATTCTCGCCCTTCAGCGCAACACAGATATCTACGTCAAGGGTTGGAGTCTGCTCGTCAGCGCTCTCATCGTAGGCATTCTTTACATAGCGGCCTGACCACTGGCTATATGCCTCAGTGTTTACGTATTTAGCTACAAAGTCGCTATCCATATCCTCAAGGCGGAACAGACGACCTGAACGGTCTACCATTGGGCAGTTCTTGCCTGCAGCATCAACAACAAAGAGCGGAGCGATACCTGCAGCCTTAGCTACGCGGTCGTCGTCAGCACCAAATGTTGGCGCAATGTGCACGATACCGGTACCGTCAGAGATTGTAACGTAGTCGCCAAGAATCACTCTGAACGCATCGCCATACTGCTCCATAGGTTTTACCCAGTCGATAAGCTGCTCGTAGCGAATACCCTCAAGCTCTGAACCCTTGTAGTGCTCGTTGGTTACAGTATACTTGCCCTCCATCTTCTTGCCGAAGAGGGTAGTGACAAGGTCTGCAGCCATGATAATGGTCTGTGGAGCCTCTGTGTAAGGATTAAGGCACTTAACCTTTACGTAGTCAATTGCGGGACCAACGCAAAGTGCAGTATTTGACGGAAGTGTCCATGGAGTTGTTGTCCAAGCCAAGAAGAAGAGTTCTCCCTCTACATCGGCAAACAGATGCTCGCTCTTCTGGTCGCGAACAATACGGAACTGAGCTGTGCAGGTTGTATCCTTCACATCGCGGTAGCACCCCGGCTGGTTGAGCTCGTGAGTTGACAGACCTGTTCCTGCTGCTGGTGAGTATGGCTGAATGGTGTAGCCCTTGTAGAGCAGACCCTTGTCAAAGAGTCGCTTTAGAAGGTGCCACAGAGTCTCTATATACTTGTTGTCGTAGGTGATATATGGGTCCTCAAGATTTACCCAATAACCCATCTGACGAGTAAGGTTGCTCCATACGTCGGTGTACTTCATAACATCCTGGCGGCAGTAGCGGTTGTAGTCCTCAACGGTGATTGTTCGACCAATATCCTCCTTCTTAATGCCCAGGGTCTTCTCTACGCCAAGCTCTACCGGCAGACCGTGAGTATCCCAACCGGCTTTGCGGTGAACCTTAAAGCCCTGCTGAGTCTTGTAACGACAGATAATATCCTTAATGGTTCGCGCCATTACGTGGTGGATGCCAGGCATACCATTTGCTGATGGTGGACCCTCATAAAAGACAAAAGCTGGATGTCCTTCGCGTGTTGAGATACTTTTGCGGAATGTATCCTCTGCATCCCACAACTGCAAAACCTCTTCTGCAGTCTGTGGTAAATTTAAGTTCTTGTACTCTGCAAATTTCATATCGTAGTAATTTATTTTTGCTTGCGCGTCTATATAATCGCGCAAAGTTAATATTTTTTATTAATAATAACAATAGGTGTCGTCAATAGTGCTCTCAAAAGCTCATTAGCACCACCCACTTTATCTCCTCTATTTTCGACTGGAAATATCAAAATTGTTGATTTTACAGCCTACATTGCTATGAATTTCGCCCCTAAATAGAGAATTTCACCCCAAAATGCCGCAGAAATTTCCCTAAATAGGGGTTGCTATCACTAAAATTTTACTCTAGACAAACAATGCGCTATCTTCGCCGACGTTGAAATCAAAATTCAAGAAAAAATGAAGAAAATTTTACTTACTATTATCTCGCTTGCAGCTGTATCTACAGCATTTGCTGGCGGAACAAATGTAAACACAAACCATGCGGCAGCTTATCTTCGTAGCGTAGCGCGTGGTACAACACTTGACCCAGATGCGGTATATCACAACCCAGCTGGTGCGTCATTTATGAACGACGGTTTCCACTTCTCTCTTAATATACAAGAGGTAACACAGAAGCGTTCTACTGTATCAACTTTTGCACCTTTTGCATACAACACTAATAATACCGGCAACCCTACAAAGGAGTTTGTTGGTAAGACCTTCGCGCCAGTAATTCCGAGCTTTGACTTTGTGTGGAAGAGAAAGCGTTGGGCGGTTATGGCATCGTTCGGAATTGGCGGCGGAGGAGGTACTGCAAAGTACGACCAGGGTCTTGCATCCTTTGAGAGCATGCTCTCTCAGATTCCTTTTGGCGTAGGTATGCAGGCAACACAGGGTAAGCAGGGTCTACCTTACTCTATGGATATGAGCCTTAAGGGTAGCTCAATGACCTTCCAGGGTCAGGTTGGTGTCTCTTTCCGCATCACTGATTGGTTGGCTGTAGCAGCTCAGGCACGTCTTCACTACGCTACAAAGAGCTACAATGGCTACCTGAAGAATATTCAGATGCTCAACCCTCTTACACAGGCTATGGGTCCTGCGCCAGAGTTCTTCAATGCTATGGCAAGCCAGTATGCTCCGGGTGTTCAGGCTGGTAATGCTGAGGCTATCGCTGCTTATACTCAGTATATGACCTATGCAGCTATGACCTCTGATCACCAGATTGACATTAAGCAGAATGGTTGGTCAATCTCTCCGGTTATTGCCTTGATGTTCAACCACAAAGGTTGGGCTGCAAGCGTTAAGTATGAGTTCCGCTCTAACCTCGATATTACAACTAAGGCGTCAGAGGCCTCTGCTAAGGACCCTGTTGTTAGTGGCATCTTCCCAGACGGTGCAGTAACTGCTGCAGATATGCCTGCGCAGCTCGCTATCGCTGCAAGCCGTACAATTGCCGATAAGGTAACTGTCACTGTTGAGTGGCACCACTTCTTTGAGAAGAATGCACAGAATGGCTTTACTGCTGCAGGAGCTGTGCTTGGTAACACTAATGAGTATCTTGCTGGTGTTGAGTACAAGATTAACAACAAGTGGCTTGTAAGTGCAGGTTATCAGTTTACAGACTTCAACCTCGACATTGCAAAGTACTCTGACCTCGATTTCGTTTGCGAGGCTCATACTATTGGTCTTGGTTTCGCATATAACTTCAACGAGCATATTCGCCTCAATGCAGGTGTTATGAAGCCTCTCTATAAGGATGTTACAAACAAGGTAGAGAGCGGCTATAACAACAACACCCTCGGTCTTGGTGGTTCAGACACCTTCAAGTACAACCGTTGGGCTTGGGGTCTTGGTGTGGATTTCCACTTTTAAGAGCAATCTTAAGAGGTAATCATATAATGTGTGTGTCGTCAGCGGAGCGAGAGCTTCGCTGATTTTTTTGCTTGATAGTTCGACGTTGTTTTGGATTTTTGGTTTGCAATAATTACCTTTGCGTTATGATGAATGAGAAACTTATCTTTGTAACCAATGATGATAGCTATGCATCAAAGGGTTTTAAGGCTGCCATAGAGGTGGCACGCCAGTTTGGACGAGTTATTGCAGTGGCTCCTGATACAGTGCAGAGTGGTAAGAGTCAGGCAATTACAATCTGTGACATGCTTCGTCTGAAGACAATCAGCAAGAGCGAGGATGTTGAGATATATTCGCTCAATGGAACTCCTGTAGATTGTGTAAAATTTGCCTTTGACTACTTTTTGAAGGACAAAAAGGTTGATTTGACCATCTCGGGAGTGAACCATGGCTCTAACGCTGCGGCTAATCTACTCTATTCTGGTACTATGGGTGCAGCCATAGAGTCTGCATTTTATGGGGTGCCCTCTATAGGATTGTCATGTGTAGACCATAGTGCTGATGCGGATTTTGAGGCGGCTGTGGAGTATGGTATCAGAATTGCCAAGAGCGTTCTTGAGAGCGATATACGTCCTATATGTCTTAATGTGAATTTCCCGATTCTTCCGGTAGAACAAATTAAGGGCGTAAAGGTTTGTCGCCAAACTAAGGGCTTCTGGCGTGATGAAATTTTGGAGCGCAAGGACCCTAATGGCGAGAGCTATTACTGGCTAACCGGAGGCTTTGAGAACCATGAGCCAGAGGCGACAGATAGTGATGAGTGGGCACTCAAAGAGGGCTATGTGGCGGTGGTACCTGTGCAGGTAGACCTTACATCGTACAGCCAGCTGAAGGCGGTTACAGATATTTTGGAATAGTAAAGAGTTGCTAAAGATGGGAACTCCTCTCGCGCTCAATATAGTGGTGGCGATTGCGCTGTTGCTCCAGATGGTGGCTATTATATACGCTATTCGTCTGGTTAAACGAACTAAGTATAACGCGATTTGGATTCTCTGCATTATAGGATTTGTTCTGATTGCCATTGAGCGATATTTCGAAATTCTCAGTGTTAATGGTGAGCAGGTGCAGCACTATATATCAATTGCTTTGGGAATCGGGGTCTCTGTCTGTGTATCCTTTGCGGTGCTGTTTGCACACAGATTGGTGAGCTATCTTGAGCGTGTAGATCGCCAGCGAGCCCTCTTTAATCGACGCATTATGTCGGCGGTCTTGCGTGCTGAGGAGCACTCACGACTCAACTTCTCAAAGGAGCTCCATGATGGTCTTGGGCCACTGCTCTCGTCGGCAAAGATGTCGCTTTCGGCACTCTCACGCGAGGGGCTTACGGAGGAGCAAAGAGATAGTATTGTCAGCAATACAACATATGTACTTGAGGAGGCGCTGCGCTCAGTAAGAGAGATTTCGAATAACCTCTCGCCGCAGGTGTTGCTCGACTTTGGTGTTGCGCAAGCGGTGAGAAACTTCGTCTCAAGACTCTCGGCACTCAATGATGTGGCGATACATTTTAATACAACATTGAGTACAGAGCGTTTTAATGGAGATGTGGAGGTGATAATATACCGAGTGATATGCGAGCTGATAAATAATTCGCTCAAACACTCTGGTTGTACATCTATCAGCCTTACACTCGACTATGATCAAAGTGTGATAACTCTACGCTATGCTGACAATGGCCGCGGATTTGACCCACAGGCGATGCTCTACTGCGGCATGGGCTTGTCAAATATATCCTCTCGCGTTAGCTCACTAGGTGGAAACTTTACAATTGACAGCAAGCGTGGCGAGGGTATGAATGCAATAATAACAGTACAGGTAAATAGTCTGCCGGATGACAAAGATAGCACTCGTTGATGATCATACACTCTTTCGCAATGGACTGAAGGGGTTGCTCTTGGCTAATCCGCAATATGATGTTGTGGGTGAGTACTCTGATGGCTCTCAGCTTATTGCAGCACTACCTACACTTGATGTTGACGTGGTGCTGATGGATGTCTCTATGCCCAATATGGATGGCAAAACGGCCACTACTCTTGCGCTAAATCAACGCCCAGAACTTAAAATTATAGCCCTAACGATGTTTGGTGAGCAGCAATATGCTCAGCAGATGGTCGCTGCGGGCGTAGTCGGATTTATTCATAAGGATTCCGATATTCAGACCGTTTTTGATGCTATTGATGCAGTTGTTGGGGGTGAACGTTATCTTCCGGATTATTGCGTTGGCGAGGCTCAAAGTGTTGGCCCTGACGCACTTACCGATAGGGAGATAGCTGTGCTTACATCTATCTGTCAGGGACTCTCAACGCCACAAATAGCCGAAAAATTAAACATCTCTAAGCGTACCGTTGATGCACATCGCGCCCGTATTCTTGAAAAAACGGGATGTAATAATACGGCAAGTCTTGTCGTGTATGCCGTTACAAAGCTTAACATTCTGTCGTAATAGATGACCGTTATCTCTAAAAAAAATTGACATTTTTTTTGGAGATTTTGTATAAATCTGTTACCTTTACACAAAAAAGAGGGATTATGCAGATTTCTATCAGTCGATATACTATCACTTCGCTGCTGCTTATATTGGTGGCGGTGGTTGTTGCGTGGCTGTGTGAAGTGCTTCTGGGGGCGTTTCCGATGGGATTTTTTGCCTTTCCGATGAATGTTGTCCTTATTGCTTTGTGGGTTATTGCTCTGGTGGAGCTGTTTAGGGCGCGAGAGCGCAATGTTGTTGCTCGTTACCTACTCTCTACGCAGGCGACAGTTACAGCACTTGTTTTGGCGGCTATAGGATGCATAGTTGTGGGATTGCAGAGTAAGCCAGCTACGCAGAGTTATCTCTTTGTGCTGCTTGTGATCTATGTAATGACGGTTTTGGCAATGGTTACCTTGAGGGGGTGGCGAGTTGGTGGGGCTGTACGTCTGAGGTTTCTGATGAGTCACTTAGGGCTGTTGCTCGCGCTGATTGCCGGCTTCTGGGGTGCTGCGGACTACGAGGAGCTGAGGATGGTTGTGGATGATAAGCCGCGCCAGGAGGCTATATATATAGATGGTAGAGCAACAAATCTTGATTATACGCTACGCCTTGCAGATTTTGCTGTTACCTACGGCAAGAGTGGTATGCCTGAGCAGTATAGCGCTGATATTGAGGTAGACGGCAAGCGTGTAAAGCTTGAGGTAAACGACCCTTATAGGGTTGGATTTGGTCAGAGTATCTACCTGATGAATTTTGAACAGAGCGATGCAAATACCCATATTATTGTGCAGATAGTACATCAACCATGGCGTGGAGTGATGGTTGTGGGTATTGTGATGATGATTTTTGGGGCTCTGTTGATGTTTTTTGGAGGGGCAAAGCAATGATAGGCTGGGGTATATTTCCGATTTTTGCCATTCTGGCAGCAACTGCAGGGGTTGTAGGCTCAGTCTCTGCATGGAGGAGTCACGGTCGTAGTGCAACAGCTCTGTGGAGTATGTGGATTGCAACGGTGGTGCTGCTGCTCTTTATTGTTGGCCTATGGATTACCCTTGAGCGCCCACCTATGAGAACGATGGGTGAAACAAGGCTCTGGTATAGCTTCTTCCTACTTCTGTCCGGTGCATTTACTTATCATCGTTGGGGGTATAGATGGGTGCCGAGCTTTGCAACACTGCTCTCGACAGTCTTTATGGTTATCAACTCTCTGAAACCTGAGATTCACGATACAACTCTTATGCCGGCACTGCAGAGTGCGTGGTTTATACCGCATGTAGCTATCTATATGTTCGCCTATGCGTTACTGGGGTGTGCAACGCTGCTCTCGGTCTACTCGCTCTTTGGAAATAGGAGTGTTGATAAGGCCGTGGAGAGTCTGCTCTATGGCGGAGTGGCGTTCCTTACGGTGGGCATGCTTACGGGAGCTCTATGGGCAAAGCAGGCGTGGGGTGACTACTGGAGTTGGGATGCCAAGGAGAGTTGGGCGGCGGCAACATGGCTGATATATCTGCTCGCTATACACCTTATTAGATTTAAGAGGGCGGGGCGAGGCGTTATTTGTGCCGTGATTGTTGTGGCATTTCTCTCGTTACAGATGTGTTGGTATGGGGTAAACTACCTGCCAACTGCAAAACAGAGTGTACATGTATATAATAGATAAACCCATTAAAACTACACAGTTATGAAGAAAAAACTACTTTATGGATTGCTGGTGATAGTGGCTGCGCTGCTTGCCGTCTATCGCATTAGCTGCTCTGCCCCATCTGACAAGTTGGCTCAGAGTGAGCAGTTGTTGGAGATTCTTGACAAGGGTGGTTGCTTGAGCTGCCACAGCGCAGAGCCAAAGCTTCCGTTCTACGCCTCTTTCCCAGTTATTGGCGATGTGGTTAAGGCAGATAGCCAGACCGGCTATAAGATGTTTGACATTGCACCGATGATTGAGGCTCTAAAAAATGGAGGCAAAGTGTCAATTGTCGATGTTGCAAAGGTTGAGAAGGCCGCCCTTGATGGCGATATGCCAATGGCTAAGTACTACCTTGTACACTGGGGAAGCCAGATGACAAAGGCTAAGGCTGCTATTGTTGATGCGTGGGCTGATGAGTATCGTGCTCAGTACTATAACGACGGTCTTGGTGGAGAGGTTATTCGCCCAATCGCGCAGAGCATCCCTACAGATGCTGCGAAGGTTGAACTTGGTCGCATACTCTACCACGACACACGCCTCTCTATTGATAATACCGTTTCGTGCGCATCTTGTCATGGACTTAATACTGCTGGTGTAGATAACAAGCAGTACTCTGAGGGTGTGTATGGTCAGTTTGGTGGTGTGAATGCTCCGACTGTATATAATGCAGTCTATAACTTCGTCCAGTTCTGGGATGGTCGTGCTGCAACTCTCGAGCTGCAGGCTGCAGGACCGCCGCTCAATCCGGTAGAGATGGGTTGTCAGTCATTCGACCAGATTATCGCTAAACTTGCAAAGGATAAGGCGCTGACAAAGCAGTTCAAGGCTGTCTATCCAGATGGTTGGAGCGAGCAGAATATTACAGATGCCATTGCCGAGTTTGAGCGCACACTTATCACCCCTAACTCAGCCTTTGATAAGTACTTGCGTGGCGATATGGCTGCCATTACAGAGGAGCAGAAAGAGGGTTATGAGCTCTTTGTAAAGTACAACTGCGCAACTTGCCATGTAGGCGCAAACCTCGGTGGTGAGTCTTACGAGTTGATGGGTCAATATGCTGATTACTTTGCAGATAGAGGTCTTGAGCTGACAGTTGAGGATAATGGTCGCAATAAGGAGACCGCTCTTGAGCGCGACCGCCACCGCTTTAAGGTTCCAGGTCTTAGAAATGTAGCCCTTACAGCTCCATACTTCCACGATGGTACAGAGCCAGAGCTTAAGGAGGCTGTATGCAAGATGGGTACTTACCAGGTGGGCGTTGAGCTGACAGATAGCGAGGAGGAGAAGATTGTTGCCTTCCTTGAGAGTCTGACAGGTGAGCATAATGGTGTGCTGCTGACTAACGACAATATGAAAAAATAACCATTTCCCTTTGAACTTTATACAAAAAGCACTACCTTTGTGGCAAATACTACATAGGGGTGCTTTTTGTTTTCTGCTTTGGGCCGCATGCGGTCGGAGTGAAACAGGCGGCTGAGATTATACCCATTGAACCGGATACGGGTAATGCTGAGACCGGGATGAGAGTAATCAATACATACCCCTTTTCTAATTTTTTAACTATTAAACACTTAAGAAGTTATGAAAAGGTTTTTTCTGACTCTCGCCGTGGCGGGGTTTACGCTCGGCGTACATGCGACAAATGTCGTCGCACAAGACAATCAATCATCACAACCTTCAACCTCTGATGCAGACTCGGTGGCAATGTATGGGAACATTAGCACCATTGAGGTGGTAGCCCTGCGTGCTGGTAAATCGTCGCCAGTTGCCCATACAGACTTGGGTCGTAAGGAGATTGAGCGCAACAGTTATGGTACGGATATCCCCTCTCTGCTCGCCCTCTCACCATCTATGATTGCTACAAATGAGACGGGTATTGGCATTGGTGGAACGTCTATTCGTCTGAGGGGTACAGATGCTACGCGACTCAATGTTACTGTTAATGGCATGTCGCTCAACAATCCCGATTCGCACTCAACATATTGGTACGACACTCCAGACCTTATCTCGTCGGTGGAGGATGTTCAGATTCAGCGCGGAGCGGGTATCTCGACAAATGGTACTGGAGCCTTTGGAGGTGCGATAACGATGACCACATCTGCGCCTAATACCTCATTTGGAGGCTCCGCGTCGCTCTCTTATGGCTCGTATAACACTAATAAGCAGTCGGTACATATAGGCTCTGGATTGATGGTCGGACACTGGATTGTTGATGCGCGACTGAGTCATATCGGCTCGGATGGTTATATAGAGCGCGGAGCTACAGACCTTAAATCCTACATGGTGCAGGGAGGCTATTACTCCTCTCGTACATCTGTAAAGTTACTCTCTTTTGGCGGTGTAGCAAAGACCTATCTTACATATACCGGTGTAACGAAAGAGGAGATGGAGTTGTATGGTCGTCGTTATCATACCGAAGGTCAATATGAGACCTCAAAGGGCCCTTATGTGCTTGCTGATGGTACGCATGTGGATTACTATCAAGACCAAACTGATAATTATACTCAGAGCAATAATCAACTTATTGTAAATCATAGCTTTAACGACTCGTGGAAGATGAGCGCTACGGGATTTTATACCTATGGATATGGTTATTACAAGCAGTATAAAGCTGACCGCACGTTGCTTGAATATGGCAATCTTGGTATTAGCGATTCAAGTGTTGAGGCTGATATGATTCGTCGTAAAATTATGCGTAACCACACCTTTGGAATCAACGCCTCGGCGCACTATACGGCGGATAAGTTGTCGGCTATTTTCGGAGGCTCATGGAGCCACTATAGCTGTCCTCACTGGGGTGATATTGAGTGGGTTGATGGCATGGAGAGCAGCCAAGTTGTAGGTCGTTGGTATGACAACGACGTGCGCAAGCAGGATGCAAATCTCTATGCTAAGATAGATTGGAAACCGATAGATAAATTGGATATATATGCAGACTTGCAGTATAGACTTGTTAGCTATCGCGCATGGGGTGTGAATGATAACTTTGATTGGAATAGAATGCAGATGCAGCCTATATCTATCGACAAGCTCTACCACTTTTTCAATCCTCATGTGGGCTTGAGTTATAATTTTGCAAAAAATAATAGACTCTACGCCTCTTTTGCCATTGCAAACAAAGAGCCGACCCGTGCAGATTTTACCGACCGATATATGTTTTCGCAGGATGATAGCGAGCCAAAGCCTGAGCGACTCTTTGACTATGAGTTGGGTTATCAGTACGCTTCAAAACGACTCGCGGTGGGGGTTAATCTCTACTATATGCAGTACCGTAACCAGCTGATTCCAACGGGTATGGTCAATGATAGTTCTGATGCGCTAAATGTCAATGTTCCTGATAGTTATCGTTGTGGCGTTGAGCTTACGCTTAACTATAACATTGTCAAATGGTTGTCTGTTAATGGAAATCTAACACTTAGCCGCAACAAGATTCGCAACTATGTCGATACGCTTGCAGATAGCCCGACCTATGGACAGAATTTAGGTGATATGACAATTGCCTACTCACCAAGTTGTATCGCCTCTTTGGGTCTGGATTTCCATCATAAAGGTTTTGAGGCGCAACTTCGTACAAATTATGTAAGCAAGCAGTATCTGACTAATAACCAAATTGAGGCCTTAACCCTTGATAGTTATTGTGTTACAAATTTAGATTTGGGTTATACTCTGTCACTGCCAAATGTGCGTTCAGTGCGCTTTGGTGTTACAATTTATAACCTCTTCAATGCAATCTACTGCAGCAACGGATATGGATATTCATACATGTGGGATGGTGTGCGATATGACGAGGCATATTACTTCCCTCAAGCACCGCTGCATCTACTGGCAAATGTGACTGTAAAGTTCTAATCTACAGCGCCGACAAAGGAGAGATTGGCTAAATTTTTAGCCAATCTCTTTGTACTTTAGTACAAAAGCACTACCTTTGTCGATTATGAACTCACTCAAACAGATTTTTCTTTTATTCGGCACTCTGCTATTCAGCCTACTGAGTTTCGCGCCAGCTACTGCACAAGTAGCTTCTGGTCGCGTTACAGTGAGTGGAACGGTACTATCTGCCGAGGACAATCAACCGCTGCTGGGAGTGGCGGTTGTTGTATTAGAGACGATGCAGGGAGTGACAACAAACTTTGACGGTACTTACACCATTGAGGCCGCTGTGGGGAACAATATCTCGTTCTCCTTTTTGGGCTATAAGGAGGTGGTGTGGAGCGTACCTGCATCAGACAGAAACATTACCCACAACATCTCGCTTCAGCCAGAGACTGAGGCTATTGATGATGTGGTTGTTATTGCCTATGGCGTGCGTAAGAAGGGAACTATTACCGGCTCTGTCTCGACGGTGAAGATGGAGAAGGTCGAGAAGACCCCTACGGCTGCCTTTGACCAGGCTCTGCAGGGTCAGGTGCCGGGTCTTACGGTGCTCTCAAATACTGGTGAGCCAAGCGCATCGGCTGTAATGACCATTCGTGGTACAAACTCAATCAACTCTGGCACAGCTCCGCTATATATTCTTGACGGAGTGCCAATCGAGGCGAGTGACTTTAACACAATCAACCCTGCTGATATTGAGTCAATATCTGTGCTTAAGGATGCCTCATCAACATCTATCTATGGTGCTCGTGCGGCAAATGGCGTTATTGTGATTACCACTAAGCGTGGTAAGGCTGCTGAACGCCCTCGCATTGAGTATCGTATGCAGCTGGGATTTTCGCAGGTGGCATGCGGTAAGTGGGATTTGATGAATACCGCCGAGCGTATTGATTATGAGCGTCAGATTGGCATGGATGAGGGTCAGAACTATCCAGTGCTCAGCCAGACCGATATTAACTGGATGGATGTAGTGTTCAACTCCTCAGCTATGTTGCAGAACTACGAGCTTGCCGTTTCAGGTGCAGATGATAAGACATCTTACTACATCTCTGGCGGATACTACAACCAGCAGGGAACAGCTTTAGGCTCTGGATTCCAGCGCTTCTCAACTCGTCAGAATTTTGAACGCAAGGCTGGTAAGTGGCTCAAGATAGGCGTGAACAATATGCTCAACTATCAGGCTATTCAGCAGGCAGATGAGGGTGCTTACACGCTCGTAACCCCAATCTCGGCGGCGCGATTTATGATGCCTTATTGGAATCCATATCGTGCTGATGGCTCTACCGCCTCTATTGCAGATGGTAGTTGGCGTGGAAATGGTCAGAATCCACTGGAGTGGTTGGAAAATAATCCTGTGACATTCAAAAAGTACAAGGTCCTCTCTACGCAGTTTGCTGAGGCGACACTTATTGAGGGTCTGACACTCAAGAGTCAGTTTGGTATTGACTACTCGCATACCACCGGCTTTGGTCAGTCCTTCCCAAGCTATGCTCCAAATCAGGGGCAGGGTAGCGCAATGCGCAGTTCTACAGATAGCTATAGTCTGACCATCACAAATACAGTTAATTACCGCTTTGATATTAACCGAGTACATAACTTCAACTTCCTTGTTGGTCATGAGGGCGTTGATAGCCACTACGAGGCGTTTAATATCGTTGCGGCAGGACAGAATAATGACAGACTGACAAATCTCTCTTCGGCGACCCGTGTAACATCTTGGGGTGATACCACCGATTCGGACTATGGTTTTGTTTCGTTCTTTGGTCGTGGCGAGTATAACTACGATGATAGATATTTTGCAGACTTCTCGGTGCGTACAGATGCAAGTTCTCGCTTTGGTGCATCACGTCGTTGGGCAGGCTTTTGGAGCGTAGGTTTTATGTGGAATCTACGTAATGAGGCCTTTGCTGAGGGGGCAAAGTCTTGGTTGACAAATGGCCAGATTTCACTCTCTACAGGTACATCGGGTAACTCGTCAATTCCTAACTATGAGCACCTTGCGCTAATTGGCGGTGGCGCAGACTATGTCGGCAATGCGGGCGTAGGACTTATGCAGCCAGGAAATGAAAACTTGGGTTGGGAGAAGCCGTGGACAACAAACCTTGGACTCCACTTCGGTTTTTGGCACCGCCTTAATGTAGACCTTGAGCTCTACTATAAGCATACTTCCGATATGCTGATGCAGGTACCTGAGCCATATTCAACATCGGGCTTTGGCTACTACTGGGACAATGTAGGTGCAATGGTCAATAAGGGTGTTGAGCTCAATGTTGTGGGTACTCTTATTGCAGCAAAGGATTTTCTGTGGACTGTCAATGCCAATGTGTCATATAACAACAATAAGATTACTGAACTCTATAATGGCGTTCAGGAGTATGAACGTTCAGGTACAAATACCAAACTTGTTGTAGGTCATCCACTCGGTGAGTTCTATATCAATCGCTATGCGGGTGTAAATCCGGCAAATGGTGATGCACTGTGGTATACAAAGGATGGAGAGCTTACCACTGTTCTTCGTGACGAGGATAAGGTTCTTGTTGGCAAGAGCTATATAGCCCCTTGGCAGGGTGGTTTCGGCACGGCTATGAGCTGGAAAGGTCTTCAACTTACAGCCCAGTTTAGCTGGGTGGCAGACCGCTGGATGCTCAATAATGACCGCTACTTTGACGAGTCAAATGGTCGTTTTGCCTCTTACAATCAATCTTCACGACTGCTGGAGCGTTGGCAGAAACCTGGCGATGTTACGGATATACCTCGCCACGGAGTCTATACAGAGTTTGATAGTCGACTGCTTGAGAATGCATCATTCTTACGACTTAAGAACCTGATGCTCAGCTACTCGCTGCCGGAGAAGGTTATTCGTTGTAGTAAGGTGATGTCGGGTCTTAGAGTCTACGCACAGGCGCAAAACCTCTTTACCTTTACTCGCTTCTCGGGTCTTGATCCAGAGGGTACAACAAATGTCTACGCGGCTCAATATCCTATGTCGCGCCAGTTTACTTTTGGTATTGATATAACCTTCTAAATGTGTGGATTATGTTGAAAAGTATAAAGATATTATTTGTGGCATCGGCAGCGCTGTTGGCTGTCTCATGCCTTGATAAGCAGCCGCAGTCAGCAATTCCACAGCAGCAGGGTATGCAGACCTTTGATGATGCTGAGCAGACCGTTACGGGAATCTACTCGCTGCTTAAGAGTGGCGCATTGTATAGTGGTCACCTTACAATTCTGCCAGACCTTCAGACAGACCTTGTATATGCTGTTGATGGCTATTCAAATACCTATGGTAGCTTTTGGTTGTGGACTATTCGTTCTACGACTTCGGAGATTGAGAGCATATATGCTGCTCTGTATCAGATAATTGCTAATTGTAACTTCTATCTTGATTATATTGATAGAGTTGTTGCCGCAACAACAGACGATACTAAACTCAAGGACCTTGATACATATACCGGTGAGGTATATGCTATTCGCGCTCTTGCATATTCGGAGCTACTAAAGTGCTATTGCAAGGCTTATCACCCTGAAACCGCAAAGCAGGAGCTGGGCGTTGTGCTTCGCACTACAACACTTGATAAGCAGCCGCTACCGCGAGCATCGCTCTACGATTCATATCAGCAGGTTATTCGCGACTTAGAGAGGGCTGAGGAGCTTCTTGATGAGAAGAATGATGCCTATAGCAGCGCCTTTGTTACTCGTGCTATGGCGTGTGCACTGCATGCTCGCGTAGCACTCTATATGGAGGATTGGCAGACAGCTATAGATTACTCTACAGAGTTGATTGATAGTCGTAACTTTGCCCTTAGCTCGGCGGTAAGCTACTATACAAACGACATGACCTATTTTGACTATATGTGGAACTACGATGTGGCTACAGAGGTTATCTGGCGCATCGGTTTTACAACCACATCTTACGGCGGAGCGTTAGGTCAGGTATTCTTGGGCTTTAATACTGACTATACATATTACTATCCGGACTATGTGCCTGCTGAGTGGGTGCTTGGACTCTATTCAGATGGTGATATGCGTTATAGCAGCTATTTCTACACTTTGCCTACAGGTTATAGCCACGCACTTCAGTGGCCACTGCTTGTAAAGTACTTTGGAAATCAGGACTTTATCAATAATGCGCTGATTTACCATACTGTTATGCCAAAGCCATTCCGCCTTGCCGAGCAGTATCTTATCCGCGCGGAGGCTTACTGTCGTCAGTCTACGCCGAACTTCTCAGCGGCTACAAAGGATATTAGTGCTTTGCGAGCTACACGTATTGCCTCTGGTGGCGGTATAAACCTTACGGCTGACAACTATATTGAGCAGATAGCCTCTGAGCGAGTGCGAGAGTTGTATATGGAGGGCTTCCGCCTGCATGATATTAAGCGTTGGGGTAATCTATACCGCAATGGCGAGGGATTTACTCGTACTCCGCAGTCAAATTCGCTTGATGAGGGTAGTACCCTTGCTGTTAAGGCTGATAATCCACTCTTTGTCTGGCCGATACCTATCCACGAGATTGAGGCGCCAGGCTCACTTGTCCAACCTAACGAAAGTAACTAATAGCTATGAGAAAGTTACCTATATATATAATTACATTGTTGGCGCTGCTGAGCTGTAAGGAGCAGTACACCACATACAACGATGCGGAGTATGTGATGTTTGCCGATAGCCTCTCAACAAATATGGTAGAGAAGAGCAATAGTCGATTTAAGGTGGCTGTTGCATCTACCGTGGCGCGAGATTATGACCGCACTTTTGGCGTTGAGGTGGTGGATGCAGGTAGCAATGCCATTGAGGGCAAGCACTACCGTATAATTTCAAATAGTGTCACCATACCGGCAGGAAAGACTGCTGCTGCGGTTGAGGTCGAGGGTATTTATGACAATATCGAAGCTACGGACTCTCTGGGCTTCTGCCTTCGCCTTGTGATGAATAGCGCCCTGAAGTGGGACTTGTACAAAAATTCCGACATGACAAAGGTTGTGATGTACAAGAGCTGCCCCTATGACCGTAATAATTTTACTGGCTATGCGGTCCTCTCGTCACTCTTTTTGCGAGATTATCCGGGCGAGAATACATCTTATCAGAAGGTTGTCTACACCGAGGCACACCCTACAGAGCCTAATATGGTTATCATTCGCGACGCATTCTTTAATGGCTATGACATTACCCTCTCTTTAGATGGAAGTAATGCTGCTGAGCCTCGCGTTACTATGGATAGCGACCAGGTTCTAAGCGATGAAGCATCTGTCTTTGGTCAGATTTTGGGCGATAACCACATCTTGTGTGATGACAGCCCACTCTATGCCTCATACTTCAACTCGTGCCAGCGCTTTGTGGTGCTGTGGTTGCACGTATATGTTGAGAAGTTAGGCGAGCCGATTGGTACTGTAGGCCACTTCTACAACATCCTTGAGTGGATATCCGACGAGGAGGCCGAGCGACTCAAACGAGAGGGATTTTAGTCTTTTTAACGTAATTTATAGAATATACCTTATATATGAAGAAGTTTTTTAGTTTAGCAAGCCTACTACTTGCAGCGTCAATTCTTTTTGTAGCGTGTGGTAATGACCCTGTAGATGTTCCTACAGACGAGCCAACACCAACACCCGATGTTGAGCAGCCGAGCTTTCCGTCAGCAGTCACTGCAACGGTAGCTCCGGGAAGCGAGTATACCATTTCAATTGAGCCAAATATGGCTTGGGAGGTTAGTGTACCAGAGGCCACAGCAGCCTATTTCCAGATTAAGAGTGGTGAGAATATGGTCTACACTCTCCGTGGTGAGGCTGGTAAGCACGATGTGGTTATTGCAGTGTCAAATGTTGAGGATTTTGATGCAGACCATATTTGTGAGGTTACAATGAAGATGCAGGGTAAAACCCAGACAATTGCAACGCTTACATTGGCACGCAAAAACCGTGAGATTAAGCTCTATCCAGTAGTTGTGGAGAATAACGCCTTTTGCTATGCCACTGAGGGAGAGTTGATATATGCATACTCAAGCAACGAGGTTACTGCTGAGGGAATGAAGATGATTTGGCCAGAGGAGATGGCTCTCTACTCTACTCGTGTGAAGGTAGAGAGCAACTTTGACTGGATTGTCGATGGCGCTCCAGAGTGGATAACCCCAATTGAGGGCGGTAAGGCTGGTGTGACTGAGCTGTGGATTAAGGGTAACTCTGCAGCCTATCCAATGACAGAGCAGAGTGCAGTGCTCAGCTTTGTGGATGCAACAGTGGTTGATAAGGTGGTTACAACAATTAAAGTTGTGATTCCTGCAGCCACAGAGATTTTTACCGTTGAGGGATTTACAGAGAAGACAGAGTTTAACTATAAGGGCCTTATTTACAACACTATGATTGGCGAGTATGTAGAGGGTAGCGCTAGCGCCTCTGTTACGGCTGTCAATGGCTCTGCAGTTGCTGTTGTTGAGTTTACAGAGGCTGCAGGTCTTATCCAGCCGAGCCTTGCACCTGCTTGGCTTACAGTAGACTATGCTGCATGGGATAGCACAAATGATGAGGTTATTCAGAGTCGTGCACTCTCTCTAACCGCAGCGGTAAATGATGGCCCTGCTCGTAAGGCTACAGTACTTGTGATGCCTAAGAGTGTAGCAACTACAGATATAGACCTTATTGCCGTAAATGGCGCGATTACTCCAACATACCAACCATATGTTGTCACTGTTGTTGAGCAGGCTGGCGACCCAGGCTCTATTGAGATTGTGGGCGAGCAGACTATGGAGGCAGCTGGTAGCAATATCGAGCCTCTTGATGCAAATCACTGGATTTTCAATGATTTCTCTACAGCAAAGGTCGGCTACGATGTGCTCTACACTTCACAGTGGGCTTATGAGGATTGGTATGTCAATGTTGTACGACCATACACCGAGATTAAGTGTTACACTTTTGATGCTAACGGCTCAATGATAGAGCTTACAGATAGCACAGCTTGGATTACAACGACTATTTTCGGTACTGAGTCTGAGAAGGTGCGCATCGTTATGGATGCGACAAAACCAACCGCCGAGCCTTCAAAGAATGCCCTTACGGGTGACTATGAGGGTGTTGTTACCTTTGCTGATGCAGATGGCGTCTTTGCACTTCTCTTCTGCCGATATAATGAGGCGGCTGAGCAGGAGTCTACAGGTGTTACGTTCTACTATCCAGAGTATGCTGCACAGCAGAACTCTACACTTGTAGAGCTTACCTCTGGCGAACTGTATACAAAGTATGCCTCTTATGGTGAGAAGGTATATCATTTGACCTACACCACAGCAACACCAAACCTCTCTATGCTTAAGGGTCTACCTCAGAGCTGCGGCTATGTAAATGAGGCTGACAAGGAGTGGCTCAAGTATGAGTATAGCCAGGACTTCCAGATGGTTACTATGGATGCCGAGAAGGGTAATGGTAAAACTGGTGCACTACAGTTTGGCGAGGGTCAGATAGTGCTTATTTGTACACTCAATATTGCCAAATAATGAAGAGAATTTTATTGATACTATCCCTTGTCGTTGTAGTACTAGGCTGTAGCAAAGTCTCTGAGCCAGACTATCGCAATAACGACTACGGATATGCGCAGTTTAAGTTATACAAGCAGGCATCTTACGGCGATACTCGCGCCGTAAAGCCTACGCTTGACTATCTTGGCGAGGCTTGCAAAGTGAAGGTTACGCTGGGCTATGGTGAGACAACCATTGCCCAGACGCTCACCCTCTCATCTGTAGAGGGTAGTGAGGAGATGGGCTTGCGCTCAGATAAGTTGCAGCTCCTGACGGGCGAGTATCGCCTTGTGGCTTTCTCGCTCTATGATACTGCTGATGAGTTGATTTATGCCGGTGCACCTGCCGTTGAGAGCCTTTTTGAGGTTGTGAGTGGTGGACTTACAATGCACGACATTACAGTCAATGTTACTCCTCGTGGTGCTGCACAGTTTACACTGAAAAAGGATAAGGAGGACTTCTCTAATGCCCCTACTCGTGCAGCGGCGCGTGAGTATACCTTTGACGAGATAAAGTATGTGTCGCTCACCGTGGCAAAGGTGCTTAGCTCAGGAAGTGTGACAAGCCCTATAAAGATTGAGAAGTTGCCATCCAGGTTCTCTATGCACTTTGATGAGGAGAATCAGATGAGTAGCAACGAGGGTTATCGCACCTCGACCGTTATCTGCGACTCGCTTGTCTCTCTGCCTGCAGCAACCTATCGCGTGATAGGTTACGAGACCTATGATAGTGGTAAAAATCTCCTTGAGAGCAATAATTCACCTAAGCTCTCGGAGTTTACTATTGAGGATAATGTTACCACTAAGGCTGATGTGAGTGTAACACTCTATCAGAGTGACGAGTATATTAAGGACTACTATGCCCTCTATGAGATTTGGAAGAGCCTTGATGGCGAGAATTGGAGCTACGTTGGCGAAAACTGGGCTACTGGTGCCAACTGGGAGTTTAACAAAGACCCAGATTTATGGGGCGACCAGCCGGGTGTAGAGTTACACTCGAATGGCCGAGTTGCAAAGATTGATATTAGTGGCTTTGCCTTTCGTGGAGATCTCTCGCCGGCTATTGGACAGCTGACAGAGATGGTTGAGCTCTATTTGGGTACACACAACGACACAAACCTAATCTCATACGACCCTACGCTCGACAGTAGCAAGAGCCTTGCGGAGCGTAATCGTACTCGACTTGAGAGCCACGGTGAGTATCTGCGCACTATACACCCTGCAACACAGTTTGCAGAGCCTTGCGCTCGCGCACTTGCTGAGAATAATATTCACATTGCGGCTACATCGCTCTATGATACAATGTCGGAGGGTGAGATTATCGACCGCAAGAGTGGAGCACAGAGAATTCACAAGATGGATACCAACCACGGCACGATGTGTAATGGACTGAAGTCTATCCCTGCGGAGATTGGCAAACTGACAAAGTTGCAGTACCTCTTTATCGCCAACGGCGCACTGGAGACACTTCCAGAGGAGCTTGGTGATTTGGCCTCTTGTACCGACCTTGAGCTCTATAACTGCTCAAAACTCAAGAAGTTCCCACTGCAGATAGCTCGCATACCAGAGCTTATCTCTATCAATATTTCAAATAACCGTCAGTGGAGTGCCAGTGAGATTTATGCAGGTATGGATGCGCTGGCTTGTGGAGCGTCAAAGGAGAAGATTCAGATTCTCTATGCTCGTCAGAATAGCCTTGAGGAGCTGCCTGAGTCGTTTAAGAATATGACTAAGGTCTCACTGCTTGACCTTGCATATAACAATATCTCAAAGATTCATCCGCTGGGCAAGAGTGTCTCTCCAGTGCAGCTCTATCTTGATAATAATCAGTTAGAGTCACTGCCTGTGGATGAGGAGGGCTACTTCTGTGGTTATGCCGACTCTGAGGCCTTCTCTGTTAAGTATAACAAGCTCAAGAAGGTGCCAAATATCTTCTCGGCAAAGAGTAACTCAGCCCTTACTTCGGTAGACTTTTCGGGCAATGAAATCGATGGCTTTGAGGGCGAGGAGGATGGCTCTTATCGTGGTATTAAGGTTGAGACCTTTACCCTTGCGCAGAATCCTAAGCTGACGAAGTATCCAACGGCTCTGGCAAAGACAAACTCTATTGTGGCATATATAATCCTTCGCGGCTGTAGTATTGACGAGATTCCGAAGGGAAGTTTTGAGTATGAGAACTCAATCTATATGACCTCTATTGATTTGTCATATAACAAACTTAAGGACCTCCCACGCGAGATTCATGCTGTAAATCTACCATACCTTTATGGCGTTGAGTTGTCTTTCAACTGCTTTGAGCACTTCCCATTTGAGCCGCTCGATAGCTTCTACCTTACAGTTTTAGGTATTCGTAGTCAGCGCAATGCAGCAGGTGAGCGTTGCCTAAGAGAGTGGCCACAGGGCGTCTTTAACCATAAGGGCCTAAGAGGTTTGTATCTGGGCTCAAATGACCTCCGTAAGATTGACGATACAATCTCTACGCTTATCTACTACCTTGACATCTCGGATAATCCGAATATTATCTTTGATGCTTCGGATATCTGCTATGCATGGCAGGTGGGGGCGTATATGCTAATTTATGACAAGTCGCAGACAATTCTTAACTGTGACGCAATGCTGGAGTAGTATGAGAAGAATTTTGATATTTTTTGCCGCCACAGCTATTGCAGTAGCTTGCGGCACAGATAAGACAGACAATGCCTTTACAACCGAAGGCATTGAGTTCGATGTTGAGGCTACAGGTGGCGTTGTAAGCAGGACAATAACCTCTACAAACCGTTGGATTGCCTCTACAGACAACCAGTGGATTACAGTCTCGCCAGCAAATGGTAAGGGTACGACAGAGTGTAACTTTATCATCGACTCTGCCCTCACAACTACTGCTCGTCGCGGTGTCGTGGTGATTGAGAATATTGACACCTGGGAGCAGAAGCAGATTGTGATTAACCAGAAGGGCTTTGATTACACCATCGAGGTGGAGCAGCCAGAGGTTGAGATTGCAAACTATGACCGCCTTGATAGTAGATATTTTGATGTTAAAATTAAGAGCAATATCGACTTTGATGTCGATATCCCTGACAATGCAGGTTGGTTGGACAGTGAGCGTCATACTCTGGACCTTAATCGTGGGGCTCGTCCACGCACAACAACTGTGCGCTTTAAGTGGGATATAAACACCTCTGACCGTGAGCGCCTCGCTAAGGTTGCCTTCCGCCCTAAGGGTGAGGTTACTATGGCACGTCAGGATAATTTGAATGTTACACAGCAGGCAGCCGAGCCTATTATTCCGGATACTCGCGCTGGTGACTCTGTAGCACTGCTCTCTATATCTCGTACACTGCAGACTATGGTCTCATGGGATGCCTCACAGCCTATGGATTTGTGGGATAATGTTGTGCTTTGGGATAAGAGTATGAAGGGCTGCACTGATAAGATGGTTGGTCGTGTGCGCAGCGCGGAGTTCTATTTCTTTAATATCAAGGAGCAACTGCCATACGAGGTTAAGTATCTTACAGCGGCCGAGGAGTTGTACTTCTTTGGAAATACAAACACCTTCTTGCTCAACCTTGAGCTTGGCGATGATATTGCCAATCTTACACAACTTAAGCGATTGACCCTGGGTAGCTATGGACTTACCTCGTTGCCAAAGAGCCTTGCGGCGCTGAAGAATCTTGAGCACTTGGATTTAGGCTCAAATAACTTCCAGACGGTCCCTGAGGTGCTGACAAAGGAGAACTTCCCAAAGCTTCGCACCCTTATCCTTAACGCCAACCAGCGTAGTGCAATCTCTGACTTGAGTAATACTATTCGCACCGACTTGGGCGGATTTATGGATGAGCCAAAGTTCCCAGAGCACCTGCTTAAGTGGAATTTGGATACCCTTGTGCTCTCTGTGAACTACTTGCAGGGTGAGCTTCCAACCTTTGAGGATGATGATACAGTGCCATACTACACTCAGCAGGAGATTGATGCTGTAGATTCATTGCCACAGATACTTGTAGACCGTAAGATTAAGAAGGTGATGCCTTCGTGCAAGCGTTTCTCGATAAACCATAACCGACTCTATGGTCGCCTACCGGATTGGTTGCTCTACCACCCTGCATTGGATATGTGGATTCCATATAGCCTTGTATTCCCACAGGAGGGTCGCGCTAAGAATGGTACGCTGGCAGTCTTTGAGAATGAGCCTGCAAATATGGACTACTATTATAAGGAGTATACAACAAAGAAAAAACCGATGGGAGATGAAGAGTAGATTGTTATATATACTATCCCTGTTGCTTATTTTTAGCTCGTGCAGCAGAGAGTTAGAGCAGAGTGTAGAGGTTGCTCCGATGCCATACACCCCGGATGAGATAGTTGTAAAGTTCACCCCTCAGGTGGCTCAGCTTATTGCGGAGGCGGGTATTGATGGCTCACGAGTAACTCGTAGTGGTGACGTTGAGCTGGACGAGATTCTTGAGGCAATCGGAACTTGCCAGATAGAGCGCGTATTTGCGGTTGATAGCGATGCCGAGCAGCGTACTGTAGAGAGTGGTCTTAACCTCTGGTATGTTGTGCGCTTTGATGGCAATAAAACCGCTGTAGAGGATGTTGCTCGCCGATTTGCTCGCCTAGGTCAGGTGCAGAAGGTAGATGTAAATCGCACAGTAAAGCGTAACTACACTCGTCGTGCAACACCACTGTCACAGAGTAAGTTAGAGGCTGCTATGGCGGCTACTCGTGCCACTATTGCTGACCCTCTACTTGCTGCGCAGTGGAATCTTATCAACACAGGTGAGCTGTTCCATAAGGATGGAGTTGTAAAGAGTGTTAAGGATGCCGATGTGCAGTGCCAGGGTGCATGGGAGAAGAGTACTGGTGATAGCAGTGTTATTGTGGCGGTGCTTGATGAGGGAATCTTTGTGGAGCATCCGGATCTATTGCCAAATATGTGGATAAATGAGGGCGAGACACTTCGTTCGGATACCGATGCCGATGGTAATGGATATAAGGGCGACGTATATGGTTACAACTTTGTCCACCAGTCGGGTAAAATTGTTTGGGATGATGTCTACGACTCTGGACACGGAACACACGTGGCAGGAGTTATCTCGGCAGTGAACAATAATGGTATTGGTATTAGCTCTATCGCTGGTGGTGATGGTAGTGAGAATAGCGGCGTGAAGATTATGTGCTGCCAGATTTTCTCCGGAAATATGGCAACCACTATTCTTTCGACTGCTCGTGCGATAAAGTATGCGGCAGATAATGGTGCTGTGGTGCTCCAGTGTAGCTGGGGATATGTATCGCCATGTGCGAATATCTACGATTGGGGAGCTGCTGGCTTCGGAACAAAAGAGGAGTGGATTGCTGGCTCACCGCTTGAGCGAGAGGCTTTGGAGTACTTTACCCACTATGCAGGTTCTGCAAATGGCACTGTAGAGGGTGGAATTGCAATCTTTGCCGGCGGAAATGAGAGTGCTGCGGCTGCAGGATTCCCTGGTGCGGCAGATGAGTATATCTCCGTGGCGGCTACAGCGGCAGACTTTACCCCTGCAGTCTATACAAACTACGGCACGGGTACAACTATCTCAGCCCCTGGTGGCGACCAGGACTACTACTTTGAGTATGTGGATGATAAGCATAACTATGGCGAGGTAGGATGTATCCTTTCAACGCTGCCGTACCACATCTCTGAGAGTGGCTATGGATATATGGAGGGTACCTCTATGGCTTGTCCACATGTTTCGGGTGTTATGGCATTAGGTATTAGCTATGCCACACAGCTGCGTAAGCACTTTAAGGCTGCGGAGCTTCAGAAACTTCTCGTAGATAGCGCTGTTGATATTGATAGCTACTTTGTCGGTACAAAGAGATACTGCCGTTATGTTGCCGATATTGGTCCTATACAACCTATGACAATAGATATGTCAGACTATCGCGGAGGTATGGGTGGTCAGGTAGATGCTACTGCGTTCCTTGCCGCTATTGAGGGCGCAGGTGTTGATATGCGCTTCCCGAATCTCTATATTGCCACTGGTGCTCAGGTTGCTATTGCCCCTGCACGCTACTTTAAGAGTGGTGATAATCAGACATTTAGTGTGACAATTGCCAATACAGCTATCGCAACAGTTGAAAAGAGTGGCTCGGCGTTGGTGTTCAAGGGCGTTGAGAGTGGCTCTACAGAGGCTACTATTACCGCAAGTGGTGGCAGTAGTCAGAGGTTTGCTATTACCGTTCGCCGTGGCGCAAACAGTAACGGTTGGTTGTAATGCGAACTCTACTCACTCTACTTCTCTGCCTTCTCTGTGGTGGAGCCGTGGCACAAATTAAGTTGGTGCCAAGGGCTACGCTTGAGAGTGTAGCCAATCCACAAACTGTGGATTCAGAGCTCGTTGTAGCCCAGCAGACCGTTGATTTCGGGTCAGTTGCGGAGAGTGATAGGGTAGAGTGGCAGGTGGCGGTTAAAAATATTGGCACAAAGCCTATCGCCTATCGTGCAAATACAAGCTGTAGGTGTCTTGCGGCTACGGGTGGTGTGGTGAGAGCCGGTGAGAGTGGAAATTTGTCATTGAGCTTCTCTGGCAAGGGCTTCCCAGGTCCGTTTAACCATCGGGTGCTGCTCTATATTGCAGACCAAACAGAGCCGACAGCTGTGGTATGGGTCAAGGGCTACGTTGTGGCAGATAGTGACCGCCGTGGTGACTACCCCTACACTTGTGGAGCGCTGCTGCTTCGTCAGCCGGGGGTAAAAATTGAGGGTAATACGACTGAACGCATAGCCTGCATGAATGGCAGCAATAGGGCTGTTAGTGTTACAAAAGATAGCCTGCTATCATCGCCAGAGGTTGTGGTATATACCGAGCCAAAGGTGCTTCAGGCGGGCGAAGAGGGTGATTTGGTTATCACTTTGCGCGGTGAGAAGCGAGAAAAATTGAAATTGTATATTGAGGGGGAGTATGGACCCTCTAAGCGAGAGATAAAAATTGAATAATATGAGAAGATACATCACATTACTATTTGCAGCGCTTGCGTTGTGCTGTTGTACAAAGAATGAGGAGGCGGAGAAACTCGAGCCACTGATTGATGTGACACCTGTAAATCTTGCTGGTGTGTGGATGCTGACAAGCTATGATAATGGCGCAACTCTTCAGCAGGGCGATTATGTTTATATCAGCTTTGAGCGCTCTGAGCGCACCTATACTATCTACCAGAATATCGGTACAATGTATAGCGAGATTAAGAGTGGACACTACTTTATTGAGACCGATACTATGCTCGGTGCCGTAATTCGCGGCAATTATGGAACAGATGAGTATAACTACTTTGATTGGTCTCACCGCTATATTGTAGAGCTTCGTGCCTCTACAATGCGTTGGATAGCGACTGACGACAAGGAAAATATCTCGGTCTATACTCGTGTTGAGAGTCTGCCAGAGGAGCTGAGGTAGAATCAGATATAAAAATAATAAGCACCGCTTTTTGGCGGTGCTTATTATTTTTATAATCTACAGATTATTTGTTTGGCTTCTCGTAGCCCTTAATCTTTACGAATGGAATATTCTTCTCTGCCCACTCAGCAACCTCAAAGAAGCGGTCGCAGCACATAGCGTCGCAACCAAGAGCAGCACCGAGGAAGAAGTCCTCCTTGTTATTACCTGGCCAGAGCGATACAATCATACCGAGCTTATGACCCAAGCGGATAGTTGAGCGAGTAGTACCGTCCATCTTGCAACCTACGCGCATAATGCCCATATTGTACGCCTCCATAAGAATCTCTGGAGATGCAGGCTTGCTCTTAAGAAGCATCATCTCAGCCTCTGGGTGCAGGCGCTTCATAATATTAAGAGCGCGCTTGTCAAACGATGTGAAGAGGTAGAGTGATGTCTCGTGCTTAGTAGGCATGGTCATATTCCACAACTTCTCGCACAACTCCTCGAGCTTTGCCTCGGTGTAGAGCTCTGGGATAGTCTTAATCTCCCACTCAATATACATATTTGGCTTGCCAGCAAGGAAGTCAGCAAGCTCCTGACAAAGTGCAAGGTCATTGCCAGACTTAGTCTTAATCTTCAAGCACTCCTTAGTTGTAAGGTCCTCAGTCTGAACATCTACGCCACAGGTGCGATAGAGTGACTCGTCGTGGCTAAGAATAAGGTCACCAGAGCCGGTCATACGAACATCGGTCTCAAAACCACGAGCACCACGAGCATAAGCCTCACGGAAGGCGAGCATGGTGTTCTCATCATACTCAAAGCGGCTACCACGATGAGCAAAGAACTGAACAGTTGGGTAATCCTCAATCTTAGTCTGAGCAGTAGCAAAGTCTGCTGAGAAGAGCGCTGCAGCAAATGCCGCAAACATAAAAAATCTTTTCATCTCTGTTATCTGTTTAAGGTTAAAAAATCTTTCTATTCAACAAAGGTAGTAAATTTTATTCAATTTACGAAATTTGCAAACTCGGCTTTAACTTTTTTGCAGCACAAGTCTCTATATAGATGAATATTTATTACCTTTGCTCTATGAAAAAGATTTTATCAACATTACTATTTCTCGCCGTGGCATTTACAACCCAGGCGCAGAACCTCGCCGCTGTAAGTGGTACACCCGTGCCTAAAAAGAGTGCAGAGGCTATTGCAGGTGCACTTGTGACCTTTACCTCAGAGTGGGACTCAGATCTAAAATATCAGCAGAAAGTCAATGCCGATGGTTTCCGTGTTGTGCTGCCACAGGGAGGGTATATCCTCACTATCGTGGCTGAAGGTTACGAGACTTTTCAGCAGGAGATAGATGTCGATGAGCCAAATATCGACCTTGATCTGATTATTATGCTCACAACTGAGCAGGCTGCGGAGCGTGATGCTAGGCGTAAAAAACGTGCCCAAAGATAATTTTGTCGTGATAGTGGCACATTTCCTGCCGCTAATAAAAAAGTCCCACCAATGGCTGTACTTAGTACTATCCATCGGTGGGATTTTTTGCCGAGCGTTGTAAATGCGCCACTCTGACGACAAAATTGGCTGTTGGCTATTAGCCATTGGCTGTTAGCCGTTTAGCGGTACAGACTTTGTCTGTGTGTTTATTCGGATTGAGGTTGCCCATCGCAGATGGTACGAGAGAAAAGAGAGATTGCTTGCCAAGTTTACTTGAGCAAAAGCATATCTCTCTTTTTTATCGTAATAGCCACAAGGCTATCCTAAATCCGCATCAGCACGGAAGAGAAACGAAGTTTCTCAAAAAGTTTTTGCACGCCCTGCTTTTTTCAAAAAGCGGGCAGTTCCGCGCCAGCCGTACTGCGTTAGCCAAACCAGAGTTTACTTTTTCGCAGGTTTGCCGAGCATACAGATTGTGGTTGAGATTATACCGCCGATAGGAGCCCACCAGGTCCATGCGATATACTGTGTGCCGAAAATCTGTTTCTGGAACATCAGCGGAATGATAATCAGTGCGCCAACAACGATAGCGGCAATAACGCTAGTGGTATTTCCGCGCTTTGTGAAGATAGCTGTGAGGAATACTCCAATCATACCTGCATAGGCGAAGCACATAACGCCGGTAGCAAAGTCTACAAGGTTGAGTCCACTTGCCTCCTGCATCACTGCTGTAACGATAGCGAATCCGGTGAGCAACATACCCATAAGGAATACCATCTTACGAGAAGATGAGAGCTGCTCAGCGTCGCCCTTAACAGCCTTGCCCTTATCTGCGCGAATAGGGAGGTAGAGGTCAGTAACGAAGCTTGATGCCATAGCATTAATAGCCGAGTTGAATGAAGATAGAGCTGCTGCTAGCAGACCGGTAATCATCAATCCACGCACACCCATAGGGATGTGATTCTTGATGTATTGTGGGAAGATATCACGTGCATCTGTAAAGAACTGCGATGGGTTGCCAGTAGCAAGGAACTCACTCTTATACTTGACAAAGAGGAGTGAACCGATAAGCAGGAAGACAAGCACGATAGGCAGTGAGATAAGCTGTGACCATACGAGTGACATAGATGCCTGCTTAACGTCACGACAAGCGAGCTGGCGCTGCACAAACTCGTGGTCGGTAGTGTACTGGCAGACCTTGAAGAAAGCCACGCCAACCATACCACCCAAAACTGTGTATGGTGAAGCCCAGTTGAGCGAGAAGTCGAACATCTTGAGCTTGCTACCCTCTTGCCAGCCGACAATAGTGCCGTCAGCTGCAAGTGCTCCAGCATTTGCGCCAGGAGTCTTGGTCATACCTCCATCTGTAAGCATTGCCCACAACTCTGAAAATGGCATGTCAATAGCGCAGAATACCATAATAAGAGCTACAACACCAGTACCTACAAGTAGCAGGGTTTGGAAAGTGTCAATATAGAGCAGACCCTTGATTCCACCCATCATCGTATAGACAGTAGAGACAAGACCGAGCAGGATGATAGAGTAGACCATAAAGTCAAACTTGATACCGCCAAAGACGATTACCGAGATTGCAATTGCGGCAATAAAGAGTCGTGAACCAGATGTAAAGAGCTGTCCGAGCAGGAACATAGCGCTATTTACACGCTTAGACTTCTCACCAAAGCGGTCGCCGATGTAACCATATATGGTAATAGTATTTGCCTTGTAGAGTTTTGGCATAATGAGTGCAGCCACGAGCATACCGCCCACAATAGAGCCAAGAAGATTGAGCACATAGGTAAGGTCGGTGTTAAAGCCGAGCTCTGGAGAACCAACAAATGTGCCTGCTGAGATTGTTGTGCCAGTAGCGGCAATAGCCACAATCCATCCCGGCATTGAGCGACCTGCAACGAAATAGTCCTCAACATCCTTGTTTTTGCGAGAGAAGGCGTAGCCGATAGCCATCAGCGTGCCTAAAAATAGGGCTACAATGAGCCAATCGAGTAAAGTCATACGGTTTTTGGTTTTAGTTTATTTAACTACAAAGGTAGCAATTATTTGCAAAGAAGCCAAATTCTTTCTACATTTGTGTTAGTATTTCCTAATTATTAACATATGAAATTGAACAATTCAAATTCAGTGATGGTCTTGGCTACGACCTTTGCTGAGCGTGGTGACTGGACTGTTGAACAGCAGTTCGTACTGCAGATGGGCTCATCTTATCTGTTAGCGCATGGTATTGGAACTCCACTTGCTAAGGATGCTGTGACAAAGGTGACTGTGCCTTGTGATGGAGAGTACAACATTCTTGTTCGTACAAAGAACTGGACTAAGCATTGGTCTGATGGCCCTACACCGGGTATCTTCTCTGTGCTTATTGACGGAGTGAGTGACGGCACAACTTACGGTACAGACTCTGTAAATTGGTACTGGCAACGAGGTGGTAAGGTAGCCCTTACTGCTGGCGAGCATACTATTGCACTGCATGACCTTACAGGTTTTGATGGTCGTTGTGATGCTGTGATTCTCACAACTGAGGATTATACCCCAACAGAGAGCCTTGAGGAGTATTTCGAGTTGCGCGAGGCGTTGCTTGGCGTGCCAGAGGTTGAGGATAAGGGCGCTTATGACTTTGTAGTTGTTGGTGGTGGTATTTCAGGTATCTGTGCAGCCTTGGCAGCTTCACGACTCGGCCTTAAGGTGGCACTTATTCAGGATAGATATGTTCTTGGAGGTAATAACTCATCTGAGGTGCGCGTAGGTCTTGGTGGTCAGATTAACATCGACCCATACCCATCGCTTGGCTACCTTTTGAACGAGATTGGCCCAGATAGAATCGGTAATGCACGTGGTGCGCACCACTATCAGGATGATAAGAAGCTGAAGGTTGTGCTTGCTGAGAAGAATATCTCGCTCTTTATGGGTTATACCGTCATTGAGGTTGAGAAGGATGGCGATAAGATTGCATCTGTAGTGGCTCAGGAGGCTACCGCTCAGAATAGAATTAAGATTTCGGGTAAGTACTTCTCTGACTGTACTGGCGATGCGCACCTTGGCTATATGGCTGGCGCAGAGTGCCGTATGGGTCGTGAGGCAAGGGCAGAGTTTGACGAGCGCCTTGCGCCTGAGAAGGCAGACGATATGACTATGGGTGTATCTATTGAGTGGTATTGCGAGGATTGGAACACACCTTGCGACTTCCCAGATTCGCTTGATTGGGGTCTGCGTCTTGACGAGTATACCGTTGAGCCAGTACACCGTGCAAATTGGTACTGGGAGGTTGGTATGATGGACGACCAGGTTGCAGATGCAGAGAAGATTCGCGACTATGGTATGTATGTTGCCTACTCTACCTTCTCATACTGCAAGAATCGCTACTCAAAGAAGGAGGATTGGACATGTACACACCTCACTTGGGTGAGCCATGTCTCTGGTAAGCGTGAGTCTCGCCGTATTATGGGTGATTATATCCTTCGTGAGCAGGATCTTACGCGTCCTATTCGCCACGAGGATGAGACCTGTACTACCACTTGGCGTATTGACCAGCACTATCCTATGGAGAAGAATAGCAAGGACTATCCAAATCAGGAGTGGCTCTCTTATGGCGTGCTGACACCAATTGACTTCTACGCGCTGCCTTACCGTTGCTTCTACTCTAAGGATATTAAGAATATGTTTATGGCGGGTAGAAATATCTCCGTAACCCATATTGCCCTTGGCTCTACACGAGTTATGCGTACATGTGGTCTTATCGGAGAGGTTGTTGGTATGGCTGCAGCCGTTTGTGCTCGCCGCGATGCTTACCCTCGCGATGTGTATACAACATATTTTGAGGACCTTAAGGAGCTGATGCGCAAGGGTACCGGTCGCACCGATGTGCCTTACACTCAGTTCTACCACCAGGTAGACCGTACAGGTCACCAGGCTGAAGACCGTTAGTTTTATCGCATACAAAATAGTAAGGGGTTGTCGCAATGCACAACCCCTTAACTATTTTATGTTGGAAAATGTGTTACTCCTCTGGAGCGAACATAGGGTCCCAAGCTGGGAGCATAATTGGCTTCTGCTCAAGTAGCTTGAGAATATCCTCTGGAACGTACTTGCGCTCGGCAACCAGACGGAACATATACTCGTTGAACCACTCGTCGGTCATGATAACATTGCCGCGGTAGCCACTATTTGCACCCCAACTGTTCTCAACCATCCACTTAGTTGTCTTGCCATCCTTGTCGGTATCTACTGCGATAAGGGTCATGGCGTGTGAAGAGCCACTGGCAAAGGTTGATACTCGCTGCTTTTTATCCATAGGGAATTCGGTTGCAAAGAGTGAGGCGTAGTCGAGGTTTGAAATGTCCAGCACGCCACGCTTGCGATCGAAGAATTTGCCCACATCGCAAGAGAAGTACATGGCTGTGTTATCCTTGATAGATGCCAATGCCACCTCCTTAATACGCTCAATTGGTAGGTTGATATAGAGCCAGTTGTCGCCGTCGTAGGTGTGGCGGTCGTAGTCAATCTCATATACCTTGCCATACTCACGAGTAGGGTCGTTCATCAACATAACATAGTTATTCTCAAGGTCTTCGCCCACAAACTCAGCATAGAAGCTCTGTGGAGTGTAGGTCTTTGAACTTACACGCTCACCCTTGCTATTGTAGCGAGTCCATGTGAACTCTGTAGGAGGTACGCCAAGGCACTTAACCAGAATGTCGTAGATGTTTGTCAGCATGGCGGTCTTGAGCTCCTTCAGCTCGCCCTTACGTGCCTCGCGGAGCTTAAGGGCATACTCACGCAACTTGAGCGAGAGAATCATTCGCATGTCGCGGGTGTTATTGCTCTGATAGGTCTCCGGCATAGCGCTATTTGGCACTGCACCATACTTTGTGATAAGGTTGCTTACACCTGTAAACTGACCACCGTCACCAATAGGATTCTTAAGCAGCCACTCAACCTTGCGGTCATCAAGCGGCAGCTCACGAGTGTCGATAATGCCCTGCAAGAAGAGGTTTGACTTCTCGAGTAGATCGTAGAAAGAGAGGTAGTTTTGTGAAAACTCAAACTCCTTAAGGTCGTGCTTAACAATCATCTTTGCGCGCAGCACGTTAAGACCCGTAAAGAGCCAGCAACGACCCGATGACTTCTGGTCTGTAATGCCCTTGGTCTTGACTTTATATCTAAAGTGAGTGTCGCACATTGCCAGGTTGTCACCATTTTTGGCAAGTGTTGAGATTGGTGTTGAGGCGAGGGCATTTTTTACAGCCTTGTCAGAGGCTTTACCTCTGTAACCCTCGCGAATCTGCTGCATCATTGCGGCATCAATGCCACCGCTCTTTTGTGCCACTGCCGAAAAGGCGATAAGTGTGCACAGTAGTGTTAAAATTCTCTTCATATTCTCTAATTATTTGATTAACATCGGTCTAAGAATCTTCACCCACTCGGCATAGCCCTTCTCGTTGAGGTGAATTTTATCATCAACAAATTTGCTTGCATCAATCTGACCATCCTCAGTAAGAAGCGGAGTGCAAGTATCTACGTAGATAACCTGGTCGCTAATCTCTGCGAACTCACGCATCAGGGTGTTATATGTTGCCTGACGGTCGCGAATAGCCTCTCGGCGCTGGCAGTGCTTCATGGCAAGAAAGTAGATTGGCACGCCCGGATAGTCCGCCTCGATGCGCTTAAAGAGTAGACGCACAAGGTCAAACAGCTCGCCCACGGTGATATTTGTCTTGGAGTTTGGCTTCAAATCATTGTCGCAGTAGAATACAAATGCCTTAGGCTTGTAGTGTGCCATGACAGTTTCGTAGTTGTAGTGCAAATCGCGCAGTGTAGCGCCGCCATAGCCACGATTTACAACGGTAAGAGGTGCAAAGTCCTCCTTAAGACTCTTCCATAGACGGATAGAAGAGCTACCGAAGAACATAACGTCACACTCGCTTGGCTCTATGGCTGCACGCTCATGCAGAGCCTTGATATATTTATCTTCGTAGCGGGTAAGCCACTTAACGTCACACTGCTTGCTGAAGTGGATAGAGCCCTCAACGGTATACTTGTCAGACTGGACTGGTTCAGCTTGCTTTGGTGCGCAACTAAATGCTGCCAGAGCAAGGAGTAGAATAAATAGGTTTCTCATATCTTTTAGGATTTAAGTTTATACAAAGATAGAAATTTTCTTGTTCAACTGCAAAGAAGTCACTATATTTGTCTATATAAATAATATTGCTATGGATAACTCTGTACTGCTTCTCGGTTCAATGTTTGCTCAGCGTGGAGGTTGGAGCGCTGATAACCAATTCTTTGACCTTATAGGCTCGACCTCTCTACTTGCCCATGGATTGGGAGTGCCTGTGGCCGATGCCTCAACCGGCTTTACTATTACAGCTGGGGGCGAGTATAACATCTTTGTTCGTACTCGAAATTGGACTAAGTATTGGTCCGAGGCTGCTACACCCGGCATCTTTGAGGTTGTTGTTGATGGCAAGAGTGTGGGTGTTTTTGGTAATGAGGAGCCTGAGTGGCACTGGCAGCGTGGTGTGAAACTCTCTTTGGTGGCGGGTGAGCATAATGTTGTGGTGCATGACCTTACGGGCTTTGATGGCCGCTTTGATGCAATTCTTATTACCCAGAGTGATAAGTGCCCAAAGAGCGATCTTGAGAGCTATAAATCTCTTCGTAAGCGACTGTTGAAACTGCCTACAGCGCCAAAGAGTGCTGGTTCGTACGATTTTGTCGTTGTTGGTGGTGGCGTGGCGGGTATGTGTGCGGCAATTGCAGCTGCGCGTACCGGAAGTCGTGTGGCGCTTATTCAGGACAGAAGTGTGCTGGGAGGCAATAACTCGTCAGAGATTCGTGTAGGACTGGGCGGTAGGTTGAATATTGGACTCTATCCATCGCTGGGCTATCTGCTCAATGAGTTTGCGCCCGTGACTAAGGGAAATGCTCGCACGGCAGATGTCTATGAGGATGAGAAGAAACTTAATGCTGTGCTTGCGGAGAGGCGAATAACTCTCTTTATGGGTTATCGTGTTACAGATGTGGTGAAAAAGGATAATAAGATAACCTCTGTAGTGGCTACGGATGTGATGAATCATAGCCGCATTCGTGTTTCGGGTCGTCTGTTTGCCGACTGTACGGGAGATGCAAATCTTGGTGTGCTTGCGGGTGCAGAGTGGAGTATGGGACGCGAGGCAAAGAGTAAGTATGGCGAGGAGTCTGCGCCAGAGGTTGCCGATACTATGACCATGGGTGCTTCGTTGCAGTGGTACTGCCTTGAGGATAGTGTTGCCCGCCCATTCCCAGATATTGATTGGGGATTAAAACTTGATGAGCAGAGTGTTCAGGTAGTTCGCCGAGGACAGTGGTACTGGGAGGTAGGTATGCGAGATGATCAGATTGTAGATGCAGAGCGTATTCGAGACTATGGAATGTATGTGGCATACTCAAATTGGGCGTACCTAAAAAATCACTACTCTAAAAAGGAGGATTATGCAAATAGTTACCTTGGCTGGGTGAGCCATGTGGCGGGAAAGCGTGAGTCGCGTCGTATTATGGGTGAGTTTGTGCTGCGCGAGCAGGATTTGAAGAACAATGTCATCTATCCTGACGGCTCGGCATCAACATCGTGGTATATCGATCAGCACTATCCAGACCCGGAGAATAGTCTCCGTTTTCCTGGGCAGGAGTATCTCTCTTGCGGACACCTTGACCCTATGGGCTTCTATCCTATTCCATACCGTTGCTTCTACTCAAAGGATATTCCGAATATGTTTATGGCAGGTAGAGATATTTCGGTCAGCCATATAGCCCTTGGAACTGTGCGAGTGATGCGTACAACGGCAATGATGGGCGAGGTGGTTGGTATGGCTGCAACTATTTGTCGCCGCCGTAAATGTATGCCTCGAGATGTCTATTATTCACACCTTGAGACTCTAAAGCAGATGATGCGCCGAGGCGTAGGTCGTACAGATGTGCCTTATACTCAGATTTATACACTAATAGACACCACCGCTGCGCGTAGCGAGGAGTGTTAAACAATGCGGGAATGAGAAGGCTGTTTTTGTCAATTGTTGTGGCAATCTGCTGCTGGGCAGCAGCTGTTGCCGAGGGTATTGACGGCACTGGAACGCTGACGGTGCACACGTTTAAGCATAAGGGTAAGAGATATAGCTATCACCTCTACTTGCCGAAAAATCTGCCGGAAGGCGCGCCACTATTGATGGTATTTCATGGTTACAATTCGCGCAATATACCATCTGTGCCTTATGGTTTTCACCCCATAGCGGATAGAGAGGGCTTTGCGGTCTGTTATCCACGCGGCGAGAATGACTACAAGGGCAAGCCATACTGGTATGTGGGCTACCAATTTCATATAGAGAATGGAGGCGAGCGTGATGATGTGGGTTTTGCGGTGCGATTGGCAAAGCATCTGCAACGAGAGTATAGACTCTCTGAGGATAACATCTTTGCAACGGGCCACTCAAATGGCGGAGCTATGAGCTATATGCTTGCATACAAGGCGTCAGATACTTTTCGTGCTGTGGCGTCGGTCTCTGGGCATATTATGGAGGTGATGTATCGCACACTTAAGCCCGAGAATCCTATACCGGTGATGGAGGTGCATGGTACTGAGGATAACCTGTCGCGTTGGAATGGCGACCCATATAATAATGACGGTTGGGGTGCAGATATAGCAACTCCGCGTGCAGTGGGAGTTTGGGCGGCTGCGAATCGCTGCACTTACGAAGTGACCGACACTCTTCCACTTCGTCGTAACAAGGTTATCGCTCATAGATATGTAGGTGGAACGGATGGCAATCAAGTGTGGTTTTATGAGGTTGTAGGTGGTAAACACTCTTGGGCTGAGCGTGACTTGGATACGGCTGAGGAGATTTGGAAGTTCTTTAGCCTATATATCAAGTAAAATTACTATCTTTGTACAAAATTTAACGTTGAACATACCTTTATATTATGGTAACAATTAAGGGGAGAACAGAGATTGCCGAACTTGGAGAGTTTGGACTTATAGATACTCTTACAGAGCCATTTAAGGCAAATCGTAAGACAACAATTAAGGGTGTAGGTGACGATGCAGCGGTCATTGAGGCTTCAAAGAGCACTGCTATGCTTGTCACTACAGATATGATGGTTGAGGGTGTAGATTTTGACCTTACATACTTCCCGCCAAAGCACTTGGGCTATAAGGCCGTGACTAAGGGAATTAGCGATATTGTTGCGATGAATGCCCTGCCTGAGCAGGTGACAGTTTCGGTAGCTGTATCGTCAAAAATATCTGTTGAGTTTCTGAAAGATTTGTATGCCGGCATTGAGTTCGCTTGTCGTGAGGCTGAGGTGGACCTTGTGGGTGGCGATACAAGCGCATCGGTTAATGGCCTTGTAATATCTATCACAGCGGTGGGTCGTGCAAAGAAGGAGGCTGTTGTCTACCGTAGCGGTGCGCAGGTAAACGATCTAATCTGTATTACTGGCAGCCTTGGTGCTCCATTCCTCGGTCTTAAACTATTGCAGCGCGAGAGCCGCGTTCTTGAGGGTGTGGCTGGCGAAAAACCTCAGTTTGAGGGCTTTGAGTACCTACTTGAGCGATATCTCAAGCCGCGTGCGCGATATGATATTGTCCGCTCACTTGCTGCTGAGGGTGTAGTGCCTACATCGATGATTGATATTTCGGATGGTTTGGCTTCAGACCTTATGCAGATATGCCGCTCATCACTGTGTGGCGCAAGAATATACCTAGACCGCATGCCTATAGCTCGTCAGTGCACAGCTCTGGGAGAGCAGATGCATATCGACCCAGTAACTGCTGCGCTCAATGGCGGTGAGGATTACGAACTGCTCTTTACCCTGCCATTGTCAATGCGCGAGAAGGTGGCAGCTCTTGGATGTATAGATATTATCGGTCACATTACCGAGCCTCAGACGGGTTGCTTCCTTGTGACTCCTGATGGCGGCGAGATAGAGCTTCGTGCGCAGGGATTTGTGAGAAACAAAAAATGAGGCTGAATAAAAAGTGTATTTTGTCGTTACGCTCGCCCTCAAAATGCTCATTTACGCCAAGTAAACTCCGCTTTTTCGGGCTTCGCAAGCCTAAAAATACATCTTTTTATTCAATCTCCGAACAAAATGTGGGTGACTATTTTACTTTTTAGTCACCCACATTTTTTTGTCTCTATTGTTAAATTATGCCAACTTCTCAATCTCAGCAGCGATACGCTCAAAGACCTCCTCAATTGTTCCGAGGCTTGGAACGGCAACATACTTGCCCTGAGCGCGGTAGTACTCAGCTACAATAGCGGTCTGCTGGTTGTAAATCTCAATTCGGTTGCGGATAACATCCTCAGAGGCGTCGTCTGCTCTGCCAGAGTCCTTGCCGCGCAAGAGAATTCGGCGAACAAGCTCCTCCTCCGGAACATCCATGTAGATCATAATGTCTACACTGTCGTTCATCTGCTCCAGCAACTTGTCAAAAGCCTCTGCTTGAGCTGTTGTGCGAGGAAAACCGTCAAAGATTGTTCCCTTAATATCCTTGTTATCATTAAGATAGTTCTCTACCATGCCGATGACAATGCTGTCTGGAGCAAGCTCGCCACGAGAGATATACTCAGCCATCTGCTGTCCGAGTGGAGTCTGCGCCTTGATTTGTGAGCGGATAATCTCACCGGTAGAGATGTGTGATAGACCAAATTTTTTCTCTAAAAGCTCTGATTGTGTGCCCTTACCGCAACCTGGAGCGCCAAATAATACTACATTAAGCATAACCTAAATCGTTGTAATTATGTGCCACAAAGTTAATCAAAAATTTTAATATTTTGATTTTTTGGCGAAATAAATTGCGCTATAGCCATATTTTAGCTCTTAATATGTAGCCTGCTTGCCCGTACCTCGACAGTTGAAACATCTACCTGTGCCGTTGCAAGATGGGCAGGTGTCATCGTGTCCCGAGTATGGGTTGTACTTATATCCGCGTCCTTTACAAGAGCTACAACCGCCGCCTCCACCGCAATATTTGCATGGTCCGTCTATATAACTTCGGCCGCTGTCGTTATTGTTGTAACTACCGCTACCGCTATTGTTATATCCGCCACCATTGTTAATATAAACATTGACTTTAGGCATTATTTTATCATACTCCTGCTTGGATATAGGAATATCATATACAACACCATTTACTTTAATGTAGGACCAATTCAAAGCGATATGCATATCAATGTTTGTGTTAGGTGTATTAGAGAGTGGGTTTGGTACACCACCCTTATATACCCACTTTGTATCGTCTACATATTGTCTGATAAAAATATATACATTGCCAGATCCTGCATTACCTTGGGCATATACTGTAGCTTTCCATTCACCATTGTGGATATATGTTCTAATGCCAGCTATGCGCCCTGCTCTATTTTTATAGCAGATATATCTATTTACATCATTAGGCATAGTGTTAGGCATAGGGGAGTGCTTTGAGTACCTTGAGGTGCTGCTTGAAGCACTTGAAGAGCTTGAACTCCTTGAGGCTGACTGCTGAGGTTTAGCAGTAGTTTTGTTCTTCAGAGCAATCACCTCGGCAATCATCTCGCTTGCTGTTGATTTGTTTATCTGTGTGGTATTCTGATGGAATAGTCTGAGGTAGTAGAGGGCCGTGTCGTAGTTCTTCTCGCACCCTCGTCCAGACTTATACATACCTCCAAGTATCATGCAAGCAAACCAGTAGTCGTTACTTCCAGGGGTTAAGTCTTTGACACACTTCTTGTACCAATTATGCGCCTTTTGGAACTGCTTGGAGTTGTTGTAACTATCGGCAAGGCAGCGGTAGGCAGGGGTGTGTTTTCCCTCTGCGGCACGAAGTAGCCATGGAATAGCCTCTTGGTATTTATTCTTGTCATAGAGCCCTTTACCCTTTGTAAAGCACTCAGCGACGGTGTATGCCGTTACATTTGGATGCTCCTTAAGGTAGGCAATGTGTGAGCTAAGGCTCTTGCGATGCTTATTAGATGTTGGTAGCTTATTTGCCACAGCAAGATACTCCTCGTAGCCTATGCGGTTTGGATTGTTAATCTTCTCCTGCAAACTTTGCATGATATAGCCTCGGCGCATAAAGTGCGGGAGTATAATCTTCTTGAAGTTTTTCTTGATTGCTATATTTGAGTTTTTATACTCTTTAGGTTGAGTGAGCTGTGTGCCACATTGGTCGTAGAGGGTGTAACAGCCATCTTTCTTGGTAACAACTACTCCCAATTGATTAAGCAGCTCTTCGCTGTATATTTTGAAGAGGTCGGTATTGTCAAGTTTTATATAATACTTGATATTGTTGAAAGGTTGGAATGTTAAATCATCGTATTGACAAGGAATAAGTTCCTCTCCTAAAGCGTTAATTAGTCCATAGCTGGTGTTTGGAAAGATGTGTCTGGAGATAGCAATGGCTCCTGAACTAAAAGTATAGGCCAGACGTATGTGTTTGTTTACAATTTTATTGTCAATTGTCAGCAGTTGTGCGTAGTCACTCTTGCTGTTATCTTTGACCTTGAAGAGGTAGTAGCAGCTATCTCCATGTTTTATTTGTGTAGGGGTGACATGTTTGCCTGGGAAGAACTCCTTGCCGTTGCAATCAATGGCGGAGCTGTTATTTACAATAGCGAACTGGTCGCATATCGTCGGAATTGTACGACCAGAACCAGCAACTACATAACCCTTGCGATCAACAACAAAGTACTCCTTGTTATGCTCAACACATAGCATATACTCTCTATCATTAAAACGACGAACATAGTCTAATATTTCAGGTACTAAACATTTGCTATTGTTGTCTACTAATCCCCATTTGCCATCCTTAAATGTGGTCTTTACAGTCGGTAATTTAGGCTGTGAATAGGGTTGCGCTACCGCTGATAGGGCAATGCATAGAGCAAAAAGGAGTAATAGCTGCTTTTTCATATCACTATAATTTGTAAAAGGGACTGCTAACTTGCGGTTAGACAGCCCCTTAGTGCTTTTTGGAGTATATTACTTTGAGGTGTAAGGCTTGATTACACCACGCTCAGAGTTTCGAATAAACTCAATAAGGGCATCACGCTCTGGAGATTGAGGCACCTGAGCCTCAGCCTCGTTGCAAGCGTTGAGGTAGTTAAGACCGCTCTGGAAAAGTATGCGGCAGGTCTTTGTCAGACTCTCAAGCTGCTCGTCGGTAAAACCACGACGCTGTAGACCAATGCGGTTGAGTCCTGCGTAGCTAGAGGTGTCGCTTCTAACGGTGATATATGGAGGAACATCCTTTGAGAGCAGAGTTCCACCCTGGAGCATCACGTGGTCGCCAATCTTCACCCACTGGTGAATTGCGCAGTGACCACCGATAACTACCCAGTCACCAACCTCAACCTCGCCAGCAAACGAGCAGCGGTTTGCAACAACGCAGTGGCTACCGATAACGTCGTCGTGTGCAACGTGAACGTATGCCATAAGTAGGTTACCATTGCCGACAACGGTCTTGCCGCGTGATGCGGTGCCTCGGCTGATGGTTACATACTCACGAATATCATTGTCGTCACCAATCTCGGCAGTGGTCTTCTCGCCACGGAACTTAAGGTCCTGAGGAAGGCAAGAGATAGAGGCTGCAGTGTGAATCTTGCAACGCTTACCAATGCGAGCGCCGTCGTGGATTACAGCACCTGGGCCAATCCAACAGTCATCGCCAATAACCACATCGCCAGCGATGTATGCAAAAGGCTCTACGGTAACATTATTTCCAAGCTGTGCATCTGGGTGCACATACGCAAGAGGGCTAATCATAATTTTTTGTACGTTTATTTATTAGTAGTCTTATTTATTCTTAACAATCTGTGCCATCAGCTCAGCCTCGCAGACGAGTGTTCCGCTAACAAATGCCTTGCAAAGCATGGTGGCAATGCCACGGCGGACAGGGCAGGCGAGTTCACACTCAATCTGCAGAGTGTCACCTGGGGTAACCTTGTGCTTGAAGCGGACATTGTCTATCTTGAGGAAGTAGGTAGAGTAGTTGCCTTTATCCTCTAACTGGCTGATAACCAATAGTCCACCACACTGCGCCATCGCCTCTACAATCAGCACGCCAGGCATTACAGGCTCCTCAGGGAAGTGTCCCTGGAAGAATGGCTCATTGGCAGTGATGTTCTTGATTCCGCCGATAGATGTACCATCAATGTGGAATACGCGGTCTACAAGCAGGAATGGATAGCGGTGAGGGAGCATCTCGCGAATCTGGTTTAGGTCGTAGACAGGTGTTGTGCGTGGATTGTACTTAAATCGTGGCTTAACACCCTCACGACGAATTGTAGCGCGAATCTGCTTCATAAACTCTGTGTTGGCAAAGTGACCTGGACGGGTAGCCCATACACGACCCTTGATTCTGATGCCAAGTAGGGCGAAGTCGCCAAGTACATCAAGTAGCTTATGGCGGGCAAGCTCATTATTTGCACGAAGCTCAAGATTGTTTAGGTATCCACCAGTTACGCGAATATCCTTCTTGCCAAAGATGTTCTTCAAGTGCTCAAGTTGCTCGTCAGAGACTGGATTCTCAACAACCACGATTGCGTTGTCAAGGTCACCACCCTTAATCAGATTCATCTTAAAGAGTGGCTCAAGCTCGTGAAGGAATACGAACGTACGGCATGGTGCAATTTTGCTGGCATAGTCGTCCTCAGGTAGCAGTACGGCGTACTGATTACCTACAACCTTTGAGTTGTAATCAACATGTACAGAGACTGAGAACTCCTCGTCTGGGTAGAGTACAATTGCCACACCCTTCTCAGGAATGGTGTATACCTGCTTTTCGCGCACCTCGTAGTATCTACGCTCAGCATCCTGCTCAACAAGGCCTACGCGAGCAATTGATGCCGCATACTCCTTGGCAGAGCCGTCCATAATTGGGGTCTCGGTGTTGTCAATATCAATAAGAGCATTGTCACAACCCATAGTCCAAAGGGCTGACATTATGTGCTCTATTGTGCTGATTCTTACGCCGTTAATCTCAATAGTGGTGCCACGTGATGTATCTGTTACGTATTCGCAAAGTGCTGGGATTGTTGGCTGACCCTCAAGGTCTACACGGCGGAAAACGATGCCGTGATCTGCCGGTGCTGGGTTTATAGTCATGGTGACCTGTACACCCGTGTGCAAGCCCTTGCCAGAGAATGTAAGTGGTGCGGCAAGAGTCTGCTGTTTTGTAGATGATGTTGTTGTCATAATACCTATATAAAATATTTATCGGTACAAATATAGTAATTTTTCGGAAAATCTACTACATTTGTAGTGACAAAACCGAAATTGTAGTTCATGAGTCAAGATAAAGATATAAAAAAAACGACAAATACGACATCGGCGAAGGGACCTAATCCTCCTCGCCGTCGTCGCAATACGCTTAAGCTCCCCTTTGATAATCGTAGTCAAGATATAGGTAGTTGGGCATACGACCATAGGGTTGGGCTTTGTGTTACAATTATCATCTACTTGATTATAGGTATCGGTTTTTTTGCCTCTAAGATTGTTATCGGGCGCAAGGCGTCGCAGCAGGGTATGTATATTGACCTTCAGGAGCTTGCAATGCTGGAAAAGGAGCGTGACCGTTTGGCGGAAGAGGTGCGCCGCGCTAATCAAAATATTGATTGGAGTAAGATTCGCAACACCTCCTCTAACGAGAATGCGCTCAATGAAAATCTCGCTGATGACCGCGGTACGAATACATCATCTCTCAATGAGGACGCAGAGGCTGTGGAGCAGCGAATGAGGGCAAATCGTGAGGCGTATGAGCGTGGACTTAGGGATGCAAAACGTGCCGGTGAGCGCTCGGAGGATAGTAACGATGACAGCAGCTCAAATAAGAGTGACAAAAAGGTGAAGGGAAGTGTTACGGTCTCCTTCTCTTTTGACAATCCGGTTCGCTATTCGCGCCATCTTGTCAAGCCGGCATATCGCTGCGAGGGCGGTGGTGAGGTAGTTGTCAAGGTTGCAATTGACAGAATGGGAAAGGTGCTCTATGCCTATGTTGAGTCTGGTGGCGATGAGTGTATGCGCCAGACGGCTGTGGGTGCTGCGAAATCCTCACGCTTTGACCATAATAACTCTGCTCCTGCAAAGCAGGAGGGAACAATAACCTATATCTTTATACCACAGTAAATCAACTTAAAACTATATTGAAATGGAACAAAAAACCTCACTGCTTAAAGATGTCGTTATTCGCTTTTCGGGCGATTCTGGCGACGGTATGCAGCTTACGGGAACGCTCTTTTCGGAGACCTTGGCGCTCACTGGTAACGCCATATCAACATTCCCTGATTATCCCGCTGAGATTCGTGCCCCTCAAGGTACTGTAGCTGGTGTTTCGGGATTTCAAGTCCACTTTGGCTCGGCAACAATCAACAATCCTGGTGATAAGTGCGATCTGCTTGTTGCGATGAATCCTGCAGCGCTTAAGGCTAATGCCTCATTTTTGAAGGCTGATGCGACAGTTATCGTGGATGGCGATTCTCTTACTGCTGATAATATTGCAAAAGCGAGTTTTGCAACAGATGATCCAATTTCGGAGTTAAATCTTGCTGACAGAAATATTATCGTTGCTCGTATCACGACAATGACTCGCGAGGCTTTAGCGGATAGTGAACTAGATAATAAGGCTAAGACCAAATGTAAGAATATGTTTGCATTGGGTATCTGTCTTTACCTTACTGATAGAAGTACAGCTCATGCACATGACTACATAAATAACAAGTTTGGCAAGAAGAATCCGGCTGTTGCTCAGGCAAATAACCTCGTTATTGAGGCTGGATACAACTATGCAGCCAATAACCACTTGACACATAACTCTTATGCTGTTGAGCCTGCGGGTTTGCCTAAGGGTAAGTATCGTACAATCAATGGTAATGTAGCAACTGCGTGGGGATTTATTGCAGCCTCTGAAAAGAGTGGTCGTCCGCTATTCTGTGGCTCGTATCCTATTACCCCTGCCACAGTAATCCTTGAGGAGCTTGCAAAGCATAAGTCGCTGGGTGTTAAGACCGTACAGGCTGAGGATGAGATAGCAGGTATCTGTACCGCTGTTGGTGCTGCCTATGCTGGTAACTTTGCAGTTACAACAACCTCTGGCCCTGGTTTGTCGCTCAAGAGTGAGGCTCTGGGCTTGGCTGTTATGGCAGAGTTGCCACTTGTTGTTGTCGATGTTCAGCGTGGTGGTCCATCTACAGGCCTGCCAACCAAGACTGAACAGAGCGACTTACTTCAGGCTCTCTATGGTAGAAATGGCGAGTGCCCAGTGCCGGTAATTGCTGCTTCATCGCCAAGTGACTGTTTCCGCTATGCCTTTGAGGCGTCAAAGATAGCTATGGAGCATATGACTCCGGTCATTTTGCTCACTGATGGCTTTATTGCAAACTCTTCTGAGGCGTGGGCAATACCTCAAATGGCTGATATGCCGACTATTAATCCTCCTATCGCTGTTGCTGGCGAGGGCGACTTTATGCCATACAAGCGCGATGAGCGTAATGTTCGTAGTTGGGCGTTCCCTGGAACGGCTAACCTTGAGCATCGTATTGGCGGTTTGGAGAAGAATGCTGCAACCGGAAATATCTCTTACGACCCTGCAAACCACGCTGTTATGGTTGCTACCCGAGCAGCAAAGGTGGCGGCTGTTGTTGCTGACATTCCGGAGCAGACAGTCTATGGTGATAACTCTGGCGACCTGCTTGTTGTTGGCTGGGGAGGTACACGAGGACACCTCACTTCGGCAGTAGAGAAGATGCGCGAGCAGGGCAAGAGTATTAGCCACTGTCATCTGAATTACCTGAACCCACTGCCTGCAAATTTGGAGCAGCTATTTGCCGGTTATAAGCGTATTGTAGTCTGCGAACTTAATGCAGGACAGGCGGCGTCATACCTTCAGGGTCTATTCCCTCAGTTCTCATTTGAGCGTTACAATAAGGTTGAAGGTCAGCCATTTACAGTGGCGGAGTTGGTAAATGTGTTTAACGAAAAATTGAACTAAAGAAACAGTTTCTATTTATGGCAGAATATAGATATACACCAGATAATTTTAAGTCTGACCAGCAGGTTAAGTGGTGCGCAGGTTGTGGTGACCATGCGGTGCTCAATGCGGTGCAGCGTGCACTGCCAGAGATTGCGGATGCGCTTGATAAGCCGCATGAGAAGTTTGTCTTTGTCTCTGGAATCGGCTGCTCGTCACGCTTTATCTACTACATGAAGACCTTCGGCTTCCATACAATACACGGTCGTGCTGCGGCTGTAGCTACAGGTGTAAAGGTTGCAAATCCAGACCTCTCGGTATGGGTGTGTACGGGCGATGGTGATAGCCTTGCTATCGGTGGTAACCACTTTATTCACGCACTGCGTAGAAATGTAGACCTTAATATCATCCTCTTCAATAACGAGATTTATGGTCTTACAAAGGGTCAATACTCTCCAACAACAAAGCTTGGTACTGTGACAAAGACATCGCCATATGGCACCGTTGAACACCCATTTAACCCGGGTGAGTTGGCTATCGGCGCAAAGGGAACCTTCTTTGCTCGTACAGTCGATGCTGAGGTTATGCTTACAAAGGAGCTGCTTATTGAGGCTGCAAAGCATCGCGGAACTTCGGTGGTTGAGGCGCTTGTTAACTGTATGATTTTCAATAATAAGACACACGCTTCATTTGCTGCTGATAAGGCTACCCGCGCAGAGAATACTATTACGCTTCGTCATGGCGAGAAGATGCTCTTTGGTAAGGATATGAATCGAGGACTTGTGCTTGAGGGGCTCAAACTCAAGGTGGTAACCGTTGGCGAGGATGGATATACTATTGACGATATCCTTACTCATGACGCGCATTGTGAGGATACAACCCTGCACTGCATGCTCGCAGCTATGAAGTATCCAGAGTATCCGGTCGCTCTTGGTGTTATCCGCTCTGTAGATGCTCCATGCTATGACACGGAGGTGGCGGCTCAGGTTGAGAGCGTTAAGGCGGCCTCTAAGATTCAGTGTGTGGATGACCTATTAAATTCTGGCGAAACCTTTGTGCTATAGCTATTGGCTGTTAGCCATTAGCCATTGGCAAAGTAGACAAATAATTTAAGGAGTTTAGGGAAGTAATATCCTTAAACTCCTTAATTTCATTAACTTTCATAATTAGCCAATAGCCAACGGCTAAAGGCCAATAGCCAAATTATATCATCTCCTCGTAGCGGGCGATAGGGGCGAGGTCGAGTGTTGCCAGCTCGCCACGGAGGTATCGGTAGTAGCCAGCGACGGCAATCATCGCGGCGTTGTCGGTCGTAAACTTTAGCTCCGGCAGGAAGGTTCGCCAGTGGTGACGCTTGCCCTCAGCCTCAATACGTGCGCGAAGAGCTGAGTTTGCAGATACTCCACCTCCGAGGGCTATATCTCTGATACCAAACTCTTTAGCCGCCTTGACAAGCTTGTCGGCAAGGATGTCTACCACGGTGTGTAGCAGAGATGCACAGAGGTCGGCTTTATTCTTCTCAATAAAGTCCGGGTCTACGGCAACCTGGTCGCGTAGAGTGTATAGGAAAGAGGTTTTAAGTCCGGAGAAGGAGTAGTTGAAATCCTCAATGCGAGGCTTGGCGAACTTAAATGCGTTTTTATCACCCTCTTTTGCCAGTCGGTCAATCACTGGGCCGCCAGGGTAAGGGAGTCCCATCACCTTGGCGCACTTGTCCAGTGCTTCGCCGGCGGCATCGTCAATGGTTGTGCCGATAATCTCCATCTTATCAGGCGCATCGACCTTGACAATCTGCGTATGTCCGCCACTAACTAATAGACAGAGGAATGGGTACTCTGGGTGTGGAAGTTCTCTGTCTGGTAGGTCTACAAAGTGCGAGAGAATGTGTCCGTGCAGATGGTTTACCTCCACCATTGGGATGTTATTGGCGATAGATAGACCCTTGGCAAAGGATGTGCCGACCATTAGCGAGCCGAGCAGACCTGGGCCGCGGGTGAAGGCTATTGCGTCCACCTTGTCAATTGTGATACCAGCCTCTTTGAGAGCTGTGTCCACTACGGGAACGATATTCTGCTGATGTGCTCGAGAGGCGAGCTCTGGAATTACGCCGCCGTACTTCTCATGCACAGCCTGCGAGGCTATGACGCTTGATAGTAGTGTAGTGTTGTGCAAAACCGCTGCAGAGGTGTCGTCACACGAGGACTCAATGCCTAAAATTATTATATCATCCATTTTTGCAAAAAAATATGCGAGTATTTCAAAAAAATAGTACTATCTTTGTAAGTTATAAAATATAACTTAAGGATATTCCGTGCGCAAAGTTACGAAAATATTTACAAAGATAGTATCAACAGTGATTTTATTGTTGATACTGCTGCCGGTTGCCGGTACTCTGCTGCTCTCTATGCCGAGTATGCAGAACTGTGCTGTGCACTGGGCAACGAACTTTGCATCGGAGAAGTTGGGCACCAAAGTAAGTATTGACCATATTACCATCGGTATGCTCAATCGCGTCAAGGTGCGTGGCTTTTATGTAGAGGATATGGATGGCGATACACTCCTCTATGCACGTACGGTTAAGGCCATGATAGGTCCATTGGCGGGAATATCTGAGCAACTTACCATAGCATCTGCTCGTGTAGATAATGCAGTGCTGTATCTGCGTGAAACAGAGCGTGGTGAGATAAATATCAAAGAGGTGACCGACCGTTTGGTTAATCGTAATAAGAAAGAGAAGAAACCATTCCATCTTCTTATTCGCTCGATAGATGCAGATAGTGTTAATTTTAGGCTTGAGCGACTTGAAAAGAGAAATCCTGAGTTTGGTGTAGATTATATGGATATGCAGATGAATAATATCTCTGCACACCTTGATAACTTCTATGTAGATGGCGTTGCTGTGGGTGGCGATGTTACCAAACTAAATTTTGTAGAGCGCAGTGGCTTTGTGCTTGATAATATGTCTGCAACCTTCTTGGTAGATAAGGGTTTGGTCGCCCTCAAAGATGCAACTATTATAGCACACCAGTCGCAGGTAAATGTTCCATCATTTGCTATTACTGGCAAGGATTGGGAGTGTTATAAAGACTTTATCCGCAATGTCCGGCTGGATGTAGAGGTTAAAAATAGCTTTGTCAATAGTGACATGGTCGGCTATTTTGCACCAACATTGCTCGGTTGGGATACATCTATCCGCGATGTCGCTGCATCTATGCACGGCACGGTTGCCAATTTCAAAGGTCGTATTGATAACCTAACCCTTGAGGATGGTGGAAAGATTAAGGCTACTGCGACAGTCAAGGGTCTTGTTGATGTTGAGCGAACACGTTTTGATGTCAAGGTGCAGAATGTAGATGTTACAACGCCAGAGTTTGTCCGTCTGCTTGGAAATATCGCCCATCTTAAGGTGCCGGAGAAGATTCGCCCTTACATTGAGCGAACAGACCACCTAAATATCAAGGGTGACTTTAAGGGTCTAATCTCTTCGTTTGATGCCTCGGCGCTTGTTGCAATGCGTAGCGGTGGAACGCTTACGGCTCAGTGTGCTATGCGCACAGAGGATGATGGTCGTGATATTACGGCAGAGATGGTGGCGGATAATCTGAATATCTCACCACTCTTAGCTACTGACTCTCCACTTAATACATCATTTACTGTTAAGGCTGCTGCCGAATTTGGTGACGATGTGTCGATGGAGGCGAGTGGCAAGATAGGCTCTCTGCTTTTCAATGGCTACAACTACTCAAATATCGCCTTTGATGCATCTCATGATGACGATATGTCTGCGATAAATGTTGGAAGTACCGACCCAAGTCTTAAGGCACGTCTGCAGGCGGCAATGATGGCTATGAGTGATGGTACACCGGCATATAGTGCTGTGGCTCAGATAGAGAGGGCAGACCTTTCGGCTCTCAATATAAATCGTAGAGATAGCCTTGCTACTCTCTCGGCGACAATATCTATGGAGGCACATGGTAGGAATTTTGATACCATGAATGGCAAGGTGGATGTAGCAGATGCGGTTTATAATTATAACGATAAGCGACTGACCTCTGACCTCATTGAGCTTGTTGTAGATAGCAATGAGGATATTAGGCAGATAACCCTTAATTCGGACTTTGCGGATGCTCTATTTGAGAGCCGTTGCTCGTATAAGGATGTTGCATACTATCTCTCAACGCTTTTGGCTCGCTATCTGCCACAACTCTATGACTCAGATACACTCAATAAAATTGAGAGTAAGGAGGAGGTTATTAAGGATAATGTGGCGTTGCTGTCGGTAACAACAAAGGATATCTCCCCTCTGCTAAGCTGTTTTGTTGCGGGTGTTGAGGTGGCTCCAAGCTCTACGGTTAAGGTATATATGGACCCTGCTGCAAATAGGTTTGTTATGCGCGGCCGCTCGGAGTGTGTTGAGCGATATCCATATCTGGTCTCTAATGTCGAGATTGATGCGACCAATAGTGGCGACTCGCTTGTGATGAATGTCGGCTCATCGGAGTTGTGGGCGGGTGCTTTGCGACTTAATGACTTTAATCTACATGGAGGTGCTAAGGATAATGCCGTAGATCTTTATGGTCAGTTTGCGGATACTCTTAACAGTGTGCGTGGAAATATCGCTGCTAAGGCGTTAGTCTCGCGACGAAACGGTATGCGCCACCTGAGGGTTGATGTGCTTCCGTCGCGTGTAGGTAATAACGAAAATGTTTGGAGAATTTCATCGGCAGGTATCGATATGGACTCTACACGAGTCGATGTCCAAGATCTTCGTATCTATAACGCTCGTGAGGGGCAGGATTTGCTTATTGACGGCGTAGCATCACACTCAAAGACAGACTCACTGCACCTATACCTTAAGAACTTCTCACTTGCCCCGTTTGCACAGTTTGCCGAGCGTATAGGCTATCGTGTTGAGGGTAGAACCAATGGCTATGTAACAGTGCGTTCGGCACTTAAGGATACGCGTATAGAGGCAAATGTAAAGCTGGACTCTATTCACGTCAATGCTCTTCCGCTTCCAGATCTTAAGCTATCGTCGCGTTGGGATTTCGGCCGCTCACGAGCTAAACTCTCCGTGACTACTGCCGACAAGGGTAAGGAGGTGGCGCGTGGTTATCTCTTCCCTTCACAGTCTCGCTATTTTGCGCAGATACTTGTGGATGAGCTTGATATGTCGCTGCTCGACCCTCTGCTATCCGGGGTCATAAAGGATACGGGTGGTAAGGCAAAGGTTGAGCTTACTCTTACAGGTGAGAAGCGCGATGCGAGCCTTAATGGCGAGATTACAGTCTCAGATATGCGCACCACTCTTGACTATACAAGATGTACCTATACCGCCCCTTCGGCTCGAGTGGAGGTGCGAGATAATAGATTCTATCTGCGTAATGCCACAATATATGATAAGCATAAGCGTAGCGGTCTGCTGAGTATGGATTTGAGCCTTGACCACCTCTCAAATATTGAGTACTCTCTGCGTGCGCAGTTTGACAATATGCAGGTGCTCGGTACCACAAAGCGCGATAATGACATGTTCTACGGAACCATATTCGCCTCTGGAGATGTGAGTGTTAAGGGCGATAAGGCGGGTGTGAAGATGGATATTACAGCAAACACGGAGAATAACTCTAAGTTCTTCATGCCTCTTTCGGATAAGAGTAATATATCTTCTGCCGACTTTGTGACCTTTGCTAAGCCATCAGCCGCAGATACTACATCCTATCTTGTGCGTAAGAAGATGATGTTTGAGCGCCGACAGAAACAACGTACAGCATCTGGTGGCGGTATGGATATAAATATGTCGCTCGATGTGCGTGAAAATGCAGAGGCTCAGTTGGTTATTGACCCTACAGTGGGCGATATTATTAAGGGAACGGGTAATGGCTTGCTTAACTTGAGAATCAACCCTAGTTCAAATATCTTTGAGATGTATGGTCTCTATACCATTGACCAGGGTAGTTATCTGTTTACGCTGCAAAATATTATCAATAAGAAGTTTATTATTGAAAAGGGCTCTACGATACAGTGGACTGGCGAGCCGTTAGATGCATTGCTTAATATCGCAGCTGTCTATAAGATTAAGACCTCACTCCAGCCACTGCTTCAGGGTTATGTAGATACCTCGATACCAAATCGAGCTGTGCCGGTAAATTGTATTATCAACCTTACCGACCGACTCACAAAGCCTACTGTCGGCTTTGATGTTCAGGTGCCGAGTGCAGATGCGAGTATACAGACCGTTATTGCCAATGTGCTAAGTACTCCAGAGCGACGCTCGCAGCAGTTCCTCTATCTGCTGCTCTCCAACTCGTTCCTATCGGATTCGTCTACTCAGGCGACATCGTTTGGCGTCTCATCTGCGGCAGTAACTGGTTTTGAGCTGTTGTCAAATCAGTTGAGCAACTGGCTCTCATCGGATAATTTTAATATTGTGTTGCGTTACCGCCCAAAGACGGACCAGATGATGAGTGATGAGGTCGATTTTGGCTTCTCACAGGGCCTTATGGGAGATAGACTGTTGATTGAGGTTGAGGGTAACTACTTGGGCGATAAGTCGCAGGTTGTCAATGCATCATCATCCTTTACGGGTGAGGCGTATGTAACTTGGTTAATAGACCAGGCAGGAACACTGCGACTTAAGGGATTTACCCACACCATTGACCGCTTTGATGAGAATCAGGGTCTGCAGGAGACTGGTCTGGGTATCTACTTTAAGGAGGACTTTGATAACGGCAAGGATTTGAAAAATCGTGTGGCTAATAGATTCTCTCGTCGCCGCCGTAAGGAGGCACAAGAGCAGGCAGCAGTATCATTAGGTCTACGAGAGCGCGATAATGAGGCGATGGAGTCCATGATTGATGGCTTTGATGCTCCGCCAAAAGAGGATAATATGGATAATTTTGACTAACAAAAAATAATTAAAACTATGATGTTCAAACTTTTACAGGCCGCAGAGGTTGCCGAGCAGGTGACCGAGGCGGGACAGATGAGCCTCTGGCAGCTCTTTAATAGCGGAGGCTGGCTTATGTGGGTACTCCTAATGCTTGGAGGTGTTACAGTATTTATCTTTGTGGAGCGTTTTTTGGCGATTCGCAAGGCTTCTAAGGGTATGAATATGGGATTTATGAACCGTATTCGTGATGCTATCTCTGATGGTAATATCCAGGCAGCACTGGAGATGTGTCGCCGAAGCAACACTCCAATTGCTCGTATGGTTGAGAAGGGTATTGAGCGCCTTGGTCGTCCAATGGCTGATGTGCAGAATGCAATTGAAAATGTTGCCAACCTTGAGGTCTCTCGCCTTGAGAACGGTCTGCCGTTCCTTGCAACTATTGCCGGTGGTGCGCCGATGATTGGTTTCTTGGGTACTGTGCTGGGTATGGTGCAGACCTTTATGGATATGTCTGCTGCTGGTGGTACGGTCGATATGGCGCTACTCTCTGGAGGTATGTACGTGGCAATGATTACCACTGTTGGAGGTCTTATTGTCGGTATTCCGGCATACTTTGGCTACAACTACCTTGTGGCTGCTATTGAGCGCCTTGTATTCCGTATGGAGGCGAATTCAATAGCCTTTATGGATATTCTTAACCAACCTGTGCAGAAGTAGTTATGGCAATTAAAAGAGGATCTAAGGTAGATAAGTCTTTCTCCTCCTCGGCAATGACGGACTTGATGTTCTTGCTGCTGATTTTTATGATTATCGCAACAACGCTTATCAATCCGAATGCCCTGAAGTTGATGCTGCCAAAGAGTAGTAATCAGCTGAAGGATAAGGCTATAACTACCGTATCAATACAGAAGGCGGGTAGTGGTTATAACTACTATGTCGAGCTTGACCGTGTGCAGGGTATTCCTGGCGTTGAGGCGGCATTAAAGAGTCGCCTTGCAGGTCAGAGTGAGCCTACTGTCTCTCTACATTGTGACAAAACTGTCGCTGTAGACGAGGTGGTGAAGGTGATGAATATCGCCAAAGACAATGATTATAAACTTATCCTTGCAACCCAACCCTAATAGATGAGGTCAAGATACTACGCCATACTTGCCACCATTCTCTATGGTGTGGGCATTGCGCTTGCAATGCTCTATGGCGTTATCTATATAGAGCCTAAGCCAATCAAGGAGGCGGAGCTGTTCGTGGAGTTTATTGAGACGGTACCTGAGGTCTCTACAGAGTCTATGACCTCTCCTTCGCCAGATATGGCTGAGAAGCATCAAGTGGTAGCCGAGCAAGATAGCTCACAGCAGACCGAGGGTGCAGCGCCTAAGACGCAGACGGTAAATCCGCGAGCACTCTTTAAGATGAATCAGGGTGGTGTCGATAACGCTGAAAATAGCGGTAATCCATATGCGCAACAGTCCGAGGAGGATAGCTCTTCAGGTCGAGATTCCGGGCTAAATCCAGTAGGTACTGAGGCTTTAGATGAGGGATTGCAGGGGCGTGGACTTGTCGGAACACTGCCTATGCCGGCATACCCGGCGGGCAATAGAGGTGGTAAGGTTGTGGTGCGAGTGGCTGTAGATAGAGAGGGTAAAGTTACGGCTGCGACCTATGAGCCAAAGGGCTCAACAACCTCAGATTCATCACTCGTAGAGGCTGCAATTGAGGCTGCAAAACGCGCACGATTTACCGAAAGTGCCGCTTTTGTGCAAGGAGGTACTATTACATATATTTTCAAACTTAAGCAGTAAGAAGAATAATTATGAAGCGACTACTTTTTCTGTTACCTCTTCTATTTTTGAGCTTTTTAGCTCTGGCTCAAGATTGTAATCAGAACGGAATTTCGTTTGATAAGAGAGAGTATGACTTTGGAAGTGTGCCGAGAGAGAATAGAGATTACACTTGTACATTTGTGCTTGAAAATAAGACAGATAAGCCACTTGTATTGCTAAGTGTAAATACCTCGTGTTCGTGCCTAAAGGCTCGTTATTCGCGTCGTCCGCTTAAGGTTGGCGAGAAGAGTACGATTACCATGATTCTTGAGGCTTCAAAGATGGAAAAAGGACTTTTTCACCGTGTGGTAGAGGTGCATACAAATGCAGGAGTTGCACGGCTTGTTGTGCGAGGAATGAGCAAGTAAACAGCATCTAATGTTGACAAAAAAATAGAGCCACGTGGCTCTATTTTTTGTGCCTATTTCAGATATTAGGCATTAAGGTAAAATACAATTGCAACGAAGTGGCACGCAGCTGCAATGTTTATCATAAGATGCCAAACAAGGTGGTGGTATCTAAAGCCCTTCTTGGCGTAAAAATATGCACCCAATGTGTAGAAGATTCCACCTGCAGCGATTAGTATCAGTAGTGGTAGTGATGCGTTGCGAATAAAGAGCGGCATGAAGAACACAACTGTCCATCCCATTATCAAATAAATAGTCAAACTGATGGCTGGAATTGAACGCTTAGAGAGCGATTTGTAGAAGATGCCAAATAGCACCATTGTCCACTGAAGAACGACAATAAGAATACCTTGCCAACCGTTGATAACTGTCAGTGCAATAGGGGTATACGACCCTGCAATGGCGACATAAATCATGATATGATCAAGGATGTGAAATATCTCTTTATGTCGTGATTCCGGGTGCATGGCGTGGTAGAGTGTAGATGTCAAAAACATCATAAATATCGACAATACAAATATCGATACACCCACCGCTGATTCGATGTTATTTCCTATGGCGTGAGTGTACGCCCAGAGCGTTGCAAATGGTAGCGCAAGCAGTGTGAGAACCGCCATTGCGCCATGCGAAATAGTGTTAGCAATCTCCTCGCCAAAGGTGGGGATGTATGCAGTGATTTTTTTCATTTTCATGGCCTAAAAACTCTTTGAGTTTGCATAATTTTCTTCGCAAAAGTAGGCAATTTTTTGGTCAAATCAACACTTTTATCCCAACGGTAGAGAATTTTTTCCCTTCAGGATAGCAATTGCGACAAAAGGTTGTCTTTTTGGGATATTTTTTGGCGATAAAAATTTTTATTAGACTAGGTTTGAGAGAAAAAATGAGCGCAGGCAAATTTTTTTAAGAAAAAATGCAAAAATATTTGCAAATATGTTGGCTTTCTAAAAATAAATTTTTATTTTTGTATGAATTTAAGCAACCAATTTTTAATAAAACTTAATAATTAACCTATGAAAAGAGATTTACTTCTTGTTTCAAACGGTGTACGTAAGTTGGTGATGACAATCGTAACTATGTCATTACTAGTTTGTTGTGCGCTGTTTAGCCCTGCATCAGTGTATGCACAGGGTAAAGGGAAAGTGGTAACTGGTAAGGTTACTGATGCTCGAGGTCCGATGATCGGTGTGACCATTTCGGTCAAAGGTCTGGCGACTCGCGCAGCCCTGACGGATTTGGACGGTAACTACTCAATTGATGTTGCTGGCGTTGCTGATCCTGTCCTTGAGTTTACCTACGTTGGTTATCAGAGCCAGGAGGTGCCTGTTGGTGCTCGCGCTCAGATTAACGTGACTATGGTTGAGTCAACTCAGAAGATTGACGAGGTCGTGGTAACTGCGTTGGGTATTACTCGTGCTGAGAAGTCACTCGGTTACGCTGTCTCTAAGGTGTCAGGTGATGACATCGCACAGACCGTATCGGGTAACTGGCTTGACGGTATGAACGGTAAGGTTGCAGGTATGTCTTTCGAGTCTGCTGCTACAGGTCCTGCTGGTTCAGTCCGCGTAACTCTTCGTGGTGAGTCTTCACTCTCACACGACAACAATGAGGCTCTGTTCGTTGTGGACGGTGTGCCTCTCGGTAATGAGAAGACCGCTTCTGGTGGTGCCAACGACTCTGATGATGCTCCTATCGACTACGGTAACGGTGTGGGTGATCTTAACCCAGATGACATCGCTTCTGTATCAGTCCTTAAGGGTCCAGCTGCAACCGCTCTTTACGGTTCACGTGCACAGAACGGTGCGGTGATTATCACCACTAAGTCTGGTTCAAAGCAGAAGGGTATCGGCGTAAGCTATTCATTCTCAATGGTTGCTGAGCAGGCTTCTTACTGGCCAGAGCTTCAGGAGGATTATGGTGCTGGTTCGGCTTCTCTTACTACTTACGCTTCATTGGCTGGTAAGCAGTACTCTCCACAGGAGTACTTCTCATTCTGGAGCGTTTATGAGGGTTCAACTAAGGTTGCTGACCGTCTTTGGTCACGTAACATGTGGGGTCCTAAGTATGGCACTGACTTCGGTTATGGTACCGACGAGCGTGGCGTAGGTCTTACTTACATGTACCACTCTCTCGACTTTGACAAGCTCCGTAACGAGCGTACCGATAAGCCAGGCTCTATCGTTCTTGATACTTACAAGGATCCTTCTGGTGCAACTGTTTATGAGCCAGCTTCTACAAAGTTCTATACTCTTGTTCCATTCGAGGCTCAGGATTACTACAAGGGCTTCTATGAGACCGGCTTTACCTATAAAAATAATATATCGGTAAGCGGTAACAACGGTAAGGGTACTTCAGTTCGTGCTTCATTCCAGGATACACGTAACAACTGGATCGTTCCTAACATGGGTTACAACCAGGAGACTGTATCATTCTCTGTGAACAGTAAGCTTAACAAGGTTGTTACTTTCGCTGGTAAGGTTAACTACTACCGTAAGAAGTCTGATAACCTCCCAACTACAGGTTATAACAACGCTTCTCCAGTATACCAGTTGATGTGGAACTACCCTTCAGTAGACATCTCTTCTTTCTGGGATGAGTATAGCAGTGGCCGTATCTTCGAGGCTCTCGATGCTCGTACAGGTGGTGACTCAGCTTATTTGAACAACCTTATTAACTGTAACGGTACTTCACTTAACGTAAACAACCCATACTGGCTTGCATACGACTATCTGAACTCTCAGATTCGTGACCGTATCTATGGTAACATGCAGGTTACCTTCGCTATTACCAAGGACCTTAACTTCATGGTTCGCTCTGGTCTTGATATGTTCAATGACTACCGTACCTCTCGTAAGCCACAGTATGCAACCTCTTATGCTCAGGGTTGGTATCGTATCCAGAATATCTTCCGCTATGAGGTTAATACCGATTTCTTGCTCTCTTACAAGAAGCAGTTCAACCGTTTCCACCTCGGCGTAAACTTCGGTGGTAACAACATGGTTTACAACCACCGTAACCAGACCCTCACTGCAGAGAAGCTCTCTACACCAAACGTGTTCCAGATCTCTAACTCTGTAGACCGTCCAAAGGTAGCTTATACTCTTACTGAGAAGATGATCAACTCTCTCTATGGTATGATCTCTCTCAACTATAACGATACCTACTTCCTCGACTTTACAGCTCGTAACGACTGGTCTTCAGCTCTTGCTAAGGGTAACAACTCTTACTTCTACCCATCAGTATCAGCTGCAGTGCTTATCGACCAGGCTATCCCAGGTCTTCGTGACACAAACTGGTTGGATATGCTTAAGATTCGTGGTTCATGGGCAAACGTAGGTAACGATACCGGTGCTTACAAGATTACTGACTACTACACCAACTCTTCATACTCATCTTCTTATGTGCTTCCAGGTACTCTTAACAATCCACTCCTGAAGCCAGAGAACACTGAGTCATGGGAGATCGGTTTGGAGGCTCACTTCTTCAAGAAGCGTCTGAGCATCGACTTGGCTTACTACGATTCAAATACTACAAACCAGATTCTTTCTGTTCCTACAGACCAGATTACAGGTGCTACCTATAAGCTTATCAACGCAGGTAAGGTGAACAACCACGGTGTTGAGTTCAGCATCGGTGCAAAGCTTATTCAGAAGCGTCACTTCAGCTGGGACTTCAACTTCAACTGGTCACGTAACTGGAACCAGCTCGTTGAGCTTGCTCCAGGTGTAGAGCTCTATCAGCTTAACACCGGCTTTACTTCTGGTAACAACGTATTTATCTACGCTTACCCAGGTAAGGAGCTCGGTCGTGTATACGGTTATGGTTTCCAGCGTGCTCCTGAGGGTGCATACTACGTAGATCCAGTAACAGGCGAGACTGTTGATTGCGCTGGTCAGATT
>JAEIGA010000310.1_pt1 | contig 71157 bp, 48 predicted proteins | sample 9270691 | NCBI WGS metagenome assembly JAEIGA01 (sample SAMN17057246, study PRJNA624740) | gut metagenome | biome: biome; isolation source: fecal sample | host: Bos grunniens | place: China: Xizang | collected 2019 | reverse complement strand
CATCTCTGCTGACCTCCAAGAAACTTACAAACTTAAAGTTGAACTTCCTGAAGGTGTATCAGCTAACCGTATCGACCAATATGGTAAAGTTGTAGGTGACATGCTTTCTGAAGAAGGTGCTTACCTCTGGCTTGCTATCAATGCTCAAACTAACGTAGCTATCATTAAGATTGCTAACGGCGAACAAGTAGAAGACTACACTCAAGCTTCTGCTCCTGTTAAAGTTGCTATGAACTCTTCTACTCTTGCTCAACCTGCATTATTCTCAGTTGAAGAAATCGATGCTCTTATGGACGAAAATGGTGACTTGACTGCATCATTCTGGTCACGCAACCGTGGTTCTGCTCAATCAATCTATGGTTGGAACGAAGATGCTACTGAACAAGTTATCCTTTCATTGACTGAAAATGGTGCTAATGGTGAAACTACTAAGGGTGCTGGTGCTGAAGGTTTCGCTACATTCCAAATTGCTGATGTTACTTACTTCGTAGTTCCTATGTCACTCGACGGTGCTGCTCGTAGTGCTGCTATCGGTGTTTACGATGAAACTGGTAAACTCCACGCTACTTGGACTCCTGAAGGTGTTGCAACTGGTATGGGTCAAATGGGTTCTATCGCAGTTGAAACTATCAACGAAGAAGCTGTTGCTATCTACCGCTTCATCCCTGGCGTTATCGCTGCTAAATATACATTCTGTGTAAAAGCTGAAGAACCATTCGAAGGTCCTGCTGAACTTTACATGGTAGGTCATGACAACAACTGGGATCCTGCTAACCCAACTGTTATCGCTATGACTGAAACTGCTGGCGTTTACGAAGCTGTTCTTACTTTCGCTAACAACGAATTCAAATTCTCTGAAGTGAAAGGTTCTTGGGACGAATTCAACGCTAAAGCTATCTGCATCGCTAACGACGCTACAGTAGAACTTGACCAAGCTACTCCACTTTACAAATATGCTGGTTCTAACTGTAAAGCTAACATTGCAACAGGTAAAGAATACAAAGTAACTATCGACCTTATCAACAACACTATCACTATCTCTGAATCATCAGCAGTAGAAGGTATTGAAGTTGAGGAAGTTGAAGCAGTTTACTATAACCTCCAAGGTGTGAAAGTTGCTAACCCTGAAAATGGTGTATTCATCAAAGTTCAAGGCAACAAAGCATCTAAAGTTCTTGTTAAGTAATTAGCAGATAAATAGAAAACTATAGGAAATATAGTTCCTATAAATCAATACGAGCGAGCAATCCAATAGGGTTGCTCGCTTTGTTTTTGTGCTCTCGATATTGGGTCTTTAAGGTCTTTAAGGTAACTAAAGACGAGATTCTTAAAAACAGGTGGGGGATTGGTTGAATGGTGAAATTATACGATAATAGCATTTTGATAGCGATATTTAATATCTCGAATGTTTATTTGTGCGTTAAACAAAAAAAATGTCATTTTGTAGAGTAAATCAAATAAAAATACTATCTTTGTCGCTACAAAATACAGAAATAGTATATCTGAATAAATATTCATTAAGTTAAATAAATATACATGCGTATGAATAAAAAACTACTCCTATCATTAATGGTAGCAACTATCGTGTCAGTGTCAACAATTTCGGCTAAAGATTATTCAGTAACAAAGTTACAAAGTCAACCTAAAGAGGAAAATGCAAAAGTTCCTATGTCAACTTATGCAACAAATGATGCCAACTATGCTATGCCTGAGGTGTTAGCAAATCTTGGCACTCACTCTGTAGAAAACAAGCCCGTATGTAATATGCTTGCACGCCACAAAGAAATCAACGATGGAGCTTTTTTGTGGGCTCCTCTTGGAACAGATGTAGTGTATCGCGACCAATCTACCGGCAGCCCTACAGCTTGGAATTGGAGCGTGCCTGGTGGAGACAATGCTACTTTGACTACACAAAATGCAGCAGTTAAATACAACAAGGCTGGTCTTTATGATATGCCTACCCTTACAGTTACAACTGCTAATGGTTCAAGCTCATTTACCCCCGCTATGACAATGACTAATGAAAAAGATAATGAAAAAGTAAAAACAGGTGGTGTTGCAGAAATCACTACTATTGATATGCGTGTTCATGGTACCGCTTTTGGCACAACATATTACCCCGAAAATGCAACTTATTCATTAGGAGCAATGACATATGGCGAAGGTGAAGGATTCCTTGGCGGTTCAAACGCTAAAAACATTAAAGGTTGGGGTAACTTGTTTATGGTAGGACAAGACGATACTTACCTTGATGGCATCAATGTCTATTTCTACAGAAAGCCAACTAAATATAAGGAAGATGCTCGGCTCACTGTACAAGTGTGGTTGCCCACTATCACTGATTCTTATATGATTTTGACTGCAATGCCTTTGAATGGTGCTTACCTAAAATATACCGACATTAAATCTGACGGTGAAAATGGAGCATGGGCATTGACTTATGATGGAGCTGTGGCAAATATCACACTCGATGAGCCTATCGACCTATACGGAAAACCTTATTTCTTCATCTCAATCGAAGGATTCTCTAACGACCCTTCAAGTGATGACCTCTGCCTATTAACCGACCTTAAAGGAAAAAAAATGAATGAAGTAGAGCAAAGCAACCTACTTTCACATAACTCATTTGCACGCCAAGAAGGAGATAGCGACTATATGCGTCCGGTAGCAAGCTATGGTGGTGGAAACGCTACATTTGCTATCTGCCCTGTAATTCGTTCAGGCATTTCTGAAGCAGGTGTTGAAAATGTAACTATCAATAAAGCTGACGAATTTTCAGTTTCTGTTGTAGGTAAAACTATCAACATAAACACTGCTATTGCAGGTGAAGTTTACGTATATGATTTATCTGGCAAAGTTGTAGCATCAGAATCAGTTGTTGAAGGCGAAACCTCAATTGACCTCAACAATGTTGCAGACGGCATTTATGTAGTGAAAGGTCCTCAAGGCATTGCTCATAAAGTAATCATAAAATAATTTATTAATAACTAAATATAAAACATCAGTCTATGAAAATTATGAAAAAACTTGTTTTTGCTCTTTGTAGTTTGGCAATGACTGTAAGTGCATCGGCTCAAACTGAAACTTGGAAGTTTATTACAGCGGGCGATGGTTCTACTTACGCAATTAAAGCAGATGGTTCACTTTGGGCTTGGGGCTGGAACGAAAGTGGTCAGCTCGGTATCGGTGGCGGAGTTGAAAGAACAGCTGTTCCTCAACAAGTAGGCACTGAAACAAACTGGAAATGCGTTTCTTCAGGTCAAGCATATGCTTTTTTTATTAAAGAAGATGGCACAATTTGGGCTGTAGGTGATAACTCTAAAGGAATTCAAGGTGTAGGTGATGGTGTTAGCCACAAATCTCCTACTCAAATTGGTGAAGATAATAACTGGGTATCAGTTGCTGTTACTCGCTTCTTTGGTCGTAGTGCAATCGGTTTGAAAGCTGATGGTACACTTTGGGCTTGGGGAGAAGGTGAAATGGGTGCTCTTGGTCTTGGCAACTATGCTAACCAATCAAAACCTAAACAAATTGGTACTGACACCGATTGGAAACAAGCAAGCGTAGGTAACTCTCACACTATCGCATTGAAAAACGACGGCTCACTTTGGGGCTGGGGTTTCAACGACTGCGATCAGTTGACTTCTCTTCCTCAAAATGTAAAAACTCCTACTCAAATCGGCACTGACACTGATTGGGCTGAAGTATTTGCTGTTGACCGTAGCTCATACGGTATCAAAAAAGATGGTTCATTGTGGGCTTGGGGTGCTAACGATGCTGACATGCTCGGTATTGCCGACACTTCAATTCACTATGTTCAAACTCCTGTTAAAATCGACATTCCTGGCAAAGTTATTACTATGTCGGGTTGCGAAAATGTTCGCGTAGTAGGTGTTGGTGAAAATGGTGTAATCACTAAAGTATATGCGTGGGGGTCAAATGCAGATGGCGGACTTGGTAATGGCGAAGGTGTTTCATCTGAATTGAGCAATATTCCTTTTGAAGCTAAACCAATTGAAATCGACCTTGGTGGTGCTGTTGTAAAATCAATCGCTTGTGGCCAAAGATATACTACAATTTTGACTGAAGATGGCAAAATCATTGGCTGGGGTAACAATCGTGCAGGCCAACTTGGGGACCATTCTTCAGAAGATCAAATGACATTCTCTACAACTCCTATCACACTTGGCGAAAAACGTCAAGAATCAGGTGATGGTGTTTACACTTTCGATGCACAACATATTCCTTCAGGTCTTGCAGCTGCTAAGAAACTCATTCTTACGGGTGTGTGGGGCACTAACGACTTCACTAACCTTTCTGCTTCTATTGGTAACAACGCAGGTTTCCCTCCTGCAGGTAATAGCTCTATCGAAGTTATTGACATGAGCCAAGCTGAAATCGAAGCTGGAGCTTCATTATATGTAACAATCGGTGCAAGTTCTTATGGAGCATTCCGTGGTTTGAAAGCTCTTCACACAGTGGTTATGCCAGTTGAAGACCAAGCTTCTAACTTCTCAAGCCTCCGCTCAGCATTCCAAAACTGTAGCACATTAGCAAACATCAGCTTGAAAGGATGCAACAACGTAACTTCTATCATCGACGCATTCTATGAATGTGCTATCACTTCAATCGACCTCTCTGACTGCGAATCAATCACATCTGCAACTGAAAGTGCATTCGACAAATGTGCTGCTCTTGAAAGCGTAGTTCTTCCTGCTTACATCTCTATAGGTAAATTTATGTTTGGCGACTGTCAATCACTCAAATCAATCGATTGGACTTCTTACGAAGGTTCTTCTGCACCTGCAATGGGTGGCGATGCATTCCAATACATCAATGATTTGAAAGCTATCACAGTTACTGTTCCTTCTGCTGCTTACGACGCATTCGTAAAAGATGCTAACTGGGGCAAACTTACTATCGCTAAACCTGAAGAAGGTGTATTCAAATTTGGTGCAAACAACATTCCTGCTTCACTTGCAAACGCTAAGAAAATTGTCCTCACTGGCGAATGGAGCACTGAATCATTCACTGCTTTGACTAATGCTATCGGTAACAACATGGGCTTCCCTAAAGCTGGTAACGATGTTCTTGAAGTTGTTGATATGAGCCAAGCTACTCTTGTTGCAATGACTGACCTCTATGTTCCTGCTGGTCTTTCTAATACTGGTGCGTTCTTTGGTTGTCGTGCTCTTAACACTATAATCTTCCCAAGCGTAGCTGAAGCTGCTAAATTTGGCGATTTTAACTCTGCATTCCTCAACTGTTCAGGCTTAAAAGAAATCGACTTGACTGGCTGTGTAAGCCTTACTGACTCTGAATATGCATTCTCAGGCTGTTCTTCACTCGAAAAAGTTACATTTGCTTCTGCAATGAAATTGAGCAAAAACATGTTTGACGATTGTACTTCAATGAAAACTGTTGACTGGTCATCTTACTATGGTGAAGAAGCTCCTGCTTATGTAGCAATCTTCGATGAATTTGATGTGAAATTTGGTGATATCACAATCATCGTTCCTGATGCAGCATTCGATTCATTCAAAGCTAACACTAAATGGGCTAAATTCAACCTTGTAAAAGCAAGCGAAGCTGGTGTAGAAGGTATTGAAATCGATAGCAACAATGCTTCTGTTGAATTCTACAACCTCCAAGGTGTAAAAGTTATTAACCCTGAAAATGGTGTATTCATCAAAGTTCAAGGCAACAAAGCATCTAAAGTTCTTGTTAAGTAATTAGCAGATAAATAGAAAACTATAGGAAATATAGTTCCTATAAATTAATACGAGCGAGCAATCCTCATGGGATGCTCGCTTTGTTTTTGTGCTCATGGCATCGAAGTCTTTAGAGTCGTAAAGGTCTTTAAGGTCTCTAAGGTCACTAACGACTTTAAGGACTCTAATATCCTGATTTTGGTTGACTGTATATTTGTCCCTACGATATTTAATTGTCTTATGCCCTTCTGCTCATTGTGTCATTCTGTTCTTTTAGGCTACATCTCGGCAATACAAAATTAAAACAAGTTTTATTTTTGTTATTGCTCTCGATTTGCACTAACGTTGACATCGTCTTAGATAGGCTTCGCCTCGGCAAAACAAATTTAAGCAAGCTTAATTTGCATTTGCACTCGGCTTGCACTATCTTTGTAAAAAATAATGTTATTATGAAACAGTATCTTGACTTATTGAGCCATATTATGGAAAATGGCACTCAAAAGAGTGACCGAACCGGTACAGGAACACGAAGTGTGTTTGGTTATCAAATGCGTTTTAATCTTGCCGATGGTTTCCCATTGCTCACAACAAAGAAACTCCACCTCAAATCAATTATACACGAATTATTGTGGTTCTTAAAGGGGGATACTAATGCAAAGTATCTTCAAGACAATGGTGTGAGAATATGGAATGAATGGGCTGATGAGAATGGTGATTTAGGGCATATCTATGGCTATCAATGGCGTTCATGGCCCGACTATAATGGTGGTCATATCGATCAAATTTCGGAGGTCATCGAGACAATTAAAAATAATCCCGACTCACGTCGCATAATTGTGAGTGCATGGAATGTTGCCGACCTTCCTAATATGAATCTTCCTCCATGTCATGCATTTTTTCAATTCTATGTGGCTGATGGTAAGTTGAGTCTTCAACTCTATCAACGCAGTGCCGATACATTCCTCGGTGTGCCATTTAATATTGCATCTTACGCGTTGTTGCTTATGATGGTAGCACAGGTTACAGGTCTTGAAGCTGGTGATTTTGTTCACACTCTTGGCGATGCTCATATTTATAATAATCATTTTGAACAAATTCAAGAGCAGTTGTCACGTGAGCCACGCAAACTTCCTCGCATGGTGATTAATCCTGATGTAAAAAGCATCTTTGACTTCAAATATGAGGATTTCAAGCTTGAGGATTATGACCCACATCCACATATCAAAGGAATAGTCGCAGTCTAATGGTTTCAGCCAGAATGACGCAAAGAGTTTTTTAGACAGAATGACAGAAGGGACTAACCCCTCCGGGTCGCTGACCCACCTCCCCTAAAACAGGGGAGGACTGTTTTTTAGACAGAATAATATAATGAAAAAAATGGTATGGAGATATCTATAATTGTAGCAGTGGCAAATAATAACGCAATAGGTCGTAAAGGGGATTTACTGTTTCACATCAGTGCCGACTTGCGTCGATTTAAGGAGATAACAATGGGACACCCTATCATTATGGGGCGTAAAACGTTTGAATCATTTCCAAAAGGTCCACTCCCCGGTCGCAAAAATATCGTAATAACACGTCAAAACGACTATCAACATGAGGGCATTGTTACAGTAGGGTCATTTTCAGATGCTCTCGCGGTGGCAGGCAACGTAGATGAAGTGTTTGTTATTGGCGGAGGGGAAATCTACCGAGAAGCAATTAAATATGCATCTAAAATCTATCTCACCGAGATAGATGCCGATGTGGTTGATGCCGATACTTTTTTCCCGACTATTGATACCGATGAATGGCAAATAGATGAAGAAAGTGGGTGGATAGCCGATGAGCGTAGTGGTGTTGATTATTGCTTTGTTTGCTTATCTCGCCAATAACCACTATCTTTGCCACGCAAAAATTGCAATGAGCTCCGGTAGTTCAATGGATAGAACGACTCTCTCCTAAAGAGTAAATAGCAGTTCGATTCTGCTCCGGAGTACCAAGATAAGCTAAGTTGATAATCTCACTGTAGAGATTGTGTTTCGATGCTTATTTGTGAAAGAATGAATAGGTATTTAATATTATTATTGACGATTTTTGTGTCGTCGATGGTGGCTCAAGCAAGCGATAATGAAGCTGTATCGAAGCCCCAAGGGAAAGCCATAATTCAAGTATTTGCAAATGTTCACACCGGCTTTGGTGCCGAAAGAGATGATCGTGGATTTGAACTCGATCGAAGCTATTTGGGTTATCAGTATTCACTTGGCAAAGGATTACAAATAAAGGCAGTGCTTGATGTGGGACAGCCCAAGGCTGTAGATGATTATCATTATATCGCATATATCAAAAATGCACAAGTAACATGGAAAACAGGCGGCTTGACGCTTGATGGAGGTATGATTTCCACCACTCAATTCAAAGCTCAAGAAAAGTTCTGGGGTTATCGATATATAATGAAGTCGTTCCAAGATGAATATAAATTTGGGAGCAGTGCCGACCTTGGTCTTTCGATAGCATATCAATTTGCCCCATGGGTAAGTGCCGATGCTATCGTTGTGAATGGCGAAGGATATAAAAAGGTGCAGGTGAAAGATGGGTTGCAATATGGATTAGGAGTAACATTCACTCCAATAAAGGGATTGGTGTTGCGTGGTTATGGTTCGTTGAATGAATCAGCACAAAATGGAGCAAAAGATGCCTATAATTGGGCTGCGTTTGTGGGATATAAGCACGATTGTTTTTCGCTCGGAGCGGAGTATAATATCTATCAAAATGCAGGATTTGTCAAAGATGCCGATCTATATGGATTTTCGGTATATGGTTCGGCAACATTGAGTAAGTTGGTAAATATTTTTGCCCGATATGACAAACTTATGTCGAAAAAAAATTGGAACATAGCAAAAGATGAAGATGCAATGATGGTTGGAGCTGAATTTAATGTGTGTAAGTATGTGAAGATTGCTCCAAATGTGCGAATGTCAATCCCTTCAGTAGTCGGAGCCGACAACAATTATTCGGCATACGTGAGTTGCTATTTCGGGCTATGATTTATGAGGCTATCGAAACTTATTGGTGTCCGATAAAACTTTTTAGAGGGCAAATGCGTGCGAAGCACGGGAGAGCGTAGTGTCTATAATAACCGAGGGTAGAGCGAAGCGATACCCTCGGAAAGGAATAATCAATCCTCCTCTCCAAGCCGTCCGGAGGACGGGAATGGTGCAAATATCGTGATTTATGCTATATGATTATTTCGCGTCTGTCAGACGCAGATGTGTAGATTGTAATAACCGGAGGTTTCGGTCTTTGACCTCAACCACGCGGTTATTATAGACGCTTCGCTTTCATGTGCTTCGCACTACTTCAATGATTTAATCATATATAGAGGGCTTGTTAATCGCAAAAAGAATCTCAATCGCATAAATTCAGCGATTGAGATTCTTTTTCGGTTCTATTTCGTTTTTTATTGGTGCTGCTTACTTCTTTACAACGATTGTGACCTCGTTTGCTACATTCCAATTGAATGTGAGGGTCGCAGTTGATGCTTTGGCATCATATTTCACTGATGTTTTTTTGCCGTTAATGGTAGCTCCGGCAGGTTTGGTAGTGATGCCGTTAAGCTCTATTGTCATTTTCTTTGACGCTTTTGCTCCTGCATAATCTCCTTTGCTTTTAATGTTGATTGTGGTTGATGATGCGGTTGCATCGCCGGTAAATTCGATAAGACGATAAGCATTTTCGGCAAGAGAACGTGTTGATTTTCGATCGTCTTCAAACAATGTGTAGCTTGACTTTACTCCGTCAACTGGGAAGTATTTCACAGTGTAGCAATCATTGGTGTAGTCGCCCGTGTTGCCCATTTTATAGTTGGCTTGAGGAATGAATGCTCCTGCACGCACAAAGAGTGGCAATACTTCAAGAGGAGCATTATAGCTGATGTTCTCGCCTCCATTATAGGTTATAGTGGGGTTGTTGTAGTCAACCCATTTGCCATAAGGGAAGGTGATGTGGCGAGATGTTGCACCTTGAGTCATGACAGGAGCAACCATAACGTCGCGTCCCCATAGGTATTGGTCGTCGATGTTGTCGAAACGAGTGTCTTGCTTGCTGTAGAAATTAAGCGGACGCACCATAGGGAACCCTTGAGAGGCATTTTCGTAGGCGAGAGTGTAGTTATAAGGCAACCATCTATAACGCTCGTTGATGAGGTTGAGAATGATGTTGCGTTGTTCAGGATATTTATATGGCTCGGCAACTTGTTGCGAGTGTGTGCGGAGGATAGGAGAGAATGTGCCGAGTTGCAACCAACGCACATATAATTCAGGGTCAACAGGGTTGGCTGGGTCGATAGCAAATCCACCTACGTCGTGGCTCATATATCCCATACCACTTAGTCCCGAATTGAGCATAATTGTTACTTGAGGTTGCAAACCACCCCAAGAGCGAGAAACGTCGGTTGACCAAGGATAAACGCTGAAACGTTGTAATCCGGCTGTACCCCCACGCATCATGGTCATGAGGCGAGTATCGGGGTATTCATCTTTGTATAGGTCGTAGATGATACGGCTCCATTCGTTTCCGTATAGGTTGTGATATTCACGAGCAGTCTTACCATTGTGGTGGTAGATTGAGAATGGGTGTACTTCAGGTTCGCCAAGGTCGCCCCACCAACCACCTACACCTTCGTCGGTGAGCTGTTTATAGCGATTGCGAAGCCATTGGCGAGTGTCGGGATTGGAAACGTCGAACATGCCACCCGAACCAACCCAAATAGTTACTTCGTGGGTGTTGCCCATGGAGTCGCGACAGAACATACCTTTAGAAGAAAGTTCGTTATAGTTATCAATTGCACGACCATTGGTCAATACGTATGGCTGAGAAATGATGATTGTGTTAACACCTTTCTTTTTGAGGTCGGCGAGCATTTTTTTGTGAGTAGGCCATTGAATGGGATCCCAAGATAAACGCCCCATATCTTCTTCTTTGCCATACCAATAAAGATCGAGTACGACACCATCAACCGGATAGCCCTCGCGTTTGAGAGTGTCAATCACGCCACGTGTTTCGGCTTCGGTTTTATAACCATATTTCGAGGTGATATATCCCATAGCCCAGAATGGCGGAAGCTCTTGACGACCGGTGAGAAGTGTGTATTCTTTCATTACACCTTCGAGAGTGCCACCTCCATTGATGAAATAGTATGATACCGGTTCTTTTCCTTCGGTTATGTATTTAATAGGGTTGCCCATAATCATTTCGGCGGCGGCATAGTCGTCGAAAAGTACGGCATAGCCATTAGATGAAATGAACAATGGCATTGTAATATTCATTTGGTTGATGCGTTTTTCGCCTTTCATGTAGCTATAGTTTTGTTTGTTGTACATCACAAGCGTATCGCCATTGAGAGAAAGGCTATGTCCACGTTCGCCTGCACCATAGTATGAACCAACACCTGAAGTTGCGAGCGAAAGCTGTTGTTTGCCATCAATTAATGCACGAACACCGTTATCGGCAATCATGCGATCGTTTCCGGCATTGATTGAAATGCTGCCGTCGTTTCCATTCAATACTACAATCACTCCTGATGGAGTGGTAAGTATTTTGGTGTTCCCTTGAGAGATGATCTCTCCGTTGAATTTTTGGGGAGCAAGTATTGCTGACTGAGAATTAGGAATAACTTCTCCTGCCGCTGAGTTAGAAACTTTGATGATGTTATCGTTTATGGCGGTAGCTGTTACTACACGTCCTGATGGAGTTGCGATAGAAATCACTCCGTTATCAGCCCACGATGCTAAAGAGATAGATAGCAAAAGGGCTATTGTTGCTAAAGTTTTACTGATTTTAGATTTGTACATTGTAAATATGGTATAATATTATCAGATACAAAATTAATAAAACATTGTAGATTGTGCAATAATGAAAAGATTTTGGCTGATTTTAATATTTATTGCCATTATTTAAGTGAAATTTAAGAATTAAATCATTAATTTTGCACATATATATAAACGCATAAAAATAATATCAGGAAAAATAGAGTCAACTTTTATTCAGAGATGGTATAAATTAACTATTTTATACATTTATATAAAAGCATTGAAAATTCCAATTATTATAGTTTAGGTATAGAGAGAAGTATATTGAATAAAACGATAAAACAATGAAGTTTTGTTAAAGTAAATTATATATACTTGAATTTTGGTTATGAGGGAGGTGTGCTACTGTGAAGTAGTACACTTTTCATTTTTATATGATGTTGATATAATTTTCAACTCTCAATTCTATTAGTTATTTTTGTAGTGTGAAAATAAAACAATAATTAGAAATTAAAACAATAAATCGATATGTTTTCAGGAATAGTTGAAGAAGCCGCTAAGGTCGTGGCTATTGAGCGTGATGGAGGCAATGTGCATTTGTCGTTGACATGCTCGTTTGTGAATGAGTTGAAAATTGATCAATCAGTGGCTCATAATGGTGTGTGCCTGACAGTTGTGTCGCTGAACGATGATAATTATACCGTAACAGCTATTCAAGAAACGCTTGATCGTAGTAACCTTGGAGGCTTGAAAGTAGGCGATTTAGTGAACCTTGAACGCAGTATGTTGATGAATGGACGTCTTGACGGACACATTGTGCAAGGTCATGTCGATTGCACAGCAGTGTGTGAAAGTGTAGAAGAAGTTGACGGTAGTCATTACTATAAGTTTGTTTATGAAGTTGACCCGGCAATGGCTTCAAAAGGCTATGTGACTGTTGAGAAAGGTTCGGTAACCGTAAATGGTGTCAGTCTCACAGTGTGTAACTCTGAACGCAATAGTTTCCGTGTTGCAATCATTCCTTACACTTTTGAACACACCAACTTCAAAAATATTATAGCAGGCACTCGCGTGAATATTGAGTTTGACATCATTGGCAAGTATTTGAGCCGCTTGATTGAATTTCAAAATAAATAAACGATACCTTTGAAAAACTTTTATGACCTTGTAGAGGCTCGTCAGAGTTGTCGTGCATACGATTCTTTTCGTGAGGTGGGGCCAGCCAAACTTGCACGTATCATTGAGGCGGCACGATTGGCTCCCTCGGCATGCAATTCACAGCCATGGCACTTGATAACCGTAACCGAGGCTTCGCGTTGTGTCGAAGTGGCTCATGCGTTGACTTCGATAGGAATGAACAAATGGGTTGACCAAGCAACTGCATTTATTGTTATTGTGCAAGAATCACCTAACTTTACAGCTCGTCTTGGCGGTTGGATAAAAAACAAGCATTTTCCATTGATTGACTGTGGCATTGTGTCGTCATATATTGCCCTTGCCGCTACGCAAGAAGGATTAGGGTCGTGTATTCTTGGGTGGTTTGATGAAAAACAGATGCGAAAAATTCTTGAGATACCACGTTCCAAACGTGTGTTGATGGTCATTTCGCTTGGCTATGCCACCGACACCCATCGCCAACACCAACGCAAACCCCTTGATGAAATGTCATCAAAAGAAAAGTATTAATAGACATTAATGAAATACTATTGCTTATAAATATGTTTAATAACTGAGATAGCTATTTCCCGGAACGGTCGAAATCGTCGAGCATGTATTTTATGTTGAAATAAAATCCTTCGGGAAGCTGCTTCGACAATTGTTTTAGGATAATGTGGTCGAAATGTGGCTCAATAAATTCGTGCCGATCTACGATATAGTTTGGACTCATGAAGTTTATTAAGGCATATTCATGTCCTATGTTAATCACGTGCCATGCAGTTTCTTTCGATTCTCCTGAACCTGTTGAAAGAATGGCTCGCAATACGTTGTTTAGCCGATTTTGCCAATGACGGGCAAGATTGTGTTTCTTTTTTGTTTTATAGGCATAGATGAGATAATTCATTTGTTGAAGATTGAAAGGATCATCTTTTAATGACATTTCAGCATATTTAATTATAGAGTCGCATTCCATGCGTGAAAGATGTTCTTTGTAATACAAGGTTGAGATTGAACGGGTGTAATCCGATTTTTTATATGGTTTGTATTCAGGTTGGAACACATAACCAAAATAAAGTTGACGATACTCGCTGACACTCATTGTAGGGTCGTTTTTTTCGTAACGTTTCATGAGTTTATCATATTTTCGAGAGTCGGCAAAATCGCGTATTTCTTCCATATTAGGGGATTTATCCCGAGTGGAAGTCGAATCTATTTGGGCATTTGTGGTGAATGCAAATGAAGTGATTAATATGATGAGAAGTGAGAGAAGTCGGGTCATAAATACATTTGTTTTTATTGACATATAAGTCCAATCTATTTTACAAATATAATGATTTATTTTGTAAAATGTTGATTAGTCAATACTTTTTGACACGAATTAGACTAAATTATAGCGGCAACTTCTTTGAAGGCGAAGGAACGATAGACGTTGTTGGTGTCGCGTAGGGTGATAATGCCATCGGGGGCAACATCGGCAATTTGAGCATCAAATCGATTCCCATCGGGTGTAGCGTAAGGGTAGAAGCCATCTTTGTGCCAAAGTTTAGAGCAATATTCTTTATGAAGTGTATCAAATTGTTGTGTAGAGTCGTAGTGGTCAAATGTTGATACAATTTCATCGGTTACCTTTTCAAGTATGTCATCAAGAGAGTGTGTTATTTTAGTAAAATGAGTTAATGAAATTGGATTTGGTGCGTCGGAAATAAATTTTTGTTGATTGATATTCAATCCCACACCTACGATTGATTGAGAGATATTATATCCTGAAAGTGTATTTTCGATAAGAATGCCACATATTTTCATGTCGTTGACATATATATCGTTGGGCCATTTTATAGAAACTTTTTGGTTTGGAATGTGTCGTTTTAAGGTGTTTACAATGGCGATGCTTACAGCTTCGGAAAGGTAGAATTGTTGGCGGGCAATGATGTTTTTAGGACGTAAAAGCACTGAAAACGATAGGTTTTTATTGGGCTCTGATTCCCAAGAATTGCCACGTTGTCCACGTCCGGCGGTTTGGTTATAAGTCGAAACGACTGTGGCATGAGGCAAATCAATGGCTCTACCTGCAAGATAACTGTTGGTAGAGCCTGTTGACTGTAGTTTGATTATGTTTTTAGATGGAATCGCCATCGTTTATTCTAAAGTGATGGTACGAGAGTTGTCATCGTTTACGATGATTGAAACTTTCACAGTGTCGTTAGGGAGTATATCGGCAATTCGTTCAGGCCACTCAAGGAAGCATAATGCACCAGAGTCGAAATAATCCTCAACGCCAATGTCGAATGCTTCTTCGAGCGAATCTAAGCGATAAAGGTCGAAATGGTATATCAACTCGGCGGTTGTGTCGCTACGATATTCGTTGATGATTGAAAAAGATGGAGAGTTGGTAGTGTCATCTTCAACACCAAGAGCTTTACACAATGCATTAATGAACGTTGTTTTGCCGGCACCCATTTCGCCATAAAAGGCATATACGGTTTCGTCGCCCATTTCTGCCACAAATTCGTGGGCGGCTTGAGCGATGTCGTCAATTGATTTTAGATGTATAGTTCTCATAATGTTGCAGTTTTTTATTTAGCTGATAATGTGATTAACGGAATAATCATTTCTTCGAGAGAAATGCCCCCATGTTGGAATGTGTCGGTATAATACTGCACATAGTAGTTATAGTTATTGGGGTAGGCAAAAAAGTCGCGATTGCCGGCAAATATGTAGGTGGTAGAAATATTTGGAGATGGAAGTCCATAGGCTTCAGGACGTTTAATCTCATATACTTGCTTGGGGTTATAGCTTAAGTTTTTGCCAAGTTTATATCGAAGGTTGGTATTAGTATTTCTGTCTCCTACAACTTTTATCGGATTATCGACACGAATAGTGCCGTGGTCGGTAGTAAGAACTATTTTATACCCTTTTTCGGCGATTTTACGGAATAATTCAAGAGCAGATGAGTGCTTAAACCACGATTCAGTCAAAGAGCGATATGCAGCATTGGTAGCAGCTAATTCGCGAATCATCTTTGACTCGGTGCGAGCATGCGATAGCATGTCGATGAAGTTTAGAACGATGATGTTTAGGTCATTGCTCTCAAGGTTAGAAAATTCACGAATGAGACGGTCGCCGGCAACAGAGTCGTTAATTTTATTGTAAGAGAATTTGCATTGACGGCGATAACGATTGAAAAGAGTTTCGATTAAAGGAGATTCGTTGATGTTTTTTCCCTCATCTTCATCTTCGTCAATCCATAGGTCGGGAAACATTTTCTCGATTTTCGATGGCATAAGTCCTGAAAATATCGCATTTCGAGCATATTGCGTTGCTGTGGGTAGAATTGAGCAATATTGGTCTTCTTCAAATGTAAAGTAATCGCTCAACAATGGTTTAATGGTACGCCATTGGTCAAGACGGAAGTTGTCAATGAGAATGAAAAATACTTTTTCCCCATTATCGAGTAGCGGAAATACTTTTGATTTGAAAATATCGGGACTCATAACCGGGTGATTATCGGTAGAGAGCCATTTCTCGTAATTCTTTTTTACAAATTTATAGAAGGTGGAGTTGGCTTCGATTTTTTGCATGTTAAGAAGCTCGTCCATGTTGGTGTCGGCAGATGCCAATTCCAATTCCCAAAATACTAATTTGCTATATAGCTCATACCAATCTTCAATAGAGGAAGCATTTGATATGAGTGTTGTGATGTTGTTAAACTCTTGGCGATAGTCAGATGTGGCTTGTACCGATACTAATTGCTCACTATGTAGATTTTTCTTTATAGAAAGCAAAATTTGATTTGGGTTTACCGGCTTGATGAGATAGTCGGCAATTTTGTTGCCAACAGCTTGGTCCATGATGTTTTCTTCTTCACTTTTTGTAATCATGATGACAGGAATGTGTGGCGAAATTTGTTTGATTCGCGACAAAGTTTCAAGCCCGGTTAATCCCGGCATGTTTTCGTCAAGAATTATGAGGTCGAAATGTTGCGATTCGACTAATTCAAGGGCATCACGACCATTGTTAACGGTCATTAGGTTGTACCCTTTGCTCTTTAAGAACATTATGTGAGGCTTAAGGAGATCAATTTCATCGTCGGCCCAAAGTATGGTGTGAGTATTCATTGTTTAAATTTGTTTAGGTTAATATATCAAGGCATATCAAAAAGTGGGTCATCACCCTCCGACCCAGTGGGATATGTCGGTTGTTTTGACTTGTTTTGTTGATTTTGGTCGGGTTTGGGTTGAACCGTTTTATTTTGTTTTGCCGGAGTATTTATGCTATTTTCTTTTTGTGCCGATTGAATGTTTTTATCGGTTGTCATGTTGTTTGACAGTTCCTCCTCTTGTTTAACAGGGGGAACGCTATCAGCCGTTTCTACTATTGGTTCGGGAGTAGGTATTCCTTCACTTTCGCCATATTCGTCGGGTGGTAACACATTTTCTTCAGTGGCTTTATAGTCTTCTTCGCCAATGAAGTTGAAGTATTCTTCAAATGATCGCCCTTCTTTAATAAGTAAATCAAAGTTTGCTGCACTGATTTCAACCGGACGCACGTGTTGTGGAAGTTTGAAATCGGCACTTTCATTCATTATTTTGCGATATTGTTTCAATTCATCAGTGTTATTGCAGCCTTTTATGATAACCAATCCAAGTTGCTCGAAGTTCATTAATTCAAGGTCAAAGTCTTTGACTGTGAAAGAAGTGAAGTTGTGTCGAGCAACTTCATAAAGAAGTTGATTGGCCGAAACTTTATCGGAGGGGAATAATAATACCAATAGTTGAGGCTCTGCAGCATTTATAGTAAATTCAGCCGGTTTGTCGGCATTGGCATTAGCAGTAGAGTCGTTGCTTAGTCGGGTGCTCCAAATCATGCCACGCAAATTGGAAGAAGTGCTTTCTAATTTACGCCCTTGAGCCATTTGTTTGAGGTAAGCCGATGCAACAGGAGTTATGTCGGTATCGGGATATTTTTCAAGCAATTCTTTTAGAGTGGCGTTGAATTGTTCAGAATTGTTTTCGGTAACGAATGCGAGTGCATGAAGGAACATAAATTTAGGCATGATGCGACTGAGCGGGAATTTTTCAGTCATGTATTTATATGCGTCATGAACTTCTTGGTTGCGATTGTTGAGATAGTTGTCGTATGCAGTTGCATATAATGTTTCTTGGTGTGTGTTCATCATCTTGAGGTTCTCGAAATAGTTAGGGTCACGCATGGCGATGCCATAGCCACTTTCGGGGAATTGCTCAAGAATCAAATCGCGATATTTATTGGCTTCGTTAACATTATTGTCGCGAACAGCCATGATATACATATTGTAGTATGTGTCAAGTCGATAAATATTATCGGGATAACGAGATAACAATCGGTTAAATTCAGAGCGAGAAGCTGTGAAATCTTCCATTTTATCTTTTAGGATAATCCCCATGTTGTATAATCCTTCTTGAATAATTTCGTGGGAAGTCGTTTTTTCGACATCGTTTTTCGGGATTTGTTTAAGATAATATTCGGGATAATGAGGGTCTTCAGCTCTCTTGATTTCTTCTTCCGACAATTCGGGAGCATCTTCTCCGGCAACAATGCTGTCGGCATCTTCGTCATACTCATTATCGCTGCCACTTTCAAAGTCGGAGGTATTAAACGATGCTTTATTTCTGCGTCGCCAGTCGTCTTCAAGTTTTCGACTACCCCATGTTTTTTGGAATTCGGTTTTCCCTGCATTCTTTGTAGCGGTATTATAGAAATACCAAGAATCGTCGGTGTTGAGAGTGAAAGTTTTAGGGGCAGAGTTGCCTGTGTTTTGCAAATTTGAGCCTTGGGCACGTTGTTGAGCAAGATATTCTTCTCGTTTTGCATTTTCGGCTTCTTCTTCCTCTTTCTTTTTAAGTTCTTCGATTATCTTTTCAATCACTTTGTTGAGTTGCTCGGGAGTCATTTCGGATAATCGCAACAAAGAGTCTTGAAGAGTTACGTTTTGAGAATATACAGCCAATTCATCAAGCACGTCGGAGCGACGTTTTATTTGTTGATAGTTAGGATAGTTTTCGGGCAATTGTGGCACAGCTTCGGAGTAACATGGTTGTGCTTTGTCGTAGTTGTGTCGAATATAGTATAAGTTTCCAAGTGTTACTTGATTTATAGCTTTATCAATGCCGTTTCGAGTGCTTTTTTCATTTGCAAGTTCATAATTTTCGATGGCATTAAGAGTGTCCTTACGCGAGAGATACAGATTGCCAATTGCATAGTAAACTTGGTCGAGATATTCTTTGTTGCGGTCATATTTCACCATGCGTTTAAGTGCTTTTACTTCAGGTTCGATGTTTTCGCCTGAATATACTTCGCTTTGTTTTATGCGAGCATTAAATTTGGTGCGATATGTAGCATTTGAAGCACTCCCGGCTTTTTTGAATGCTTCATAGGCTTCTTGTTTTTTGTCTAAACGAGAATAAAGTTGTCCGAGAAGAAATTGTAAGCGTATTTTTTGTTCTCCTTTTGCATATTTTATTGCTTTTTGCAAGTGAGGAACAGCCTTTTCATAATCGTTTAATTTGATGTAATAGTTGGCATAGACGTTGTTGTATAGATCGCGATGTGTGTCGTTTAACAATTCGTCCTCTTTAATTTTTACGATAATGTTTTCGGTTTCAAAGAGCCATTCAAGTGCACAATAACATCGAGCACGCCACAATTTCGCTTCAAGAACGGTTTCAGGAAGCCACCAAAAATGTTTAGAGGTGTAGAAAAACGTCGAAGCCGCACCAAGGAAGTCGCCGTTGAAAAATTGGCTACGCCCCATCATTAGCCATGCGTTGTGAAGGAATGGGTTATATTCCTCTCGCTTAAGCCATTCTTTGTATTTGGCATCTTGTTTACCCGATTTTTTCTTAGGACGTTTTGTTATCGAACGAAGTTGTATTGCTTTTTGAGCTTTTTCGATTGAGCGGTCGAAATTGCCATTGGGTTGAGGGGCTTTAGTGTTGATGCGAGCTTCGGTAGGGTGCATAAATAGCAGTTGGCTATAATCGTCTTCATATTTCCCCTCCATTTCTTTTATTGTTTCTTTGAAATGAGTGTCGCCGTTAAAGTAGATGTTATATCGGGTGATGAATGCTTGATATTTGCGATTGGCGGCATTGTTTTTCTTTGCAGAACATGAAAAAAGAGCTGAGATTAATACAATCACAGAGAAGAAAAGCAATATATGTCGGCATTGGCGATATTTCATCTATATTTTAACGTTAACTAACGTGGGTTTATTGCATTTAGAGCCGAAGCATTGCTTGGCTCTAAACTGTGTTATAGCTTTAATGTAGCTTGTTGAGGAGATGATTTGGCTGAAGTTGCTCCATCGGGATATACCACTCGAGAATGATATATGGTGCTCACACGGTTTATAAAAGCCTCTTTAATTACTTTGATGTCGCGGAATGATATAGGAGAGTCGTTGTGTAATCCTTCTTCAATTTGTGAGTCGATGATGCGATTGACAAGAGCCGTTACTGCACTGACCGAATGGTCGCTTAATGAGCGTGAAGCAGCTTCAACAGCGTCGGCCATCATCAATACAGACGTTTCTTTGCTTGTGGGATTTGGTCCCGGATAAGTGAATGCCGCTTCATCAACCACTTCATTGGGGTGGTTTTGACAATATGTAATGTAGAAATATTTAGCCTTGCCACAGCCATGATGTTGGCAAATAAAATTGTGAATTATTTTTGGTAATTTGGCTTTAGTGGCACGTTTTAAGCCATCGTTTACGTGGTTGATTACAATCTCGGCACTTCTTATTGGATCGAGAGCATCATGAGGATTGACTCCACGTTGGTTTTCGGTAAAGAATGCCGGATTGTCGATTTTGCCAATGTCGTGATATAAAGCACCTGTTCTCACAAGTTGCACATTGCCTCCTATTTTTCCTACGGCATCGGCAGCTAAGTTGCTCACAGCCATAGAATGTTGAAATGTACCGGGACATTGTTCTGATAGCTCTCGAAGTAAGGGACTGTTGATGTCGGATAACTCAACGAGCGTAACAACAGAGATAAATCCGAAAAGTTTCTCTATCACGAAAATGAGAATATATGCAAAAGAGGTTAGTACCGCATTTATTGCAAAGAAGCCAAGTACTCTTACAACTGAGTCAGATAGTGTGCCATTAAGAAGAATTTCTACTGCAATGTATGAAGTAATGTAGGCAATAAAAACAAACAACGCAGTGCGTAACAATTGAGAGCGTTTTGATAATTCTTTAAGCGAGAAGATTGCCGCCGCTCCGGCACAAAATTCAACAATGATAAATTCAAGGGGGAATGGTGCAAACGATGCACATATCAAAATTTCAACAATATGGCAGAATATGGCAGTGCGAGCATCAAAAAATACTAAAATCACAATTGGGATAATAACAAATGGCACGAGATATATGCCATTGCCAAATAAAGAGGTTGCAAAGGTGGCACATATTGCAAACACTCCGGTCATTAATAGAATGAATAACAGATTCCCTTTGCGATAGATTGTGTCGTGGCAGAAGTTTTGCAAGTAAAGATACAAAACAGTGATTAAAATCAACACAAATAGCGATTGCCCGATGATTTTGAACCATTGAGTTTTATTTGTTTCGGGGTCTTGCTTTTTCAGCATGTCTTGGTAGGTGTTAAGAATGCGGTAAAGCTTGTGCGTAACCACTTCTCCACGGTCAATGATTCGTTCATTTTCCATTATGACGCCTATAGGAGCAGTGGCACGAGCCATGTCATCGTTGTATGCTTGTTGCGTACGGCTTTCGTTTATAGTGATGTTGGGGTTGAGAAGTCGAGGCAAATCAATCTCTTTCATGAATTTGCGAGAAAGGGAATCTTGAGCCAGTGAGTCAATCATGAGATATAGTTTGCGTGGCGAAATAAAATTTTCAGTAGAAACTTTCTTAAGCACTTTGCCATCGAGTAATCTCAATGTGGGTAATTTGCCACTTTCGATTTTTGAATACATATCGGCAGTAACGATGCCTAATTCATAGCGTTCACGTATTTTTGCTGAGATTTTGGTGTAAACCGAAGTATTTTTTGACACGATAGCTAAAATGCTGTCAACGATGCTGTTATTTCGTTGACAAATAGGAGTAAATGCTTTGTTGATAGAGTCGGTAACTTCGGCAGTGTCGGGGTATATGTATATCTCAAATGGAGCTCTGAGCATGTTATGTTCCCATGGCCGGTTTTCTTCGTATGTGATAGTTTGACTTTTGCTGCGAGGCAAAAAATATACTATCATTGCCGCAGTGGCCACTAAAAAGATAATATGGGTGGTTATTTTTTTTGAATCGAGCTTCATAACTTGATTTTTATAATATAATGGTTAATATATTCGGCTTGTTTGCTTCACTCCGTTTATTTTTTTTACTTTATTGCATAAGTCGGTAACAACTTGAGTGTCTTTGACCAATACTGATAATTGGCAACTAAAAACGAAGTTTTTAGCTTCGATATTTAGTTTGCGAATATCGATGTTGAGTGTTGAGGAGATTAATTGAATAAGTTCTTGCAATATGCCAAATCGGTCAAGTCCTTCGATGTGTATGGTCGCAAGGAATTTTTGTGTGGAAACTTCCCATTCGGTCGATACAATACGAGAACCATATCCGGCTTTTAACATCATTGCACGAGGACAATCCAACGCATGAACAATCACTTCGTTGTTTTCATCGATAAAACCTAAAACATCATCTCCGGGGATAGGACAACAGCAATCGGCAATTTTGAAGTTTGCTCCATTTTCATTATGTTGCAAAATGTAGGTTTCCTTTGTGTCGATTTTTATTTCGGTTGTTGTTCCCTCTTTTTTATCGTTAGACGATGGTTTGCGACGGAAAAGTTTGGTAAGAATTGATGTTGAGTTTTGCTTTGTGATGTTTTTAGCTAAATTGTCGTCGAGTGAAACTTCGTTATTTCCTAATGCAAGATATAAATCTTCTCTATTTGCAATATGTAAAAATCCTAATATTTTTGTGATAACTTCGTTTGTGCCAACAAGGTTGTGTTTTTTTAAGAAGTTAGTGAATATTTCTTTACCTTGCTCTTTTATTGGTTGTTGGTCTTTGCGTAAGGCCACACGTAATCGGTTTTTCCCTTTAGCTGTAGCAAGGAAGTTTACCCATTCGGGGCGTGGTTTTTGAGATTGTGAAGTAAGTACCTCTACTTGGTCGCCACTTTTTAGCTTATGAGAGAGTGGCACGAGTTTGTGGTTTACTTTTCCGGCGATGCAGTGAAGACCTAATTGCGAATGTAGCTCAAAAGCGACATCAAGCACAGTTGAGTTGTTAGGCAAAGTTAGAAGTTCACCTTTGGGTGTAAATACGACAATTTCCGAAGCAAACAGGTTGAGTTTAAGGGTGTCGAGAAAGTCGATGGCACTTGGTTCGGGGTTGTCGAGAATATCTTTGATTGTTCTTAGCCAAACGTTAAGTTCTGATTCTTCATCGCCATCACCAATTTTATATTTCCAGTGAGCGGCAAAGCCCTTTTCGGCAATCTCGTCCATGCGACGGCTACGAATTTGTACTTCAATCCAATTTCCATCGGGTCCCATCACTGTAATGTGAAGTGCTTGATAACCGTTGGCTTTAGGTACACTAATCCAATCGCGAGTGCGGTCGGGGTGTAGCTTGTATAGGTCGGTAATTATCGAATATATATTCCAACAAGTAATTTTTTCTTTGTCGGGATCGTCGCAATCAAAAATTATACGCATGGCATAAATGTCGTATATTTCTTCAAAAGGAACTTTCTTTTTCTCCATTTTGTTCCATATTGAATAAACCGACTTCATGCGAGCTTTGGCTTCGTATTTAAGCCCTATTTCTTCGAGTTTTTGTTTTATTGGTGCCGAAAATTTGCGATATATCTCAGTGCGATGGGCTTCTGATTCTTTTATTAGCTCTTTGATGTGATTATAAGCAGCCGGGTGTTCATATTTGAAACTTAAATCTTCCAGCTCGGTTTTTATCGCAAACAATCCTAACCGATGAGCCAACGGAGCATATATATATAATGTTTCTCCTGCAATTTTATATTGCTTGTTGGGAGTCATTGAGCCGAGAGTACGCATGTTGTGAAGCCGGTCGGCCATCTTTATAAGAACAACGCGAATATCTTCCGACATGGTGAGGAGTAATTTCCTGAAATTTTCGGCTTGAACCGATGCTTTATTCCCAAAAATACCTCCCGAAATTTTTGTGAGCCCTCCAACTATTTGTGCGATTTTCTTCCCGAAATGTTGTTCGAGGTCTTCAACAGTGTAATCTGTATCCTCAACAACGTCATGTAGCAGTGCTGCACAAATTGAGGTCGAGCCTAATCCGATTTCTTGGCTTGCAATCTTGGCTACTGCAATAGGGTGGAGAATATAAGGTTCGCCTGAACGACGTCTGACCCCTTTGTGTGCTTCTTTGGCAAATTTGTAAGCACGAGTGATGATTTCCACTTTTTTTCGGTGATTGCTGGCGAGATAGCCTGCGAGCACTTCTTGAAAAGCGGCTTCAATCATTTCATCTTCGGCTTTATGGTCGATTTTATATTGCTCCATGTTTGATTTTGTACGTTATTTTGTCGTTATAGATTATATTGCCGTTATTTCAATATACAAACATACAATAAAAACATGGAACAATCACAAAAAAAGTATTACTTTTGTAGAAAAATCGCAAACAGTTTCTAAAAATTTATTTTTAGGGAACATAAAATTTCGTTACTTTCACGCCAATGAGAAAATATGATTTTGATCAAGTTATTGATCGTCGTGCGAGTGGAGCGTTGAAATGCGATGCATTACAGTCGCTTTATGGAACAACCGGACTTACTCCATTATGGGTAGCCGACTTGGATTTTGCTGTGTGTCCCGACATTTCCGAGGCATTGAGGCAACGTGTGGAGCACCCGGTATATGGATATGCTTCTACCCCCGAAAGCTATTGGCAGTCGATTATCGATTGGCTTGCTCGTCGTCATAATTTTGAAGTTACGCGTCAAGAGCTTGCCTTTGTACCTGGAGTGGTACGTGGCGTGGCCTACGCCATAAATTATTTTACTGATAGAGGGGATAAAATCTTAATTCAACAGCCAGTATATCACCCATTTAAGATGGTAATAGAGGGTAATGGCCGACAGGTTGTGAATAACCCTTTGCGACTAACCGAGAATGGTTATGAAATGGACTTGGACGATTTGCGTCGAGTCGTCGAATCAGAGCGTCCTAAGATGATGATTCTTTGCAATCCTCACAACCCGATTGGTATTCAGTGGGCAGCTGAGGAGATGCGTGAGGTGGCTAAAATTTGTCGTGATAATGGTGTGATTGTTGTTTCTGATGAGATCCATGGCGATTTAGTGCTTTACGGCAAGCCTCATATTCCATTTGTAGAAGTGAGTGATGATGCTAAAGCTATAACAATCACGCTTGGAGCTCCGTCAAAAACATTCAATATCCCCGGGCTTGTGAGTTCGTGGGTGGTTGTGAAAGATGAAAAATTAAGAAGTGATTTTTATCATTGGTTGGCGACCAATGAGTTTAGCTCTCCAACATTGTTTGCGACTATTGGAGCAGAGATGGCATATACTCATGGCGAGGAATGGCTAAATCAAATGCTTGAATATATTGAGGGTACAATCGATGAGGTTGAAAGCTTTTTAAGCAAAAATATTCCTCAAATTAGGGCATTTCGTCCTCAGGCATCGTTTCTATTGTGGCTTGATTGTCGAGATCTTAACCTTACTCAAACAGGACTTGTTGACTTGTTTGTAAATAAGGCTCATTTGGCTCTAAATGATGGCACAATGTTTGGTAAAGAGGGAGAAGGTTTTATGAGGTTAAACATAGGTTCTCCACGTAAAGTGATAATTGAATCATTGCAATCGCTTGCCGATGCTGTTAATTCGTTGAAATAAAGAGTGAAATGAATTATCGTATATTCCCACCCGAAGAGATGATTGATGCAACAATCTCTCTGCCGTTGTCGAAAAGTATAAGTAATCGAGCATTGATAATTAATGCGTTGACTCCTAATGCGTTGTCGCTTAAGGTGGTGGCTAAATGTAATGATACTGATGCTATGGTTGAGGCTCTAACTTCGGATAATGACGATGTGAATATAGGTGCTGCCGGAACAGCAATGCGATTCTTGACAGCTTATTTTGCTTCCATTCCGGGGCGAACTGTTACTCTCGATGGCTCCGCCCGTATGCGTCAACGACCCATAAAAGCTCTTGTAGATGCACTCCGTGAATGTGGTGCAACAATCGATTATCTTGATGCTGAGGGCTTTCCTCCATTGCGTATTGAGGGTCAAGAACTCGAGGGGGGGGAGGTGTCGCTACCGGCATCGATAAGCTCGCAATATATTTCGGCTTTGCTCATGATTGCCCCATTGATGAAGCGAGGATTGATAATTAATCTCGAGGGAGAAATCACATCACGTCCATATATCTTAATGACATTGTCTATGATGAGTTATTGGGGTGTGGATTGTGAGTTTGAGGGGAATGTGATTACAATCCCACATGCAATGTATAAGTCTGTACCTTTCGATGTTGAAGCTGATTGGAGTGCGGCATCGTATTGGTATGAAATTTCGGCACTTTCGGCTGGCTGTGTAGCATTAAAAGGATTATATGAAAAAAGCACTCAGGGAGATAGCTTTTTAATGAAATATTTTGAGGAATTAGGTGTCGATTCGCAATTTGAAGATGGCGAATTGTCGCTTATGCCTTCGCCCGAACAAAGGTCGCATATCGAGCTCGACTTGAGTGAGCAACCCGATATTGCACAGACGATTGCTGTTACATGTTGTATGCTCCGTATCCCGTTCAAATTGACAGGGTTGGCTACGTTGAAAATAAAGGAGACCGACCGTCTTGAGGCGTTAAAAACCGAGTTGGCGAAGCTGAGCTTTGACCTTCGCATAGAGCATGATTCGGTGCTTATTTGGGACGGCGAGCAACACCCCGTTTTTGAGCAACCATGTATTAACACCTACGATGATCATCGCATGGCAATGGCATTTGCTCCGGCTGCGTTATATATACCCGGATTGATAATAAATGATGTTGAGGTAGTGTCAAAGTCCTATCCCGAATATTGGGAACATCTTGCCCAAGCCGGTTTCTCATTTGTTGACGCCGAGATTCCATATCATGAGGTTATAGACGAAGAATAACAAATTATATTTTTTTATTGTTATATAATATATGTGTAATTTGTAGAAAATCAGTTAAGATGTTTGAACTGTTGCAATATTCATTTTTTACAAATGCTTTGCTTGGCATTGTAATAATAAGTGTCGCTGCGGCATTTATTGGCACATATATTATCACACGTCGATTGGTTTCAATTTCGGGTGGAGTAACTCATGCTTGTTTCGGTGGGCTCGGATTGGGCTATTATCTCGGGGTTAACCCAATAATGATGGCTGCCGTGTTTGCCATTACGGCTTCGGCAGGCGTGGAATGGTTGTCGGAGCGTTATCGTGTGCGTGAAGATTCTGCCACGGCTGTGGTGTGGGCGTTGGGAATGGCAATAGGGGTGCTGTTTATATTTCTCACGCCCGGTTATGTCCCGGAGCTGAATGCGTTCCTTTTTGGAAATATATTGACAATTTCATCTTCCGATTTGGTGGCATTTGCGATATATACCATTATCTTGATTTTGTTTTTTGCTCTTTTTTATGATAAAATCATTGCATGTGCATTTGATAGAGACTTTGCTCGAGTGTCGCAATTGCCGGTAAAGGTAATTTCATACTTGATGACAGCGATGGTGGCTGTGTGTATTGTGCTTACGATACGTCTTGTAGGCATAATGTTGTTGATGTCGATGCTCACGTTGCCTCAAATGATTGCCGAAATGTTTGCTCCGCGATTTAAGATGATGGTGTTGTTGTCGATGGTTATTTCTATTGTGTGTGGAGTGGTAGGGCTGTTTATGTCGGCAATGATTAATGTGCCATGTGCAGCGATAATAGTGATATTGTTTGCTGTAATATTCATTATAGGTCGTATTTTCGTTTCAATTTGTCAGAAAGTCTGAATCAGGCTTTAACTAAGTTTGTATAGGTTGAAAAAATCTTAATAAACCTTAAATCGAAGAGTCTAATTATCTTTTTTTAATAAATAAATTTCTATATTTGCAACTTATAGTGCATGTAACTAACGTAATTAGCGTAAAAACTAACATAAATTTATTATATTAATTAACTTCTTAAACCAGTTTCTACATGAAAAAACTTCTGTTGACACTCGCTGCAGTAGCTGCTATGACAGCTCAAGCTCAGCAATTCGAAGTTGTTAGTACTCAACAACTTTCAGTAGAAGCCGAAGATGTTTTCCATCCTATGTTTACTCCCGATGGAAATTCTCTTTTGGTTTCATCAGCCGGTTATGATGGTCTTGGTATCATTGACCTCAAAACCCAAAAGTATCAAAAAATCACTGACATGCGTGGTGCCGGTTGGTTGCCTGCTATCAGCGAAGATGGTAAAACTTTGATTGTGCGTCAAAAAGACGATGAGATTCAAGGTAACTCGCTTTACAGCATTAACCTTAACACATTGGAGCGTACAGCTATTCTTCAAAAAGCTGACCACTTTAACCGCTTTAACTTTGTGAATGGTAAGGTTTCTGTTGGATTGCAAGGTAAAGTTACTACTAAACAAGTAACTCGCCCTATTTCAGCTGTTCAAATGCCTAACGAAATCTTCGTTACTGAAGAAGATCTTAAGATTGTTGTTTATAACAACGGTCGTCGCATTGAATTAGATCCTCTTAAAGGACAATTCGGTTCTTGGGATCCTCAATATTGCTGGACTTCGCTTTCTCCCGACCAAACAAAAATTCTTTTCCACTGTGCAGATTATTCTTATGTTTGCGACATCAATGGTAAGAATGTAGTTAACCTTGGCGAAATGGGTTGTCCTCAATGGCGTGGTAATAGCCATATCGTAGGTCACAACGAAGACCATGATGGTTACTATCTCACTAAAGGTGAAATCATGATTGTTGGTGCCGATGGTAAAAACCTTCAACAACTTTCTACTACATCTTCTGAAATCAAAACTTTCCCTGCGGTTAGTGCCGATGGTAGCAAAATTGCTTTCCACACCGAAGATGGTAAACTTTTCCTAATGACTATTAAAGAAAAATAAGCCATGAAAAAGATATTAATTTCAGCATTATTAATGGCTGGCGTTGCTTTTGGTGCCGACGCTGTCACTTATGCTTATGATGTAGCATCAAACTATACTGGAACTTATGCGCTTTCTTCTCCTGCTAACTACAAGAACGGAAATACATCAATAAGTTCTAACTATAATAAGAGTGGTAAATGGTATGTGAACGCAGGTCACGGTGGTTTCGAATCAGACGACCGTCCTACTCCAATGCCATTGCTTTCAGGTGGTGAATATTTCTATGAATCAGAAGGTAACCTCGACCGTGCATTCCACATGCAAAAATTCTTGGAAAAGAATGGTGGTACTGTTAAGATGTCTCGTACAACTAACACATCTTCTTCTGACTTGAACTTGACTTCAATCGCTACTTATTCATCTTCTTATGGTGGTTACTTCATCTCTATGCACTCTAACGGTGCTAATGCAAGTGCTAATTACCACGTAGCTCTTTATAAAGGTCAAAACTCTTCTAACCACATTGGTGGTTCAGAACGTATGGCATATTGGGACTCTTATAACAACTATAAAAATGGTTGTTTGTCAGAATATACTTACGGAACACCTCGTTCAATGGCCGACTACGACTTGATGGGATGGCACTATGGTGTGCTTCGTACAAACACTCAACCCGGTTACTTGGTTGAAACTTGGTTCCACGACTACCGTCCTGAATCATTGCGTTTCAAATCTTCACTCTATAACAAATTCCTTGCATGGCAAATCGCTGTTGCACGTTTGACTGCTCCTGGTGGTTCTGGTCAACTTCCTGGCTGTATCGTGGGTGACGTTCGCGACACTTCTAAAGGTTGTGGTTACTCTAACTACACAACTCGTGGCCGTGACTCTTACCTCGCATTGAACGACGTAACTGTAACATTGAGTGGTAATAATCTTAACCAAACTGTAACTACTGGTGCTAAATGTAATGGTGTATATGCATTCTTCGTTCCTGCTGGTACATATACTCTTACATTTAAGAAATCAGGTTACAAAACTGTAACTAAAACAGTATCTGTTTCTAACAATGTTGCAACTCAAAACGATATTAACATGAGCGAAGGTGTTGACACTGGTATCTCATTGAATCCAACTTCTACTGGCTTCGGTGAAACTGCTGTAGGTAACACTTCTGCTAAAACTATTACTGTAACAGGTACTTCACTTTCTGCTAACATCACTATCTCAAATAGCGATAACACTAACTTCTCTATCAACAAAACTTCTCTCGGCACATCAGGTGGTACATTTGAAGTTACTTACAAACCTCAATCAGCTGGGTCACACTCTACTACTATCTCATTCGTAAGTGGAACTCACAAAGCTTCTATGGTTGTAACCGGTACAGCTAAGAACCCTCCATTGAAGTTCACTGAAGGATGGAACTACTCTGAAAATTCTAACAAGAAAGCTACTTGGATGGCTAACTGGACTAACTATCGTAACATGGCATTTGGCGACGGTAAACTTTATGTAGTTGATGCTGCTAATGGTGTTGTGAAAGTTATCAAAGCTCAAACTGCTGAACACATCAAAGACCTTAACATGACAGGTGTTGAAGGTGGTGCATTGAAACTTGTTGACGTTGCTTACGTTGATGGTAAAATCATCGGTACTAACATCGCATTGGCAACTAATGAAACAATGAAAACTCTCAAAGTTTACATTTGGGATAATGATGATGCTGCTCCTCGCGTACTTCTTGAAACTACCGACCTCGGTGGTATGACTCGTATTGGTGACGCTATCGAAGTTCAAGGTAACTTGACAAGCGGTAAACTCGTTTACTTAGCTCAACAAACTCGTGATTATAAAGATGCTGATGGTAACACTAAGAACGGCAACTGTAACTCACTTGTTACTTATGCTCTTTCTAATGGTACTGCATCAAAAACTCCTGTAGTTGCTGATATCGACGGTTTCATCATCGGTATGTCTCCTCGTGCTATTCCTGAAGGTAACAACTACTGGGTATGTGGTCAACAATACTTGCCATCACAAATCACTGGTAATGGTCAATTGACTACTTCTCTTCCATTGACAGCATTCAACATCGAAGCTGCATTCCATGGTTGTGGTAACGACTTCGTTCCTTTCACATTCAAAGGTAACAAATATGCATTTGCAACTGACTATCAAGCTGTAACTAAAGCCGGTTCTGCTGCTACTGCTGACGAAATCAAAACTACTACTCTTCTCGGTGGTCGTGCTATCCTCATCGATGGTAGCGGTGGTTGGGCTGTTGAAGGTCTTAAGAACTCAGGTAGCTATCCATCAGCTGGTATGAGTTCTAAAACTCGTAACACTACTCTTTCTTCAAGCATCTGTGTTAACGTAAACGGAGACAAAGGTGTTGAAATGTGGGTATTGATTCACAACCAAGGTATCGCTTACTACAAAAATGGTACAGTTCCTACTTACACTTACGAAAAAGTTCCTGAAATCACTGCTCCTGCTGAAGTAACATTGACAGCTGTTGAAGGTAAATCTGCTTCTCAAAAGATTTCTATCGGTGGTGAATTGCTCACCGGCAATATCTCTGTTGCTCTTGCCGGTAGTTCTACATTCTCTATCGATAAGACTTCTCTTGGTACTGACGGTGGTGACATTACTGTTACTTACAAACCATCTGCTGCCGGTAGCCACAATGCAACTATCACATTGACTTCTGCAGGTGCTGCAACTAAGACTATCGCTGTTAAGGGTACTGCTGAAGCTGCTATTCCTACAGGTCTTACTAAAGTATGGCAAAACACTTCAAGTGTTCCTGGTACTGCTGCTGGTGGTGAACTCCGTTTCGCAGCTGTTTCTAACGACAAGATTATCGTAACTGATAAATCAACTAACTTGCTCGTACAAGTAACAGCTACAGGTAATAACACTTACTACGATCCTTCAGCTGCTCTTAAAGAATACTACGGTCAAACTATCTCAACTGCTATCGGTTGTGACGATGCTGGTAACTTCCTCGTATCAACTGGTTTCTCTGGTGTTGCTTCAGGTAAGAACTTCGCAGTAATCTCTGCTGACCTCAAATCAACTTACAAAATTGACTTGAGCGCTATCGAAGGTTACACTCCTGCTCGTACTGACCAATTAGGCCGCATCCGTGGTAACATGCTTTCAAACGAAGGTGGTTATGCATTCATCGTTCCTAACGGTGGTACTTCTGTTCTTGTTGTTAAGATTAAGAATGGTGCTGTAGATACTGAATACACTCAAGTTACTAATGCTATCGCAGGTGTTGGTTTGACAACTTCTTGCTGTCCTCAACCTGCATTCGAAACTGTTGCTGAAATCGACGCTCTTATGGACGACAATGGCGACCTTTCAAATGCATTCATTATGCGTTCTCGTGGTACTCCAGGTTCAGTATTTGCTTGGAACGATGACAACTCAGATATGGTTAAAGCTTGGACATTTGGTGCTGCTTCTGGTAGCTATACTACTGCTAACGCATCAGTTGAAGGTTTCGACTGGTTCGAACTCTATGGCAAAAAATACTTTATCATGCCTGTAACAACTGACGGTACAACTGGTACTCGTGGTTCTAACTTCGCAATCTATGACGAAGAAGGTACTTGCGTAGCTACATGGACTGAAGGTCAAAAAGCAGGTCTTGGTGCTTGTATGGGTAGCATCATCGCAGTTCCTAACAACGACTACTCAGTTTACATCTACCACTATGTTCCTGGAACAGTTGCTGAAAAACTCTGCTTCGCTGTTGAACCTAAACAAAGCGGTGTTAAAGATATCGTAGTTGAAGAAATGGAAGAAGTAGAAGCTCCTGTTGAATACTACAACCTCCAAGGTGTGAAAGTTGTTGAACCATCTAATGGTATCTTCATCAAACGCCAAGGCAACAAAGTATCTAAAGTTTACGTTAAGTAATTGTAAATAGATAACTATAGTAAATATAGTTACTATAAATCAATAAAAGCGAGCAATCCATAAGGGTTGCTCGCTTAGTTTTTTTACTCTCGGCGTTGTGGTCTTTAGAGTCGTTAAGGTCACTAAAGACTTTAAGGTCGCTAAAGACGATACTCCCTAAAAACAAGAGAGCACTGCTAAGCTCTCATGAGCAAATATTCCTCCTCTGTATTAGGGGACCACTGCACATTCTTTCTGTTTTTGGATTTTAATAGAAAGAATATTATTGGTGTCCGATAAAGCATTTTCAAGGGCAAATGCGTGCGAAGCACGGGAGAGCGTAGCGTCTATAATAACCGAGGGTTGAGCGAAGCGATACCCCAGGAAAGGAAATAATCAATCCTCCTCGCCAAGCCGTCCGGAGGACGAGAATGGTGTAAATGTCGTGATTTAAAGAATATAAAAGGCTAACGGTATTGCCGAAGGTAATGCTTTTTGCGTAGCCGGGTACTGACTCAAAGAGGCAATGCCCGGAAAGATGTTGAGATTGTCGGGTATTTTCAATTGTCTCAGATAAATATTGTTTCACTCTTTGGGGTATCAATTCTTTATATTATCTTTGCATTAGTAATATAAATCAGTAAATCAACTTAGAAAATGACTCACATTTCTGATCGTGTTCAATCGCTCTCCCCATCGCAAACTTTAGCGATGTCGCAAAAGAGTAACGAGCTTAAGGCTCAAGGCGTTGACGTAATTAACCTCTCAGTTGGCGAACCCGACTTTAATACGCCCGACCATATTAAAGAGGCTGCAAAACGTGCCATCGATGAAAATTATACATTCTACACGGCCGTTCCCGGGTATTTGTCGTTGCGTAAAGCTATTGCCGACAAATTAAAAAACGAAAACGGTCTTGATTACACGCCCGAACAGATTGTTGTGTCGGGAGGGGCAAAACAATCGCTTTGTAATGTGATTTTAAGTGTGATCAATCCCGGAGACGAGGTGGTTATCCCCACTCCTGCATGGGTGAGTTATGTGGAAATGGTGAAGCTTGCTGAAGGTACAAACGTTCTTGTTCCTGCATCTATCGAGCAAGATTTCAAAGTTACCCCCGAACAACTCGAAGCTGCGATCACTCCTAAAACACGTATGGTGTTGATTTGCTCTCCTTCTAACCCAACAGGTAGTGTATATACTAAAGACGAATTGAAAGGACTCGTTGAAGTGCTTGCAAAATATCCCGACGTGCTTGTTCTTGCCGATGAAATATACGAGCATATTAACTTTACCGGCGAGTTTACTTCTCTCGGTTCATTCCCCGAAATTGCCGATCGCACAATCATCGTAAACGGAGTGTCTAAAGCATACGCAATGACAGGTTGGCGTATAGGTTTTATTGCAGCTCCTCTTTGGGTTGCTAAAGCTACCAACAAACTACAAAGTCAATACACATCAGGAGCTTCGTCGGTAGCTCAAAAAGCGGCTGAAGCTGCCTACACCGGTTCGCAACAATGTGTTGAGGATATGCGTGTAGCTTTCCAACGCCGCCGCGACCTCGTGGTTTCTCTTGCTCGCGAAATTCCGGGCATCAAAGTTAATGAGCCACAAGGTGCATTCTACCTATTCCCCGAAGTGTCTAGCTACTTTGGAAAGAAATATGGCGACAAAGTAATCAATAATGCAGCCGACCTTGCGATGTATCTTCTTGAAGAGGGACATGTGGCAACCGTTGATGGTGAAGCATTTTGTCTCCCCGGATATATCCGTTTGTCATACGCTACAAGCGATGATAATATTCGCGAAGCAATGCACCGCATTAAGGAAGCTCTCGCTAAACTTGCGTAAAGAATAAAGGAACATATTAATCTTTTCTGAAATCTCATGGGGTTGTGTCAAAATTCAGGCACAGCCCTTGTTGTTTCAATTAAGATAATTAGTGAGAGGGATTGAAATGTTAAAATTGTAAACGATTTTTAATTTAGATTTGTTAAATTGATGAAAATGCGAACAATTAAGCCGTGAAAAGTGAACAAATTTGAAAAATTATAGTTTAATTTGTAGGTTGAAAATATAGTTTTATTGTTGTAAAATGGCAATAAAGCCTATATAGGCATGATTTTAAGGATTTATTGAGTATGATACCAAAATAACACGTCGCTGAAAAAGCAAATATGCAATGGGCATATTGTGCTTGCTTTGTCGTGTTTATGCAGTTGCTACTTAAATCGCAATAAAAAATTAGGTCTAATGGTCAAAAATTAAGTATAGAAGAAAATAGAGATTAATAAATATTTTTGTAAAACTAAGTAAAACTAAAAAAATTCTTGCATGAAGAACATTTGTTTTCAAATGAATCGGAAAGCCTGGCTCGCCCTTGTGATGGTGCTATGCCTTTCTTTCCCTGCTTTAGCGCAGAAGATTACAGTCTCAGGGACTGTAAGTGATCCCGCCGGTGAGCCACTCATCGGTGCCAGTGTGCTTGTTCAAGGAACAACCACAGGTGGACAAACCGACTTTGACGGTAATTTTACGCTTCAAGTGAATCCCAATGCGACACTTGTGATTTCGTATGTGGGTTATCACACTCAAGAAGTTCCCGTTAATGGTCAAACCACAATTAATGTAGTTCTACAAGAGAACAGTGTAGTGCTTGGCGAAGTCGTAGCCATTGGTTATGGTGCCGTTAAGAAAAGTGACGCTACCGGTTCTGTAGCAGTGATTAAACCCGATGAAATTGAGGCAGGTATCTCTACTTCGGCTCAAGACATGCTTGTGGGTGCTTCTCCCGGTGTGGTTGTTACAACCGATGGTGGTAATCCAACAGGTGGTGCAACTATTCGTATTCGTGGTGGTGCATCTTTGAGTGCAAGTAACGACCCATTAATCGTGCTTGATGGTGTGCCCTTGAGCGACCAAGGTTATGGTGGTACTAATCCATTGACTATGGTATCTCCCGAAAATATCGAGTCTATGACCATTTTGAAAGATGCTTCGGCAACTGCTATTTATGGTTCTCGTGCGTCAAATGGTGTGATTATCATCACTACCAAAAAAGGTAAGAGTGGTAAACCTCAAATCAACTTCACTGCCAATATGCACGTTAACACAGCTCGCAAAACTTGGGATGTGATGAGTGGTGATGAATTCCGTGATGTGGTTATGAACCAAATTGCTACTGAATCAGCAATTTCACAACTTGGAACAGCTAACACTAACTGGCAAGATGAAGTGCTTCGCACAACAGTGTCTCACGACTATAGCTTAAGCGTAGGTGGTCAAGTAGGCTTCCTTCCTTATCGCGTTTCTGCTTCATATACCAATAACAATGGTATTCTTGAAACTTCACGCATGGACCGCACAACTGTTGGTTTCAATTTGACTCCTAAATTCTTCAATGGTTTGCTTTCTATTCAAGCAAAAGCCGATGGTACTTATATTAAAAACCGAATGGCTGACCAAGGAGCTGTTGGTGCTGCTCTTACTTACAACCCAACTCTCCCTGTTTATACTGATTATAACATGGCCGATTATGGTAAAACCAAAATATATGGTGGTTATACTACATTGACCGATGCTTCAGGTAAGCCTCTTGACAACTCTCCAAACAACCCTCTTGCAATGCTTGAATGCGTTAACAACACAGCAGAGGTGTTGCGTTCAACAGGTAATCTTCAAATTGATTATGCTCTTCACTTCCTTCCTGAGCTTCATCTTAACTTGAACCTCGGTTATGACGTGTCAAAGAACAAAACAGTTAGCACAACTGCTCAAAACTCACCTATGGCATGGCGTGGCAACTATTCTGATGGTGCAGGTACAATCTACTATCATAATGAAGTGCAACACAACATGCTTCTTGACTTCTATGCTAACTATAAGAAAGAGTTTGAAGCTATCAAGTCAAATCTTGACGTGATGGTGGGTTATTCATGGCAACAATTTGACTACAATGGATCAAACAAAACGCTCATGAATTCTGTTGGTTATCGCAACTTTGAATGGGCAAATTTTTATGATCCTGTTACCGGTCTTTATGACTTAGAAGTAAATCCTGCTTCGGCATTCCGTGTAGGACACACTTACGAAGATCAAGAGTTGCCATTGCCTTGGAGAGGTCAATTAAATCTTGTTTCATTCTTCGGACGTTTGAACTATACATTTGATAACACTTATCTTTTGACAGTAAACTTACGTAACGACGGAACTTCACGTTTCTCTCCCGACACACGTTGGGGCTTGTTTCCATCAGTAGCTCTTGGTTGGAAAATCTCAGAAATGGGCTTCTTCGAATCGGCTAAGAACAAAATGAATGAGTTGAAGCTCCGCCTTGGTTGGGGTGTTACAGGTCAACAAGCTGTAGGTGGATATTATGCATATCTTCCTGTATATGCTCAATCTACTTCATCGGGTGTGAGTGACTATCCATCTCCTGATGGAAAGGACCAACAATGGGTTCGTCCGCTTTATCCAAAAGCTTATCAAGAAGACCTCAAATGGGAAGAAACCACAACATATAACGTGGGTATCGACATGGCATGGTTGAATAACCGCATCACTGCAAGCATTGAAGCTTATATGCGTGATACTAAAGACTTGCTTGCTTACGTGCCTGTTCCTGCCGGTATGACTACTACCAACTTCATGGATCGCAACATTGGTGAGCTTTGCAATATTGGTGTTGAAGCTAACATTGGTGCAAAACCGGTTGTAACTAAAAACTTCACTTGGAGCACAGGTATTAACGTGGCTTGGAACAAAAATGAGTTGACTAAGTTGACAGGTTCTAATGAAGAAGATCAATCTTACTATCTCCAAGCTGCAGGTAACCCTGCTTCAGAAAATGCAGGTGCTCTTCAAGTTCACAAAGCAGGTTATCCGGCATACTCTTTCATGTTGTTAGAGCAAGTTTATGATCAAGATGGCAACCCATTACCAAACCAATATGTTGACCAAAACCAAGATGGTGAAATTAATGATAACGACCTTGTGATTCGTCATTCTCGTGATCCAAAAATCACAGCTGCTTGGAATAACACATTTAACTATAAAAATTGGGACCTCGGAATCCAACTCCGTGCAAACTTTGGCAACTATGTGTTTAACTCAGTTCTTGCATCAAAATCAAACCTCACAACTGTTGACCGCTATGGTCTTAACAACCTTGTGAAAACCGACTTCTATTTCAATGATGCAAGTGCTAACTCAAACCTTGTGCGTAGCGACTACTTCCTTGAAGATGCAAGCTTTGTTCGTTGCGATAACATCACACTTGGTTATACTTGGACTGACTTGTTTAACGACAAACTCAAATTGCGTTTGTATGGTGCAGTTCAAAATCCATTCGTAATTACTAATTATAAAGGTCTTGACCCCGAAGTATTCTCAGGTATCGATAACAATGTTTATCCACGTCCTATTACTGCTACTCTCGGTTTGGTTGCGACTTTCTAATCTCTAATTAAAGTAAAGAAGATAAATTATGAAATCAATAAATAAATTTTTCATTGCTTTGGGATTGGTTGCATCGCTTGGCTTGACCTCTTGCGTTGATGACCTCAATAATCCGGTAATTGACTATAGCGATTTGACCCCTGAAGAATTTAAGAACGACCCAAAGGGATATATGGATCGTGTTTTGACCGAATGTTACCAATCTCTTGCAACTTCGGGTTACAATGGTCCCGGTAGCTCTATCATTTCGGGTGGTGATGCCGGTGCTAATTCGTTTACTCGTGCCGTATTCGTTTGTAACGAATTGACAACCGATGAATTTGCATGGAAACAATTTGGCGACGCCGGTCAATATGAACTTGCAACTATGCAATTTGCTGCTGATAATGGTGTGATGTACACTACATACTCTCGTATTTACACTTGTATCGCTCTTTGCAACGAATTTATCCGCACAGTTGAGAATGGAAACTTCTATCTCACTGAAAACTTGTTGCCTGTAGCTCAAGAATACAAACGTCAAGTGAAAGTGCTTCGTGGTCTTTGCTACTTCTATGCAATCGACATGTTTGGTAACGCAGGTTATCAAGATGAAACAATGCCTGCCGGTACTGCTCCTGCACAAATGAAACGTGCTGAGCTTTACAATAAGGTTGTTGCCGGTCTTGAAGCCGTATCGGCTGAATGGGGCGACACATATAAAGAACCATCTTATGGTTTCGTAGGAAAAGAAGCTTGTGATGCACTTCTCGCTAAGTTCTATCTTAATGCAGGTGTGTTTACAGGAACTCCTGCATACGACAAATGTTGGGCTATCTGCGATAAAATCATCAAACATCACCAAGGTGAAGGTTTCAATGGCTCAGGTCTTGCTGACTCATACATTGCCCTCTTTGGAGCAAACAATGATGAATATATGTCGCAAGGTTCACGCGTGAATGAAATCATTTGGGGTATTCCTCAAGATGGTTTGAAACTTCAAAACTATGGTGGTACTACATTCTACATCGCAGCAGGTTCTTCAACTTCAACTCCAGGTCTTAACATGACTAATGCCACAACCGGATTGAACGCTTCTTGGACTTGTATGAATGCTCGTCAACAACTCTCTGAACGCTTTGACTGGGACGATGCAGGTAACTCAATCGATGCTCGTGCTTCTCTTTGGATGACTAAGAAAGATGGTGCAAAAATCGAAAATGCCGACATCACTAACTTTGCCGATGGTTACGTGCCGGTAAAATATACCAACTATGCTTACGATGAGTTTGGTGGTGTTGATGAATCAAAGAATCCTCCTGCATCAAATGCGTTTGCCGATGCTGACTGGTGTGTTATCCGTCTTGCTGAAATTTACTTGAGTGCAGCCGAAGCAGCAGTGCTTGGTGGCGTGGGTGATCGCAATGCAGCTCTTGAATATATAAACTATGTTCGTGAACGTTCTTGGATTGAACCTTGGACAGTGGCTCAGCTCACTCCCGAAAATATTCTTAATGAACGTAGCCGTGAGCTTTATGGCGAAAACTGCCGTCGCACCGACTTAGTGCGTCATAACAAATATGCCGGTGGTAACTATAACTGGAACTGGAAAGGTAATGTGGCAAAAGGTGGTACAGCTACTCCTATTCACATGAATCTCTTCCCAATTCCTTCTACAGTTATCAGTTTCCAAGGTTACGAACAAAACCCCGGCTACTAATCAAAACTCAATGTTGAATCTTAACAAGAGTAAAGTAAAATGAAAAAAATATCAATTCTTTTTGCATGCTTGGTAGCCGTTCTATCGTTCACAAGTTGTGAGGCGGATACCGATCCTAAATATAATGACCCAACAGAGTTTGTTCTCAATACTCCTGCTCTTGCTAATCAGTATTATGAACTCACTGAAGATGGTACTATAGATTTCACTTGGTCGCAACCAAACTATGGATATGCAGCGACACCTCTATACAAAGTGCAAGTCTCTCTAATTGAAAACTTCACCGATTCTACTTCTGTAGAACTTTCAGCAGAGCATAAACTATGTAATGCTCAAGTATCTGCAAAAGGAATCGCTGAAGCGATTTGTAAACTTCGCGGTATCACAAGTGAAGAAGAATATACCGATGAGCCTGCTCGTACCGTTTATTTCCGTGTGCGTGCTTATATCAAAGGTATAGAAAGTAGCGAAATTCTTTCTAATGTAGTTAAATTAAACCAAGTGAAAGAATATTGTGCTATTCAATCTCCAGGATTTATCTATTTGATTGGTAGTGTTGGTGGTTGGACTGGCCCAGATGCCGGTAATGCAGGTGCATTGGCTGAATGGCGTTTGTTTGAAGCTGATGATGCTATCGGTAGTAAAATCTATTCTGCTACATTCAACATGCCAGCCGGTGGTCTCACATTCCGTTTCTATACCGAATTGACCGGTTGGGATGGTGGAGCATCTGTAGGTACTCAAGTTGATGATAACCCTATTACTGTAGATATGTCATCTGGTAAGTATAGTGGAGTTCTTGTTGCTCCAGGTAAGGGTTCAATCCAAGTTGACAACTGGGATGGCTCACCAATGAAGATTACTGTTGACTTGAATGTGAATTCAGTACTTCTTGAAAAAGTAGCACAATAATCACATTTAATTTCATAAAAAATGATTAATCAATAATTTGTCGGGATTGAGTGGGTAGCACCACTATCCACTCAACACTCCGAGAAGTTAAAAATCAAGAGAAATAAACAATATGAAAAAATTTAGCATAATGTTATTGGCGGCTCTTGCGCTTGGTTTCACTGCGTGTGAGGATTATGAACCAGCACAACCTCAAAGCAACCCTCAAGAGCCAATTATGTCGGCTGAAGGCATTACAGTTTCAGTCGGGAATCCAACTTTTGACTTGAATGCACTTGAAAATGCCGGAGCAAATGCTGTGGTACTTAATGTTGTTCAAGCACAAAATCTTCCTGCTGCAGGAGAATTGACATTTGTGATGCAATTGGCAGGAAACGAAGACTTTGCCGGTGCTCAAGATGTTGCAACAGAGATTGTTAATAATCAAGTGTGTGTTGCTCCTGCTGATTGGCAAGCTGCTCACCTTAAAGTGCTTGGTAAAAATCCAAAAACTCAAGATGCATACGTGCGTTTTGCTGCATACGTGGTAAACGGAACATCATCGGTGCGTGTAGGTAATCCTAACCTTTACTATGGAGCTCACAAAGTATCAGTTACACCATTCCCTGCTGCTCATGAAATTGAAGAATCATACAGCATCGTTATAAAAGGTGGTGAAACTATTGCATTGAATCATTCAGGAGACCAATATGACAACCCTGTATTTTCATTAAAACTTGACATTGAGGCTCCTATCGAGTGGGCTATCAAGGGAGTGAAATTTGCTTATGCTCCTGTAGCAAGTGAAACCGACGAATTAGTTGGTACATTGGCTGAAGGCGAAGGTTTTGCAACAATGTCAACTCTCGGTCCATGGGTGCTTTCAGTTAATATGGAAACATTAACTTACTCATTTGCTCCTGCATTCGATAACCTTTGGACTCCTGGTGATGCTAACGGTTGGAATCACGGAGGATCAATGATGTTGTCAACTACTGACTACGCTAACTACTACGGTTTCGCTAACCTTTCAACAGGTGGTTTCAAATTTACTTCAGCTGCTGACTGGAATCACATCAACTATGGTGACGGTGGTGAAGAAGGCAAACTATCAACCAATGGCGGTGCTAAAGACCTCACAGTCGCAGAAAGTGGTCTATATTGGTGTGACGTTAATATCGCTGCATTGACTTGGAAAGCGACTAAGATTGAAACTATCGGTGTTATCGGTTCTTTCAATGGTTGGTCAGAATCATTGGCTCTTACTTCAGAAGATGGTATCTTCTGGACCGGTACAATCACTCTTAATGATGGAGATGAATACAAGTTCCGTTGCAACAACGATTGGGCGATCAACCTTGGTGGAGACGATGAATACACACTCGTTCCTGGTGGAGCTAACCTCAAAGCTCCTGCTGCAGGTACTTACACAATCACTCTCGACCTTTCAGTTGTTCCTTACGCTTGCTACCTCGAATAATTTCGAACAAGTATAGCATAAACTCAATAAGCACGATTCTTCGGAGTCGTGCTTATTTTTTGTTAATGGAGCCCGATAAAATTTTTTCAAGAGCAAAGGCAACCCCAAAGGGGTTGATTATTCGTAGCCGGGTTTAGCCACGTAGTGGATAAGCCCGGTAATGTATAAGCAAGAATTAGTTTCTGCAAGAAACCTTAATGATTTCAAATAACGAATCTTCCAGATTCTATTCAATACAAATCCCATTCCGTGCATAGGCTCGAAGAGCCTATGCACGGCTACATACTAAGCATTACCTTCGGGAATGCCATTGTTCTTCACTATATGGGGCTTGTAATTTACACAAGAACTCTTAACCGCATAAATTCATTGATAGAGACTCCTTCCTATTTTTATCAGACACCAATAATTTTTGTATCTTTGCACCCAAATTATGGCGAAGACACTTTACATTACCGATATGGACGGCACGTTGTTGGGTGCCGATAGTAAGTTGAGTGAAACCTCGGCTCGCATTATTACTGATTTAACATGCCGAGGAGCGAATATAACTGTTGCTACGGCTCGCACACCGGCTACGGTAGAAATGATTCTAACCGAAGCCGAGACATCGTTGCCTGCAATTGTAATGACCGGTGCAGCTATGTGGTGTCGCGATACTAAGAGCTATCGCAATGTGTGCTATCTTGCCGAAGATACATATCGTCAACTAATGGCAAAGTGTGGGAAATATGGGGTTAATCCGTTTCGTTACACATTGCCCGATGGGAAGTCGATGCAAGTATATCACAATGGAGCGATGATAGCCGAGGAGCGTGCGTTTGTAGATGGGAGATTGAATCTTGGGTTAAAGAATTTCAATATCGATGCTCCTCATGGGCTATTGCCATATCTTCCCGGAGTGGTATTCTTTTTTGCGATGGGCGATAGAGAGAATATATTTGCCCTTGCCGACGATTTGCGTGTTACGGTAGATTGTTCGGTGTCGTGCTATATTGATATTTTTGATGAGAATATAGGGCTACTTGAATTGTTTGCCCCGGGAGTGTCGAAAGCTGCGGCAGTGCGACAACTTGCCGGCGAAGTAGGGGCTGATAGAGTGGTGGTGTTTGGCGACAATCTCAATGATATTCCAATGATGCAAGTTGCCGATGTGGCTGTTGCAGTTGAAAATGCTCGTCCAGAGGTAAAATCCATAGCCCACAAAATCATCGGTGCCAACACCACCGATGCCGTAGCTCGCTTCATTGAACAAGACTTTATGAAGACTGATTATTAATCGTTATCGTCGATAAACGCTATCGGTTATAATCAATATATACGATATAATCTCCTTCGCAAGTGATGTGAAACATCTCTTGGGTGGTTTTATTGAGCGTTCCTTGCCACCATGATGTGAAATCGCGTATGGGGTAGGCAAGCCCTATGCCTGTCATTCCTTTTGTCCCAAATCCGAAAATTGACACAGCAGTGCCTTTGCGACATGAAAACGATTGGTTGCCATGACATGCAATCATCACGCCATAGTCGGTGTAGATTCTTACATTTAATCCCATGTGAAGATATTCGATGAGCAAACTGATGTTGCCGAGAGTGTGGTCTTCGCGACGTCCGGTTGCAGCTATGATTGCAATATCGGTTATCCCTTTGTGAGCAAGATATTCAACGGCTTTTGTTTGGTCATTGGTTTCTTGGTTGGGATTGATGCGAATAATGTCGCTATATTTTGTTTTTGCTTCATCGCTCAAGGAATCACCGTCGCCAACGATACGCCAAGGTGTATGTCCAAGTGCGATATATTCATCGGCAGCACCATCGCAACACACCACCATTGAAGTGCTGTGGAGCAATTTCAATGGCACTTGGTGAGAGGGGAAGTCGCCACCACCTACAACTATTGCTTCGGGCATAAAATCATAGCTTGTCATTGTGTCAGCATTAGTTCTTTCCATTTTTTATAACCAAAATAAGCGATTAAGGCATAAAGAGTATATAAGCCGGCAGTGAAATATAGTTCTTTATAGATATAAAGTCCGGAGCTTATTACATCGACAACAATCCACACCCACCATTGCTCGATATATTTGCGAGCCATCAGCCACATCGCCACAAAGCTAAGCGAGGTGGTTATGCTATCCCACCAAGGCACATTGCTATCGGTAAAAGCAATAAGAATATATGCTATGGCAAATGTGAGAGCAACAGAAACTAAGCTCAGAGGAGTTATTAGATGACGTGGAGTGTGGTCTATTTTCAGTTTTTTTGCCGAGTTTTCCTTGTCTTTGCTGCCAATTGCCCATTTCCAGCAAACAAAGCCGTAAATCGACGCTAAAACGTAGTATATTTGTATTCCCATGTCGGCATACAATCCGGCATCAAAAAAGATGAAAGTATAGACAATAGGCATCGCAACACTCGCTATCCACAAGTGTATGCTTGCGTTATATTCAAGCCACAAATATATCAGCCCTACTATTGTGCCTATAATTTCTAAATATTCCATACAGATATAGGTGTGGAGAAATAATAATTGACAAAGTTAGTAATTTTAGGTTCTTTTGCCTAAATTTGCATTTATAATAATCAACAATATAGTTCGTTTTATTGTTAATGGCTAATATTTACGACATACGCCGATATGGTAAAATCGCATTTCTTGTGGTTGCAGTGGTTGTTGTGGCAATATTCTTGTATTTCTTTAATAATTTAGTTAAGGACCTCTCTCAACAGGAGCGAGAACGAATGGAAATATGGGCTGATGCAACAAAGGAGATGATTACCCAGCAGTCGGGCACCGATGTAGATTTTCTATTCAGTATAATCAATCGTAATCACACAATCCCAGTGTTATTGACCGATGATGCCGGAAATATCTTGTCGCATAGTAACTTCTCGTTGCCTGAACCAATTGATCCATTAAATCCGATGTATCTGTCGGAAGCAAATGCAACATATCTAAACGACAAACTCGAAGACCTTCGCAATTCATCAAACGTGATTCATATTGAAATAGGCGAGGGTAGTAATCAATATCTATATTATGAAGATTCCACTCTGTTGAAGCAATTGAGCTACTATCCTTACATACAGCTACTTGTGATGCTTGCTTTTATCGCTGTGGTGTATTTTGCTGTAACATCAACCAAAACAGCCGAGCAAAACAAGGTGTGGGTGGGGTTATCAAAAGAAACAGCTCATCAACTTGGCACACCAATTTCGTCGCTTATGGCATGGATGGAGTTAATGGAAAGTCTTGGCGTTGACGCTGATACGGTAGCCGAGATGAACAAGGATGTGCAACGACTAAGCACCATAGCATCGCGTTTTTCAAAAATAGGCTCAAAACCACAAATGGATGCCGAAAATCTCAACGATGTAGTTATACATGCATCGTCGTATATGGCATCGCGTATATCTTCACGCATTGCTTTGACAATAAACACCTGTGCCGGATTTATCCCGGTAATGGCATCTGCTCCGCTATTTGAGTGGGTAATGGAGAACCTCATAAAAAATGCAGTTGACGCCATGGAAGGCTCTGGCTCGATAACCATAACCACCGGAACCGACAAAGGAGTAGGTTATATTGAAGTGGTTGATACAGGGAAAGGGCTTTCACGAAAGAATTTCAAAACAATATTTAATCCCGGCTATACCACAAAGAAACGTGGCTGGGGACTTGGATTGACACTTGCCAAACGTATCATAGAACAATACCACTCAGGCAAAATCTATGTACTTGCCTCTGAACCCGGAGTAGGCACAACTTTCCGCATCGAAGTGCCACTCAGTGAGGGATAAATGCAGAATGTGAAGTGGGCAATGGGAATTTTGATAAGGTAACATGTTAGCTATAAGTCAAACGCATGTTTTTAGGTGGAGATTGGCGTGCAAGGCTTAAACATTAATCCGAGATACGAGAAAAAAACCATTTTTTATAACTTTTTGGCATTTTTTTACTACCTTTACGCCCAGAATCTAAGATAACTAATCAAATAACGTTATGAAAAAAACTATTGTTGACCTATTTGAAGCGTCGGTAAAACGTTATCCTAATAACACATTCTTATTAGAAAAAGTAGGCAAAGAATGGACTAAAACCACCTATTCGCAAGTTAAAGAACAAGTATATCGCCTTGGAGCCGGGCTTCAAGCTCTCGGAGTTAAAAAAGGCGAAAACATGGCTCTCTTGAGCGAAGGTCGCAACATGTGGGTTGTGGGCGAGCTTGCAATGTTTTATGCAGGTGCTGTAAACGTACCCCTTTCAATAAAACTTGAAGAACGTAACGACTTGATGTTCCGTCTCATTCATGGCGATGTGAAATATATCATGGTTTCAGGAACTCAATTAAAGAAAGTTCGTGCAATCAAAGATGAAATTCCCGATGTAAAACATATCATCGTTTTTGATAAACAAGATAGTTTTGAGGAGAAAGAAATCGCCCTTGAAGAAATTCTTAAAATGGGCGATGAGTTTCTTGCGTCACACTCAATGGAGGAATTTCTCAGTGTGGCACAATCAATCCAAAATGATGACTATGCCACTATTACATATACCAGTGGAACAACTGCCGATCCCAAAGGGGTTGTGTTAACCCACCGCAACTATACAGCCAACGTGGAGCAATCGCTCACTCTTGTTGACATCGATGAAACATGGCGTACGCTAATCATTCTCCCTCTTGACCACTGTTTTGCTCACGTTGTAGGGTTTTACATAATGATGGCTCAAGGAGCAACTGCTGCAACCGTACAAGTGGGACGTACTCCATTGGAAACTCTCAAAAATATTCCTCTAAATATCAAAGAGGTAAAGCCTCACTTCATTTTGAGTGTGCCTGCACTGGCTAAAACATTCAAGAAGAATATCGAACAAGCTATTCGTGCAAAAGGTAAAACAACCGAAAAACTTTTCAATTTCGGGCTGAAAGTAAAACAAACCTATTATGGCGATAGTAATCTCGACTTCAAAGGATTCCGTTTATTACTCAAACCTCTTGTTGCTCTTTTTGATAAAATTCTTTTTTCAAAAGTGCGTGAAAATTTCGGAGGCGAATTGCGTTTCTTTATAGGTGGAGGTGCATTGCTTGATAAAGATTTGCAAAAATTCTATGTTGGTGTGGGAATGCCTATGTATCAGGGATATGGGCTTTCAGAAGCTACTCCGGTGCTTTCGTCTAATGGTCCCGAAAAATATCGTTTCGGTTCAAGTGGTAAACTGGTAACCCCTATCGACCTCAAGATTTGCGACGACAAGGGCAACGAATTACCTCTTGGTGAAATGGGCGAAATCGTAGTGAAAGGTGAGAATGTAATGGCAGGATATTGGAAAAATCCCGAATCTACTGCCGAAACAATCAGAGATGGTTACCTTTATACCGGCGATTTGGGCTACATGACCAAAGAGGGCTTGTTGTATGTTAAAGGTCGTTTCAAAAGCCTTCTTATTTCAAGCGACGGCGAAAAATACAGTCCCGAAGGAATTGAAGAAGCATTAGTGCAATTAGCACCAAGTATTGACCAAGTAATGCTATATAATAATCAATCACAATACACTACGGCAGTAGTTGTTCCGAATAAAGATTATTTGAAACGAGCATTGAACGAAAAAGGATTGTCGCTCGATACCGAAGAAGGTCGCATTGAAGCATTGAAATTGATTGATGCCGATGTGGCTATGTTTAAGAAAGGTGGCGAACACGAAACGATGTTCCCCGATCGTTGGTTGCCGGCAGCTATCGCAGTATTGGCTGAACCATTTACTGAGCAAAATCAAATGATTAACAGTACAATGAAAATGGTGCGTGGAAAAATTGAAAAAGCCTACGCCGATCGCATTGACTATATGTACACCCCTGAGGGAAAACAACTTCTCAATCAACAAAATATAGATGCGTTAGCTTGACACAATAAAATATTTATCTAATTCGATAAAATGATTAAGGCAACATTTGATGTTGCCTTAATCATTTTATATGACTTATCGTTATAACTTATTTATCCACTCTGCAATGTCGTGTAGAACATGTTCGGAAATTGTGGTTTCGATTGCTCCGTAGTTCATGCTCGCTTGGCGTGATGAAGAAGGTTGGAACATGTGATTTAATCCCTCATATCGCTTTATCGTGGCATGTGGTATCATTTTTTGTGCCATTTCAAGGTTTTGTATAGCATCAACTTGATAGTCCCATGTGCCGTTGATAGCAAATACCGGGCATTTCACTTGTGAGAGATATTGAGTGGGGTCGAGTTTCACAAACGCCACATACCAAGGAGATGTCATCACTCTCACGGTTGTTTCAATATCTTGTTGTTTGTTGGTGCTATCACTTTTTAATATTTCGGTCAAGCGAACAGCAAGTTGGTCGGTGTCGGTTGAATTATAAATTGTCTCAAAAATAGTTTCAATCTGCACCAACTGCTCATCATTTAATGTCTGTCCCATCGTTTTGGCTATAAGCTGATTTTGACGCACCAATATATCTTTGCCACTCACATAAGGACCGGCAAGAGTTACAATAAAATTAACATCATAGGAATGTTGTGCAGCGTTAATCACAGCTATTAATCCCCCTTCGCTATGTCCTATAATGCCAATATGAGTTGTATCAATATCGTTTCGAGATTTAAGGTATTCAACGGCAGCCATTGCATCGGTAGCGAGGTCGAGTGTTGTGTCATCTTTGTTCCCTTTCGATGAGCCTCCTACACCACGATCATCATATCGTAAAACTGCAATGCCATGACGTGTGAGATAGTCGGCGATGACGGCAAATGGCTTGTGTCCAAATAATTCCTCATCACGATTTTGTGATCCACTGCCACTCACAAGCACAACGGCTTTATGGCTTTTGCCCCAAAATGGGGTTGTCAAAGTTCCGGCGAGGGTAATATCTCCGTTTTGGAATGTTACATCTTGCGAATTATATACAAATGGAGGTTGTGGTTCTTGCGGACGATTATACTTTGTCGCTTCGGCTGTGGTGCGAGTAAGGGTCAACGGCAATGACATTCCTTGCGTAAATGTGCCAATGATTGCCTTGTTATCTTGTGCTATTACCCCTTTGAAATCAGCATGCAGTGCAGGCATATTGATTGTGATGCTATCGCCTATTACCACAACTTTGCCACACTTAATATCCATTGCCCCCTGCATAGGTGAGTCAAGTGTTGCACTCCACACACTATCGTTAGTAATGTGAAATACGATAGGAAGATTTGCAACTTTTCCTTTCCAATGCCCAATAAAATCAGTGGCATTTGAAATAATGCAGCATGACAACATTATGGCGAAGATAAAGTTACGATTTATCATATTGATTTATTTTTCTAATTGAGCGAGAATTGAGCGTAGTTGTTCGTCGGTAGTGGTGAGTCGTGAACGGCACTCGGAGAGCAACTCAGTTGCACGACGAGTAAAGTCGGTTAATCGATCGATGTCACATTTATCGCCTTGCATCATTTGCAATATTGATTCTAATTCACTTACAGCCTCGGTATAGGTCATTTCCTTTACGGACTTAAATTGTAGTTCGTTTGCCATATATAATGTAGTTTTTATTGTTTTACTGATGTTATAGTGCCATTGGCAAGGGTTGTTTCGATTTTAGTACCCGTTGGCACATGCGACGCATCGGTTACTGCTTTCCCATTCACGCGAGTAATTGAATATCCACGACGCAAAGTTGCCTCAGGCGAGAGTGCATTGAGCATAGCTTGCATAGAATTAAGTTGGTCGTTTCGACGGTGAAGCACCACACCGGTTGCCGATGCAATTGAGCCGGCAATATGATCAAGCCGTGCGAGTTCAGGCGTAATGCGACGGGCTCCAATTTGAGCCAACGACAACATGTCGCTTCGTAATCGTGCCGATTCTCTTTCTACTGCTGTTATAGGGGCAGTAGGTAATAAGACTTCATAGCGAGAGAGCTGTTCTTTGTTTCCAGCAATGCGATCGCTCACTAATTGCAATATCGAAGCACCCATTGAACGAAGATGTTCCAATGCTATGTCACCACGATTTATCAACCATTCGGCAGCGGCGGTTGGGGTTTTTACACGCATATTAGCCACGTAGTCGAGTACCGTAATGTCGCGTTCATGTCCAATTCCCACAATAACAGGCAAGGGAAATTGTGCTATATTTGCAGCTAACTCATAGTTTTCGAATGCCACAAGGTCGCTCGTCGCTCCACCTCCACGAATTATAACCACACCGTCCCATTCATCTTGTTGCATTGCAATTTGGTTAAGAGCGGAAATAATTGTTGATGGAGTGCGGTCGCCCTGCATCACAGCTTCAAAAAGTTGTGTTTTGAAGTTAAGATGTGAGGAGTTGGAATATAATTGGTTAATAAAATCGCCATATCCGGCAGCCCCACGAGCCGATACCACTGCTATTCGCAAAGGCACTTCACACCAATCGAGTTGGCGATTCATTTCGATGATGCCCTCACGTTGTAATCGTTCAAGAATTTCACGACGGAGACGAAGCAAATCGCCCATAGTGTATTCGGGATTTACGGCAGTAATCACAAGCGACATGCCATAAATCGGGTGCATTGATGCTGATGCTCGCACCATAACTTTCAGCCCTGACGTAAATCGTTGACCGGTAGCATTGAGAAATTCTACCGCAAGGCGAGAATATATATTTGCCCAAATCACACCTCGTGCCTTTGCGAGTGTAGCTCCGGTATCGGGGTGTTTTTGCAGCAGTTCCATATAACAATGTCCGCCACGCACCGATACATCGCTCAACTCGGCAGTAACCCACACGTTTTGTGTGTCGGGCACGGTCATCAACGCGGCAATACGTTGATTGAGTTGTAGCAAAGTGAGTGTTTGTTCGTTCATCGCTAAAGGCTTTTTCAAAGAATTATTGTTTCTTAAACTTTTTTCCTGTCCATTTATATTTTAATTGAGGAGAGAGCCATTTTGACACTTGTTGCCAAGTGTTTTTATCAAAATAATCTTTCAATTGGTTGGTTATTGTCAATACACCACTCTCAACATCAAAATTATAACTTGCAATGATGAAAGGTACGGCATTTTCTACATCATCACGCATCTTTTTGCCATCATCAGTGAGCCAGTCAGCAAGTTTTGGCGATGAAAAATATTTTTCGGTCGATAGTTTTTCCCATTCAAAATCATAGAATGATATTTCACTATCGTACATAGGGATTGAATGAGTTGAAATTAGTAAAATCAGATTTTTAGCAGGCATCGACAATTGATATTGCAATACTTCTGACGCTTTAATTTTAATGCAAGTGCTGTCGCAATATGTAACCATGCTTGAATCTTCAAACACATTTAACGAGGGTCGATTATACGCACTTTCGTAATAATCAATCATGTCAAGACGAGTGTTTTCTTCAAGCATAGGAAATATCTCATCGGGAGCCTCAATAAACAGATGTTTTGCCGCTACCGGGCGGGTGTCATTTTTTGCAACAAGCACAAATGCTAAGGTACAAATACTAATTATTACACAAAATATTCGTTTCATATCTTATATAACAACTTTTTCAATAAAACTATTTTTTGCGACGTGAAAATCTTTTGCCATCACGTCTTTTATGTTTGGGCTTGTCGAAGTTTTCGACATCATCACTATTATCTCCTACTGCGACTTTGCGATTGCGACGAGCCGAAGCTCGTGCATAATCACGTTCGGGGTCGGCAATTTCAGTGAATACTCGTTTGCCAAGAAAATCGCTGCCTTTGAGTGAAGCCACTACGCGTTTTGCATCTCCTTTTTTTACATCAAAAAGTGAGTATCCTGATAAAAGGTCGATACGTCCCACTTCGACACGAGCCCCCGGCACCCATTTATTAATAATCTCAATGAGGTTGCCGGCATAGAAGCCATCGGATTTGCCGAGATTGATATACACACGAGCCATGCCTTTTTCGGCTGTGCGACGATCTTTTTCTTTTTCATTGCGGGGCTTGTTGTTCTCGCCACGTTCTTTTTTGTCTTTTTGGGGTTTCTTATCTTCAATTACCTCAATTGTGGGTGCATCTTTATAGTAATCAAGCAGGCGGTTAAACTCAAGAGAAAGAATGCGTTTTAATAAATCTTCTCCCGACAGCCAGCCAAGTTTTCGACTTACACCGGTGAAATATTTATCGATTTGTTCATCGTTGACTTCCACCTGTTCTAATCGATGAGCAAGATTATAAAGTTGTTTTTCGATAATATGTTCGGGAGAAGGAACTTCTTTGCGTTCAAATTTCTTCCCGATAATTTTCTCGATATCACGTATTCTGCTCTTTTCACGAGAATGGACAATAGAAACTGAAACTCCCGTTCTTCCGGCTCGACCTGTACGCCCTGAACGATGAGTATATACGGCTGTGTCATCGGGCAATCCATAGTTGATTACGTGGGTAAGCTCATCTACATCAAGACCTCGAGCTGCCACGTCGGTAGCAACAAGTATAGATATAACTCTGTCGCGAAATTTCTTCATAGTCAAGTCGCGTTGTTGTTGCGACAAGTCGCCATGAAGAGCGTCGGCATTATATCCGTCTTGAATGAGTTTATCGGCAATCTCTTGAGTGTCGCGACGTGTGCGACAAAATATTATGGCATATATGCTTGGATTATTATCGGCGATGCGTTTGAGAGCAAGATATTTATCGCGAGCATGTACCATATAATATATGTGATTCACATTGGCAGCACCCTCGTTGCGTTGTCCTACAACAAATTCCACCGGATCGTGCATGTATTTCTTTGCAATTTTGCCAATTTCGGGGGGCATTGTCGCTGAGAACATTAACATTTTACGTTGCTCGGGAACATGCGAAAGAACCTCATTGATAGAATCAAGAAATCCCATGTTGAGCATTTCGTCGGCTTCATCGAGAATTACGGTGTGAACATTTTCGAGATGTGCCACGCCACGTTTAATCAAGTCGAGCAAACGACCGGGAGTAGCCACAATCACTTGCACCCCTCTACGCAATGAGCGTATTTGGCTTTCGATGCTTGAGCCTCCATATACAGGCAATACATTTACTTCGGGAAGGTATTTTGAAAAGTCGGCAAGATCTTCGGCTATTTGTAAACACAATTCTCGTGTGGGTGACAATATTACAGCTTGAGGCTCTCGCAATGATGAATTGATGCGTTGCAACACCGGCAACCCAAATGCAGCCGTTTTTCCGGTACCGGTCTGAGCCAGTGCCACCACATCATTATCTTCATTTAATAAATGTGGGATTACTTTTGCCTGCACAGGCATAGGCATCTCAAATCCCATCTCACTAATGGCAAGCAACAGTTCATCGCTTACCCCTAATTCTTCAAATGTTTTCATGCCACAAAGATAGCACATTTAATTCACAATTAACACAAATGAGATTTAATGATTTAATCTTCATAAATAATGTCTTTGATAATCGGGTAAATACAAATTTATTGTGTAACTTTGCAGTTGAAAATAATATTGAAAAATAATATAACAATATACTATAATGGATTTTATCGAAGAATTGACCTGGCGTGGCATGATTCACACTGTGATGCCCGGAACAGACGAACAACTAAAAAAAGAAATGACTACGGCTTATTTGGGTATTGACCCAACTGCCGACTCTTTACATATCGGACACTTGGTGGGAGTGATGATGCTTAAGCATTTTCAACGTGCCGGACATAAACCCATTGCCCTCGTAGGAGGTGCTACCGGCATGATTGGTGACCCCTCAATGAAAAGCCAAGAGCGTAAACTTCTTGACGAAGAAACTCTCCGCCACAACCAAGAAGCTATCAAAAAGCAACTTGCAAAGTTCCTCGACTTTGATAGCGACGCTCCAAACGCAGCAGAGTTGGTGAATAATTACGACTGGATGAAAAACTTTTCATTCCTCGACTTTATTCGCGATGTGGGCAAACACATCACAGTAAACTATATGATGGCAAAAGATTCGGTTAAGAAGCGTCTTTCGGGAGAGTCTCAACAAGGAATGTCGTTTACCGAGTTTTCTTACCAACTTGTACAGGGTTATGACTTCTTAACTCTCTACAAAGAGAAAAATTGCCGTCTTCAACTTGGCGGTTCTGACCAATGGGGCAATATTACCACCGGAACTGAATTGATTCGTCGCACAGTTGGTGGTGAAGCTTACGCACTCACATGTCCTCTAATTACCAAAGCCGATGGTGGTAAATTTGGCAAAACTGAAAGTGGTAACGTGTGGTTGGATTCTCGCTACACTTCTCCTTATAAGTTCTATCAATTCTGGTTGAACGTGTCAGATGCAGACGCTGAAAAATATATCAAAATTTTCACCGAACTTTCTCGCGAAGAAATCCAGACATTGGTTGAAGAACAAGAAAAAGACCCCGGCTTGCGTCCATTGCAAAAGCGTCTTGCAAAAGAAATAACCACAATGGTACACTCTGCCGACGAATATGAAGCTGCTGTTGAAGCTTCGCAAATTCTTTTCAGCAACAAAGCTTCTGAAACTCTTCGCAAAATCGACGAAGCTACACTTTTGGCGGTGTTTGAAGGTGTGCCAACATTCGAAGTTGAAAAAGCCGACATCGAAGCCGGTGTAAAAATTGCTGATCTTTTGGTTGAAAAAGCTGCGGTATTCCCATCTAAAGGCGAACTTCGTAAGCTTGCACAACAAGGAGGTGTGTCAATCAATAAAGAAAAGATTACCGATGTGTATGCCGATGCTTCGGCCGACATGTTGCTCAATAACAAGTATATACTTGTTCAAAAGGGTAAAAAGAATTATTTCTTGCTCATTGCAAAATAAAAAAAGTTGCAAAAAAGTTTGCACAGTAAAAAAAATGTGCGTAACTTTGCAACGCTTTAGGACGGAAGTCTTGGGCAAATAAGGATTGTCTTATGGTGTAATGGTAGCACTGCAGTTTTTGGTTCTGCCTGTCTAGGTTCGAGTCCTGGTAAGACAACTTAAAATAAAACGCTGATTCTCACGAGTCAGCGTTTTTGTTTTATCTCTTTCTCGGCTTATTGGTCAAAATAGAGCTTATTGTGATTGTGTGTGATGCAAAATCTTATTTTGTGATTGTGCATTGTGGATTAAAAATATTATCTTTGCTTTTTGAACTATCAAATACTTAGTATGAAGAAGTTTTTTTTGATATTGATGGGAGTGTTGTTGTTTTCGGCATGTTCAGGAGGTGTCGGGCATCACGCAATCTCTGATGCTGAAGATTTTATTGCTCGAAAAGATTATAAAGCGGCTCAAGAAATCAGTGATGATATAATGGCAGAAGTTGATATAGCCGATGCTTCGGTGAAGTCGTTATGCCGATTATCGATGGTGTATGTAAAGCTGTCGGAGCAGTTAAATGAAGTGGAGAATATGGCAGTTGCTACAAAATGTTATCATGCTGCAGTTGAGAAAAATGCTGATTCGGTGGCTGCGTGTTTTTCAGATTTGTCGGTAGAAGATGTTCAATATACCGAAATGTTGCGAACGCTTTCTGATGTAATTGATGCTCCATGCGATATAAGAGATGGCGAGCCTATTGATAGCTGCTGTGATGTCCATGGCGAGTTGTGTAATCATCACGAATGTAATAACTAAAAAAGTCAACAAATGAAAATGAATGATTGGCAAGCCGGCTTGCAGGCTTTTCTTGATTCGAATCCCGATTTGCCTCAAGGGGAAGATTCAACTGTGGAAAACGACGAAAAAACATCAACGAAGCAACCACGCCTTGATATAATTCTTGAAAAGAAGGGTAGAGGCGGAAAGGTGGCAACGATAGTAACCGGATTTGCTATCAATGATGACGAGGTGTCGGCATTGGCAAGCAAAATGAAAGCATCGCTTGGAACAGGAGGGTCGGCTCGTGGTGGCGAGATTCTGATTCAAGGCGACAAGCGTGATGCTGTGTTGAATTTCCTTACAAAGCAAGGCTATAAAGCTCGAATAATATAATTGCCTAATTTTAGAATGTCGAAAAACTATGCTTACGGTTTATAAAGCATCGGCGGGGTCGGGAAAGACATATACTCTTGCATACGAGTATATAAAGTTGGTGTTGGGTTATAAAGATCATAATACCGGAAAGTATAGGCTTAATAAAAATCCTCAAGAGGAGCATCAAGATGTTCTTGCCATAACTTTTACGAATAAGGCGACTGATGAAATGAAACGTCGCATCATAAAGGAACTTGCTATAATTGCCGAGTTGCCTGCTATGGGGGGCGAAAAAAGTCCTTATCTAAAAGATTTATTGAGTCTTTTTGAATGCACTAAAGATGAGTTAAAGGCAACTGCCGAAACTGTATTAGGACAATTGCTGTTTGATTACACTTTTTTCAATGTAAGCACAATCGATGCCTTCTTTCAAAATGTGTTGCGTACGTTTGCATTTGAAGTCGACCTTACCGGAAATTATGAAGTGGAATTAGATGATTCATTTGCCATTTCCTCAGGTGTGAATGAGTTGTTTAATGCGATAAACTATCGAAATGACTCTCGCTCAAAGCTTTTGGCTGAATGGTTGCGACAGTTTATGATGCAAAAAATAGAGGAGGGAGGTAGTTTTAATTTGTTTAATCGTAAGTCGCAGATATATGGCGATTTATTGCGATTTATCAAGAAATTATCCGACGAGCAGTTTAGGTTGCGATTAAACAATGATGTGGAATCATATTTTGATGACCCTACCCGAATTGTGAGATTTGAGGAGCAGTTGAAAAAGCAAATAGGGGTAACTCGAAATGTGATAAAAAATACAGCGGAAAACATATTTAAGCTATTAAGTGAAGATGATGTTGCGGGTATGCAGCATCATGTGAAAACTCCGATAATAAAATGGCAGGATATTCTTAACCAAAAAATAGACGATATTGACTTGTCAAATACCATTAAGGGGGTTGCCAATCATGAAAAACCGATATTTAAGAAAGGTTATATAGTGTCGCAAGAGGTTGAAGAGGCTGTTCAGTCGGCGATAGAGCGAATTGTTGAGCTGATACCTCGATTGAAGTTTTTGGCGTTAATACGCAAAAATATTTATGGCTTGGGGCTGATTGGTGACACAATGAGATTTATTAAGGAGTTTCGGGAAAATAATAATTTAATACTTTTGTCGGACACTAATGATTTGTTGCAACGTATCATTAGTGAAGATGAAGCTCCATTTATATATGAACGAATGGGGGTGAGGTTAAATCATTTTTTGATTGATGAGTTTCAAGATACCTCGCGTTTGCAATGGCAAAATATTAACCCTCTTGTTTCTGAAAGTCTTTCGCAGGATAATGACAATCTCATTATTGGTGATGTTAAACAATGTATTTATCGTTTTCGAAATTCCGACCCTTCATTGTTGCAAAATCAAGTGGCAAATGATTTTACCGGTCAAATAAATGAGCGAGGAGTCGATGTGAAGGAAAATACAAATTGGCGAAGTTCGGCAGAGGTTGTGAAATTTAATAACACACTGTTCTCGGCTTTGTCATATATACTTGATGTGGAGGACGAGTATTCAAATATAACACAGCAAGTGTCGGAAAAACATGAGAATCATCGTGGGTATGTGAAGTTTGAGTTTATTGATGACGATGATGATAAAAAACTGAAATCATTTGAAAAGATGGCTGTCGATATAAAACGGCAGTTGGATTCGGGATACCAACAAAAAGATATTGCAATACTTGTTCGCAACGGAAATGATGGCGAAAGTGCGATTAATTATTTAATGGATTTGATGGTTGACCCCGAAGTCGATTTTCCAAAGATAAATATTATATCAGATGGAGCTCTCAAAGTTGACTCATCGCCAATGGTAAAACTAATTATCAGTGTGTTGCGATTGTTGAGTAGCGATATTGAGGGTGGGTCACGATATATGTCAAAACGTCGGTTTAATCAAATTCTACATAGTTATGTGCTTTATACAAATAGGGGTGTAGAACCTAATGAAGCATTGAATAAAGCCATAAATGGAGATTCGTCCGATGTCGATAAATTGATTGATGAGGTTGAGCAGATAGAACATGTGAGTTTGCCAACTTTGGTTGAACGAATAATAGTGCGTTATATCCCCGAAGATTTGCGAATGCGTGATATTGCGTTTATAACAGCATTTCAAGACGAAGTGTTGGATTTTTGTTCGCGAGGAAGTCATGATGTTAATTCGTTTCTTCGTTGGTGGGATAGCTCGTCGAGCCACTATTTGGCTTCATCGACCGATGTTGATGCCATTAGAGTGATGACCATTCATAAATCAAAAGGGTTGGAATTTAAGTGTGTGCATATTCCTATTGCAAATTGGCCTATTACTGATGATCCTAAAAAAGCTGATTATCGTTGGTTTGACAGTGTTGCAATCGATGGTATTGATGGAGAATTAATACCACCTGTGTTTGCACTTAAAAACACAAAAAGCCTTGAGGATACACCTTTGAAGTATCAATATGAACAAAATCTAAGAGCTGAAAAAGTTGATACTATTAATGTTACGTATGTAGCATTTACGCGTGCCATCGATGAATTATGCGTTAATTGTATGGTTACGGGTAAAACAGAAAAGAATAGTATCTCGACGGCAATATATGAAGCATTTGAGGTTGCTTCTCCCGATTATTGTGCATCATTAACCGAATATCATAGTGGAGCCAAAGGAGAACTGTATATTCCGCTAAATTCGGCCGATAAAAAAAGCGTGTTTGAAATTGGTGAGCCGACAGTGGCACAGAAAGACGAAGAGAAAAAAATACCACCGGCCGAAGTGGTTTTTGAACGCGAAGCTTCGCCTTATATCTCGGCTGACCGTGATGATCTTTGGAAATTAACCGAGATGGAAGATGACGGTCAGATTGAAGATGCAAAAAATAGAGGAGTCTTTTTGCATAGGGTAATGGAGCATGTGTATCATTTGTCAGATTTGCAATTGGCGTTAAAGCGACAAGGGTATCGAAATAATATATCAGACCAAGAGCTTGATGAAATGTATGTGATGTTATCGAGAGCCTTTTCTGATGAGAGGGTGTTGAAATGGTTTGAAGGATATAGAAAGGTTGTAAATGAGCGTTCGATATGTCTTAAAAAAGATGCAAAACATACACGCCCCGATCGTATAGTATGGACAGCAGAAGGTACGATTGATGTGGTTGATTATAAATTTGGAGAAGAGTCAGAAGATTATAAAGACCAAGTTAAAGAATACATGAAACATCTTATTGATATGGGTCATGAAAATGTGAGGGGCTTTTTGTGGTATGTAGATAAAGGAAAAATATTAGAAGTAAAATAAATAAAAATAAATTATGAGAATCAAATCAATTATTGTTTTAGTAGCAATATTATTAGTTTCGGCTGTAGATGCAAATGCTTGTACCGGGCTTATAGCCGGTAAAGCTGCGACGCCCGACGGAAGTGCGTTAGTTACGTATGCTGCCGATAGTCATACATTGTATGGAGAGTTGTATAATCAACCGGCAGCTGATTACCCTTCGGGAACAATGCGAAAAGTGATAGAGTGGGACACCGGTAAATTTTTGGGCGAAATTCCCGAAGTCGCTCACACTTATCGCACAATAGGTAATATGAATGAACATGGGCTTGTGATTGTGGAAAGCACATGGGGTGGTCGTGAAGAACTTGTTGATACGACCGGAATTATCGATTATGGTTCATTGATATACATATCACTTCAAAGGGCAAAGACTGCTCGTGAGGCTATTACGGTAATGACTAATTTAGTTAGAGATTATGGCTATGCAAGCTCAGGTGAATCATTTACTATTGCCGATCCTAATGAGGTGTGGATAATGGAGCTTATAGGTAAAGGTGGAAAAGAAAAAGGAGCGGTGTGGGTTGCTATTCGTGTGCCCGATGATTGTATCTCAGGTCATGCCAACCACTCTCGCATACATCGTTTCCCATTAAAAGATAAGGAAAATTGCATTTATTCTCCCGATGTAATTAAGTTTGCTCGTAAGCAGGGATATTTTAATGGTAAAGATGAAGAGTTTAGTTTCTCTTTGGCATACGCAATTACCGATGCAAGTGCATTGCGAGGTTGCGATGCTCGTGTGTGGAGCTATTATAATCGTTTTGCCGATGGTATGGACTCTTATTTGCCATGGATTCTTAAAGGAGAGGGCGAAGTGTTGCCTCTTTGGGTTAAGCCAACTCGCAAAGTGGGGGTTAGAGATATGCAAAATATGATGCGAGACCACTTTGAGGGCACGCCACTCGATATGACACAAGATATTGGTGCCGGACCATTTAAGTTGCCTTATCGTTGGCGTCCGTTGACTTATAAGGTAGATGGTAAAACATACACTCATGAACGAGCTATCGCTACACAACAAACCGGTTTTTCATTGGTGGCTCAATTGCGAAACGACAAGCCCGATTATATGAAAACAATTTTATGGTTTGGTGTAGATGATGCAAATACGTGTGTTTATGTGCCGTTTTATAATTGTACGACAACTGTTCCTCATGAATTTGCAGTGGGGAATGGCGATATGTATAACTTGTCGTGGGACGCTGCATTTTGGGTAACTAATTATGTGTCGAATCAAACGTATCAACGCTATTCGTTGATGATTGATGATGTGAGAAAAGTGCAGACGGCATTGGAGGATTCGATTGCTGCCGATGTTAATATGATAGAACGAGAGATTGCCGAGTTTGCTCCGGCGGTATCTTCAAAGCTATTGCAAGATCTCTCTAATATTTGGTCAAAAAAATATGTGGTAAAATATAAAGAGTTAGGCGACTATTTGTTGGTTAAATATCTCGATGGTAATGTGAAAAAAGAGAAGAATGGAAGGTTTGAGCGTTCTCAGTATGGAATGCCTGTGTATCCTCAATTCCCGGGGTATGATGATCGTTATCATCGCACCATTGTAGATGAAACCGGCGACCGTCTCCAAGTAATAGAGCCTCAAATAGGGCAAAAATAGGACAAAGATTGAAATATTTTGTCTAAAAGTTGTCAATTAAGAAGATATTAGCTAACTTTGCACAGTTTTTTCAAACAATATTAAGTGGGACAGTTTTCAGAATTTAAGCTACCGCTAAAGAGTATGCCTATTGGAACTCAAAGTTTTGAGTATCATTTAGGTAAGGAATTTTTCACTGAAATGGAAAGTTCTGATATTCAAGATGCCGACTTAAATGTGAAGCTATCGGTAATCCACAAAGGCGATATTTACGACCTTAATTTTGATATAAAGGGAGAAATGACGCTTATTTGTGATCGTTGCCTTGATTATATGCAACAACCGGTAGATGTTGAATATCACATTGTAGTGAAATATGGCGATGAATATTGTGATGACTCTGATGAGGTGCTTGAAATCCCTGAAAATGAGAACTACTTTAATGTTGCTGATTTAATTTATGATACAGTATCTTTGGAGATACCTATAATGCACGTACACTCCGATGGAGAATGCAATGAGTCAATGAGTGAAGTGTTGCGAAAACATCAAGTGGGCGTAGGTGTGGAACTTGAATCAGAAGAAGAACAAGCAATTGACCCACGATGGGCAAAACTAAAAGAATTAAGTGAAAACAATTAATAAAATAATTAAATAAAATGGCACATCCTAAACGAAAACAATCAAAGACAAGAACTGCAAAACGTAGAACTCACGACAAAGCAGTTGCTCCTACACTTGCTATCTGCCCTAATTGTGGTGCATGGCATGTATATCACACAGTATGTGGCGAATGTGGCTACTACCGTGGTAAAGTCGCTATTGAAAAGAACGCTGCTGTTTAATCAAGCGACAGGGAGATTCCCTATGAACATATATATCTCCTGAATATTTTTTTATTTAGGAGATGTTTTGCATTTTTATAAGTCAAACAAAACCGATTTTATGGTTAACGCAAGAATTGCCGGTATTGCATCTTATGTTCCGGAAGATATCCTTGACAACGAGATGTTGTCAAGGATGGTTGATACAAGCGACGAATGGATTACTACAAGAGTAGGAATCAAAGAACGTCATATTTTGAAGAAAGAGGGCGTAGGTTCTTCTTTTATGGGCATAAATGCTGTTAATAAATTGATTGAGTCAACTTCAACTAATCCAGATGATGTTGATTTGTTGATTTGTGCAACTTCAAATCCTGATTATAGATTTCCTTCAACAGGTTCGATTATTGCTGGTGGTTGTGGAGTGAAAAATGCGTATTCATACGATATTCAAGCTGCATGTACCGGATTCCTTGTGGCTCTTCAAGATGCTACAGCCTATATTCGCTCAGGAATGTATAAAAAGGTTGTTGTTGTGGCAACTGAAAAAATGTCATCGATGGTAAACTATTCCGACCGCACCACTTGCCCCCTTTTTGGCGATGCTGCAGCTGCAGTTTTGGTTGAACCAACCAATGAGAATGTGGGAGTTATCGATGGTGTATTTCGAGTAGAAAGCCATGTGGAGCATTTGTTGATGAAAGCCGGAGGTTCAGTTAAACCGGCTTCGCATGAATCGATTGATGCCGGGGAACATTATGTGTACCAAGACGGTCGCAACGTTTATAAACATGCGGTAACAAATATGCTTGATTCGTCAATTGAGGTCGTAACACGTAATGGATTATGTATGAATTCAATTGATTGGTTTATTCCTCATCAAGCTAATTTGCGTATTATTGAGGCAGTCGCTGGGCGTGCCGGAGTTGACCCTTCAAAAGTACTTGTAAATATAGAACATTATGGAAACACGAGTGCAGCCTCAATACCGTTGTGTTTAGATGAATATAAAGATAAAATTAAAAAGGGAGATAAACTTATCCTAACTGCATTTGGTGCCGGATTTACTTGGGGTGCAATGTACGTGATTTGGGATATTTAATAAATTAATTGATTAAAGGACTCTTCTTTCAAGGCAATATATTAACACGAAAATAGCAAGGTCATCAAAGGGTGATAATAGGGCTATTTTCGTGTTTATTTTGTGTTTGGAGAGTATAGATATAAATTACTTAAAGCATAACGATTATGACCAACGAGCACAGAGCCGGTTTCGTAAATATTGTGGGTAACCCTAATGTGGGAAAATCAACATTGATGAATGACTTGGTGGGAGAGCGTGTGAGTATTATTACAGCAAAAGCACAGACTACTCGTCATCGCATTATGGGGATTGTGAATACTGAAGAGTATCAAATTGTATTTTCTGATACTCCCGGAGTATTGTCGCCTAAATACAAACTTCAAAAAAGTATGCTTGACTTTTCGGAGGGTGCTTTAACCGATGCCGATGTGCTTTTATATGTAACCGATGTGGTGGAGGATCCGGAGAAGAATGCAGATTTTCTTGCAAAAGTAGCGAAAGAGAAAATTCCGGTGTTGTTGGTTATCAACAAAATCGATTTACTAAAAGGACAAGATGATTTGGTGCAAATCGTAACGCGATGGAAGGAACGATTGCCAAACGCCGAAATATTTCCAACATCGGCCAAGGAACATTTTAATGTAAAAAATCTTATGGCACGAATTGTTGAATTGTTGCCAGAGTGTCCCCCTTATTTTGGAAAAGATGCGTTAACCGATAAGCCGGCTCGATTTTTTGTAACTGAAATTATTCGAGAAAAAATACTCCTGAACTATGATAAAGAGGTGCCATATTCGGTTGAGGTTATTGTGGAAAAATTTGATGAAAGCGATGAGGCGATTCATATAATGGCTGTGATATATGTGGAACGTGATAGTCAAAAGGGTATAATTATCGGAAGAGGAGGGTCTATGCTCAAGAAAGTAGGTATAGATGCTCGCAAAGATATTGCAACATTCTTTGGCAAACGTATTTATCTTGAAATGTTTGTAAAGGTAGAGCCAAATTGGAGGAATCGAGAAAATAAATTACGCTCGTTTGGTTATATGGAATAAAATGATAGCCTTTCACATAAAATGATTATATTTGTAACTAATAATTGAAAAACTATAAGTAATATAGAAATATGGGACAACTTGTAGCTATAGTAGGACGCCCCAATGTGGGTAAATCAACGCTGTTTAATCGATTGACCGAATCACGTCAGGCTATCGTTGATGAAACTGCAGGTACTACTCGCGACCGCCAATATGGAAAAGTAGATTGGGGTGGGCGTGAGTTTTCAATCGTAGATACAGGCGGTTGGGTTGTAAACTCCGAAGATATATTTGAAGGTGAGATAAATAAGCAGGTGGCGTTGGCTATTGAACAAGCCGATGTGATATTGTTTGTTGTTGATGCCATGAATGGTGTAACAGACCTTGATGACCATGTGGCTGAAATTCTTCGTAAATCAAAGAAACCTGTGATTCTGGTTGCAAACAAGGTCGATTCTAATGATTGGCTTTATAATGTACCCGAATTTTATAGTTTAGGTCTTGGTGATCCATATCCTGTGTCGGCTATGAGTGGTTATGGAACAGGCGACCTCCTTGATGATGTGGTTAAGAAATTTCCTGAGGTCGAAGAGGCTGAAGAAGAGCTTGAGAATATTCCAAAATTTGCTATTGTTGGTAGGCCTAATGCGGGTAAATCATCGTTGATAAACTCATTTATTGGCGAAGAACGCAATATCGTAACCGATATAGCGGGGACAACTCGCGATAGTATATATACTCGCTATAATAAGTTTGGGTTTGATTTCTATCTTGTAGATACTGCCGGTATTCGTAAGAAAACAAAGGTCAACGAAGATATTGAATATTATTCGGTAATACGAAGCATTCGAGCTATTGAAGCATCTGATGTGTGTATCCTTATGATTGATGCTACACGAGGCATTGAAGCACAAGATACTAATATCTTCTCATTGATTCAACGAAATAAAAAAGGTCTTGTGGTGTGTGTCAACAAATGGGACTTAGTGCAAGATAAATCACTCGAAGCGATTAAGCATTATGAAGCTGCCATTCGTGAACGTTTTGCTCCATTTACCGATTTTCCTATTATTTTCACCTCGGCATTGACAAAACAACGCATTTATAAGGTGTTGGAAACGGCAGTGGAGGTATATCAAAATCGCACTCGTCTTGTGCCTACATCACAATTAAATAATGTGATGCTTGAAGCTATTGCGGCATATCCACCACCCGCGAATAAGGGTAAATATGTGAAGATTAAGTATGTAACAATGCTTAAAGGAGCACCGGTGCCAACGTTTATTTTCTTCTGTAACCTCCCACAATGGGTGAAAGAGCCATATCGCCGTTATCTTGAAAATAAGATACGTGCAAATTGGGAATTTACCGGAACACCGATTTGTGTATTCATGCGCGAAAAGTAAGATAAGACAAATTTATTTTGAGGAGTGTCGGTGTTTTAATGCCGACACTCTGTTTTTTATGAGTTAATATAAGTGTCTGATTAAAAAATACGCTATATTTGTGGTCATAACGATATGATTATGGCTAAAAGGTTTCTTGTTACAACAATATTGGCTATCGCATTTTGTGTAAGTGTGAGTGCCGATGCGCCAAAACGTGAATGGCGTTCAACATGGCTTGCTACTGTCGCAAATATTGACTGGCCAAAAGTGAAAGGCACGAGTCCCGAAATAATAGCTCAACAAAAGCAAGAAATGATTGACTATCTCAACGGTTTGAAATTGATGAATATGAATGCGGTCTGTTTTCAAGTTCGCTCGATGTGTGATGCCATGTATCAATCGAGTTATGAACCATGGTCGTCGTATCTCACAGGCACTCGTGGCACTAACCCAGGGTGGGACCCTTTGGCATTTGTAGTTGAAGAGTGTCACAAGCGAGGTATTGATTGTTATGCTTGGGTAAATCCATATCGTTGGGCTCATAATGGGACAAACTGGAAAACTGATATAGATAATTCATTAGAAGATAGAGGAATCCTTTTGTCAAATGGCGAAAAGACATATCTTAATCCTGGTTTGCCTGAGGTGCGTGAGCATATCGTGAAGGTGTGTAAAGAGATTATTACTAAATATGATGTGCAAGGGCTTATTTTTGACGATTATTTCTATCCAACCCTTTCTACCGACGAAACAGCTAGTGATTACAATCTATGGAAAGAACGTGGTGGAGATTTGAGTTTTAGTGATTGGCGACGTGCAAATGTTGATCAAATGGTGAAAGATGTATATTCGATGGTACAAGAGAATCGTCCTGATTTGCGATTTGGCATCTCTCCGGCATCTGCAGCGGGTCGCTCAACATGGAAATATGGATTGCCTGTCGCTCCATTTGCTAAAAACGATTGGCAATATGAGGGAATATATTCCGATCCTTTGTCGTGGCTAAATAGTGGCACAATTGACTTTATATCGCCACAAGAATATGTACACACCGATAATGAATCAAAACCATTTGAGCCTCTCACTGATTGGTGGGACGAAATGGCAACACACTTTGGTCGTCATCATTATACAAGTGTGTCAATATCATGTTTGGCCGATGATAACACACAAGCACATTGGGATGAACATGTGAATCAAACTCTCATTGCTCGTCGATTGTCGCGAACAGGCGTGTTTGGAGTATGCTATTTTAGTACAAGATATTTGAATGGACCATCGGTAACTGGGGCAGGGGAGTATTTTAGAGATAAAATCTTTTCACATCCATCTCTTGCACCTGTCCTTGAGTGGAAAAAGGGTGTGAATTATGACCCAGTAGATGGATTGGTCGTTGCTGACGGGAAACTTAATTGGAAAGCGACAACTAATGGCAATGCTATTATTCGTTACACTGTATATGCTGTGCCCGATGAAGTTTCATATAGCGACGCCTTTATTGATGACGGGTTGAGCAATGAATATTTGCTTGGTGTGAGTTATTATACAGAATATTATTTGCCTGCTGAAAAAGTAGAGGATCATTGGTTCGCAGTGTGTATTTATGATGGGTATGGGCGAGAATCACGTCCAGCTGTTATTGGATATGAAGGTGAACAATCTCAGGCCGTAACTCTATTAAGCCCCGAAAATAACGCTGAAGTTGATTGGGATTGCTCATTCTCGTGGACATCGCTTGGACGCACATCTTATGCTCTCGAAATAGCCGAAGATAAAGAATTTAAAGCACTTATATATAGTCAAAAATGGATAAATGATTCTAGTGTTACCATCGATTTGGGATTTATGGAGGATGATAAGGAGTATTTTTGGCGAGTTCTATCAATAGAAGAGGGTAAATTAGAGTCGGTAAGTAAAGCATTGAGAATTGTGTCGCCCACTCGCAAAGATGCTGCTAAGGCAGAACTTATTTCGCCCAAAATTGATGAAAAAGTGGGGGAAAATATCACTTTTGAATGGAACGGAGATAAGAATGCCGATATGTTTAAGCTCCAAATAGCCTCATCGCTAGAATTTGAAGATGTTGTTTATGAAGTAGAAACTACCGATAATAAAGTTGAAATACCGTCGGCATTTGTGGGCTTGGGAACTCGCTATTGGCACGTGAAAAGCGAAGGCAAGAGAGTTAATACTTCATTATCGGAATATGGCTCGTTTGAAGTAGAGGAGGTTGGTATTGGCGACTTCGAAGAGGGATATGAAATTAAAAATGACACATGTGACTATGTGGGCAAAGATGGCATGAGTGTGAAGAATCTATGGATGCGCTCGGTGAAAAAAGGTTTTGAAAATATTGAGTTTGACGAGAATGGGAAACTCAATCGTACTTTTATTGCAAAAGATGGTTATGTATATCTTGCGGGTCGTACTGAAAATTCATCGTATGCATCGGTTTATCTACGTAAATATAATGGGACGACTGGTGAGCATGTAGAAGATAAGTATATCTTCAACTCGTCATCATCAAGTTCATATCCATGCAACACTATTGCAAAAGATAGTAAGGGGAATGTGTGTATAGCAAATATGTCAACACACATAGATTCGGTAGCAATAATAGTTAATTATGTAGATTTAAATACATGTATAGCCAAAGAGGTGTGTCGTCTCACTTGTCCCGAAGGTGGTAGAGCTGATAATATTTCGATATATGGTGATGTGTTGTCGGGGCATTTCTATGTGTTTGCAGCTATTAAAGATTCGAATAAGGTAGTGCGTTGGACTGTAACAGACGACACATTTACAAGCGAAGTGTGCTTTCTCAAATCGTTTTATCCTACAAATGCTTCATTATTGGGAACAGCACCTCTTGTAATCCCGATTGCGGAAAGCGATATATTAGTAGATGGCACAACTATATATCCCACTCGCTATAATTTTGCAACCGGTGAAATCACTGAATCTTTTGCCGAAAAGAGTGCTGTCGCTCCAGTAAAAGCATCGGCCTCGGGAGTGAAATTTTTTACCCTCGCCGGAAATACCTATATGGCTCATGCGTATAATCACTATAACCACTCCTCCAATCCGTCAAATGTACAATTAGTGTTGATTGATGAAAAAATGGATTTTAGCACGATGAGTGGATTGTGGATATTGCCACAAAGTGGACTTGGTTCTGTGTCGATAGGTACACTGCATGTATTGGCCGATTTTGATCCTATTACGAATAACAAAGGTGTATTATATGTGTATTCGCCAGGGAATGGATTGAGTGCTTATGAAATTACCGACAACACTGGTGCATCGATGATAAACATAATTGCAGAAAGCAATGTTCCAGTGGAATACTACAATCTCCAAGGGATGAAAATCGCCAATCCCACAACAGGCATATACATAAAACGCCAAGGAGATAAAGTGTACAAAGTAATTTGTAAAAAAGACTAGAAGAAGATATAAAACCGCGAGGGAGTAGCATTTGCTACTCCCTCGCATTGTTTATGATTAATCTTAAGGATTAGTCTTGGAATTTAGCTTTGATAAATTCACGGTTGAGACGAGCGATGTTGCTCAATGGAACGTTTTTAGGACATTCAGCTGCACATGCACCAGTGTTGGTACAGTTACCGAAGCCAAGTTCGTCCATGCGTTTAACCATTGCACGAGCACGACGAGCACGTTCTACTTGACCTTGTGGGAGAAGTGCAAATTGGCTAACTTTTGCTGAAACGAACAACATAGCAGAGCCGTTTTTACAAGCTGCAACACAAGCACCACAACCAATACAAGTAGCAGAGTCCATAGCAATGTCGGCTACTTCTTTAGAGATAGGCATTGCGTTTGCATCGGGAGCTCCACCACAGTTCACTGAAGTGTAGCCACCTGCTTGTTGGATTTTGTCGAATGCGTTGCGGTCAACTGTCAAGTCGCGAATTACGGGGAATGCAGCTGAACGCCATGGCTCGATAGTGATAGTGTCGCCATCGTTGAATTTGCGCATGTGTAATTGGCATGTAGTGATGCCTTGAACCGGTCCGTGTGGGTGTCCATTGATGTAGAGAGAGCACATACCACAGATACCTTCGCGACAGTCGTTGTCAAATACAACAGGTTCTTCGCCCTTTTCAACGAGTTGTTGGTTGAGCATGTCGAGCATTTCGAGGAAGCTGCTGTCGGTTGACACTTTGTCGAGTTGATAATTGACGAATTTACCTGGTTCTTTTGGACCACGTTGACGCCAAATTTTCAAGTTTACGTTAATTGTTTTTTCCATTGTTGTAATTTAATTATTTGGTAGGCGTCGGAGTCGTTGTTTGGGCAACTCCGACTGCCCCGTGGTTATTATTATGATTTGTAGTTACGAGTTTGAACTTCGATAGCTTCGTATTTAAGAGGCTCTTTATACAATGTTGGTTTTTCGTTTTCGCCATTGTATTTCCAGCAGCTTACATACATGTAGTCTTCGTCGTTACGAGCAGCTTCACCATCGGCAGTTTGGTATTCTTCACGGAAGTGAGCACCACAAGATTCGTTACGGTGAAGTGCGTCGATGGCCATCATCTTCGACATTTCGAGGAAGTCTTCAAGACGGAGTGCTTTTTCGAGCTCAGTGTTGAGGTCGTCAGCTTTACCTACAATGCGAAGGTCGCTATAGAATTCTTTACGTACTTCTTCAAGTTGTTCAAGAGCTTTCACAAGGCTACCAAGTGTACGTCCCATACCTACGAGATCCCACATCACGCGACCAAGGCGTTTGTGAATTTCATCAGGAGATTTAGTACCCTTAATGTTCATCAAATTTTCGATACGAGCACGAACTTCTTTTTCTGCTTGATCAAATTCAGGAGCATCAGTAGAGAAGTGAGGCACCTTGATTTGGTCGCTGAGATAGTTTTGCATTGTGTAAGGAAGAACGAAGTAACCATCAGCAAGACCTTGCATAAGAGCTGATGCACCAAGACGGTTAGCACCGTGGTCAGAGAAGTTACATTCTCCGATAGCGAAGAGACCTTTGATTGAAGTTTGGAGTTCGTAGTCAACCCAGATACCACCCATAGTGTAGTGGCTTGCAGGGAAGATCATCATAGGAGTTTCGTATGGATTATCGTCAGAAATCATTTCATACATTTCAAACAAGTTACCATAACGGTCACGAACTACATCTTCACCAAGACGTTGGATTGCATACTTGAAGTCGAGATATACAGCATTACCTGTACCTACGCCATAACCGGCGTCGCAACGTTCTTTAGCAGCACGGCTGGCGATGTCGCGAGGACAAAGGTTACCGAATGCAGGATAACGACGTTCGAGATAGAAGTCGCGATCTTCGTCAGGAATTTCAGTTGGTTTTTTCTTGCCGGCACGGATAGCTTCGGCATCTTCTTTCTTTTTAGGAACCCAAATGCGACCGTCGTTACGGAGTGATTCACTCATCAAAGTAAGTTTTGATTGGTCTTCGCCGTGAACAGGAATACATGTTGGGTGAATTTGAGTAAACGCAAGGTTAGAAAGGTAAGCACCTTTACGGAATGCTTGGATAGCAGCCGAACCGTTACAACCCATAGCGTTAGTAGAAAGGAAGAATGCACGACCATAACCACCGGTTGCGAGAACTACAGCGTGAGCAGCATAGCGCTCGATTTCGCCTG
>JAEIGA010000309.1_pt1 | contig 71213 bp, 80 predicted proteins | sample 9270691 | NCBI WGS metagenome assembly JAEIGA01 (sample SAMN17057246, study PRJNA624740) | gut metagenome | biome: biome; isolation source: fecal sample | host: Bos grunniens | place: China: Xizang | collected 2019 | reverse complement strand
TCTACACAGAGAGGGCTTCGGGTTGCTCAGCGAAACTTTCTTTGCGACTCCAACTCACCATCTTCTTACGCTCATTCAATGTTCGCCACTCAGACGCCGTGAGGCTTACCTCGCCGCTTCGCGGCTCGGGGCTCAGCGTTGGGGATTGCTGGACACAGGTGTGGTTATGTTGAGCTCTGATGGTTGAGGTAGTAACGTAGTGTGTTAAATATATTATTGGTACTTAGTGTGTACTGGTAAGGGAGTAGTGGTGTGGGCGTTAGATTGTTTTACTTGTAGGGGTACAATTTTATTGATACTATCTACTACCACCACCCCCATATATAATATATATTTAATTCTATATACTACATTACTAAATGGTACAATACCCATATAATATTCTGTTCTAGCACGACTGACGTATTTCTCAGAAAATACAATGTGCCTCTCCTTCTTCCCTTACCACCCCTCGGTATGCTATAATATACATGAGGTAACACTCGCAGGTAAGGACCAATGAGTCCACCAAAGGAGGTAAAACACATGCAAGAAAAACTAAGCCAGTTCACTCCCAAGACAAGTGGAGTAGACGCATGGCAAACGTCCAAAATAAATGAGGACATCAACAACACAAGGGAAGAAGCCCTAAGCTCAACAATAGCAGGGTTACACTATCCCGACACACCAACAACATACAAAACCCAGGAGCCAGAAAATCCATACGAGATACAAAGAGAGGTCCTATCCTCACTATCTCTACTAGACCAAGACCTTAACCCAACAGACACATACACAAACTATTACAACAAGACAAAGTCAATCCCACCAAGCTACGCCAATTATCATGACCAATTATTATTCCTTGACAAAGTAGACCAAAAGACAAGTGATTACGAAACTGGTCTAATCTCAGAGGAACAAATGCTATGGGACCTATACGGTCAAGATCTCTTGGAAGCCTCAGGATACAACGTACGCTCTGTTGGATGGTGGCAAAACAAGTATTACAACAACGACTTCACAAGCCCCCTAGATAACCACTTGATAACCCAATCAATCACATCTCAAGCTAGGGAGCAATACGCAGCATTACAAGCCAAGCGTTATGAACAAACTAAGAAAGTAAAAGACTCACATCTAAACACCCTACTATCCAAAGGCGACTTGAGTAATCAAGATATAAAGACTTTGTTCCCAGAACTAACAAAAGCAATCAAAGAGACACAGAACTCAACAAACTACACAGAATTCATCACAAGTAACAAAGTCAGTGCAACTAGCAGAATCCACACAACAGAAACAGGAGACCGTTATTATCTACACACAGATGGTGAACTGTACAAACTATCTAACGAGGAAAGTGGACAAAAGATAGCCTCTTTCACTGAAGACGCAGATAACCAAATCACCTCTATTTCAATAAACAACTCAGATGTCCTAGACGTAGCAAATTCATTCAAAGCCGGAGCCGCATCAATCCTATCATCCCTAACCCAGTTAGGTGGAGCCATCTGGGGAGCTACAGGCGGATACATCATAGGTGGGCTAAACGATAATGACTGGAACTGGGTGAATTCAATAGCAGACGCATCGAATGCAGTCACAAGTTTCAACAATGATAACTTAGCAGCCGTATTCGACTCATACTACGTTGACCTTGATGGATTCAAAACAAATGACACTAAAGACTGGGCTATTCTAGCATCAACTACATTAGGAGCTATGGTGTCAGGAGTAGCTACCGGAGCTGGAGCTAAAGCCTTAGCAACAAAAGGAGCAAGCTTAGCCAGTACAGCTACAAATCCAATAAGTAAAGCATTAGGTAGAACAGCACAAATAGCTGGTAACTTATACGCGCGTTCTACAGGACACTACAAAGGTTACACAGACCAAGCCATAAATATAGGATCATGGGGACTACATGCAAATCATTTGAAAACTGTTGGTACATATATGATGAAGGATTTCACAAACAATATCCAAACATTACAAAACCAACACACTCAATTAGCTCTAGCTGATTATATGAGAGATCCAAACTCTTACGACCCAGAGAAATGGTCAGATGATTCATCAAGTATCCTTGGCTACGCAACACTTAATACTGTAGTTAACGGATTCATCTCAGCAATCTTAGCCGGAGGTATTGATGATAACCAAACAATGAGATGGTCAGATATTCTATACAAAGGTGGAGATTCATTAGCTGGTATGAACTTACAAAACATCGGACAACATTTAATGAAATACAAAATCACATATAATACAGCTGCGGACTTCTTAGATAACTTCTTGACTATGTACTCATCTAACGCTATGGGTTACGACCAAGAGACTGGTTCGATTAAATGGAACGAAAACGCAGGATGGGATATTGCTACAAGAACTGCAGTACAAGCTGCAATACAAACATTACCAACTCTATCCGCAAATCTACAATCTAGGAACATAGCTGCTGAAAACTTAGAAGCTATAAACCAAAGATTCATTAATAAACTTATTGAAGCCGAAGAGAAAGCAAACGACCCACAAGCTAAAGCCTCTATAAGAACAGTTCGCTTAAATCATTTAAAGAAGATTGAAGATACTAAATCTGTTACTATCAATGGTGTAATCCAAGCACCAACACCTGCACAAAGAATAGCCAGCGCATTAGACTATTCACAAAAGATGTTGCAAGATTCTACTATACCTAAAATCATTGATGAGATATGTATACCATCTACAATCAAGATGTTTAGAGATGCTAATGAGATAGCTATTGGAGAGTATAGAGCATTCTTGGATAAACGTACTAAATTACAAAAATCTGCAGAGAAAGGTGGAACAAAAGGAATCTTCTCAGCATTAAAGAATTTCATAAAAGAAAACTATGAAAAGAATTGGACAAAGACAGGTGCAGTAATAAACTACGCAAAAGATTTAGAAAGGTCATATGAATTTGTTGATAAATTATATGATACATATTTAACTGTTACTGATTCTAAAGATTCAGCTACAAGAAGTGAAAAGGTTGCAGCTAGAATAAATACTTTAACCGGAGCTATTGAAGATGTTAAAGAAAGTTATAGTGGATACGACTATTTAGTATCTAGACACAAAAATATAAAAGAAGTAACAGATAAAGCTATAGCTACTTATGCTGATACATACAACCTAAAACCAGAAGATGTTAAAGCTGCTAGTATGTTCGTAAGATTAAAGAACGAAACTAAAAGCAGAGCAGAGTTCCAAGCTGAAACAGCTGCAATGGTGCTATTAGATAGAGTTGCTCCATATGCATACTATAAAATAGATGACTATACTTATGGTATTGTTGCTATGGATAGTGAAGTGTCTAAATTATTCCACACTGATACAGCTGCTAAATTCTCTATAGCAATGAGAGGATTAGCTACTAATGATAAACAAATTAGACGAGATAGTATTGAACTTATGATATCTACTATGGTTGGTGATGAAGCTGTTAAAAACTTCAAACGTGGTAAATATAATAAAGCAGCCACTAAAGAAACATTAACTATAATCTTAGATACTGCTATCAGTCAAGGAGTATTAACTAAGGCTCAAGCTGCTGATGTTATAACAGAATTTGGTGAAACAGACTCAGAGATTGGTAAAGCAATATCAAGTGTATTTGAAACAGCTGTCAATGCTAAGAACGTTAACGAATTAAAGAACATGACTGACTTAGAGAAATATACATTGATAAGAAATTCAATACTACACCTACAAAATCCTGAAAACAAAAGATTCTCAGGTAAAACTATAGCTGCGGAAGCAATGTTACAACAAGAATATGATACTGTTACATTAGAAGTATTAGGTGATATGCATGATTTATTACCAGAAAATGTAAGGAAGTCATATGTTAAAGCTGTTGAGAAACAACTTTTCCCGCAAGCAACCGATAGCATAAAGAAACATCTGACTAATGTTATCGGTAAGAATAATATCGATGATATAAAAACTGAGTCAGATGTAATACCTTATTTAAAATCATTAGCTAAAGATGCATCAGACTATGCTGTACATCAAGCAGCTAAAGATTTATTAGAGCTTATAAATTTATTGAAATCTTATAGAGCTAAAGAATATAAAGGTGATTCTGTTACTTTGAACTTCAGAGCATGGAGTAATGAAGGATACAGAAGAATGTTAAATGATATTAAGAATACAGATTCATCTCTACAAGGTACCAAGAACTTCGAAGGTATGACTGAAAGAGATACTAATAAATTATTAAATATACAAAAGAAATATAAAGGTAAGAATATAAATATTAAACTTACTGATGATAATATGTCAAAGATAAATGACTTATATGATTTATTAGTAAGTGGTGGATTTATAGATTCAATAGTTCCTAGACCTACTAGTGCTGAAGGTATGAAGACTATTCTTACCACAGAATTAAATGATGAAGGTAGAGCATTCGCAACATATAAAAATTCAACCGAATACGATTCAGGAATCATTACTGATAAGGAATCTAAATTAATCCAAGATAAATTAAGAACATTCTCAATACCAGAACTTATTGATACTGTAACAGTTCTAGATAGACGTACTGGTAACGCAATGGCTTATGACTACTACACTATGATAGGAAGTAATATTAAAGTTAGCAAGATTAGCGAGAAGATGTCTGGATTAATGAGACGTAACACTGAAGCCGATATTTATATAAACCCAGTTAACATTGCAACACTAGGTGTTGAGACTAACGGGGCTGTAAAATTCTACTATAAGAAATCTAAAAACATAGAAGAAAAACAAGGACGTATAGCAGGTAGTGCTAGTCAATTACAATCAGCTATCAATACAGATGCTGAAGCTGCTATGGTTAATAAAGATTTATCAATGGCAATGATGATAGATACTTATATAGATTTTGTGGATAAGAACAGAACTAACTTAAGAATAGTTGTCCCTGCAGAATCATTAGCTAAGCTATATGAATTAGGTATAGTTAGTAATAACAAGGATGATGTTAACGCTTTCTATGAAGTAAGTCCAACATACTCTTTAGTAAAAGACTCTAAAGATAAATCTCATGTAACATTACAATTAAGACCTGGTGTTACTAAAGAGATGATGCAATACGCTATGTTACATGATGAGAATCCAAATGTATTTAAGATATTACCTTTCGTATCAAATGAAAATGTTCCACATGAAATTCCTATGGTTGCACCTGAAGGAACTAAATTAGATTTCATACCAGATATAACTGGTGGTATAACTTCAGACCTTGTTGGCTTATATAGTGTATTGAATATAACATTTGATTATGACCAAACTGGTAAGCTTAGAGAAAACTTTATAAAAGATTTATTTGCTAAAGCACAAGATGGTTCATTTAAATTTAATCCATACTCAGAAATGAGAAAGCCAATAGCTATAGATAGTTATGACGAATTCTTAAATTATAGAAAAAATGAAAATCTAAAAGATGGAATAAATGATCCATACTACGATTTGATTTCTGTATACAAAGAATTAAATGATAGATACATTTCAAAAGATGATACTAATGATGACTATAAGTTATGGTTGAAGAGTGGTAACGTGTTAAAGAAAATGATTAAGCACGTTGAATCTAATGGAGAAGCTGATGCATCGTTCATAAAAGATATTGTAAAAACATATGAAGATGCAACAATAGATTCTACACTTGTACCTTATAAAGACGCAGGATATCATTATGATAGTATATCAACTGCATCTAAATTTAATTCAGCTATAAATATAGACGCAGATACTGCTATGTCTAAAGACTTACTAGATGCATCCGTTGGTATTGAATACCAATTAGTAGAGAATGGTAAACCTTATGAGGGTTATGCTGATGATATAAAGAAAGCTTATGATTACGTAAAAGAAAATATAAACTTCTTAAAAGACATAGATGAAATAACTTCATCACCATATGCACTAGGTGATACTTATACAGTATATAAACCTACAGATATAGCTTCTATATGGTCAATACTTTCAGCATCAGAAGGAAGTATAACAATAGAAGACTTAGATAAATTAACTAGACTAGAAGCTGATGCTTACAATGAATTCTTTGCTAGACTAGGATTCAACTCTGGTTATGGTTCTACAATAAAACAAGAAGTAGATACTATGTATGATAAGCTAAGAAAACTTATAACAGGTACAGAAAGAAGAACCTATAAAATAAGTAACAAAAGATCAGTAGAATATCGTGCAGGTTCTGCAGTACCATCAGAAACTCCTCAAACAGTAGCAACAAATATAAAATCTAAAAAGGATAAACAACTAATCAAAAATCTTGGTGAGAGTTTTGTGGGAGAAGAATTAGATAATCCAGAAATAACTCAACAAAGATTAGTAGATGTAGCTGCTGATAATACTAGAATATTCGAAGACACTTATAGAGATTATGCATCAGCAAGAGATGAGTATACTACTAAAGTATTACAACAAATAGCTAAGACTCAAATAAATGATAATAATGATTACAGAAGACAATCATTAATACCTAATATTTCTTCTGATATAAATTTAAATAAGATTGTTAACACAACAAGAAACACTCATGAATCTATAGTTAAGGAATTAAAATTAAATCCTAATAAAGATATGGATAACAACCTTATTGAATATTCAGCAACATTAACTCAAAGAATGTCAGGTACTAGATACTTATCTAACTATGCTAAATACTCATTCTTAGATTTAAACAGTGGTAAAGAATATGCAATGGCTACAACTCAAAAGATTAACGGTAACCAATCAGAATTAGATTTACTTCTTACATTAGCTGATGATAATAAGACAGCTAGTGATTGGGTTGGTAAAGCGTTTATATCTTTAAATAAACATGATAGTGATAATCCTAATGGATTAACATACAGTTATAAAATAATAAATACTGAAACAGATTATATAAACTTAAAGAATGATGTAATATATAATATACTTCAACAAAACAAATTCATGTTCAATAATACAGAAGGTAAAACATTATTAGAAAAAATACACAATTTATCTGATACTGAATTTACTAACTTGATGAATAGAATAATAAATGAAGGTATTGGTATAAGAGATAAAGAAACATTATTAAATAATGCTTTATCTAAAACTAATATAAATGAAATATGGAAATACAAAATAATGCCTGTAGACTATAAAGCTGATATCAATAAAGAAACTATAAGGGATGTTATGGGTACTGGTATATCTGCTCTTATGAGTGCTGATGAAGGTACACGAAGAATAGCTAATGCAATCATCTTCGGAATAGACTATGAAGGTTTCGATGAAGAACATAGAGTTTATGCTGATAAAGTATTAGATTACTTTGTAGAAAGAATAAACACATTGAACGGAAATAGTTTTATAAATAAAAATAATGATGATATTAATGATATTGAATATAGAATAAATACAGGAAATAAATTAACTTCTACAGAACTTAGTAGATATAGAAATTTATATGATGTTAAAGAAGACATGTTTGAAGTTACTAAAGATGGTACACAAACACAAAAGATTAATAAAACATCATCAATATATAATGCAATCAGAAAATACATTGTTAGAAATTTCAAGAACTCAGAAGTTCTAGATTACTTCTTTAATTCTAGAAGAACATTACAAGATAGGTATGATTCTTATATAAATGGTTATAGTGATACATATAAGATAACTTCTATCGAAGGTTCTAATAAAGAACTAAGTATAAACGATATAAGAAACTTCTATAACAATGATGCATCAACACTTAATAAGGTTATGTATATAGATACAGAAGGTTCTAATAAAATAAAAGCTTCTGGTGAAACTGCTGATAGCATTAAAGATTTATTCCAAATATCTATAATAACTGATGAGATAATAAAAGGTAAACTTGTATCAAAACAAGAAACATACTTTATTAAGCATGATGAAGACTTTGCTAAATGGGTAGAAGAAAATATAGATTATAATGATAACTTCTATAATGAGCATGTTGATTATCAAAAGATTATAGAAGAGTATAAGAATCTAACTGGTAACGAATCTAACGTATTAACTGAATCACAAGTATTCGATTTATTAAACGGAAGACAAAGTTATAAACCAGATTTAATAGTTGCATATAATGGTGACAATTATGAATTTAGAGTTCTTAAGAATGGTCTTGATTCAGAAATAAATACTTTAGATGCAATAAGTGCTGTAATGAAACGTGAATCAGATACAACTAAATCAATAGACCAAGATAAAATGTATAAACAATATAAAAGAAACTTTGGTGATGATTATTCTGATGAAAGACATACAGCAGACCAAGATACTGCAGACATGCATGAAATGTTAACTAAAGATTATTTTGTTTCTGATTATGCTATATCTGAAGATAGAAGTAAATTAATAAAAGATTTATTAAATCTTGTACCAGATACATATAAACAAGATAATGAATTAATGATTAGATTCTTTACTGAAGTAGATAGAAGCTTAGGTAATAACAAAGAACTAAAAGAATATCTAAAACATTTCAATCAATATACTCCAACACTTGACAATATAAAAGAATTACAACGTAGTTACAATTATATGGCTAATAATGCTAGAGGTAACGTGTTCTTTAAACTAAGAGAACAACTTGGTTATGATACAGTGTATGGTAGATTAGTTTCTGATAATACATCTAAGTATAACTTTGTTGATGTGTTAGCTACTAAGATGGTAGAAACTAATGGTGACGCAGAAAAAGCTTTAGGTTATTTATGGTCAAGCTATAAAAAAGAAATGTTAAGATTAGAAGAGCAGCCATCTACTCAAGACCTTGTAGAAAAGTTAATGTCTAAAGACTCAGAAACTCTAAGAGTTCTAGGAATAGATGAAGAAAGATTTAATTCTGAAGACGTTGTTAATTATAAAAAACAATTAATAAATCAGTTTAAAGAAGGTCTTGATGGATTCGATAATGGTAAGATATTAAACATCTCTAAAAACATTGCAAGAGATTTTAGAGATACAGAATATATTACACCTTATATAACAGCAGCTGAAACATTAGCTTTAAAGAACAAAGGTGTATTAGATGAAAACAGTTTGAATCTAATGTTAGATTTCATGGCTAAATCACCAATAAGTATAGTTGAAGATGGTGATATAAAATTAATAAATGATTATATAAATACATCTATAAAATATAATGATGCAGGTGTAAAACAATTAGAATTAGAAATAAAGAATATTCTAAATAAGAATATAGGTACTGGTACATTCAGAGGATTATATTCAATGATGTCTAGTGTTGACCCTATATCAAATGACCTATTATGGGAAATCGATCCTGTATCAAATACAAGAACAGGTAAACTAGAAAATGTTAAAGCTGGTGACATTGTAATAACAATGAATGCCATGAGACAATTATTAAATGTGTATGATATAAGTGAATTAGCACATTATGATAATGATGGTAATATAACTGGTTACTACTTAATGTCTATAACAAACCCAGCTGATAACATGAATTCTATACTTCCTTTAAGAGTAAGAGTTATAGATGATAATGAACATGTAACTGTTGGATTTACTCCAGAGACACAAGAGATTCTACGTAATCGTGACTTCGATGGTGACCACACAATAACAACAGTATTACCTAAAGGAGCCAAAGAAATTGCACCTTTACTAAACGATTATATATTTAATATTTATACTGCATACTCAAAGATAGCAAATATGTTATCTAAAACACCTGGAACTACTGCATCTAGTCTAAAGAATGCGTACATTCAAAGAATATGTTCCAATGATAAAGTATTTGAATTGTGTTTAAAACTAGATTCAATACTTAATAAATACAAAGATGATATAACACTAGGAGAGAAAGCTACTAAAGAAATAGATGATGTTAAAGGTAAATTATTTAAAGCTATTAAAAATTCAGAAGAATTTAAAGAGGCTAAACCTAGATTATCTATAATTGGTGATGAGGAAGAAACTGAATTTATAGATGATATTATAAAGACTATAGGTATTAAAGAAATGTTTACGAATACATCAGATGTATATAGATTAGTTAATAATCCTTCATTATATAATTATAAAGATGCTGATGGAAATTATTCTTATACACATGGTGTTCGTCAATCTAGATTCTCTAGAGGTACATTAAACTCATCTAATAAAGTAGACTCAATAATAGGGTTATATCAAAAGTTATTAAATATAGAAAATATTGAAGGAAAACAAATTAATAAACCTTTAGAAGATTTATACACACCTTCTATTTATATGACTGATTCAGTTGCTAAAGATATTGAAAACACTGTAACAGATTACAACTCATATTTAAAATATATTGATGATGTATATAAAATAGTTTCATCTGAAACAACATCTAATACTTTCAAAAATTATATTAATAATATTAAGAAAACTATAATAACAGACATACCTGATAATGCTGATGCTGAACTATATGCAACTAAAGCAAAACAAGATACAATGAACTTATTATGGGAATTAGAATTATATACAAAATCATCTAATAGTATAAATAATAAATTCTCTAAAGTATTAGATATTATATCTAAGGACGACACATTTGAAAAACAATTAAAAGTTACTAAAGATTTAGATAATAAACTAACTGAGTTATCTAATAAAACTAAATCATTATATAGTAAACATAATAAGTACACACCATTATCTGACAGTTTGTTAGAATCTACTATAGATGACATAATGAAATCTCCAGAAGATTCTAATATAATTCTAAAAGATAATATCTCTAATGGTGCTAATAAAGTTAATATATTTATTACTAAAGGATTCCTTGGCAATGCCCCTGATGATATAGCACAAGTATCAACTTCTAAAGCAGCTTCTGCAGTATTCGATATATTTAATAGAGAAGGTGTAGACTATGATATACCACTATTAAAATCTACAAACTTTATAGAAAAAGGTACAATAATTGGTACTAAAGGTTCTAAGAATATAAGAGCAGCAAGAGATATGTATATTAACAAAATAACTGATGACTATATACTTGTTAACTATAAAGAATCATTAACAGGTAAGAAAGTTGGCGGAGCAGGATTATTCAAAGGTATAGTTAAAGAAACTTCACGACTAATCGGTGAAGGTGCTGATAGTATAGACTTTATAGTAGATGCTAATAACTCAACTAAAAACTTTGATAAATATTCTCAAGGAACTGACTTCTTAAACTTATGGAAAAATGCTGAGTATGTTAAATATAAAAATGCTAAAGGCGAAGAGTTCGAAGGTTTTGTATTAAAGGATGTACCATTTAATATAATTGGTGATGACTTATCTTATACACAAAAACTAGATTTAAATGATCCTAGTAATATAAGAAGATTTGAAGTCATGGCATCTGACGGAGCATTTGGATTATTAAATATCGGAAGATATGGAAGCACAGTATTGAAGAAAGATAGAGATGGAAAATATTATCTAGATTTCACAGAAGTATCAAAAGCTTTACAACAAAACTTTGATAGTCACGATGTTACTTGGACAGACGCTGGTTCATTAGTAATGTATTTAAGAAGTGCTGCACTTGTTAACTCACTAACTGAAGAAGAGTTCAAAGGATTATCTGATAGTTATATGGCTAATCAATATGAATCTAGAAGTGATTACCTAACTAACTTAAGAAATTCTCCAGAGAAAATAAACTCTGAGGCATCACTATTAGAACAAAACTTAATGATAAGAATGTTGGGAAAAGAAAGATATAATACTTTATATAAAACATCTCCTCTTATGTCATACATATTTGGATATGAAGTAAATGGAAAATTAAATCCTCTTGGCTCAACAACATTTAAAGAAGACTTCTATAATGATATTAAATCACCACATAGTAAAAACAGTGGTAAGAAAGAAATGGAAAAATATTCAATTAAGTCTAAAGGTACTTATATAAATGCATCAAGCAGAGATGTTAACGATAGAAGATTAATTCAATCATCTTATCTACATATACCTTATGACCAATTCTATAGAGGAATTACTGGAAGATTCATCAATCAAGATGATATCTTAAGAGCTGTACAATCTGGAATACTTGGATATACAAAACATTTCAAAAATAGTGCAATGATTGAAAATGATTTCACTCCAGTAGATATAAATATGGGTACAAGATTAGACCCAGTAATAAATAAAAATATAACATCAGGTGTTATTAAAACAGGTATACCTGGTGAAAACGATATCTTTAAAGTAAGTGATACTACAATGAATGCTTTCCAAAAAGGTTCAGGAACAAGAGATGTATTCTATGGATATGAAGACCCGTCTAAACCAACATTTAATTCTATGATGGCTAAAGCTATGGACATCGGTCATGTATTAACAGGCTATGATTTAAAAACTAAGATTGGATACATGATGGCTGTAGCATTCGATAAGAATAAAAATAATCTTGAAAGAATGGGAATACTTAACGGAAAAGATTCTGTAATAGTTAATAAACTTACTAGTCAATTTATAAATGACAAAGATAAAATATCATATGTAAGAGTTCATGATAATAAAAAAGTAAGTTTGAAAGAAGCTCAAAAATATATTAACGAGGGTACAAAAGGATATATGCTTCGTAAAGATGTTAAAGACTCTATAGATAAACATAAGTTTACTAAAGATGAAATGAAACAATTTAAGAAGTCTGGTGTACTTGAAGCTGATGTTGAATTAAATAAACAAATAAAAGAATCTAAAATGGATAAAGCTAAAGCTTATAAAAACTTAGTTGCATCATTAGAATCTATGAATAGTGATATAACAAATAATAATTTAAAATTCACTTGGGATGTTTCTAATTCAACTGAAGAATATAAAAATGCATTGTGGACTAGGTCTGGTATAGATATCAAAAATGCTGAACAATTATCAGTAGACGTTGGTATTAAGAACTACATTGCTGGAGCTGAATACACTAAGAACGAACTTACTGGATATTTAGAAAACTTAAGAAGTTTAATAATAAAAAGTAACACAGAAGATTTTGAAAACTTTGCTAAGTATAGATGGTTACAAGCTTCTGCTGAATCTGACCCACAAGGTTATGATATACGTGCAAAATATATGGGAGTTAAAGATTTAACAGAGATGCCTACATTAAAGAAAGCACATGATGAATTTGTTTCTAACAATCCACAAGTTGTTAAAGCTTACGAAACATATATTGATAGAATCATAGAATTAGCTAAAGAAGTTTCTAAATCAAGAAATGAACCATTCGATTCATACTACTTAATATTTGCTCCTTATGTTTCTAGAAATAAAGATACTCGTTACAACGTAACATTATCTAATATAAGAACTATGATGGGATTAAATAAATACGATCCTACATCTAAAAGAAATGCCTTAGAACAAAACATGATGTTTGATTTCTTTGAAGGTTCTAAGAGAATAATAGATGACTTATCAAAAGCTAAAGCTGCTGATAATATATCTGAAGCTTTATTAGGTAACTATTTATCTGATGGTAAATCATTAATAAATAACAAAGCAATACTTGATAAAGCATTCGAAATAATAGATACTGAAGATACTTTCAGTGACTTAAAACTATACAATGACTTTGATTCAGAAGTATCTAAAGAAGTATTAAATGTTGTATCATTGTATACAGATTTAAATACTTATAGATTAAAGAATACTTCTAAGAATGGTAATGAGTTATTAATAAATGCTTATAGAGGACTTAGATATGAAGTTGAAGATTTAAGAAGTGATTTCGAAGAGCAGACTGGTGAAAGAGCTACATTATCAAATGTTTACTATATAGCAAACGAATCTCAAGAATATAATTACACAACTAGATTGTTAGCTAAGAAAACAGCTGATGCAATGTGGGCTGAAATAGTTGTAGCTCAAAGAATAATAGAATCATCATCTAAAGCTTCTAACAAATTAGTTAAGTATATTTCTGGATTAGAAGAGGAAGGTTATGTACTTGTTAATAGATTCGGTCAAAAAATTAAACGTAATGGGGAGATAGCTCCTATAACAGACGCATCATTATCTTATATAAAAGATAACGTTGAACTTACTATGAATAGTAGAAGTGATACAATGTTTGCACAATACGTTTTAGAAAAAGCTTTATCTGGAGAAATCTATTTATGTAGACAAGATTTAGCAGACCAATTAGAATCTAAAGTATATACTTCTAAAGTTCCTGGAAGAGTTATGAAGACTTTAATTAAAGCTTCTAAAACTGCTGCAGGATTCCAAATGGCATTACCAGCTAAACTATTAAGTAGATTCTTAAGATTTACAGGATTTGATTATGCTATGGGTGCTATAGGAAATCTAGAAACAATACCTAATATCTCAAGAGCTTCTAAAGAAATAAGTGCTGCATTACAATCTAATGGTAAGAGCATTACACAAGATAGTGACTTATATGGATATCTAATAAGACAAGGTCAACCAAGTCTTGGAGGATTACCATTCAGTAAAAAATCACAAGCTTCTGGATTAGACCCAATAAACTTTGCAGACACTTTAGATGATACAGCAATTAATAAGTTTACTTCAGAAATGACTAAACCTTTAGAGTTGCAAAATCATCTAGGAAGATACGCTATATACCTAACAGCAAAAGAATCTTTTGATGAAGGTAAACCTTGGTACGGTTCTCAATATTATAATCATGAATACATAGATAAATTAGATTCAAATGAAGATAAAGCTATGTACGTAATGGATTACATGCTTGGTTCTAACGGTGGTTTCCCATACCTAAGTAAGAAAACAGCTGGGCTTATGATGTACTCAACATTCCCTATGAACTTAACAAGAACAATGGGAGCTTACGGTATGTCTATGCTAAAACTATTCCAAGAAGGTGTAACTTCAGAAAATGCAAACCAATGGTTTAATACTATAATAATGCCTAGCCTAGGTATAGCAGGTATATCAGTTTTATCAAACGCAATAATCTCAGCAATATGTGATGCATATGGTGTTGATGAAGAAAAAGAAGAAGAGTGGAAAAGAGAAGGTGTAACTTTAGACCCTATAGGAACACTAATAGGAGGAACACCTACAGTTGTATACGATTCAATTAATCCTGCATATACACTAAAGGAAATGTATATAAATCCATTTACTAATAAATATAATGATACACTACCTAAAAAGGCATACGGTTTTGTTAAAGCTAATATGTTATCTAAATTAAACCCATTATTAAAACTACCTATTGAAATAGTAACAGGAGAAGACTTATGGGGAGATAGTGCATCAGGTTATAAGACAGCTAATCCTTTGTATGACCAAACTAAAAAGTATCAATATTCAACAATCGAAAATGGTATGAAGAAAGTACTTGGATACTTTGTAGGTTCTGGTGTTGCAGACAGTATTATAGACCAACAAAAAATTGCTGATATAAATGATGATAGTAATTTCATACAAACTTTATGGAAAGGATTCACTAAGGGATTATCTAATGACTTAGGAAACCAAAAGTCTTGGAAGAAAGATACATCTAATTACTATTCATTCATAACTGATATAAAAGCATTTGATAATAAAGATTCAAACTCTGGCTATTATCTTGATATAGAAGATATGGCTGATGCAGAAGAACTATACTATAATAGAAATTATGCAAACCAATATGGAGAGTTTGATAAACAAGACTATAATAGAGTTAGTGCAACTTTAAAGAAATATATAAATAATCACGAATCAGAAACAACTATATACAATTATATTGTTAAAGAGTATAATGAAAATAATGTATCTGAAGCTACTATGAGAGCTGCACTAAATAATAACTCTTTAGCTAGACGTATTAAGAAACTTGATAATTATCAGGAATATCTAAATACTCTAACTACAGATGAAAAAATAAGATTACAAAAAGCTTTGGAATATGAACAAGAAACATACCCAATGCTAGAAAAACTATTCCCAGATGATTATAAAGATAATACTTATACACCTTATTATAAATGGTCTGGATATTCTGGAGGTACGGGTTCTAATGGTTATTCAACACCTAGATACTATAACTATTATCCAGGAAAATATTATCCAAAGACTTTCTATTATAATAAGAAGTTAGGTAATTATTCTAAATATAATCCAGATAGAGTGTCTGTAAATGTCTCACCACAAATGGGTATATGGAATCAAGATTACAACCTAACTCAATATGAAACAGGTATACAATCAGAGAACGAACCAAAATGGTTGAGAGATAAAGGATACGTAAATCGTACAAATTAATGGAGGTAAGTTATGGCGAAAGTTGTTGTAACCCCAAGTTATCAACCTCATGAGAAGCAGGTGCTACTTCACAATGCACCTTGCTCCTTTGAGGATATATGTATCACATTATATGGTGGTTCAAGAGGTGGTGGTAAATCAGCAGGTATCTTAGCAGATGCTGTTATGTTTTGTACCACATACCCTGGAGCCAAATGTGTAATAATTCGTGAAAGATTGGACGCGGTAAAACAATCTTTCTTAGATAAACTACCTACATTGTTTCCACAAAAAGTTGGAGGACAACAAATATATGATTACAGAGAGAAGAGTACATCTTGGTACCCTTCTCGTAGTATCATATTTCCTAATGGTAGTTATATAACTTTGCAACGTGTTGCAGATTATAGAGAAGCTTTATCACAACAAGGTTGGGAATTTCACTACCTTGCAATAGATGAAGTTACAAAACAAGATGAGAAAACATTTAACTATTTATTATCAACAGTTCGTTCTACAGTTCAAACAAATCCATACACAGGAGAAAAATTAAGGATACCTACAAAGGTTGTACTTGGTTGTAACCCAGGAGGTAAAGGTCACAAATGGGTTAAGAAAAGATTTATTGATACAACTGTTGTTACATACGATCCAATAACAAATGCTCCATTAGAAACAAAAGACCATGTTGAATGGATGAAGACAGCTAAGGGAGATATCAAAGTTATAACAAGATTTATACCAGCATCATATAAAGATAACCCATTCTTAAATACATCTTATGCTGCAATGTTAGAAATGCAAGATGAGAACAGAAAGAAAATGGACTTATATGGTAACTGGGATGTTGTTGCTGGTAAAATGTTTGAAGTACAAGAGGACCAATACATGGATGGTAAAGCAGTATATACTGCTCTTAAGGACTCTAAAGTTCCTTTCGATGTTTATATATCTATCGACTGGGGATATAAACCATCATACCATTCAGCTTTATGGCATGCTGTATTTGAAGATGGTAGAGTAATTACATTCGATGATATGTATGGTCAAGAATTAATATTCGAAGATTTTGTACAGGCTGTTGCTGAGCGTTCTAAAAACCACGGGTATTATATAAGTGGTACATTACTACCACACGATATGTTCAGAGGTGGGGATAGATACAGAGATGGCAATGGTAGAATTATTGGTGAAATGAAATCAGAAGTATTTGATTACTATGGACTAAACCCTATAGGTGTTGAATCAGGTAAAGGTAAAGTTGAAATGCGTTATGATAAAATACATTCAGCTACACACCTAACTTTGCCAGATGGTACATTTAAATTTAGAATAGGTAGAAATGTAGATAGTTTAATAGATGAACTTGATAATGCAGTTTATGATGATTTCAATATAGGTCAAATCGCAAAAGGTTGTGCAGACCACGCTATAGATGCTTATGGTCTATTCCTTGTATTCTATTCTAATGATATATCACCTATAAGTGTTGAAGATATATTAGGAGATACAAGAACAAAATGGCAAAGAAAACTAGATGAAGAAGAGGAAATGTTAGACCGTGGAGATATAGACTCTTACGGTGTAATGGTTGAAGAAGACTTCTTTTAATGCTATAATTAATATAAAGGAGGAATAAAGTATGAGAAGTAAATTTGTTTTTAAACCGGTTAGCAAAACATTCTCAGACCCTGTTGCTGCTCAATTCAAAGCAGGAGCACCTTTCGGAAGAGAATTTTCTAGGGGTGATATAGTTCTTTTACACCCAGAAATAAGTGCATCTAAAACTTATTTAAACTCTAATGTTTTAAGAGATGCAATGCTTACTAGTAAAGACTTCTTAGAAGAAGCTTTAGGAATAAAAATAATTGATGCTAGAACTGCTCCAGATTCTGTTGAAGAAGAAAAAACTGATATAGAAGTTAAACCAAAGAAAACTTCTAGAAAGAAAGTTTCTGAAGAAAATACAGTAGCTGAAGAAGTTATAGTAACTGATGAGGTAGTAATCACAGGTGTTGATACAGTACCTAAAGGTGAAGAAATTATCGATGAGATTATAATTGATGCTCCAGAAGAAGCAGCAAAAGATATTGAAGATTCTTTAATATTAGAAGAAGAACCTTTAAATAAAGAAGAATAGGAGGTAGCTTATGAAAACAGTAACTATTTGTTTATGTATAGTTATAGTTATTAGCGTTATCATACTAGCTGTCTTACTATATAATTTTATGCAATTACTTAGTACATTGAATAAAAGATTAGTTATGGTTATAGGAGATATATTAGGTAACGTTGATTTATCAACACCAAGAATAGATTCTATTGACCCTAATAACACACCTACTGTAAACTTAGAAGATATATTAGAAGACAGTGAAGATGAGAACAGTGGATTTAATCCACATAATTATGACCCTTTTGTTAATGAAGAAGGGATTAATTAATGGCAGTAAAAAGAGTTAATAATCCAACACTTAATCACATTCAATCTTTCATAAGAGATGCTGAATTAAGAGTTAAACCTTTTGTACTGTCTGGTGAATTGAGTAAAGGATATATTCAAGGATACCAATACAAACGAATAAACGAAAGAACTCTAGCTATAGAGGGTTTAAAAAACACTCATGGCTTATACCTAGAGAGAAAAATATTTAATAGAATGCTTCCAATATATCTAACTAGATATGGCATTCTATCACAAAACCAACCCATAGTAGGATTTAAAGGTACTGATAATAGAGAAGAAACTATAACTAATGCTATTGAAGGTAATAAGTTTTTAGATTCATTTAAAAAAGATATTAACTTCACAGGCAAGTATAAAAAAGCTATTCAAGGTGCAGATATTTATGGTCTAGTTTGGTTTAAAACTGGTATTGACTGGAGTAAAGGTGATGAGATATTAACTAAAGATATCACAATAACTAAACCAGATGATGATACTTTTAAAGCAAAAGGTACTAGATCTGTAAAAGAAGGAAGGACATTCATAGATGTTATACCAATACATGAAGTATTAGTTGATTCATTATCTGTAGAATCAATGGAAGATATAAATGAGTTGGTTCATAGAAGAATGTTTTCACTTGAATACATACGTAAACGTTGGGGGTTCGAAGCTAGAGCTGAAGACATAGACCCAAGATATTTCTTAGATACTTCTAGGTATTCAGATAATGATAGATACGAGCAAAATAAATATGCTTATGTTTATGAATATTATAGAAAACCAGATGCTTTATATCCTGAAGGACAATTCATTGTTATGATAAATGATACTATATTGTATGAAGGTATATTACCATATAAGAACGCATATAATAAAAGAACTATACCATTTATCCCAATGAATTTACAAACAGTTCCTAACCACCTAGTTAGTGTAACTGTGTATAGTCAAATCATTCCTATACAAGATACTTATAATAGTATTAAGAATAGATTGTTAGAACACATAAATCATTTAGCTATTGGTCAAATGTATGTATGGAAAGATTCATTAGTTAATCCTGATGGTGTAACTAATAAACCTGGACAATTCATTATGATTAAAAGAAATGCTAAAAGACCTGAACCAGTACAAAAAGCTCAAGTTGGTAGTGAGATAATTAACTACCTTAAATCCATAGAAGAAGATATGCTAGTTACTGCAGGTCTATCTCAAATATCAGCATATGGTATGAGTAAGTCTTCTGTAAGAACAGATGGTGTAGCTGATAAAATAGGTGAAGCTGACCAAAATAAACTTACTAATGCTATAGATAGTATAGGAGAATCTCTTATAAATCTATTTAAACAAGTGCTTTATATTGAGAAAGAAAGACAAGAAGATTTGTCAAAAATTATGAAACTTGCAAAACTAGATGATTATATGGTAAAATATAAATTAGGAGAGTTAGATCCAGAGAATCTGGAAATTGTTAACAGGGAATTCCTGATGCAATCAGACCAAGCTCGTCAACTCCGTATGACACAAGCTGCAAATCTGGGGGTATACAATCCACAATCTGGGTTATCTTATATTACTAAACTTGAAATCCTAGATGCACTTAACTCAGGATATCTTAAAGATACTCTTGACCCTATTGAAAGGGCTTCTCATGACCAAATCAGAGAAGAACATAGTGATATTCTAGATAAGATTGATGTTGAAGTAAATGACTGGGATAACCATGAACAACATATACTCGAACATTCTCTATTCAGAATGAGTGCACAAGTTAGAAATCTTAAAAAGAATGACAAAGCTCTATATGAATATGTCACTTCTGTTTTACAAGAACATATAGCTAAGCACAGTGAGTATAAGCAAGACAGTCAAAGTCAAGCAACTTATCAAAATGCCAAGGCGTTTTTACAATAGTTACAGCACGTAGTGCCAAGGACTACACTTTTGTACAGCATTACTAAGGAGGATTAAGTTATGACAGAAGAACAAATGAAAGCCAAGATTGCAGAGTTAGAGAGTCAACTAGTTGCAAAAGATAGCACTATCTCTAGCCTAGAATCTCAACGCTCAAACCAAAATGCATATATAACTAAACTGGAACAAAAATCTCAAACATTGGAAAATAACCTTAACAATGTTAAGGCTGCTGCTAATAACACTAAGGAGTTCCCTCCAGAAGTTGTTGAGTACTTCCAAAAAAAGAGAAGAGAAGATTATACTGAACAAGCTTATAATCAAATTAAAAATTCAGTAACACCTGAAGTGTTTGATTTACTTAAACCTGAGGTTGATGCTTTCTTAAAAGCATATATGAATGAACAAAACGTTTCAGTTAAATATATAGTTGATGCATTCCACTTATTGCTAGGTAAAGCTTACGCAGATCCTAATCATGCAATAAATAAAAAAGCTGCTGCTCCTGCATCGCCAGTAGCTGACCCTGTTACTCCACCAACAAATCCGGTGGCTATAGCAGAGCAAATAGCTAAGATGCAAAATAGAGGAATGACAAATACAGACCAACCTATGAACACTCCACCTATGGCGGAAGGTCCTAAGGTAGCAAACACAAAAGAAGCTATGAACAGCTTCAAGACAAGACTTCTAAACGGATTCGATTCAACCAAATTCGAATAGGAGGAAATAAGCTATGATTCATTTTGATAAGATTAACGTTAGAGAATCTTTAGAAGATTTCTTAAAGATTGAATATACTGACGGATTACAAAACGAATTCAATACTATGGATGCTTTAATCAACAAGTTAAAAAAAGATACTCTTGTTGGTAAATATAAAACTAAATCATTTGCATTAGGAGTTACAGATAACATTCGTATGTTAGGTAACGGTAATGACCGTTATGTATTAACTGCTGATGATTATACAAATGGTGCTGAAACTGCTGAAGCTAGATTTGATACTACTAAATTAATGGGTATATTTGCTATTACTGATGAAACTATTGTTAAAGGAACAACTGATGGTTCTATCTTCGATGTATTAAATGATTCATTAGGAAGAATGAACTTAGGTTTAAAACACACAATTAACAGATTTACATATGGTTCTAAAGCTGGTAAGATTGGTGTATTAAAAGATGCAGCTGTTATAACAGAAGCTACTGGAAATACTCCTACATTAGCTGAATTTGAAATGACAAACAGTTTAAGTGTATTACCAGGTATGGGTGTATTAATCGTTAATGGTGAAGAAAAATACCAAGGTAAAGTATGGCAAAAACATACTCCAAGTGTTGGTGTAGAAAAAGTTATCGTATTTATTGAAGAATCTTTAAGTGGAGAAATGCCTGGAGCTATCCCAGCTAACGCTGAAGTTTACTCTAGACAATTAGATGTAAGTAAAGCTATAGTTCCTGAATATACAGGATTAGAAGACATCGTGTTCACTCAAGATAATGAAATCTTCGGATGTGACAGAAATGTTTTCAAAACATTAAACTGTACAATAGATAACTTAAACCATGGATTATTAACTGAATCTAAGTTAAGAGACATGGCTGACCACATTGAAGTAAGTTGTGCTGACGATAGTTCAGTTAAATTAGTAGCATCTAACCATAAAATTATCTCTACTGTTGAAAAACAAATGTACCAATTCAAAGATTATACAATCGACAGTGCTAATAACTCATTCCATTTAGGAAGAAAAGATATTATATTTGATACATACACATTGTTCAAAGATAAATATTCTAGAAACCAAAATGTTGCATTATTAGACACAGATAAGATTGGTGAATTAGTAAGAAAAGAATTCTCTTGGATTACTAGTGGTACAGAACAAATATTAGAACGTAGAGATGGTAGTGAAATGTATGAAGGTATCATGACTAAATATGCAGATATGTATATTGACGCATTCAAATCTCATGCAGGATTCATTAACGCAGCAGAAACAGTTGAATAGTATTCGAATTCCAAGAGAGGTAGACTATACCTCTCTTTTTTGATATAATTAAAATGAAGGAGTTGTGTCCGATGGTAGATAATTTTCTAAGAGCTTTCCCGTATTTAAAACCTGTTCACATCAATGATTTATATAACAGGTTCTTAAAAGAATCTAATGGTATTCTATTAATGCTTTATAACAAAAGTAGAGATACTTATGAATTACATTCATTAAGAAGTTTTAAATATACTGGTGAAAGTATTAATGCTGTTGTACCTGATGAGGTATTAAATGGATGGCTTATAAAAGATTACAGAGCCAATGATATTAAGAAATTCGGAATGGAAGTTGAAGCAGATAGAATATATACCAACACTCTTTTGGATAATTACGAAAATAAAGGGTTTGAATTATTACAAAAGAAGGCACTAACTACTATAGAAAAAATGATTGGGAGGGATTTGTAATGCTTACTTATAAAAGACTCTATCAACGTATTAGAGAAACAACTGGTTTGGATGTCTTAACTCCAGGAACTATTCAATCTATAATTGAAAACTGTGATGCAGACTTAACAGGAAGAGGCTACAGAGATTTTATAGAAATAACAATAGAACCTATGAGAGATAAATTAGAATCTGAAACTGATGAAGAGTATGAGGTAGCTAAAAAATTAATGTATGAAAACCATGGTTATGGATTATATTCATTTGATATACCAGAGGATATGAGAAGAATATTATATTTAAAAGTAGCGAATGATTTTAAAATGGTTCAAGCATTAAGGTTATCTATAAATAGCGACAGAGTAAATAATCTTGTTGTTGAAAAAGGAAGTTTAAGGTCTTCTTTCACAAACATAGAACAAGAAGCTTTATTCTACACAAACAATAATAAAATATATTTCGAAACAAGAAACAGAACTGATAGTTTAATGACTGTAAGATTAGGTTATGACAAGAAGATTGTAATTCCTGTTGAACCTAAAGTTGAAGATTTCGAAACAACAGTAATTCCTATAAGACAAGAATTTGAAGACGCTATAGTTCTTTATGGTATCTATCAAATATATTTAAGATATGGAAAAGAGTTAGAAAAGATTCAGTTATCTTTAAACAACTATAAATATTTTGTTGAAGATATGGTATCAACACTAGCTCACGAAGATGACTATGATAGAGAACAAGGTACTAAAATATTGGAGCACATGTAGTTTATGTCACTAATAAAGAAATATCAATTACCAGTATATGACCCACCTGCTGTATATACAGAATTTAATGGTGGTATTAATACATCACTGAGTAATGAAACTCTACAACAAAACGAAATAAGAGATGGATTAAATTGTCACTATAGTAATAGTGCATTAATAAATAGACCAGGAGCATCTCTATTAAAGAGATTACAAATACCATTAGAAACAACAAGAAGTCAAGGTGATTTTATATATGCAACCAAGAGTAATTCTTGGATGATATCAGTACGTAATGGTCATATATTCTATGGGTTATACGGTACAGATATAGAAATACCTATGACATTATTAAATGTTGTAATAACAAGAACATCAAATTATGATGATACAGAAAACTATGTTGCTAATTTACCACCTAAAACAGAAATAGATTATGATGAAGAGCATGAAGGATTTATCTATAAGTATTATTTGTATTATGGGTATGATGAAGAAGGAAATAGATTACCTATACCAGATGATGCAACAGAAGAAGATTTTGCAGAAACATTAATAATACAAAACACAAAGCGTGTTCAAGGTATACCTGTGGATAACTACTTCATAATGGCTACTGGTACTCGTATATTAAAAATACAAGAAGGAAAAGATTCAGTAGGTAACACAATTCTATACGGTGAAATATTAAGTGCTATTAAACCAAATGCTTGGGAATTTGCAAAGATAGGTCCTAACTATTTAAGCCCATTCCCTAATTACCATATAACAGAAGTTGATGGGACACCTACTACAGAGATAGGTCAGATATTAACAACACCTAAAGAGCTAGCTGTCGACCAAACTAATTGGACTTTTAAAGCTATAGTTTCATGTCAACAAGGTTGGGATAAATCAGACTTCTATTATAAATGGGAAGTAAAAGTTAATGGTGGAGATTGGAAAACCTTATGGTATTGGAATGCTACAAAAAATTCCAACAGTGCAACATCAAAAGGTAAACATACAATATCAACCACACTCGGTGCTATAAATACATTGTTAGGTGTCACACTAAAACAAGGTGATAAATTATTAATAAGATGTGCATTAACAAGTAGTTTTGCTCAAGGATATAATGTAGCAGATAAGAAATATTATAATGAGGTTGATGAGTTCGGTGATTATATATCTGATATGTCTTCTGCAATATATAGTAGAACACACATTACTAAAGATATATATTCAACATACAATCCTAACCAATATGATGTAGATGATTTCTTCTATAGGATACATTCTTGTACTAAAGTAATAGCTGATGGACAAAAAGCATTATTCTATGATGATGCATATAACAGTGGTGAATGGTATAAAACAGTAATTAAACAATATGGATATATCACTAAGAACGGTGCGTTAAACTTTAAAACAACAAAGAACGAATCTATAACTGGTGTAGTTGTATTTGATACAAACATTGTTGTGTTCGCAGATAACCCACAACTTGGTGGTAATATATCTGTTGTTACAGGTAATGGTGATGACTATAATTCAGATGAATATTATTCACCATATAAAAGAAATATAGTTAATACAAGTGTTAGTTGTGATGCATTTAATACTATACAAGCAGCTGACAACTACATTATATTTAAATACAGAAATGATATTTACTTACTAGATACATCTGGATTATCAACATCAGACACAGTTAAAGTATTAACTATTAATGATATGATTAAACAAAGACAAAACAGTATTGAACTGCCATTAAATAGAATAAGAGAGCCTAGAAGTAACGAGCATATTGAATATGATTTCCATGAATTATTACAATGTTTAAAACCAGATGAGATATTCTCAGAAGTTACTGATGGTTATTACGGTATAATATTTCCTTATCAAGGATTCTTTGTTGATACAGTAAATATCCCTACACATACTGAAAAAGTGTATGAAGGTTCTAATGAATTATATAAAAATAAATTAATTCAAGATGTATATCTTAGACCAGGATTAAGATGGAAATGTTATTTCAGAGATGGTAAGTTATATCAAAATAGAACTAAAGAGTTATATCCTTGGCTAAGAGATGTTGACTACACTTTTGATATTGTAAGTGTATTATATATTGAAGGTGTTCCTTGCTTCGTAAGAAGAAATGGTGACTTAATAAAATTTGATAACACTGATGGAACATCATACACTGGTGAAGAATATAAATTGAGATTCACATCTAAAGCTTATAATATGGAAAACGCAGCGTTATGTAAATTCTTAGATAATCTTTGTTTATACTATAACAGAGACTTTGATGATATTGCATACACTACTGTATGGATTCATAATGAAGCTGGATATGAGATATATGGTCCAGAAAATGAAGCTTATGTAACATTAAGACAGGGAGATTGGGACCAAGTAAGATATGATGAAAGATTAAAATTCGATGATGCATTGAATTTAAGAGAACAAGATAAACCTATTAAACAATATGAGGACTATGCATATACCGACCCTCAAGATAAACCTGTTATGATTCTAAATGAGTTCAAAGGTATTGTAGGAAACAGTGGTGATTGGATAGCTCCTACTTTAAACAGACCTTCTTATACTTCTAAAACTTTTACACCAAGATGGAGATTCCCATTCTTAAGCGCACAAGTAACATTAGAAATAAAAGTAAACCAAGCATTCTCTTTAAGTGCATTGAACTTTAGTTATACTACTAGTGATATGCCAGATTTCACAAGAGAAAAATTATATAGAGAAATAATGAGATAGGAGGAATACTATGGAATTTTTAAGTAGATCTAGATTACCAGTCTTTACACCACGTCTAGACTTAACTGCTGAAGATTTAAATGCTCAAGCAGAAACAGTGTGTGCTGCAATAAACGAAATAGCTGGTAGACTTTATATCATAAAAGATATGGTACCAGCTGAAAATAGAGCACAATTTGCTGAAGAAGGTAACTATCCTATATTAGATGAAATAGATAAAATATGGGAAGACATCCAAAGAGCGTGGGAAACCATAGATAAAAACAAAGAAGAATGTGAAGAACATTATCAAGAACTTTTGGAAATGGTTGCAGAACTTGATACTAGATTAAATAAATTAGTACAAGATGTAAGACAAGAGTTACTAGATTTAATCTATCAATTAGATAAAGAACATGATGATGAAGAAAAAAGAATAGAGGATAAATTTGATTTAAGTTTTGGAGATTTAGAAAAAAGATTTAATGCATTAGATGATGCAGCCGCTCGTAAAGCAGACGTTGCTACATTGTTTGATAGAATACAATATATACAAGAAAATAGTTTACCTAGTATAGGTGGAGATGGTTATTGGTATATAGGTAAAATAAGAACTAGCACATTAGCTAGAGGTCCTCAAGGCGAAAAAGGTGACAAAGGAGATAAAGGTGACAAAGGAGATAAAGGTGATAGAGGTGACCTAGGACCTTCGAATGTATTAAGTATAGGTTCAGTTATTAAAGGTGATGAGGCGTCAGCATCAATAACTGGAACTTCTCCTAAACAAGTGTTAAATCTTGTATTACCTAAAGGTGACCCAGGTCCACAAGGTCCACAAGGTAAAGAAGGACCAATAGGACCAAGAGGATATACAGGATTAACAGGAGCAACAGGACCTCAAGGTAAACAAGGTGTAACTGGAGCTACTGGGGCAACTGGACCTCAAGGACCAACTGGACCTCAAGGACCAACTGGACCTCAAGGACCAGAAGGACCTGTTGGACCACCAATAAACATAACATTTAGAATGGACGAACAAGGTAACTTATATTACAGCATGGGAGATTTAAAAAGTGTAGATGAGGTGGGATATTAATGGGACAAGTATTAGTAAATGAACAATATCTTATTGACACAGCTGCTGAGATAAAAAGACAATTGAATGATGATAGACCTATAACACCAGCTGAGTTCAGTTCTAAAATAAATAAAATAAATCCTAATTATATATCTAACCAAAAAGGTATAATCATAAATAGTATAGAGGAATCTACAGGGTTACCAACTGATGTAAGTTTTGTAGGGTATACTAAACTACCAGCATATTGTTTTTACTACGGTATATACAATGATGGTGGTGCATTTTCCAAAGCTTCAAACAATATACATTTACCATCAGATTTAATAGAAATAGGTAAGTATGCATTCTATTATTGTAATAAGTTAACAGATTTATATTTAGCAGACACTATAAAAACAATAGGTGAGTATGCATTCTATTATTGTAATAAGCTACCTTTAGAAAAATTACCTGATAATCTAACATCTATAGGTAATTATGCATTCTATTATTGTAGTAAAATGGATTTAGAAAAATTACCTGATAATCTAACATCTATAGGACAAAGTGCTTTTCAAAATTGTACTGCTTTAAAACTAAAAGAATTACCACAACAATTAAAATCTATAGAAAACTATTGTTTCTATTCTTGTACAAATTTGGCATTAGAAAAATTACCAGATTCTTTAGAAAACTTAAATAATAACTGTTTTTCTAATTGTTCAAATTTATTATTAACAGATTTACCTGAAGGATTAAAAACAATTGGAACTTATGCATTTAATTCTTGTTCTAAAATAACAATAAACAAAATACCTCAAGGAGTAACAGATATAGGTAACTATGCTTTTCAGAGTTGCACAAGTATAACAAATATGGAACTACCAGTTAATTTAAAAACACTTGGTACCTATGCTTTTCAAAGTTGTACAGGTTTAAAAGAAATAACAATACCAAAAGGAATAACAAATGTACCACAATATTGTTTTAAAAGTTGTACTGGATTAGAAACTGTTACTATATTAGGGGATATAACAGCGGTAAACAGTTACGCGTTTAATAGTTGTAGTAGTTTAACAAATTTAATATTACCACATGTTACAAAAGTTCCTACATGTTCAAGTTCTTCTAATTTATCTGGTACAAAATTAGCTAGTGGTTATATAGAAGTACCAGCATCACTGGTTGATAGTTTTAAAAGCACAAGTTATTGGTCGACATATAAGGATAATATAATACCTGTTAGACTTAGAAAAATAAGTATATCAAATACATATATAAATGCATTCAAAGGTTCTAAGCAATTGGAAGTATTTTATAATGATACTATAACTGATGGTGCTGTATTAGGAGAACAAGCTGGATACACTATTGAAGTGGTTGGTAATGCTACATTAAATGAAGATACTTTAATGTTAACATTAACAGAAAACGCTAATGTAGGTGATACAATAACTGTAACAATAACATCTACATATAACCAAGAAATAACTTCAACACAAGAAATAGAAATTATATATGCTGAACCTATTGTAGAGTTAAATTTAAATGATGGTCAATGGATAGATAGCGGAGAAACTATAGATGGTAATATTGTTTATAAATCTGATGCAGGTTCTTACAATGTAAATTATGGTAAATCTATTGCTAAAATAACAGTAAACAATATAGAACACTTAAAACTTTATATAAGAAGTAATGCTGAATCAACTTATGATTACACAGAAGCTTTCAATACTGATGTAACAGCGTCAAGAAGTTATGGTAAGTATACTACAAAAGGAGCTCAAAGTGATTCAGTGTATAAAGAGTGTATATATGAATTAGATGATAAAGAGCATACAATAGAAATAATGTATTCTAAAGATAGTAGAAATAATATAGGTGATGATAGAGGATATTTCTACATAGGTGAGTATAGTTAGGAGGTTAATATATGAATAATAACGAAATGTTTCTAGGTAATATAATGGGTCCTCCAGGACCTACAATACCTATAGATGATGAAATAAGCGATACATCTGAAAATGCAGTTAAAAGTAAAGTTGTAAAAGCTTATATAGATAATACAATAGGTGAAATAAATGCAATACTAGCAGAAGTTGTTGATGGCACTAATGTTACACCTCAAGAGGAGGTGTAACGTATGCCAAAAATACCTAGTGATACTTATGAGTTAGTCCATAAGTACGCAGATGATTTAGTTATACAAAGACAAAACCTAGAAGATGCTCTAAGATATCAAAATGCAGAAGTATCTGAAGGTGAAGGTATGGTAACTATGATTAATAAAGTACCTTCTTTAACAGGTGCACATGCTAGTTTACCATATATATCATTTGCTAGATCTTCTATAAATGAATTACCAAACATTAACTTTAATGCAATACCAGCTAAAGACAGGGGAAAGATATTTAGACAAGCTATTAACATAGGCTATCCAAATCAGTTGTATATAAATACTATAAACTACTATGATGTTGAGGATTTAGAATACGCTTTTGGAGGACCTGATGGTTATCCCTATGGGTATATAAATCTAAAACTAGGTCCTATGTTCAATCTTACAAATGCAACAACTATAAGAGGTTTATTTTATAAGAATATAACAGGACATCAAACTGTATCAGTAGACTTATCAGAGGTACCTGTAGTAAGCGCTAAAAAATTAAAGGATTTGCGTAATGTAAGAATACCTAATCTATTCTTAAAATTAAAAGATGTAAAAATGGAATATATGGATGAGCTATTTAAATTGAATATATATAATGATTCTTATATTAATACGGCTTATACAGATGAATCAGTAGAAATAGCTTTACACGTTTTTAAAAATTTCGATTTTAGTGAATTAAAGGAATTTAAAAATTTCTTTTGTGGTAAAGGACCAACAGCTGAATGTATGGATAAATTTAATATAATTATGGATGCATTCTTACATATAAATACACACAGTGTGCAAAAAATAGAAAAATTATTTGCTCACAATACATCACCAGCAGGTGGGGCATTTACAGAAGAACAATACTACGATTTAGATTTCTCAACACTTGATTTAAATAGTGTGCAAACAGTAAATTATTTGATACTTGTAGTACCTATTAAAAGTGTAAAAACATGGGACTCACCAGACGGTAATTTAAAAGATCTAAGTTATTGTTTTGATAGAAATGTTGCTGTATATGGAAGTTCACAAGAAGCGACAGATGTTAAAGAGTGTCGCAAATATATAAAGTACATAGACTTAAGCACATGGAATTTATGCAACGTTAAAAATTTATACAACATGTTTTCTGGAAATACTTTATTAGAACATTTATCATTTGGTTATGACTTAGGTAAAAGTTATACATATACATCTAGTAATTCTAGTAGTTATAGCGTAGATTTAAGTTTTACAAATGTTTTAACTCGTGAATCTGTATTAGATATATTTAATAAAGTTTATGATTTAAATATATCTTATGGTGTATATGACGAAGAAGGTAACCCTGGTACAGGTACTTTAGCTACTCAAAAGATAAACTTACATGACGATGTAATAGCCAAACTTACACCAGAAGATATAGCTATAGCTACTAATAAGGGTTGGAACGTATCATAGGAGGTCAAAATGAAAAATATAAAACATTATACAGATGTATTAAAACAATATAAAGGTCGATTAGTAGAGAATCTAAATAACCTTGGCATTGAAGCAAGCAATGAAGAATCTTATAATAGTCTTATCCCTAAAATATATAATTTAGCAGGACAAGGAGAAGTTGTTTTAAAAGATTTTTCTTTCTTACATAGCAATCTAACAGAAGAAGAAGTGGATTATATATACGAGCACATTGTTATTACAGGTCCTGTAAGTGATGTATCTGGTAAATTTGATGCACCAAATATAAAGAAAATATTACTATACAAATGGCCTATAGATACATCCACTTCTACAGCATTAGCTTTCGCAGATAGAAACAGTACAACAGGTTATGCTAAAAATTTTAAAGAATTAGATGCACATGGTTTGGATTTAAGTAATGCTAGCTATGGTGTATCTTCTAACGCTTCTGTTTCTCGTTATAGCTTTTATAAAATTAATATAAACAACACTAAACTCAATGATAAATGTTTTGAACAATTTACAGTAGTTGTACACAGTAGTGATAAAGAAGTTCAAGAAAATGCTTTATCTGAAATAAGTATGGAAAATGTAACATATGTATCCCAATATATTAGCAGAGCATTCACACTTAATAGTTACACATCAGACGATGCTAAAGATTATGATATTCGTATTACACCTTCAAGTTATAATACATATCGAAATTATATACTTCCTAATACTATAGATACTATAGATATGAGCACTATTACATACGAAAAACCTATAACTGATATTAAAGAATCATTTAATGGTTTGGGTAATACTAGAGTCATAAACCTAGAGGGTGTGTTAAATACAGAAGATGTTACTAAAATTACATTAGATAGAAGTTTTATATTATTACCTAAATTAGAACATTATCCAATAGATTTAGATTTATTAGAAGGCAAACAGTTATATGCTATATTATTGATAGGTTTAGAATCAATGGTAGATGACATAGTATATCCTAATGTAACACTGACTAGATCTAAAAGACCTATAAGTATAATGCATTTACACAAATGCAAACACTTGGATTTATCCAATGTTATATTGCCTGCTACTTATAGTGATGCGTTATACATTACAGATATAGGTAATGATTTAACAGATGAAGAGTTAGAAAACGCTGTATTCAAATTACCTAATAATATAGACTTTACTAAATTTAGCGAAATATCATTTCAGAATTGTAAACTTATAACAGGGGATTATACTATAACTGAAGACGCTCAAAGTAAAACTCAGAACATACCTAAGTTAATGGGTACGCGAATTTCAAACTTCTCATATACTTCTAATGGAAACCCATCAAATAATCGTATATCATTCTATTTGCATGACATAGATACTTTAGAAAACGCAACTATTAAAGCTTGTGATTATGCATCAATTTATACACCAGCTAATATGAAAGTAAAAGGTACATTAGACATAGAATTAAAACATGTTAATGGTAGCAATACTGAGTATGGTAGTGCCTATAATGCTCTTTCACCCGTGACTAAGGCAAGTATGGAAAATATAGGTTTATATAAATTATCTGGGGATGTTAACACTAAATTCGATTCAGCTTATTGGGCTTTTACTCCAGAGTATAGATCGAAATTCGATTTTAGTGGTCTAACAAATATACGATCTTTGTACCAATTTGGAAATAGGATTAATACAGTTACATCTATAGACATACACGATCTAGACTTGACTAATTGCGTTGATAATTCATTTATATATCAAGCAAACTTATTAACAGACCTAACATTCGGTACTAACCTAGGTAAAGGATACACAGTACAACAATCTTTCGCTAGTAAACACGGTATGGATTTCTCTTCGTTAATTGCATTAACTCGTGAATCTGTATTAGATATATTTAATAAGCTATATGATTTAAATATAACTTATGATGTAGCGAATGGTGGGACTTTATATACACAAAGATTATCTTTTAGGAATGAAGTGAAAAATAGATTATCATCAGAGGATATAGCAATAGCAACCAATAAAGGTTGGACAGTTAGTTAGAAAGATGCATTAAACTAAAAAATATAGTATAATATTATAGAAGGGAGACTAATCTATGCAAGTAATATTACATACAACACCTGCTATGGTTATAGCAGAAAAAGGTAAAAAACTTAGAGATAAGAATGATGAGTATAAAGAAGCATATACTGATGAAGAAGGTTATGAAGTTCCAGAACATTTCCCACATTATTCAACAGTAGTGTTTATACCAAACTCATTAACCGAGGAACAAGTTAAAGAGCTTTATGTTGAAGAAGAAATAAAAGAATAGAAAGGGTAAGAGTGTAAGCCATGGAAAAACTTATGATGAATATTGAAAAAGAAGTTGGTGAATTAAAGAGCAGTGTTGATAATGCTCACAAAAGAATAGATGACTTACAAACAATTACAAAAGCGTTCTACGATTTAGCCAGTGATGTTAAAGTTATGGTGAACGAAATGACCAATATGAAAAAAGACATCAAAGAAATTAAAGGTAATATAGATGAATACCATAAAGTAGAACCAAATAAATTAATATTCAATGTAAAAAACACTGTTATAACAGCAATCGCAGCAGCCATTGTTGGTGCATTAATTGCATTAGTATTAAAATAAAGGAGTTACAATATATGAATAAAGACAATACAACTATAGCTACAGAAGTTTTAAGACTTCTAAAAGAAGAAAATGAAAAGAGCGAGAATAAAAGTAGACAAGCTATAAAAAGAGTTTACATATTATTACTCATTATGATATTCTTATTCGTAGTATCTATTGTTGATAGTATATATCAAAGATGTAGAATTATAGACCTAAAGGAACAATACAATATTATAGAATGTATTGAAAAGGAATAACGTATGTTAAAGTTAGAGTTCAACAAAGACGAACTGCAAGCCCTTAAAGATAAAATGTATCTTAGTGAATTACAAGAAAAGATTATGGAATATAGAGCTATGAACTACAGTAGAGTTAAGATGGCTGAACTTACAAACAACAGCGTTGCCACTATTGACAGAGAAATAAAAAAGATAGCTGCGAAAATTGCGAGAATAATATGATAGTTTTCTGTATAAAATATAGATAGAAAATAGAGAGTTTTTAACTCTCTTTTTATTATATACTTATATCAAGAAAGGAGAGATGAGTATGGCAGAATTTGCTTCAAGAGGTGTAGCAGGTAGTGGCTTAGGTTTAGGTATTGCTGGTACTGCGCTTGGATTACTTAATGGTGGTTTAGGTAATTTAGGTGGTGTATTTAACAACAACGGGTACCATCCTTGTGTTAGTCATTATGAATTATCACAAGAAAGTAAAATAGCTAAACTAGAAAGTGAAGTTGCTTTAAGAGATGCTAACATTTATAATGATCAAAAGTTATTAGAAATGTATAAATACTTTGATGGAGAAGTAAAACGCATTGACAAAACTCTTTGCGAACAAGCTACTTACAATGCTGCTCAAACAGGAGCTATCAGTTGTATTCAAGGACAAATTGCTCAATTATATAGTTTAACAAAATTTGTTATTCCTAATAATAGTATTTGCCCAGGTTGGGGAGAAGTTACAGTAACTACTACACCAGCTGCTACAACTACTACAACTGGTTAACCTGAGTAGTTAAGATTGTGATACAATCTCTATAGAGGGGCTAACTAACAGCCTCTCTATTCTTATTAAGGAGGAATAATATGTATAATTATGAACAAGTAATAAAAGGATTAACAAAATATATAGACCACGAAATAGTAAATAAAGTACCTGGATGGAAAAGATGGTTATTAGGTAGTGGTATAGGTATAATGTTGTCTAATGCTGAAGAAGTTTTTAATACTTTAAAAGATAATGAATTTGTAAAAATGCTAAATCTTATCGATGAAGATAAAATAAATGTAGATGTAATATATAAAGAATTAAAGAAGCAAGCAGAAAAAGGTTCTGCTAATATAGAACTACCTATGATTGGTTCATTTATATTAAACACACAAGATGTTGATAAGTTATATGATTTGATAACATCTTAGAAAGGAGTATTATTATGGAATATGAACATGAAGAAGTTTGTGCATTTAAGAAATACGCTACACAAACTTTAGACTTAATGGTTGATGCTTACAAATGGAAAGTAATGGCTAAACATTGTGATGACCATGAGATTAAAGCAAAATATATGCACATAAGTGACACATTAATGGAGTTATTTATGGAAGAACATAATCATATGCATACCCTATTCAAGAAGGATTAGAGCCTCGGCTCTTTTTATTGTGGTATTATATCAAATATGTTATAATAAATTTGAGTGAACATAATGATAATGCTTTAGATAATCGCACTTTAGAATAGGAGGTAACCATGGAAGCTATAGTTGATTTCATAACAAATTTATTTTTTGGTAATGGTTTAATAATTGCTGTAACAGCTTTTGTTATAGGAGCTATTATAAAAAAGATAAACGTAATACCTAATAACTATATACCTTTAATAGGTGGTACTGTTGGACTAATCCTTGGTTTAGTTATACCAGATTTATTTGATGGTAAAGATTTAATTACTTCAATGTGTCTTGGTTTAGCTTTAGGTTGGGCTGCAACAGGAGGTTATGAAACTTTACGTAATTTGAAAGGAGATATTAAATAATGGAACAAGTTGTACAAGTTGAATTCAATGAAGAATTAGTAAAAGAATATAGTGATAATTATATTATGGAAGAAGAAGGTATTGGTGCTGAAGAAGTTGGACCAATATATGATGAACAATCTTCTTTTAATGAAGACACTATTGAAGATTTATTAGGGGAAGGGGCTGAAGTTGAAAATGTTTATTAGAAAAACAAAGCCTACGTCTGGGGATAATTATTTTATAAGACAAGCAAGTGGTGGTTATTCTACTTGCGTTAAAGGTAAACCTACAGATAAAAATTGTGACGTTCTGGCTAACTGTGTTGGTTATGCGTGTGGAGCATACAATGAACAATTAGGTTTAGGATACGAAAAGTATCATTTAAACTGTAATGCTGAGAATTTTATAGAAAGAGCTATAGCTTCAGGACTATCTGTATACCAAGAACCTATGGTTGGTGGTATACTTGTATGGCAAAAAGGTGAAACACTTTCTGGTGGTGATGGTGCTGGACACGTAGCTATTTGTATCGAAAGAGATGGAGATACTATCAAAACTGCTGAATCAGGTTATGGTAGTAATGCATTCTGGACCACTAAAAGAACAAACGCTAATGGTAAATGGGGAGCAGGAAGTGCTTATAAGTATAGAGGTTGTATAGCACCAGTTGGTTATAAACCAGAACCTAAACCTATTGAACCAGAACCAATTCCAGAACCACCAAAACCAGAACCAGTTCCTACACCTGTTGAAGATAAAATCAAAGAGGGTGACATAGTTATTGTTAATGGTGCTGGTAACGCTAATAGCTTTGGTACTTCTAGAAATTGGACAAGAAAATTCAAAGAACACAAGATGAAAGTAATTATGATTGCTGAGGGAAGACCTTACCCATACGCATGTAACCAATATGGCGAAGGCAAAGTAGGTAATGCAGCTAGTGTTACTGGTTGGTTTTCCGAAAGTAGTGTTACAAAGTAGGGTACATTAATGTATCCTTCTTTTAATAAGAAAGGAGATTTAAAATGAACATAGAAGAAAGATTAGAAAGACTAGAATCTTTTATTGGAGATGTTGATAAAATAAGATTATATGCAAACAGTCTTCAAGCTGTTTTAGATAGATATATTCAACCATTATATATTGAAAACGGTACTGGTAAAACAATGAGAATATCAGACTACCTTGGAGATTTAGACAATATACCACATAATATTATATTTAAAATAAGAGCCTCACATGACCTTGCTCTAGGTGATGGAGAAACAGCTGTTATAAGATTTGAACGTGGTGGTAATTTTAAAGAGTATCCTTTAAGAAAAATGGTTGATGGTTCACAAGCAGAAATAGAATCATCTAACTATATATCAGGAGAAGTTTATGATATTTATTTAGACTCTCAAGACGTTGCAATAATAACAGCTAACGATACAGGAGTAAGAGCATTATCAGAAATAGCAGTTGTTGAAACAGCTTTATCTGAAGCTATATCTGCATTAGATACAAAAGTAACTAATAATTATAATACTTTAGACGCAAAGATAGATACTAAACACACTGAATCTATCAATCATACAAATACAAAAACTTCAGCTAATAAAGAATTGATAGATGCTAATACTACTTTTAGAAATAAAATAAGTAAAGATGCTAGTGGTAACTATACTTTTGCTGGTAATATAACAGTTAGTGGAAAAACAACATCTAAAGATTTATCTGTAACAAATGCTCCTTCATTTAGTAAAGCATTTACTTTACCTAGTGGAACATTAATGGCAGCAAACCCTAGTGCTAATATGGGTATAGCAGCTAAAAAATGGGTAGAAGATTTAATAGATTCAGAAATATTAGACTATCATGCTAATTATCATTATAATGGAACAGGTGATGCAAATTCAGCAATGAATGGCAAACCAAACAACTCATACTATTATAAATATTAGAGGTTAGTATGGCTATAAAAGAATCTAAATATATAAAAGTAGAAGCTTATGAGTTAACAGATAGAAGAACGTCTTCATCATCTACATATAGATGTACAATTTCTAGAAAAGAAGCAGATAGAGGTTCTCACTATGGTTATTGTGAGACATATAGGTGTATTTTATTCAAAAGAGTTGAACAGATAAATGGAAACTGGGGATATTTTGTAATGTGGGGTTTCCCTTCAAAAGCAAAATGGAAATCAAGTTGGGGTACTCAATCCTATAGGCTTGCTAATGCTGGAAGCTATTATGATATAGGATATGGGTATTTACCTACAAATACAGATGATACTTATACATGGGAAGAAACAGTATCTATTGAAAGAGCAAGTAATTCTAAACAAGGTTCAAGAACTGTAAAGGTTGGTAATGATAAAGGAAGAGATTCTTCCTCAGATTATGGTCCAAACTTAATAGATTTAACATTATATACAACTAGAATAGAGGATCCTTCTAACTTATCTATATCAGCATCAGTAGATGATAGAACAAAGAAGGATAGAAAAATAAAGATATCTGCATCATTCACAAATAAAGAAAATTTTTATTCTGGAGCTATATATGAAGGTAATACAAAATTAACAGATGGATTATCACATACTGTAAATATAACAAGGGCTATGTTTGGTACAACAAAGACATATACTTTAATTGTTACAGGGAAAGATGGTAGTAAATACAGCAGAAGCGTAACAACATCTGTAATAGAAGCTAGTGGTGTAGGTGTAACAGTAAATAAATCTGGCACACCTAAAGAAGTACAAGAAGTTTGGTATAAAGATAACAACGGAAACATAAAAGAAATTACAGAGTTATGGGTAAGAAAAAATAATACAAATTGTGAGACAGTCAAATAATATTTGACTTCTTTTTATTTGTATACTATAATAGACTTAGGTCCATGAGGAGGTGCTTATGAAAATTTGGGAACATAAAGGTTTTATTATGATTGAATGTCCACAAGACAATCCAACATATGAAAAACTATATATGTCAACGTTTTTAACTAGGCATCCTAGTAACAGGTCTGTTTTTTATTTTATGAAAAATAATACAGGACTTAAGTTCTTTAAAAAGTTTGAAAATTTCTTCAAGTCTTTTGAGTGGTCAGACGATATAAAAAAGTTCGCATCCTTAGATGAAATAGATTATATTGTTTCCAGAAATCCATTAACTAGGACATCCTTTCCGGGAATAGTTTTTAAAGAACATCAAAATATAGCCCTAGATTATATGAGTAAATATAAACAATTCTGTATTTTCTTAGGACCTGGCACAGGTAAGACTCTAATAGCTTTAAATTATATTGATATGGATTCGTCCCCCGGGCTATATCTGGTCTTCACCCCAGCAAAAGCAATAGACCAATATATAAAAGAGGCTAAGAAGTTCTTACCTAATGCCAATGTGTTTGATTATAGAAAAGAAATTAAAAAGAAGAATCCAAATTTAGATTCTAATGATATTAATGTAGGCATTTTAAACTATGAATCTGCACACAATGTTGACCCTAAGAAAAATTATAGGGCTATCATTCTAGATGAATCTCATAAAGTAAAAAACATGGGTTCAGATGTACATAAAATAATGAGAAAATTTAAAACAGAATGTATATATTTATTCAGTGGAACACCACAAGATAAGAATAGGCATGAAGTTTTTTCACAATTCTATTTAATGAATCCAGAATTAATGGGGGTAAAATATTTATTTTACGAAAGATTCTTTGTACTAGATGATTACAATAATCCTATAAAAGAAAAAAGACCTGATGAACTAGCAGAGATAATTGAAAAAGTTTCCTATGGTGATGATAGTGAAAATCTTTTAGACTTACCAAAGTCTAATGATTATATAATTGATTGTAGCTTAGGAGATTCCAAAAAATACTACGACACATTCTCCAAAACTAAAGTGTTACGTGGTAAAGATTGGTATGCTTTGGGTGATACTCCTCCAAAGTATCGTTCTAAATTAACACAATTATGTTGTGGTTTTATTATTGATGAGAAAACTATATCTCATAGAACACCTTATAATCCTAAAGCAGAAAAATTTAAAGAAGTAATTGAAAAATGTACGAAAGCAATTATATATACTTGCTATGATGAAGAGCAAGCTATAATAAAAGAATTGTTAGAAGGTAAAAAGTTTGCGTGTGTAAACGGAAAACTTTCTAAAAAAGAATGTGATAAAAACATTCAAGATATGAAAGATGGTAACATAGATTATTTAGTGATGCAGATACAATCAGGTAATGCAGCTCTAGATTTTCCTATGATAGATAATGTAATTTATTATTCTCTACATGACTCCTATATTTTCTATGAACAATCCAAATATAGAATAAGAAGACTCGGTAAAACTAACCCTTGTAATTATTATTATTTATTAGTGAAAGGTTCAGTAGAAAGAGATAGATATAGAAGTGTTAAAAACAAAAAGAATTTTAACGACCAAGAAAAAAACCACTACAGAAGGAGGATGTAGTATGAAATTAGAAGACGTAATCAAAGATAAATATGGAAGCATAGATAATATGTTAAATAATACAGACCAAATATCTAGAGCTTACATATATCAATTAATACAAGGGTTTAAGAATAATCCAACAAAAGATATATTAAAAGAACTTTCCAGATTATTAGATATTTCTCTAGAAGAAGTTGTGGAGTTATTAGAAACTAATGAAACTGAGGAAGTATAGTGTTATTGATATAGAAACAGATGGTTTAGATGTTGATGATGCTATTAACTGGATTGGAATTTTAACATTTGATTCTGATGAAGATGATGGTGAATATATAATTCTAAATCCAAAAGAAGATGATATAAGTATATTAAAAGAAACAGACAAGAGTATAAATATATTTCATAATGGGAAGTTCGATAGTAAAATGATGCTTCATCAACTAGGTATAGATGTTAGGATGGACCACGACACAATGTTGTTAACATACCTATCATCATACGCATCTGATTTAATAGATAATAGACGAGGATGGTTGACATTAAAAAATGCAGCCAAGCGTTTATTAAATGCACCTGACTGGGATGTTGGTATTAATATTAAAACATCAAAATCTCGTCAAGATGTAGAAGAATATTTAAAAGGAGACTTGTATTGGACAAGAAAATTATTTGAATACTTTAAAGTTAACTTTGATAAAAGAGACTGGAATACATATAGACTTGTAATAGATACAAGTATAGTATATAGAGATATAGAATTAAATGGTCTACCTATTGATGAAGAATTACTTGAAGAAACGAAGTTAACATATGAAGAAAGATTAAAAGAATGTGATGATAAACTTGCTAAATATTCCAATATAAATTGGAACTCTCCAAAGCAGTTACAAGATTTACTATACAGTGAACTTGGTTTACCTATACCAGAGAAGACAGCAAGTGGACAACCTAGCACTGGAGTAAGTGCTCTATCAAAATTAAGAGGTAAACATGATATCGTTGACCTAATATTAAAAAGAAGAGAAATAGATAAAGCACTAACATTCTTAGTTGATTGGAGTAATAGAGTTAAGGATGGATACATCTATGCTAATTTTAATCTATCAACTACAGTTACAGGAAGAACAAGCTGTAACAATCCAAACCTACAACAAGTACCACGTAATAAAGATTTAAAAACATTATTCAGGTCAATAGACCCTGATTGGGAATTCGTACAATTAGACTACTCACAAGCTGAGTTAAGAACAGCAGGTGTTGTTGGTAAGGTTTCTAGAATAAAAGAATTATACAACCAAGGTGTAGATTTACATACAAACATGGCTGCTAAAGTAGCAGGCATTGACCCATCAGAAGTAACAAAAGAACAAAGAACTGCAGCTAAAGCAATTAATTTTGGATATCTTTATGGTATGCAGCCAGCATCATTCGTTGAATATGCTGCATTGTCATATGGTCAAACATTTACTTTTGAAGAAGCAACACATATAAGAAAGGCGTTCTTTAAAGAATATCACGAACTGCCTAGATACTATAAAGATACACAAGATGAGCTTATGCAGAATGGTTTTGTTACTAGTATAATGGGTAGAAGATATAAGGTAGCTTATAAAGCTTTATTCTTCCCAGACCAAAGACAAAAATATATGAGAAGAATTATAAATTTCCCAGTTCAAAGTGCTGCTAGTGATATAATACTATGCGCACTATGTGAAATAAGGAATACATTCTCTCAAGATATTGTAAAAATATGTGCTACTGTACACGATAGTGTTATAATGCTTGTTAAAAAGAACAAAGATTTTAAAGAAAATGTTTTGAAAATACAATCTATAATGCAACATCCTAAAAGAGTTGGATCTTTAATTAGAGTTAAATGGGATGTTCCATTAGTAGCAGATATAGAGTGTGGTCCATGGGGTAAAGGGATAGACCTTGATGAATATTGTGAAATACATAAAGAAGAACTGGAGGGATAAACATGAGTAACTACAGTTTCTCTAGATTAAGTACGTATAATCAGTGTCCTAGAAAACACAGGTATATGTATGAAGAAAAAATATACACTGATGGTAATGAGTTCCTAATTCTTGGGGACTTATTTCATCAATGCTTAGACAAAGTTTCCAAGGGAGAATCTTATGAACCAGTAATAAGTGATTACGAAGCTAAGGTTAAAGTTGGAACATTAACTACTGAATCAGGTATGCTTGAAGAAGTAGTTGTAAGATATCTAGATTATTATGAACCAGACGAAGAGATAATCGCTAGTGAATATGTTATAGAAGAAGAGTGGGATGACGGTGATACATTCAAAGGTATCATAGATAGAATTGTATCTAATGAAAATATAATAACAATAAGAGATACAAAGACTACTCAATCAGCACTTAGTTATACAACTAATCAAGTTAAATTTAATACTCAGTTGCTCACATACTGTTCATTAGTTCAAGAGAATTTAAATATGGTTGTGGATGAATACGAAATAGATGAAGTTAGATTAGCTAAGATTCAACCAGTACCTATAAACGCAAATGGTAAACCAACAGCGGATAAGAAAAGACTTGGATTAGTTTTATATGAAGATTACTATAATAAACTATGCGAGATGGGATTAGAAAACGAACCAGAATATGCTGGTATACTAGATTATCTTGAAAAAAGAGGGCATCCTTTATTCAAAAGAACAAAGGTGCAATTACTAGACCAAAATATTTTGGCATCTAATATACAAGATATAGGTCAAACATATGAGAAAATAAAACTAGGGCATGACAATAGAGTAAGAGGTAAACTTTGTGAATACTGTGCTTACCAAGAACTTTGCAATTTAGATTTTTATTTACCAGATGATGATAGTAGAGCGTTAATGATTAATAAAATCAAAAAACAATCTTGACAATTTGTCTACTATAGTATACAATTATATTAGGTGGTGATGATATGGTTAACAAAATTCAAATCGATTCGTGCAGTATAATAAGTACACACTTAAAGAGACCAGCTCAAAAGAATATTGAGATGGGTATTACTCACGTCCTAACCTCCGAATTGAACTACTTATCACCATCTGATAGAATTGTGCATTTGTATATTGAAGGTGTTGTAACCTCGAAAAATATCGTAGACTTACGTATAGAAATGATACCTTACTATATTAATATTGATAATCCTACAAAGACACAACAGTTAAAAAAGGGTATATTATTTACTACACAGATAGAATTAGATAGAGTTCTAGAAGATATAGTAAAAGAAGTCAAATGGGTATTAGACTATTTTGGGTTGACTATTATGTATATTGTTAGGAATTTCAAAACTATTAAAATAGAAAAGCAAGGTAAAGGTTACACCCTTGAATACATGCATTAGTTACTCTTTGCTTGAAGCTTATTAGAGGGAGATGGGGGAGTCATGACCTCTGTTAAACCGTTAGAGTCCAGACCGCCTTATGTCTTTCGATATATCCTCCAAGATAGTATTGCTATAGCTAAAAGGCGACACGCTCCGACAGTATGGATATCCTAGGGGAGGGGAGTAAATCACGGAATGAGCATTCTAATAAGTTTCAAGCAGTGAGCAACTGCAGAAGGAAAGGAGAAAGAATATGAGTATCTTACAATCAAAAAAGATGAAAGCTACACAAGCTCCTGTTGACCAAGTGTATGTTATATATGGTAAAGCAGGTTCTGGTAAAACTGTGTTAGCTAGTACTTTCCCTAAAACTGAGGGAGAGCCTCTATTATATTTAGATATTCTTGAAGGTGGTATAGGTTCAGTAGATTCTATGGATAAAGAATTAATAGACTGGGTACCTATAGAAACATTTGAAGAAATAGATAGTGTATTAGAGGAAGTTATCCAAGGTTACTCTATTGTAGATGGTAAAAAGATACCTGTTAAATATTCAACAATAGTTATAGATTCATTAACACAAATGGAATATCTATTAAAGAAATATTTAAAAACTAGTGCAGGTAAAAATTCAATGACACTACAACTTTGGGGACAAGCTAAGGATAATCAAGAAGATATCTACAATTTATTAAAGTATCTTCATGTAAAAACTGGAGCTATTATTGTAGGTATAGCACATGAAAAAGAAGTTAAAGATGATGACAATCCTGAGTTTAATACTTTGATTCCTAGTCTTATGACTTCAGCAGCTACTAGCTTATGTGCAAAAGCTTCTTATGTTTGGTATACAAATATTGAGAAGGAACAAATTTTAGATGCTGATAATAATGTTATCAGTAAAACAAAGTTTAACACTTACATAAATGCAAAACCTTACTTGCTAACTAAGTGCCGTAAACCAAAGGACTTTAAAGTACCTGAAAAGATTACGGACTTAACTTATGACAAGTTTAAGAAAAATGTTTTGGATAAGTTAAGTGGCAAAAACTAGGGAGGAAACTATACTTGAGTTTCGTAAAGCATTCGCAGCTCTATCTGATAAAGATAGGGTAGCAGAAGCCGCTAGACTAGTAAGGGTAACTCAGCGTATTCCTATAATCGTGTTTGAAGATTGGGAGAGAAACAAAAGTATTAAGTTCCTAGATGTGAATAACTTAATAGAATACTTTTGGCAAGAAAAGAAAATCAGGGCTGACCGTAGCTTTGTTTATAAAGTTTTAAAAGGACAATTCAAAGAAGCTTACGGTTTTAAAATATATTACTATTATGAAGAGGTGTAATAAATGTTAATTATAAATAAAGATTATGACCTAGAAGACTTAAGAGTATATAATTTTGAAAAGAGAAACCATTGGTATGAATTATATGATGAACTAGTGACCACAGAGGTAGATATTGAATCAAGAGAAGTATATTTATTTGCAACTGGTGCAGATGAAGTTCAGACAATGGATATACCTGATATAATATATGATTTAATAAAAGAAAATATAATAGAAAAGAGTGAAGAAAATGGAAAATAAATTATTAGAGTTAGATAAAATTTTAGAAGAAAAGATTATTACTTTAATAGATGCATTAAAAGGTGCTGACCCAGTTACTGAAGAGTATACAAAATTATTAACAGCATTCAATTCATCTATGGTAATATATAGTGAAATAAAAGGAATGTTTGTTAGAGCTGCAGAAGAACTAGCAAAACAAAATAAAGAAGGAGAAGATACTGATGGGACTAATAATTAATCAAGGAAAACAAGATACTAGCAAAGATAATCAATTTGAAGTTATCCTTTCTAAAGATGAGCTAGCACAAATAGTTAAATTAGAAATGGATGCTGATTGGGATAACACTTTAAAAGTTACTTTAAAAATCATAGGTGAAAATAGTAAATATAAAAATAGATTACTATGGGATAGAGTATCTTTTGCAGGAGAATTCGCATGGAAATATCGTAGTTTAAGAAAAGCTGCAGGTGTTCCTTATGTTGAAAGTGAATCTACAAATGTAGATATTGAAGCATTACTATTAAACAAAGCAGTTAGTGTAGAATTAACAGCTCGTAAAGGTAATGACGGAAATGATTACCAATCAATTAAATATAAAAACGCTAAAGCAACAGCTACTACTGTAGCTAAACCAGCAGTTGAAGCACCTTCAGCTGTAGAAGAAACTGTTTTAGATGACGAAAACCCTTTTGATTCTGCTCCTAATACTGATTCAAATGTAGAGTGGTAAGAAGAAAAACACCTCTTGAATCAGCCTTTCAGAAGAAAGTATTAGATTACATCGAATCACGCGGTGCATATAAGATTAAGATACACGTATCATCTTATCAAACCGAAGGTGAACCAGATGTAATCTGCTGTTATAAGGGGAGATTTTGTGCATTCGAGTTAAAGCAGGGTTCCGAACTCAGTGGATTACAAGAAATTAAACTTGAATTAATTCGCGAAAGTGGGGGTGTTGCTATGGAAGTAAGAGATATTAAACAGATAGCCGAAGCTTTTGATAAAATAGATGAGGAAATCAAATGCTAAAGTTTTCTGATTTCGAAAAACGATATAACAAGGGTGACAAAAGGTATGTTCAATTATCTATGGGTAAACCAAAGATGAAGGGCGGACTAACTGCTATGGATTTCAAAGCCATAACAGCTCTTGCTAACGCTGATCCAGAAATGGAGATAGGTTGGCTAATCCCTGAAGGTTATATCATAATAGATATTGATGACCGTACCACTGCAGACATAGTGTTTAGAATTATACAAGATAGAAAAGAAAAAGTAATGGTTGTAAACACAACTAGAGGTATACACATATATGCAAAGTCTGATTACAATAATAAAACTGTTCAAAACATAACTGCAATCGGAGCTGAATGTGATACTATAGTACACTGCAAAGGTAATAGTTTCATTACTACACCTTTTAAAAATCCTAAAGTAAATACAAGCAAGAAGTTAATTGATAGAAAAGTAATTTATCATAATGGGATAGAAGAATTACCGTTCTGGTTAACACCTATATTTAATAGAGGTGGGAAACACGATGATAACTTTATTCAATTCCCGATGACTGATGCAAGGAATGATAGCTATAACAGACATCTTTGGAGATTAAAGAAAACAAATTTATCTCCATCTCAAAGAGCTGAATGTATAAAACTTATTAACACTTACGTTGCTGCTAGTCCTCTTAGTGACACTGAGATGGATGCAACAATGTTGAGGGATAGTAATAACGAGAACTTACCAGAAGAAAAATTCTTTACACAAGGTGGAGCATTCCAACATGATGTAATGGGTAAGTATCTTATAGATTTATTAAAGATTAAAAAAGATAGTAAATCAAAACTACTATATTTCTACGATGAGAAACAAGGAATATATGTATGGAATGATGAATACATTAAAGGAGTGATGACACAATTATGTCCATCACTTAAAGACTTTCAAAAGAAAGAAGTAATAAACTTCTTAAATACATTTTTAGAATTACATCTAACTGAGTTCAATAAGAATCCTTTATCAATATGTTTTGAAAATGGTATTCTTAATTTAAGAACTATGAAGTTAGAAGAACATCACCCAGACCATTTAGAAACAATAAAGTTGCATGTCAAATATAACCCATCAGCTACTGGACCTACGGCAGATGAGTTCTTTAAGACAGCAACCTGTGGAGATACTGAAGTTATTAAACTTCTATACGAAGCTATAGGATATTCATTCCTTAAAACTCCAGAACTTCACAAAGCCTTTCTACTTATTGGAGAAGGTAGAAATGGTAAGAGTACATTCTTAGATATAATAAAAAATATCTGTGGAAAAGAGAATTGTACTGGTTTAGATTTCAAAGACTTGGGTGATAAGTTTAGAGTTAGTATGTTACATAACAAACTAGTATCATTAAGTGGTGATATTTCTAGTCAACCACTAAAAGATAGTGACTTGTTTAAACAAATAGTAGGTGGGGACGAGATAACAATCGAAAGAAAAAACGCCCACCCATTTAATGACACTGTATTCGCAACTCTAATGTTCAGTGCAAACACTTTACCTAGAACACCTGATACTACATCAGGATTCTACAGAAGATTATGTATTGTACCTTTCAAAGCAGACCTATCTAGAGTTTCTCTAGTTGATGGTATGGAATTCAAAAATAATTTGATGAAAGACTTAGAGTATATAACATATAAAGCAATACAACATATACATACAGTGCTTACTAAAACACATACTTTTACAGAACCTAGTTGTGTAAAAGAAATAATGTTAGATTACAGAGTAGAAAATTCTAGTGTTCTTAGTTGGATTGTTTCCAAAAGAGTTTCTAAGACACGTGTTACATCCATCTCTGCAGAAGAACTCTATGCAGAATATTGTGTATGGTGTGATGTTAATGGATTTAAATCCGTGCGTTCAACTAGATTTGATACAGAAGTATGTAATGAATACAAGTTAGATAAACAAGATGACATGTTCGTTGACAAAACTTAAAACCTTAGTTATAATTATAATGGATATGAAAATATCCGCTCTTGGTTGAATGGTCTTGTTCGTTTGTGAGATAATCTAATGTCATCTTCAAACAGCAAATAGGGGTTGCGGAGGCAGCTCCTTTTGCGTTATAATATAATTGCAGGTCACCCCTGCACTAGTGTTAATTTTTGTTTTCTTTTCATTTTAGAATCACTACCTTTGATTTTAGTTTGAAAAACATAAGAGACTTGTGTAAGCAAGTCTTTTATGATATAATTTAATTGCTAGTAAATTCCTTAGTTAGTTTGAAAACCTTCTTTCTTTCTAAGAAAAAAGAGACCTTCGGGTCTCTATTTATTTTCACTATAATTATCTATATTACCATAGTTTAATACGAAGTCTAATCCTGTAGACTTTGTTTTTTGATGCAGTTCTATTTGTTGTTGGTCTATTATATCTTCAGCTTCTAGTATTATAGGTGCATCCAAATCTACATGTGGGTTATCAGAACTATCTAATACTCTAGGTGCTGCTTGAATATTAAATTGAATAGCGTTAACAACATTAGCAGCTTCTTTTTCTGTTGTAGCTTTCTCAGATCTATCTAATATTAATTTAGCTGCAGCAAGTTGAACACCTTCATCCTCAGATGTGTTCATTATATATGTAGCTTTACGAAGTGCCATGTCACGGGCACTAGTTATTTCTGCCATGAACTTCTTATTCTTTTTATAAGATAATTCTTCAAGAGCTTCATCCACATTAGGTCTTGCACACATTCTGTTTCCCATGCCACGGTGATAACTAGTACCATGTATTTGTTTCATTGCTTGTTCAGCACTGTAATCTCCGAAGACAACTAATTCACAGAATAGTTTCTCTTCTTCATTAAGCATATTATATTTACTAGATTTAATATCACCAGCACGAAGTGCAGTTAAAAGATTTTCTTTTGTTTCGATAACTTCTGGTGTGAATGTTCTTTTATTCATAAGTCATCCTCCTTTATTACATTATACCATTATTGAGTAAAACTTTCTACTATGGTATAATCTATATAGGTGATTATAATGAGAGACCCATTAACTTTAAGAGTAAAGAAACCTAAAAAGAAAAAGAAAATTAGGTATGATTCACCTGATAATGTACTAGATAGAAAACTTGTGTATATAACAAGAAAAATATCTAGAGGGGATTTTGACCCAGAGAAATTATCCGATGTTATCATGGCAAATGTAGCAAGAAGTCATGGAATCATTGATAAAGATAATAATATTTTAAAGGAGGAATACTTATTATGCAAAACGAAGCGTCACAAGTCTTAGGCATGGAAGACATTAACAGTCCGGTTATGGATGGACAGGGTCCGGTTATGAACGGACCAGAAAAACCAAAGGATGAACCTAAGAATAAAGAAGACGAGAAAAATTTATTAGAGCAAATGTTTTATTCTCCATCAGCTGGAGATGCTGATACTACTGTAACATTAGATTCTACATCTGATGAAACAGATGCTGAGAAAGAAGCGAGAGATAAATTAAAAAAGAAAGACTCTAATGATTTATTAAAAATATTAGAAAAAGGTGAGGGTAAAACTTCAAGAAAATATCAAAAGCAATTATTAGATAAAGCTTTGAAGGATCCATCAAGCGTTGAAGTTGAAACACCTAATGGATGGATGACAGTAAGAGATGCAATCGATGCTGGTTTCAATCTTGCAACAGGTAAATTCGATAGAGAACCAATACCTCCTGTAGATTGGGAAGGTGAAATATCTAAACTAGACCCTCGTGAACAAGAGACTATTCGTAGATTAACTAGACCAGAGACAGGACAAGCAGGTCCAGCACCAGTTTCAGGAGAAGCAAGTTTAGAAGAAGCTGGAATAAATCCAAGACCAGACGTAACTACAGGTGAACCTCCAGCAAGTGATGCTGGTATGGCTATGGGTTCAGTACCTCAAGGTGGAACTGAAGTACCATTAGGATTGTAGGTGATAGTCATGGCATGCAAAGGTAAAAAGAAAGCTTGCGGTTCAGGCAAAAAGAAAAAATAAGGAGGTAATTTAAATGGATGAAGAAGTAACATTACAATCAGATGCAGTTCAAACATCTACACCTGAAGTTACTGTAGACCCTAGTCAATCTTCTGCAGTTGTACAACCAACACCTCCAGCTCCTAAAACAGAAAGGGAGTTAGCTTACGAAGAGTTGGGTCGTAGAGAAATAGAAAGTTATAATACTAAAGGTAATAACATAACTAATTGGATTAGTAATGATTATGACTATGATGCTACACAAGCTGGTACATTATGGGTAGCTGGTAAAATAAATGATGTTGATACACAAATGAAATTTCTTGAAGCAACTCTTAATGAAGATTTGTATGGTGAAATGGATTTACATAAATATTATTTTGATACTAACTTAGCAACAGCTAGAGCTTACGCTAAAGAAAAGAAGCATGAGGTTGCGTATGGTTATTACAGAGCAGCTCAAGAAAAAGCTATAGCTGAGGGACAATTAACTGGTTGGTATTTACCAGCAGAAGCTAACTATATGTTAACGCAATGGGTAGTAGCTGAAGAAAAATTAAAAGATCCTAACACTTCCAGTGTTGATAGAGCACGTGCTGATTCTGTAAAACGTGCAACATCAGGATGGTTCTCAGCTAATAACATATCAGAGCGTGGTGTTGAATGTTTAAATAGTTTATATTTAAAAGAAACTATTAGACACAACAAAGAGAACGAACGTCTTCAAGAACAATCTTTGGAGATTCAAAGAAAAACAAATGAAGATAACAAACGTAATGCTCAAGCTAGTTATGATTTACAATTAAGGGAATTTAGATTCCAAACAGCTCAAATGGAAATGGATATGGGTTATGATTTAAATAACGATAATGTTATTGGTCACACTGGTAGCGATGCTAATAGATTTGGTTTCTATACTAGTGAAAAAGATTGGGCTATGGATAACTTTAGTAAAGCGTTTATGACATGGGGTTCTGATAGAACTAAAGTTATATTAGGTGCTGATTATAATAAATCTTTCAACAATTATAGATACGTTACACAAAAAACTAGTTGGTTAACATCTCAAATAGAGTCAGGTAATAGCTATATAACTGCAGAAAGTTTAGATACATTAGGAAAAGTAAAAATAGATTCCACAGAATTAAATAAAATAGGTATTAAAAATACCACAGACGTAAAAGATTTAACTTTAAAAATGGTTATGACTAGTAATGGAAGTGCTGCATTGTATGTATTTAATAAGCATGGAGTAGCTTATCAAGTTACAGATGGATCATTAAAATTATCTAATGGTTCTACTATAAATGAATTATTAGGTAAACAAGGGTTACAATTAACTACTACACCTGTTAATTCTATAACTGGTATAGATACAAAAGGTAATACAGTATCAATGAGTATAGGTGCTACTAAAGCTAATGCTTATGGTCACGCTATAACATCTGAAAACTCTAATAAATATCCAGGTATAAAAGAGAATGTTATAAAAGTTATAGAAGATTATACATCTAATAAAGGATATACTATGGAATATGGTTTAGTAGATTTAGAAAAAGAAGATGAAGGTATTGTTTTATCTAAAGGCGAAGGCGATGAAAAAGAATATTATGCAGTAGATCCTTCGAGTGGAAATGTACACAAAATAAAAAATACTAATAAAGTGGCTAAGGTTATTATTAATTCTGATGGTAGTGTAGATTTATTTAATTTAGATAATGAAAATATACATAAAGGATGGAATGCTTTAAGTACAAAAGATTATTTTAAAGGATTAGCATTAGCACAATGTGAAAAAATAGGGGAAAATAAAGATTTAAATATTTATATGTATACAAATAATGATGGTACAAAAGTATTTTTCAAAGGTGAACCTTTAGATATGGGTACAATAGATAATGAATCAAAATATTTATTTAAACCTACAATAAGAGAGATAATAACAGAAAGTGAAGTAAGAGATATAGTTAATAATATTGATGAGGTTATATCATCAAGAGATGCTTATATAAATAAGACTGAAGATAAGACTGTAACAACACCTACTGTTTCAGATATAATATCAGACAACGATGGAACAGCATCTGAATCAGAAAAGAAAGCTGTTGAAAAAGAAGTATCTAAATCTGTACACAGTATCAATGATACTACAGTAAAAGATATAAAAGAAACAAATAATACTAACAACAAAACAAAAGCTACTCAAACATCTAATAAGAGTAGTGAAGAACAAGTAATAGAAGACCATGATAAATATGTAACAGCCTTTGCGGCTGGTGAAGTTAAGAAACAAGTTGAAGACTGGGATAAAGAAATCCTAAAACAACTTGGTTTAACTAATGTATAGGAGGTAAATTATGGAAGATAGTCAAGTATTAAACGCCGATTCTAAAGCTGTTCCAATGCAAGCTCCTGAAGCCATTGATGATAATGCTTTCTTACAGGCAATACAACCAACTAATTCTGCCCCAAATCAAAATATTTATGGCAGTAACCAGCCAGTTGTTGCAGAAAAAGATCATGCTAGTAACACTGCATTCAACATAACTAGAGACAACTATAACTATAATAGTGGTGTTGACCAAAGCAAAAACCCTACAGTTAAAACACAAGGTGTTGTTAATGGTAAAGTTACTCCAGAAGTTGAATGGACATCAAAACAAGAAATGGATAACCAATTCAAAGCAACATCTGATTCTGATTATAGTTGGAATAAAATTGCTGAAGAACGTTCTCAATATACTTATGACCAAGAAGCTACACAAGTATTGAGTGACTATACTAAATCAATGCAGGAAATAAAAGAAGCTGGAGCACAAGCAATGGATACTTACTTTAGTGCGGCATATATAGCTAACCAAACTGCAGATAAAATGGGATGGCAAGGTAGCCAAGTACAAAGTCAAGAAGCAAAGACTGCATTCTTGAAAGCTAGCGTAGCTGCAGATATGTATAGTAAATATGAATTACAAAAGTATGGTGTTGATTCACAATTATCTGTGGCACGTATGTATGCTGAAGCTAACATGGAAGCTTTAGCTCTTGAGTTATATCAAGATGAAATAGCTACTCAACAAAAACAAGCCGAGCTTACTGGGTATTATATTTCACCTGAAGCTAATGAAATTATGAAGCAACAAGAAACAGCTAAGAAAATTATAAACGATAAGAATGCTACACAAGCTGAGAAAAACAGAGCTAACAAAGTTTTAAATGCTGGTAATAATTATTTTGATAAACTAGGATTCTCTAAAGATGAGAATGGTAACTACGTTGGTGTTGAATTGTTATCTAGATTAGAGTTCCAAGAAACTCAAAGAGCAAATAAACGTAATGAAGAATTACAAGAGCAAGCTAATAACATAGCTGACCAAGCTAGAATAGATAATAACAATAATGTTGGTGCACAATTAAGATTACAAGAAGAACAAATTAATGTAACTAAGAACCAAACATATGCAATACAACAACAAACTAAATTCAATCAAGCAATGACAACATTCACTCCTTTATTAGATAAAGAAGGAACTACATATCCTGGATTTATAAAATCAGGTAATAACTATGTTGGAATAGAAGACCCTGTTGTAAGAACAGAAAATGGTAAGACATATTGTTATGGTACAATAGATGGTAAAGCTCATAAGATGGAATACAATGCATCTAGAGCTGAATGGAAAATAATAAAATAGGACTTCGGTCCTTTTTTTATTGTCTATTATAGTAGACTGTGTTATAATATAATTAAGGAGGTAAGATGATATGTTTGGATTAACAATTATAACTAAAAAATATTTAGAAGAACTTGAAGACTATTGTGATTATGCTGAAAAGAATATCTGTTCTAATAATCGTAAGTTAGTTAAGATTGAATCAGTATTAAAAAGAATTAAAAACGATAGTAAGAAAATGAACAAGAATGAAATTGTAGACCTATGTAATAGTTTATTTAAGGAGTTAAAATAATGAGAGTAATCAATAACAACACATTAATAAAGTTAGAGAAACAATCTACAACTTTAGGTAATGGTCTAAGTGTTAATAACGAAACACAAAACAGAAAAGATATTGTTACTGGTACAGTAGTACAGTCTACTGACCCTGAAATCCATGGTATAGCATACTTTCCTATGTATGCTGCAAGTATTATTACTACATCTGAGGGAGAATTCTACATTATTAATAATGCAGATATTCTAGCATTAGATGATAGATAAGATTATAGGTCGTGGATATTATAGGTTTGAGGGAACCATCAGAGATTTAAAAAAACATCTCGGAAAGTTTAAAGTCACTGAAGTATTGACTGATGGTTGGATTCAAGGTATTAATGTCTATGCAGCTATGGCTGAATTTAGATATCATGGAATGAAACACATAATACTTATTGCGTCAGACTTTAGTGACAGTAACATTTTAAATTTAGAGTACAAAGGAATGAAGAAATATGAACGAAACAATAACAATAACATTAGAGGAATATAAAGAATTATTAATGATAAAAGGTAAGTACGAAGAGTTAAAAGAAATTAGTATACCTAAAATATATCCAACAACAATAACTTATAATGGTCAAACAGATAAAGATTTAAAACCACCTTATAAGGTTACTTGTTAGAAAGGTTATAAGGTATGATAATAACAATGAACGGAAGTAAATGGTTAATACATTATAGATGGATTTATCCTTATAGTTCTAATTGTTCTTGTTGTGGTTATCCAGTTATTTCTTATTTAGAAAGGTTATAGAATATGGAAGAAACATTTAAAATTATTACTTTTGTAGCGTTAATGATATCAACATCTTCATTACTAATATCATTAAAAAGCTTTATAAAAACATTAAGATGTAATGAAAATCAATTACACCTAAGTGCATTACTTGGGGAAGTTTTACAAACAGTTAAACTAAATGTTGAATGTAACAAGAAGTTCTGTGAATTTTTAATGGAGCATAAGTGTGACAGACACACAGTATGCAGTAACAGAACTACTAAAAAGACTAGACGAACTAGCGATAAGTGATGACGTTCGTCTATGCTTGTTACAACATTTAAAAACTGTTTTAGATTTAGAAAAAATAACTAGGAGAAAATAATGAAACCACTTTCAGACATGACAATGTTTGAGTTGGCAACAGAAATGAATTCTTTAATGCGTGATATGGATTCCTTAGCTATTAGATATAACATGGTAGTTAAGGAAATCAAATCACGTAATAACAAATTAAAAGACGATCCAAACCTTGAACCAAAGGTTTTAAGAAAGGAATTAGATTATGATAAATACAAAGATGAAGAGAACAAACCATAAAGAGAATCCGATATTTGCTAGAATTATGCAAGGCATGTATCATAGAGGAAGTAAAGTTAAAATAGCATACACTGGAGGTAATTGTGTAAAGACTAAACTTAAGAAATGTGACTTCCAAGAATTATCTTTCTTTTTATTAGGTTTATTTTTAGAAGTATATAAAACAGCAGATAAAGATAAGGTATATAAGAATGCAGTATCTGAAGTTCTGGATAATATAGTTAAAGAATGCAAGAAGTAGTAGATAAGATTCAAGTAGTGTTGCAATATCTTGATGACATTCATGAGATAAAAGAGCAACACTCTTCTTCTATGCAAGAAGTTGATTACAGAATCAGTGATATCTTGCATCTAATAGAATTAAATAAAATTCCAGACAGCTGCTGTAAGAAAATAATAGAAGAATTAAAACACCTAAGAGAGGTACGAAGAGATTTAAAGAATCAAAATGAAATACTTCGTACATTCGATACTCATAAAGAAAAGATAATTAGTGATAAGTCACGTTTTTTATTCACAACTGAATTAAATAAAACTATTAAAAGACTTGGTTGTGATTATAACAATAGAGTCTATACACAAGAAGAACTTGATGCATTTTTAAAACCCTTAAGGGGAAGACCTAAGAAGGAGGAAACTAAATGTTGCTCAGAGAATGTAGAACAGTCAAAGATAAACAGTGGTTCGCAATGCAGTACCACGGAATCGAATGCCAACAACGAAAGTTAGTTGAAGAGGTTCATGAACTTAATGAAGCAATCACCAGATTCGAAACCCAAAAGAAAGCTGGGATGTCTGGTGATGTTTCTAGTATAATAACGGAAATAGCTGACGTTAAAAATCTTCTAGAACAGATTCAAGATTTATATAATATCAATACTATAGATGTTAATCTTGAAAAGACAATGAAAATTAAACGTCACTTCAAAGAGATGGAGGATGAAATAAATGGAACCAAAATTCTTAAGTAAATTAATTATCCAAGGCGAATTATTTAAAGTATATGTTTGGAATGATATGGTAGCAATGAATGCTAGAGAAGAAGCTATAAAGAAAAAGTATATGGCATTCCCTGAAAGATATAAAATCGAAGAGGATAATCCATACGGTGCTGATGGTTTCATTGACCCTACCAACAGAGAGATTCATCTAGTATGGGGTGACTATTATGACATGGAACAAGTATTAAGAAGTTTAGCACACGAAGTAGCTCATGCTATATTCTTCTACAAAGATAAATATGATTGTTACAAAGATGAGAAGATCGTAGATTGTTGTGCTGAAACTTATGCTGAAATATACAAATGCGTTGAATCGGTAAGAAAAGATATAGAAAGTAGGAAGACACATGCTTAGTTACAAAACAGGTAAAGAATGTAGAGAGTTAGTAAAAGAAACATTCGAAGAAGTAGCTAGCTTAGTTACACCTACCATGGGAGCTAAAGGTTTATATGTAGCTATCGATAATGATTTCGGTAAACCAACACTAACAGATGATGGTGTAACTGTAGCTAAAGAAGCAGCGAAGATGGATGGCTTTAAGAAAATGATTGCCATGGATATGATTGAAGCAGCTTCGAATACAGAGAAGGAAGCCCTTGATGGGACAACACTTACTGTATTATTAACTAATGAGTTATATAAAATTGGATGTGACAAAATAGAAGAAGGCTTACATCCTCAAGTAGTAGCTGACCACATTCAGGAAGATACTCGTGTGGTTAGAGAATTCTTGAAGAAAGAACGTATGAAAATGAACAGCAGATATGTTAGACATATCGCTAATATATCTACCAAGATTCCTGAGATAGGTGATATTGTTACTCGAGCTTACCGTGAATGTGGTAAGGACATGAATGTCCTTATCGAACATGATCGTGATAACATGGGTATGAAGATTGAACATACTTCAGGATATACAATGGAGTCTGGTTACATGACTGATGCCATGAGAAACCTATGTGCTGATGGTGAGAAGTGGGAAGCTGATAATTGTTACGTTGTATTAATGAAGGAAGGAATCATGACCCAAGCCGGTATAAATAAATTCTTCCAAAGCATCCCTGCTGAGTGTGTTAAGGAACCATTCTTATTTATATTGAATCCTAACTTCAATCCAAACACACTAAGAATATTAATAGATACTCTTATTAAGAATGAATTTAAATTCCAATTTGTATTTGTTAATGAGTCGAAGATGGATGATGCATACATGGATTGTGCTGCAGTGTGTTCTGGAATTGTTCAAGATGCCAGCCAAGGTGTTGGTGAATATGAATTCAAACACTGTGGTAAAGTATCACATGTTGTAGTTGAAATAGATAAGACTATCTTTAACTTCGAAACTAATGAGAGAGTAGAGAGTAGAATAAAAGTCTATCGTGATAAACTAGCTAAGGATAGATACAAACTTAATCAAGTAGATAGAGTTATGTACGAGAGAAGACTAGGTTCACTTACTAACGGAATCGTGAAGATTAAAGTTGGAGTACCAACAGTTACTGAATATAAAATCTTAGCTTTAAAATTAGATGATGCTATTGGAGCAGTGCGTAAAGCGTTCAAGTTTGGTATTGTACTGGGTGGAGGTAAAGCGTTGCTGAATGTAAGTAAGAGGTTGAGTGATGTGTGTTGGATAACTCCAGCAATACTAAAACCATCAGAAACTATTTGCTATAATGCAGGAGTAGATACTGAGTGGCGATCTAATGCAGAGAATAACATCGGTATGGATGTTACTAAAAATAAATTAGTAGACCTAAAACAAGCAGGTATACTAGATAGTTATTTATCAATTGATGAAGCTATTAAGAACGCAAGTTCAATAGCGTGTGCGTATTTAAGAACAAATACAATAATGCAAAAAGAGGTTACTCCAAATAAGTAATCTCTTTTTCTTTTGCATCAAATTTATGGTTACAATAATTTGCTTTACGGTCTTTAATTGCTCTACGAATTCCATCTGTAGTGCAAGAATACCCTAAAGATTTTAGATATATAAATATATCTTCAATCCCAGCAAACTTTCTAACAACTCCTGTGATATTATTTGTTACAGTGATAACATCACCGTCCCAATAATACTCAACATATAGTTGTTGGGAAAGTTGCCAAGCATAATTAGCTGGTAACTTCTTCATTAAGTCAGTAATTATCCTGGCGAATAGCTGGGGGTCAGACTCTAAATTATTTAGTATTTGTAACAATTGTCCTTTAGTTATATTCATTAGTACCACACATCCCTTGCATTATGTGACCAAGATAAACCTTCTTTTAAAGGGTTTCTAGACGTCTTTGGTTTATATGATATAGAAGATATCACTTCTTCTATTTTCTCGGCTGGAACGATAGCATATTTAAATCCTGGAACCCTATACTTCTTACCGAAGTAGTGTATAGTTTGAGTAATTCTAGGGGATGGACCATAATAATTACTAGTTTGTTCACAAACTCTTACTTGAAACTTATTTGTACTAGCTAAACTAGGTGTATCTGAAATACAAATAAGAGTAGAATCATTAAGCCAAACACGAAGAGTGAATACTTCTCTATCTCTATCGTTTAAAATAGCATACTGAGGAACATACTTATATGCTAAACTCATTAAAAATTTTTGTCTTCCTGTCATTATCTAAACACCTCCATCACTACTAATATTAAAGCTATAGATAAACTAATATAAGAAACTATCTTAGCGAATTTATATTCTCTTTCTTTCTCGTGAAGAACATGAGCAAAAGCTTCTGATAAAGCTTTAGTCATAGCTTCAACTTCTTCTTTAGGGACTGTTGGTTTATCCCATTTACTTAAATCAATTTGTGGTATCATTGTTATCACTCCATTCTAATTTTATTCTACCATCTTTAATTGCATCAGCAACTTCTCTGTTGCCTGTATCATATAAAAATTTTAATAGTTCTTCTTGACTCTTAGGTTTGATTACCTTTTGTATATACATAAATAAGAAGAACGGTGTATCAAAAAATATTAAATCCATTGGTATAAAAGTACCAGAAGAACCATTAACATCAGCACGAGAATCAAAGTAGATTCTATTATTGTGTAATGTTTTTTCATCAAGAGAACAATTAAATCTCTTACACACTTCTGGTTTTAATTGTGAATTAATCATATGCAATTTACATTTTCTAGTTTTCATATCTAAGAAAGGACATTGCATATGGATATCCTCTCCTTGAATATATTCTTGATAATCAAAAGTTAAATTATAATCTTTGATAGCCTGTTTAATCCTTTTGATTTCTTTATAGGTTAGTGGTAAGAAAGGTCCACAACATTCAGCACATTGAGAACACTTTCTTCCGCAACAATTATTAGTTACTCTAAGATTCTTCATTCATATCACCCATTGAACCTATCTTTGTTGGCATCTTAGGAATTGATTTTAATGAAGAACAATTTTTAAATGCATTAGTTAAATTTGTAGAGCTATAACTATCCTCATCATCCTCATTCTCATCCTCTTCTGTTGTAATATTCATACTACCAGAAGATAAGAATCCTACTTTAGTGCCAATAATCTTTACTCTTCTATAAACTCTAGAATTGTCTGAATAAATCTCAGATTCTAAAGAACCTTTAACAGATATAAGGTCTCCTGGTTTAGTATAATGTAAAATATTATCTTTAATATTATCAGAAATATAAACATTAAAGAAATGCTTTGTGATTTCGCCAGAAGAATCATTAGATTTAATAGGTACTTGAAGTACAAAATATTTATCGTGATAAGAAACTATGTTTCCTATCAATACAAGCATATTATTCATCATATAAATCACCTATCCTATCTCACTTATATATTGACCACCTACTAAAGCGTAGCCATCTTGATTAAGAGTACTAACAATAACAGAAAGCTCATCAGATGTTAAGTTTTCTAAATCATAATCAAGAGAAGTACAAGTAGATTCGTCAAACTCCTCAAAGTATTCTTTGATATCATCAGCTGATTCATAATAGCATAACACATCAAAACAAATACTAAGGTCATCAAGGTCTATAAAGACTGAACCTTCAGCCCATCTCTGGGTAGTTTCAATACTATCTTTAAAGCATCCTATAATACCTTCGTTTCTACTAGAGCATTTTTGAAATTCAACGTTCCTATACTTAGATAGATTACACATCTTAGTATAATCTCCTATTTCTTGTTCGTATTCAGGAAGACCTGCTCCTGTAGATTCAAGAGCTCTTATTGCTAGTAATTTATCATCCTTAAATTTGTGCATATTGTTTTCTAAAAAATCAATGCATTGATTAGTTAGTTCGTATGCACTCTCTGTGTAAGCAGACCAATGATAATATGCATTAGCAATTGGTTTCTTACCTCTAGATATTTCTAAATTTAATCTTTGTCCCATATTAATTTCCTTCTTTCTTTTCTAATTCTTGGTTAGAAATCTTTTCTAACTCTTCGATAGTAATAATATATTTACTATCTTCATAATTAAATGTACATACATATTCGTTAAGAACATTAATGTACCAATCAACATCATGACAGTCAGATAGAGAGTTGATTAACTCTGCTATCTTACTGATGACTTCTCTTTCCATTATAGGTAATCCTCCATTTCTCGTTCTACCTCGTTAGTAAATTTCTTATAAACTTTATACACACTCTTGTAAGTAACAGGAGCAATAACTCCTAACTCTCTAAAGATTTGTCTCTTATCTAGAGTGTGTACTTTAGAACAAGCAACTATAGTATCTCTTTCAAGGAAGGAATTATTACCATCCATAAGAGATACTGTATAATTACCTATAATAGAATTACTTGTTGTACATTTAAGTGCTGTAATATTCTCTTTGAATTGATGGTGAGAATCTAAAGCTTCATCATATAAAACAAGGAAGACTCCTGGTTGCATCTTACCATCAAAGGTTTTGTAATTAGCACAGATTAATGTACCTGGTCTATAAATATTATTCATATAATCTCCTTTCTATTTAAACACATGACGAACTAAATACTTATTTAAGAAACCAGCTAGTTGTTCTAAGTCTTTAGTTTCTTTTAAAACAATATGATTATCATAAATCATTTCTACATTCTTATCAAAGATTCCAACACCTAACATTAAGATGCCAGAGTCCTCCATGTTTTTAGCAACTTGACGAAGAGTTTTCCAATCTCCACAAGTAGCACCATCACTAATTACAATACACATTTTATCTTTCTGAGGTTGCTTATTAAGAATGTCACGAACATATCTTAAGTTAACCTCATCAATATTACCACTGAATGTACAAAGCTTATCGCAATTAAATTGCTCTGTAAGTAGAGTCATATTTGTTTTAACTCTATTGTAATCATCATTAAATTCTTTTAATTTAATAGTGATACAACTTCTACCTTCAGTGAATGCATCAACTGCAAATGGTATATGTAATCTATTCAAAGCTTCACAGAAAATAATCAAGGCTTCACCTGCAAGTTTTGATTTTCTACCTCCCATACTACCTGAATTATCTACTAGTAGTTCTACTACTAAATCTGATTCAGGAGTTGGAGCTTTACGTTGTTTAAAGAACTTATAATTTCCTTTCTTATAAGTTGTAGAAACATCAAACTTACCAGACATTTTATATTTAGCCCAGCCTGAATTATTTTGCGCTTTCATTTTTCTTATTTGAGAAACTACAGCACCAATTTCTTTTATATGTTTAGACACATAGTAATTGTATTCTTTTAAATATTTAGAAGTACAACAATGATTGTCTAATCTATCTGCTCTATGAGCATACCTAGTTACAGGTTCATCATTAGCTATCATAGTAATAGCTTGTTCTGTTAAATCAGTATTAGAATAACTTTCTCTTTCTTCTTCAGTAAGATAAGTAGCTTCAGAACTACGAGATGCTTTTTGTTCTTGTAGTTCTTTATTAACTATATTATCTTCTGAATCTCTTTTAGGTTGAGGAGGTATACGTTCATCACCTAAACGAGAAAGTTTACTTAAAGTCTTTAATACTTCTTTAGCAGCACTACTTAATCCTGAAGATGGACCAGCAAATGAGCTATCACTAATACCATCTTCGACAGCATTAGTGTCTGGCATCTTCATATCAAGTATCTTACAAAGTTGTTGAGCATATGCTAGCTGTCTTCTATGACGAAGCCTAGCATTAACTGTATTAATACACTTAACTGCTCCCCACTTTATAAACTCTTTATTGTTTTCGTATATATCATACTTAGGTAACTTTGATATATCATATCCACGACATAGTAGTAATAAAAATTCTATCAAAGTACCTGGATTAGTAGGGTCATTCTTTATATTGTCAGTAACAATATCAATTATTTTATCCCTACTATGCATAGAGTTAAGAACATTTAGATATTGTTCAGTATAAGGATAAAGTTGTTTGATACTTCCTTCTACTGTTATATCTTCTAACACATTCATAACTGGTTGAGCAAACTCTCTGAACATAGGATTTAAAAATCTAACACTATCAAAAATAAAATTCATATCAGTGTATAACACATGTCCTAGTTCATGATAGAATACTCCAACATAGGTTTGACCTATGTGTTTATATTTTTCTCTGATATCCATAACAGATATCTTATCTTCTTGGTCCCAAGCTGTTTTATAAAAGTCTCGACCAAGTGAGATGGTTAAACCATCCCAATAATCATTATGGGTATAACAAGAATCTTCTTGTTTAGCTACTACACTTAAGGTATCACCTGAACGTGAGTTAGCTACCCTGTTAAAACTATAAAGTCTTGATGGAGATAGGACTGCATCAACAACTTTATCATATCTATAATATTTTGCCATAAAAATCTCCTATCTATATAATAATATTGCATCTATTGCTTTATAAAATGGTACCAAATCCTCAATACTATTTAAATGTTCTTTAGCAAGAGTAGTTTTGGTACTGAAATCAAATAAAACTATTGAAGAAAGTTTACTAATTCTCATATGAATAGTTGGATCTGAAAGATATGCTACTTGTAAGTATATATAATAAGGTCTAGATGATTTAGACAATACTCTATAAGCAGCACAAACATCTCTACCAACCTCTTGAGGATAAGAACCAACTCCACAAGCTTGTAAAGAAATACCTAAAAATCTTGAGTGTTTCTCTAAAGATAATCTTACTTGTAAATCTAAAGGCATATCTTTGAAAGTCATTTCTTCTTCAACTTCCTTTCGTGTATAGCTCTAGCTATGATGTCAGTATAAAAATTTAATGCTGATAATACATCATCATAAGTATGAAAACTTTCGCAAGATAATTCCTTTTGTCTGAAGACAAGAGCAAGACAATATTTACCCTTGCCTTTAGTAACAAAAGATATCTTAGCTTTCATAGTAGATAAAAAGTTTGCATTTAAATTTTCTATAATAGAATTAATTAATTCAAACTTATCTTTAGTAGTCATATTATTCCTCCTCTTCTAAGTTTTCTATCATAGTTTCGATACAACCTATTAAACTTTCTAGTTGTTCTTTATTTAATTCTGCACACATATCTAGTATGCTTAAGATATAATTGTCCATACTATTCCTCCTCTTTTTTAGCGATCCTTTTTGGTTTAGCTACATCAAGTTTTACAACTTCCTTTATCTCATAATGTGAAGCAATAACTTCTGGTAGAACATTCTTCTCGTAAGCTTTCTTAAGTTGAGTTCTATTAACTTTAACAGTATTAACTGTTTCTTCCTTACGAGTAACGAATGCAGGGAAGCCCATGTCTTCTAAGAACTTAGCTTCATCTTCTGTTGAATCAAAGTCATTATTAAACTTACGTTCAACCTTATTCTTAACTTCATAAGTATAAGAACCAAAATCTAAACTTAATTGTTCATACTTTGCCATCTTATCTCGTAATGCTAAATAAACATCTTGTCTAGTTTTTGTAATAGCATTTATGTATTGGTCAAACGCAAGAAGAACTTCGTGTAACTCTTCTTTAGTTGCAGCCTCTCTTGTTTCTTCTGATTCATATGGTGCTAATTCAGGTAATCTTTTTAGTTTACTTATTTTCATATTATTTTTCCTCCTTTTAATACTTTCCAGTATCATTTCCATAAGTATTTTTTGTTTTCTCAATAAATTCTTCAAGACATTTAACAACATCTTCACGAGCACTGTTACTTACATACATTAATTCACCTTGACTTCCGTGTTTATATGTCATAAATATAAACCCGTAATCTTTAGGTATCATTCCTTGTAATACGTGTGCTATTTCTTGTAAATGTCCTTTGATATGTTCTTCAATTTGTTTATCAGTCATTAATTATTCTCCTTATCTAATAAATATTTATCTTTTAATTCTTGTAATGAACTATTAAAAGCTTCTTCAGCTATTAAATCATACTCATCTTCTCTAAAGTTTGAAACAAACTTAGTGAAGTCTGATAATAATTTATGTTTACAATCATCACAGAATAAATAAGTACTGCGTACTGGAATATAATTATATTCACATCTAACGCATTGAGTAGCTTCAACATAATTACCTTCACAAGAAGGACATCCTTCATATGAACGAGTAAATCCTGCTTCAGCTGGTCCACCATAAGGTGTACAGTCTTCGCTATACTTCTTTGGATTGTTAAAAACTAATCCACATTCTTTGCAGATATACATTATGCCACCTCCTCTTCATCTATTGGAATACCTGCTTCATCTAAAGGTATATCTCCGAATGACTCGAAGTCACCAAGGTCATCTAAAGATACTTCTTGCTCTAGTTTAAGAGTACCGACCATAGTTGTAGTAACTTCTCCTTCTTTAAAAGCATTGTATAAATCCTTACACATTATTCTAGATTCATCAGTAAGTTCTTTTAATTCATATTCATGTATTGCATCTACAGTAGCAGCTGCATTAACAAATGTTTCATTGAAAGATTCTCTTATAACTTCTTCAGTTATTGTTATACCTGAATCCATTAAAGATATTAAACCTTTCATAAAAGAATCAGCACTTCTGAATGTTACTTCAGTTTCGAAGTGTGAATTAGCGAATCTATCTTTAATCTTTCTGAATGAATCATAAAGAACTTCTAAGAATTTAGTATTCTTAAATTCATAGATTGAAATCCAATCCATGAATTGTTCTTTATCTATATCGAATAATGTTATCCAAGAGAATCTAGATTTAAATGCTTCATTCAAATCAATAGTACCTTTATATGCAGGGTTTAATGCTATAAAGAATCTAAAATCTGGATGTCTTTCTATAGTAGTACCATCTGCTAAGTCAATGATACGAGTCTTATCTGTTAAGATATTAAGACCAGCTAATACTCTAGCATCATTCATATTAACTTCATCCATAAATGCATCTGAAGTTTCAGACTCAGCAGCAACAGATACTTTACCTTTCTTAAGTTTAAAACCTTCTTTAGATTCCTCATCAGGTATGAACTCAGAGATTACATCTCCGATTTCTACACCAGAAGAACCTTGAATGATTAATAAATCTTTTCCTCTAGCACTTGCTAACTTCTTAACAAGCTCTGTCTTACCAGTTCCTGCTGGACCAACAAGACCTATGTTTTGATATGCTCCAGACTCTATCTTAATGTTTAATCTTTTCTCAAAACTATTAAGACTAGGTGTAGACATACGAGTATTGTAATTAATCTCGGCTTGTTCTAATGAAGCGTGGTCATTAGATAGTTTAACAACTATATACTCCAAGCCATCGTGATTAATTCCAAAATCATCAAGTGATTTTCTTACACATTCTTCTGGTAAGATTTTAAAACCTTTATTATAAAGGTCTCTAGTATCTGTTTTAGATACTGCAGGATATGATGATACAGGATTTGATTTCTCTGTATAAGAAATATCAGCCTTATCATATACCTTATTAATCTCTTTTAATAAAGACATTAATTGTTTCTTAGAGTGAGCCATCTCACTATCAAATGAAATGTTTATCTCACCTTTAGTTGTAGAATCTAAACCAATTAAATGATAACCAGTATTAGTATTAAGAACTAATATGTCTTTTCCTTTCTCTTCAGTATTTATAATTGTAAAAATAGGAACTTCCTTTGATAGTTCCACAGTAGTGTTAATTTCTTTTGCCATAAAAATATTCCTTCTTTCTATCTTAATTCGTTATATTTATTTTTAACAGTCTTTAAAGTTTCTACATTGTTGGCAATCACAAGTAGATTACAATAAGCTGTATAAGAACCGTGATTAATTGTAATCACTAGTCCGCTAGTAAAGAATCCTTTAAGCTCGCATCCTGATAAAACAGTATTATAAAGAACAGGGTCAAAAGATAATTTAGTTATAACTTGTTCACCTTTCTCTGGATTCATTGTTAAACGAGCGTGTTGTTTCTCTTTATCATACACAAGTACAGGTTCATACACTAAAGCATAGCCTTGTCTCTCTACTAAAGATGTTATCTTAGTTAGAGATAAAGGAAATAAATTTAGTTTAGATGCAAGGTCTTTAAAAACAAATTTATGTATAGAATCCTTGTAATCATAACCTAAATATTTCTTTAGCAAACCTGCTACTTGCTTGTCTACTGTCACAGTTATCACCTCCTTTATATTATAACATTAAATATCTATATAGTCTACTAAAGTAGACAATTCTTTATTAGAATCTTTGTTATAAATAGACACGACAAGCATAGCATCCATAAATGGAATAGCATTAACTACATAATGCTCACCTTTATAGGTTGAATAAAGAGTCATTCTATCACTAGATTCATGAATAGATGTTTCATATGAACCTAAACGATTATATAATTCAGCATCTTCTGGAGCGACCAAGACTCTGTTCTTCGTTATCTTATTTAAGATAAACTCATTCAACATATCTTCTTGATACTCCTCAACGAAGTCTGCGACATCATCTAGATGTTCACCATACATCCAGTCTGGTGTGATTCTATCTGGATACATTCCAGTATACATATCACTTATAATATCTTCAGTTGATATTAAGAAATCACACATCAGCATGTTGTAACATGGATAACTTTTAAACATATTATCCTCCTTTCTAACTACGTTTAACGTCCAGTTCGACATGACCAAAGTTAATGTGATGACAATACCATTCATCTTGGTATTCGTCTTGCATCTTTAAGTCCTCAGTATATGTTTGGGCTCTCTTGACCCAGTCGTTAAAACAATCTGGGCATATACAAGAATTAAGTATATAAACAAGATAGCCTTGTTCCATATCTGCATTACAATAATCACACACGGCTAATCCTCCCCAGTTTAGCATATGCTTACGCTTTACTGGGAGATATGTGTAGCCTTGTGGTGTCTTAGATAAATAATCTTCCATTATTCTTCCTCCTTCAACACAATACCAGCAGCTAATTCAAACGCTGGGTCTTTACGATTAAGGAACGAACTAGGATTGTCAGAACCTTTCTCGTAAACGGATACCCATTGAACGTACTTTTCTTGGGAATCCTTTTTGTTTTGTGGATGTGATACTTCAAACTTAAAACGTTTAGTTTCTAAGACATGAATAGTATCACCTTTTTGAGAAACTCTAGTTGTATGTTTAGTAGCTATCATATCATCACTCCTTTCTTGCTTGATTTGTATGATAGTATCTAAGTCAGGGTCATACATATAAGAATTCTCGAAGAACTCTTTAGCTGTAGAGCCCTGAGATTGTGCACGCTTGATAGTAGATTCCTGATAATCAAGACGTGCCCACTTGCGTTTATGTTTAGAATCCTTTAATGAATAATACTTCGATGACTCGAAAGCTTGCTTCATTAAATTAGGATTCTTATTGGTCCAGAATGCTATCTGTGCCATTAACGCAAGGTCATCTTCACTTTCAGTGCCTCCACTTCCTGTTGGAGTTTGTTGGGCTAAAGAGAACAAAGGCTCAGGACGTATTTGTCTAGCCCATTTCCACCAAGCTAAATCCTCTGCGTCATCATGAGTGAGAGGGATGGAGGAAGTGGGAGATGGGATGGGTCTTTTAAAGTATTTATCAAGGAATGCTTCAAGTTTCTTAGGTGAAACAGTGTAATTAATATACTCAGTAGAGATAGCATTACCTGTTAAAGTAAGGTAACGATTATCTATAGTACCTTGATATAACTCTAAGCCTTCTATATCAGAAATACCTTTCTGAATCAATTGCTTAACACCCATCTTGGTGTAATATTTCTGGTACTTCCTCTGTTGTGAACAGAAGAATAATATATGCACACCTGTACCAGATAGTGAATATTCAATATAGGCACCCTCAAAATAGTCTATAATATCTTGAGCTGTCTGTGACAAGGTGCCATCTTCTCTTAAGGCATGGTCAATGTCGATACCACAAAGGTTTCCGAACAGACCAACGCCTAAACCCTCTCCTGGTTGGAGAGAGCTTATAGCGTCTTCGAATGATTTAAAAGTATTAATGTCATCAACGTGAGCATTAGGAATTTTATCCTTATGCGTGCAAAAAATAGGATATACTTTTAACCATTCAGGAATACTATTATACATTATATTCCTCCAATCTAATTATCCATTCGGGATGGATTGTTTTGTAATAGACGTAAGTCGCTAAGGAGTAAGGGGTTGTGATTAATGGAGTCTTACGTCTTTTATTTGGGTAAATTGCTAGATACATATTAGTTATCTCCTTTCATTTTCTTAATAGTTTTACGATTACTTTCGGCAGTCTTTAAAACTTTAACTTTAGTAGTAATGTCTTGACTTAATGCGTTAGCATTAGAGATTATAGCATTACACAATTTTAAATCCTTACCAGATAAAATAGCATCGAAGTTATTTAATAATACTTCTCTTGCTTTATCTAAAGCTTCAATATCTTTCTTCATTCTTTCTCACCTCCTTTCGTGCATCAGCTACAGTGATGCGTAGTTTGACTATCGAAATAGCCGTTTGTTGTAATATCTTGTTGTTAAAAATTAGATTATTATTGAAGTGCACAAGATTATTACATTCTCTCTCTGAGAGTAGAACGAGATTAGATTTCTTGAAGTTAAGGTCATTCTGGTCTTTATGAATAATCTTACCTTCACCATTCCATCTAGGATGATAGAGATGGTAAAAGAATCTACGAGCTGAGACCAAGCCTTGACGAGAGTAGACTAGGACCTTACGCTTACGCTTCTTATTGTATGAGACACCATTATCGTGAATGGTTATGTTATAGATTTGATTGTTTATAGTTATCTGGTTATTTTGATTAGGGAACCTAGGTTGTGCTAGGGGATAATGAAGTTTCTTTAACCTAGTCTCTAATTTAGGATTATAAGGTTTTGTCATATTGCTCTATGAATTCCTCTTCTAATTCTTGTGCAAGTTCTGTTGGTAAAGTATTACCACAGCTTGGACAATAATATTCTATTGTGTGTTCTATCTCCTCGATGTGGGAATAGCCAGTGATGGGAGATAGAGTCTGAGTTGCTTGAACCACTAAGCCTAGGGTGTGTAAGGGCTTGTGGCAATGTGGACAGTTTGTCATAGTATGTTCCTTTCTACGTAGTTTAACGACATTGCGGTCGGGGTGTTCGTGTTTTTGGGGAGTGTTCGCTTTTGTCTACTTAGTAGACAAGCATTGGTGCCACTGTAGTGGAATCATAAGCCTTAAGGTGCCACTGCTGTGGAAGTTGGCTTCCAATCGAGTGGCAGTTCCACACGAGTGGCAGTGGATGAGGCTAGGTTTCACCTAGGTTTCTTTTTACTTCCACAAGAGTGGCAGTAAAATAAAGTTGAAAAATCAAGGGAAGGTGTTAAGGTGAAAAATGCTTAATTTCTGGATAAATTAAAAAATTGAAATTTATTCCACTGCGTTGGAAGTAGTGGGTTTTACGTGCATTTTGACGCGAACACGCGAACAGTGCTGGCACTCACTACCACAAACACACACGAAAACGCCCTGTATACCGTACACTAAGTACGAATTTGTCTACAAAGTATACAAGCTTGGGGACAATGGAGACAAAGTTTGTCTACAAAGTATACAAAACTATTCCTTTTTAGGCTTAATCTTGCATCGCTTACCTTTGTAGTTGATTTGAATCCTACCATATTTGTCTACTTTTGAGACACGGATATGTAGGACGAACTCGGGTTTGTCTACTTTGTACCAATACTGAGTAGGTTTGTCTCCGAAGTAGACACGCTTATAAACAACGCCATCAATGACGTGTTCATTAATAATGCTCATAGGCATTCCTCCTTTCTTCTGTTTCGCTACTGCTCATCAGCCACGGACTTTCACCGTGGGACAGAAGGTCAGGCTTTAACCCAACCGTTCGAAGTCTTCTTATACACGATGTGTTTAGGATACAATCTTGTTAGATATCTTAGTTGGTCTTGGAAGTTACACTTGGTACTTCCGTATCCTAAGACAACATCATGCCAAACAATCTTGAACATGTGTTCCTCCTTAGCTCCGTTTAAGGACCAGCTCGTCCAGGCGACACTGCTTCTAGCTCGCCGTGCGGGTTGTCGCTCGTTGCCGCGAGCAGGGTCTTGACCATCATCTCCGTTCAAAGAGTCCGACATCTCGAGAGGGATTCTACACAGAGAGGGCTTCGGGTTGCTCAGCGAAACTTTCTTTGCGACTCCAACTCACCATCTTCTTACGCTCATTCAATGTTCGCCACTCAG
>JAEIGA010000308.1_pt1 | contig 71285 bp, 117 predicted proteins | sample 9270691 | NCBI WGS metagenome assembly JAEIGA01 (sample SAMN17057246, study PRJNA624740) | gut metagenome | biome: biome; isolation source: fecal sample | host: Bos grunniens | place: China: Xizang | collected 2019 | reverse complement strand
CTCTGCAGAGTTGTTGTTGCCACCGCCTCCGAAGATACCGTTACCATTACCATTCATGGCGGCAAGAATCACAACAAGAAGGAGAAACTCCATTCCGTTGTTTCCAAATAAACCATTGTTTCCTCCCATGTTGTACAGGATTGCCGGATCGATTCCTCTCTGCTGTAGGAATGGGAGAAGGGCATTCAGGGAACTATTTCCCTGGTCGCCGAAAACGAAAGTTTTTGTTTCACTCATAAATAAAATAATTTTAAGTTTCGGTCAACATTAACCGCACTACAAATTAAAATATCTTATTTATGAGCGTTCTTATAATTCGTGTTAAGTTCGTGGATGCTCAGAGAAGTCATCTTTAAATGCCCATTTGTACCCATAGGCATTTTTCCTTCGATTGCGACAAGCAGCAGTAATATAAGCCCTTACATATCCCATATCTTCAAAATAAGAAGACATAGGAGGTATTTCTTGTATAATCTCCAAAGACTCTTTGTCTAATTGGAGTATTGTTTTTGCTTTGCAATTATTAGACGCATTATATCGTAGAATATCAAGATTCTTATGGCAAGTATTAGGATTTTTAATGTTTTCCTGCTGAGTGCACCATCGCAAATTTTCCGCCCTATTATCGGTATGATCACCGTTAATATGGTCAATACACGGTTTGTTGTCGGGATTATCTATAAAGGTCGTCGCTATGACCCTATGGGTATACTTGGTCTTTTTTATGCCGTCCCTTTGTAATACCACTAATTTATAACCCGCCCTTCCATTACCTTGCTTTAAAACACGACCTTTTCTTAATTGTGTATGTTCGGTGTGTAAAATATTAGCAGTTGACAAAATAACTCTATCAACGGACCTAACATTTCCCAAATTGCTGGCTTCATAAAAGCCTTCATAACCTTTGACAGGTTTCCAGATTTCGTCCATATTTTCCGATTTTATTGCCGAATATTTATTAAATAAATAGGGAAGTGGATTCGGTAACCACTTGTCGATGGGTTAATTACTCCCATCTATCCCTATTGCAAAAATACAATATTATTCCAATAGAAACAATTGCCTAATGCCTTTAATGCAGCTTCTAAAGGAGTAGTCTTCAAGTTTATATCTTGTGTTATTTCTTATCTTATTTACACACGACTTCGAAAGTCCACTTACCTTCGCTATATCGGAGTCGTGATATTTCTCACACAATAGATATATTAAACAATATCTAGCATTTACACAATCATCTTCGTTACAGGTAAGCACTTTGGATTTATCCACTTGAAAGTACGAAGACACAACCGCCAAACCCTCATTGAAGTGGCGATAAGTATTGTCCAACTTTGCCATTGCTCGACATAGTTATTGCCAATTAAAGGAGTTGTTGCCTAGCAAGTTCGAAGTTATTGCCGATGTCACTACTTATGAGCTTCAACCTCCTAGGAAGAGATTGCAGAGCATGATTCACAGTTCGATTCGGATGATGAATGAGCTCCGAAATGTCTTTGGTGCAATAGCCTTTCATCTTCATGAAATAGATGACCATCCACCTTGCATCGACAGCCTCCTTCACCCTTGACTTTCCAAGTACATCCTGTTCAGTCACATCTGCCAGTTCAGTCACAACCTTGATGACCTTGCTGAAATCTTCATTCTTTCCCATTTTACAATAATTGCAAACCGCAACTCATTGTATTACAAAAGAAAAGCCACTACTACTTGTAGTGGCACATAAATTATTGCTCGGCAATAATATCAGATTTCTAATTCACTATTTTGAAAAGTTGCAATAACCAAGAACACATTTTCCCTCACCTATCACTTGAGCCTTAACATAGTAAGTCTCCTTCCATTCATCTCCCAACCTATCGGAGTCATCATAAGCATAATCAGTGGAAAGATCGTAATACACACCGGGCATGCCTATCTCCTGGCAATGCTTTTCGACAATTGCTTCTATACCGGCAAAGTCCATCACCTCCACTTGGGTTTCAACAGACTCCTTGAGTCCTCCCCTGTGCCATTGAAATAACTTTCTCATATATTTACTTCATTAAATACTGTAACTTTATCATTGCGGTTGTGCGCCTATTCAATCCTATGATGGCAACAAGCACTGCAACAATTCCAGACCATAGCGCAATGTCTCCATTATGCAATATTACCGACCTGATCGACATAGCTATCGAGGAAACGAATGCTATAGTCAAGGATATGTTATAAATCGAGATCGAACTGAGAAGAGTCTTTTTGAAATTACAGTATCCAACAGGAATTTCGTGACCATCTTCCAACACGGCCTTGACCATGTACACTCTGCCCCAATGAGGGAACTTCTCCGGTGGCTTGTTCATGATAAGCTGTGTCTTGTACTTAACAAACCTATGGGGTATCTCTTTTGAAAAGCAATCAAGCATTTGCTTGATTTCAAGGAAAGAGTCAACTCCTATAGATGCATCCGAATCAGACGGAAGGCCACCTATGCTAATGCTGAAATAACGATTCATACAAAAGTGCTTTTATGTGTCAAATGCGAAAATACAACATCCTTGCCAAAAACAAAAATAAGCACTCCGAATAGTGCTTATTTTACTTTACCGAAATAAACTACAATAACTCAGCTACTTATGATAGGAAAATAGGATTCATTGTACATTTTTGCACAAAAAACGGACATTACACATATATAATGTCCAAACTCTTGTACATTTTTGTACATAATCTACCACTCCAGGCCTACCCTAACTCCTAATCCGGCTCCGATCCTACTTCTTGCAAGTTCATACTCTGCGTATCCGTACACTGACAGAATTCTGCTCATCTTGTAGGAATACTCAAGCTGAACAGGGACCGAGAAAGAATCAAGGTAAGCAGCTTCGATGCCCAGGCCAAGACTATGCTTCTTCTCTTTCGGAACTATCTGATTTGTAATGACGGAATTCTGAACACGAACATTCAACGAGTCAATCCTAGAACCAATTCCAGAGTGCCAAATCTCAACCTCCGGTGTCATGGTATAGAAAAACTCCCTCGGTGCAATTATGTATCTTATGCTGTCACGATATTCAACAGCAGTGGAGTCTTCTCTTATGAATATGACATCCGGCACACCTACAACAGGTACATCAAGCTTGTAGGTGCTACCTTTAAGATCGACATGAGAATAACCAATGGTCTTATAAACATAAACTGTGTCACTCTCTGAAAGCACAGGTCTAGTCACTGATTTGCAGCAAGGCAAAAGGGGCAGGCATATCGCTACGGCCACCCCTAGCACAAAGATAATGACGCCTTTTAAGCAATCTTTCATAAAAACAACCTTTTTTAATTAGAGGGAATTCCCTAAAAACTCCCCCTAATTCCCTCTGATTTCTTTACATCTTAAGTCCGTCTGCCGTAGGCTCAATCTTAGAGCCTGTTGACGGGTCTTTGCTTGACGGATAAGGGTTGGGTTCGTTCAATCTCTTGAGATCCATTCCGAGCCACATAATACCCTCCTGGAGCTTTGTGATTGCCAGGCTGCGTTCTCTGCTGGCAGGAGCAGCCTTGACCATCTGCAGGATTTCATCGATCTGCTTACGCATATCCTTGTCAAACATGACTTCATCATCGTGACTCATTTCCGTCATGTTAGCTTCAGTCACTCTTGTAGCCTCCACGATGTAATGATTCTTTTCTATGGCCTCCAGCATTTCATTGGCACCACATACAAATGCTGTAGCAATAGGGCCTCTTGCGTTATCGTCTACTGAGAGGACTGCAGCTGCAAATTCCTCTGATCTTTTTTCAATGTCGAAATACATAATCTTACTTTATTTTAGGTAATCTCTTTCCTTTGTAACTCTTATTGTAGAGAATCTGCATCCTCTGCTTTCCGTTCTTCTTGTAGCTAAGATGCAAAAAGCCTGGATATAGGATCATCTGATCGAACTCAAGGCCAAGTTCAATGACAGCACAGGCAAGCTGATACGGAGTCTTGACAGGACACCACACATCTGCAGCCTCTCCTTTGGGGTGCTGACTTGTAGAAGAACCTCCAATCTCTTCATTCAGTTCCGGGCATCTATAGCCTGAGCTCACGTTCACTGCAGCTTTCGCCCAGTCTCTCAAAGGCTGAAGAAGGTTGATGACAAGCGACTTCAATGCATCCCTTACATCAAAAGATGTGATGGTGTTATTGATCCTTTTCTCCTTGGCTTTTGCAGAAGCCTCGAATTCATGATAGCTGAAGTTCTTACTTATGGTTCCCATTTCTTCTTGCCTCCCATTCTGACTTTAAACGGTCATATTCATTTGCCTGGATCTTCAACATTGAGGCCATCCTTGTAGATGATCGTGAGGGTCTGGAATCCGTCCTTTAAAGCCTCGTTGTATCTTCCGTTGATGTGTTGTATATCATCCAAGGGGATAAGCTGCTTATCCCTCGTTTCGTAGATTGCATTAGCAATCCGCTTCTTCTCCAAGATTCCCATTCCTTATCTGTTTAAAGGTGTCCGCAGCACCCTCTCCCAAGGGAGGACGTCTCAAGTCGCAGCCGAGGTTCTGACACTTCAAAATCTTATTGACTGCCGCTCTGCTGTTGGCCTTGTCAAGCCTTTCGTGAAGGTCTGACTTCTCCTTGTGCTGTTCGTGGATGTATTCCTCCTGATGACGGATAAATTCATCCTTCTGCCTCATCTCCTCCTTGAGTGATGTGACTTCCTCCTTGTACTGCTTTGCAAGTTCCCTTTCCTCCTCAATGACCTTCTGCATGTTGTTCAGAATGGCCTCGGTCTTCTTGTCCTTGATGGTCACGATGGCGATGATGCCACCGCCAAGCAAGAACTCTGCTATGAGGATAATGATTGTTCCCAGTTCCATATCTCTTACTCGTTATTGTCTTATTATCTGATAAATTACAGTAGAGGCAGCAATGAGATTGCAGATGCCGCCGATGATGTAGACAGCATTCCCAGTGGAGAATGCTCCTGCCGATGCGAGTATCGCAACGAAGAGATACAGCAGCAGCGCCACCGCCCTCAATGATGTCTTCAAAGTCTCTTTCATATCTTAAATTGTTACCATTCGTTAGCATCGTATATCTGCTTGAGGCTGACGTATTCCGGCTGACGGGACGTCTGGCTTCCGGCTATGAAGTCGAAGTACATGGTCTGGTTCCTCAGAGACGTGTTGCTTGTCTCGTCGTACTTGATGTACGCCTGAATGTATATCCTGTCTACATACGGCTCAGGGAACTTGCTTCCTATGCCGGTGAACGTATGCTCGACGCTCTTCATCTCTCCGCTCTCAAGGAAGTCGTACTCCCTGTGCGTGTCGTGTACCTCGAACTCTCCGTCAATATACTCTCCGATCTCCACATAGAGGTCTCCGCCACCGCCGTCCGTAAAACCGGTCGCATCGATGCCGAGGCGGACCACTACGCTGTTGACCCACACCGAGACGTTACCATAGGCCGGCAGTCCGACCGCTCCGTTGTCCTCGGCATAGTACCACTCGAAGCCCTTTGAGCTTGGATCGTACTTCGCTCTGAACAGGGCGTCCGGCAGATACATCCAGTACATGTCCTCGATGTTGTCTTCGTCGGCATCGGTCAGGGCTGCAACGAAATGATATTCCCCCTGTGACGGCATGGTGAATTTTGCCACCGGAGCGGACTCGCTGTTCTCGATGTCTGCAAGGGTTATGTACCTTCCGCCCACCTTCGGAAAGATATAGCCTCCGCCCGTTGTCGTCCCCACCTTTCGGTAGAGCAGCACAAGTCTGCATGAAGCCATGTCGGAAGAGGGAAGCAGCGACGGGTCAATCTCCGACAGCAAGAGGTCAGCCTTTTCGGATACATATACGTCCATCCATCCGTCTGCATTGGCATCAAAATGCACGAACGAGTATCTGTAAGGCTTGTCGGCCTTGTGGTTGTATCCGTTGAAGTCAAGCACTCTGAAAGGCTCGGCATAGGCGGCTCCCCTCGGTGGGAGATAGCCGTATGCACAGCCGTTCCCGATGGCCTTGGTCAGCAGCCCTTCGTAGGTGGAGTCATGGACGTCGGACATGTCGATGCCGAAGCAGACCTTGGCCCTCTGAGACTCCGCAAGAGGCTTGTAGCTCGGATGTCTCACGGGCTTGTACTTCGCCCACTTGTTCACCTTCGGAGATGTGCAGAGCAGACCGATGTCTCGGCCTCTCGCAGTCACCCGGTAATCACCGAGGCAGGCTGCGATCTCGGATGTCGAGATACCCTGAGCGTCCGTCGTGTAGAGCTTTTTGTTTGTAGAGTCGTATGCCATTTCTTTCCAATTCTTTAAAGATTGTAATGTTTTTAAACGCTCCCCAAGTAGGCTTGAGTCAGAGGCATGGGGAGCTTATTACTTAGTTACTTACTTAGTTATATCAAACTTATTGCGTACCTTTGCATCAAATTACTAAGGTTATGAAAGATTTTGCTTTATTAACTCCAATGGCTGACTTACAAAAGTTGAACTCGCTTCCGTCTTCTCAGCTTTTTGCTGATTGCAGATTAGTAAAAATCGGCAGTCTCAAACAACTTGTCAGACATGGTAAATCTCGAAAAGCCACATTCATAACCGTAAAAAGATTTTCAGCAAAGCGAAATCGTTAGATTTATTCGATTTCCAACCACTCACCCCATGCCTGCCATGCGAAGATGACAAGGGCAATCACGCATCCGATGATGGCAGAGACTCCGAAGAATCCATTGGCCATCGCACCCGCAACCACTCCGCACACCATGAGGAGAGCCATAAGCACCCACCATGCGAATGGCAGGTACTTACCTATTGTCTCTCCGAACTTCATCATGCCACTTCAACATAAAGTCCTACAAGGTCTTTCAGAGCATGATACACAGGGTTGCCCGTGTCTCTTGTGCAGAGGTAGGTCACTCCGTCCTGAGCATAATACTTGCCCTCCTCAAGAACCATGTTGCCTTCGTATGGGATAGGGTTCTCAAGAGTTCCCTGCTCAACTCCGTCAACGTAGTCCTCGGTCACTTCAACATAGAGAGCAGCCGTGTCAATGCTCGGAGGATACACCTCTGAGATTACCACCGACTGCCTTGCAGCCCACAGCTTGCCGTTGTACTGAAACTTGGTGTTCATGGCTATCATGTCACCATTGAGGAATCCCTCGGTCACATAGAGTGTCGGATACCAATTCTGCACGGCCAGTGCCTCTGTTGCCGAAAGGTTCATGTCGTTCATCTCCGCTGTGTACTGATTGCAGATTTCAGTCGCTCTCTTGAGTGTCTGCACTGGTCTGATGAGCTGTGGCTGATGCCAGTTCTCTGGAGGAGTTGTCTCCTCATAGTCATCGGGGTTTGTAGCATGGCCTTCCTTGAGAGGGAGTCCCGCATCGTAGTAGTCGTATCCGAGAGTGATTACCTCTCCCATGACGTATCCGTCGGACTTTCTGACGAAGACCTTGCCCTCGTCAGCTATCATTCTTGATGTTGTGATTTGTTCTATTCTCATGATTCAATATTATTCCACATTTTTACCCTTCCACAAATACTTGTCATTCGTGTTATCTCGAATGAAGGCATCGTCCATTGATGACAAAGGAAAGCAAGCCTTAATCAGTTTAGTCGCTGATTTGGTTGTAATTGTCCTCTCATTTGAGTTACCTCTCCAATAATCAAGTCTGCTGCCATCTTCTGCATATTCGACAAGATAGCCTACTATGCCTTGTGGTATTCCCCAAGTTATAGACTCACCGCCGTTTATCATGATGTGACCGACCACGCAATAATTCGCAGATGCTTTCAAACTTCCGTCTGCTTGAAGTTCATATCCTGTCTCGATGATAGCTTCTCCAATCTCAGACATAGGTTTGATTCTATCTGCGTATGTACTCCAATTTGCTGCCGCCTTGTATGCGTCTACCGAAGCGTCTGGCACATAAATAGGGCAGTTGTTTGTGCCATTCAACGACCATGTGTTATACAGGGTTGGAGGAGTTGAAGCTCGGCATATAAAGGCATTTAGACCACGGCAATCATTGAATGCAGCATCTCCGATGTATGTAACCTTGTCGCCAAGGTCAACCAATCCCAATTCATAACAATTCATGAAAGAGTATGCTCCAACTGATACCACGGCAGGGGCATATAGTGCCGTCGCCTTGGTCGCAAAAAAGCAATCATGACCGATTTCTTGCATAGATGTAAGGCGAAGCTCCCCTACAAGACCAGCATAGTAGAATGTTCTGCTATTAGTTTTCACCGCTTTAGAAAGGTCTATATTTACAAGTGCAGAGCAGTTGTTGAATGCTGATTCACCAAATTCCGTAACCCCTTCGATACCATTCACAGTAGTCAATGACGTGCAGTTGTAGAAGCAATAAGGGTTTATCTTGACCAAACTTGAAGGGCAAGTTATCTCGGTGATACTTGAGCCGTGAAAACCATCTTGTGCTAACTCTTCAACTCTCGTAAAATACTGCAATTCATTAAAAGATGTTACCGCAGCATTATTTCTGAACCAAGTGCCGATACTTGTCACCGCCTCAGCATCAGCCATAGTGATTCCCACTCCGTCCGATGACACGTTGTTCTCCATCAGCACCCTCTCAACCTCAGGGTCAGCGAATGTGATGTAAGGGCTTCCCTCCAACTCCGACAAAGGATGGATTCGGTCAGCATAGGTAGACCAGTTCGTAGCCGTCTTGTACACCTCAAGAGCCGCATCGGGAACGTAGATAGGGCAGTTGTTGGTGTTGTTGAAAGCATGTGTACCTCCCAGTGTTGGAGGAGTAATTGCTCGGCACAAAATCTTTTCCAACCCAGTACATTTATATAGTACATAGTCTCCAAGACTTTTAACCTTGCTTTCAAACTCGGCAACCTTTAACGATACGCACTCCTGAAATGCCTGCATTGCAATATCTTCCGCATTCGGAATAATCACATTAGTTAACTTTGAGCAACCTCTGAATGTCTGCACTCCTACACTTACGACATTCTCAAACTCGACGGTTTCAAGTTTGGTACAACCTTGGAATGCTCCGAAGCCACCTTCTCCTATTATCTCGACAAGGCTTGCTGCGGTAAATGAAGTAATTGCTGTATTTCTGAATGCTCCCGCCTTCAAGGTCTGCAAGTGTGGCAAGGTGTAATTTCCTGTCAGTGCATTATCATCCGTAAAAGCCGACTCTCGGATAACTTGAGTTGAGTTAGGTATTACTGCTGTCTTTAGAGCTTTGTAATCACGGAAGCTATGTGCTAAAATGTCAGTCACTCCTTCAGGAATAATCACCTCCTCAAGCACCGACTTGTCTCCGTAATTTCGTGTAGCTGATGAAGCACTTGGCAATGATGTCACCTTGCCAAGATTCAGCTTCTTAATCTTCACTCCGTAGAAGGCATTTTGACCAAGCGATGTTAAACTTGCAAGATTGAGATTATCAATAGCAAGTGAAGTGCAGTTATTGAAGGCATTTGAACCTATTGAAGTAACTTTTGCCCAATCAATAATGACCTCTGCGAGAGCAGAACAATTACTGAAGTCGTAAGGGCCGATTATGGTGAATCCCGTCAAATTAGCCTTGGTAAGACTTTTGCAATCTCTGAATGTACCTGTTGTTGAACCCGTAGATTTTGAGGCCGTCACCTTTCCCAAACTGACAATTTCAGTAATTCCCGAATTGTAGAATGCAGAGTGACCGAGGTCTTCCAATTTCGGTGCATTAACGATTCGTAGATTAGCACATAACTGAAAGCTTCTTACCATAATCGTTGTCACATTGCCAAGGTTGATACTTGATATAGCGGTCTCTTGAAATGCTGCAACACCGATAGTCTTTACTGAAGGAGGAAGCACAATACTCTTGAGATTTATTGCCTTCAAGAAACCGCCATCGGTTGAAACTGATGGGCCGATTTGAGGCACACTCGTAAAGTATTGAAGCTCGTTAAATGATGTGATTGTGGTGTTGCCGTTAAACCACTTACCAATGGTTGTCACGGCAGCGGCATCCTCCTTGGTGATTCCCACACCATCAGAAGACACTCCATTAGCCATCAAGACAGCCTCGACAGCAGGGTCTGCGAAGCGGATGTACTTGCTCGGAGCGCCACCGCCCCCTGCGGATGAGCCATGCCTCTCAACCGCTCCGTTAATCAGAGCCTTGTTGAGAGACACGACATTCAGCCGAGCCTTGTTTAACCTCATTTCGTTCATAGGCTACTCCGCATAAGTGACTACTCCCATAGTGACCTCGGATTCGCTGACAACCTTGATGTACTTAGGGTAAATCGCAGCGGTCATGTCAAGATCAATCACGTCCTTGTGATCGAGCCTTCCGATAGTGTCAACGATGTCATACTGACCATCAGCCACACTCTTCTGATAGACGAGGAATCGGCCTACTGCCTTTCTTTCAATGTGGATGTTGAAGTCGGCAGTTGCCTCGAACTCCGCTTCGTAGCCCGTCTTCTTTCCGAAGGCCACTTTTGATTGGATGAAATTTAATTCCATATAAATACGTTTTTAAGGTTTGCTATACTTCTCTTACAGTGAAGAACGCCATGCCGACTCCTTTCTGCGAGACTGAGAAGTTATCTGTTGAAAAATGTTTTTAAATGTCTTTGCTATGTTGAACGCACACCATCCGAAACCTAATGATCCATCGGCAGCACTCACATAGAGTTTCTTATTTGTTGAATCGTATGCCATGTCTGTTATCTTTAAAAAGGGGCGTTGTAAACGCTATTCACACTTGAACGCGATATGCAGACCATCAAAATGGCTCGTTACAACTGCCCCCGAAAATTCTATTTCTTTACATTCACACTTATCTTCTTGCTGGTCGAAGCGTAATATATCTCTATCTCTGCCATGTTGCTGACTCTCTGCCATCCCCATCTTCCGACTCCTTCCACCTTCTTGAAGATGGCGACTGCGAGTCTTATCTTCTTGTTTCTGCTGTTCTTGAACCATCCATCTTTATCGCTTGTTGCAAATGACTGGCCACAGGTCGCTAACGTCTTGCCCGATGCGACAAACCATTTGGTCTTTGAAGAAACAGCCTGCCACCATGTATTCGCCCATGCTATTGCGCTTCCAGTCTTGGCGTTGATGACATTTCCATTTTCTGGATTCCACCTCGGCGAGAGCATCGGTATATGCCAAGACTTGCTCTGCTTCTTTTTCTTCTTGAAGGTCATGAGGCATATCCTGTACTTGCTTGTGTCGGAAAGCGCACTGTCGTAGTTCTCGATGACGGTGTACAGAGGGCTTGAGAGGCTGTTCGCCGCTGCATCCCTCGTGGTCTTGATGTTATACCATTCTCCACTGCTACCGCCACTGCCACTGCCTGCTCCACCTGCTGAGTTCTCGCCCTTGGCGTAGAAGTTGCCGTCGAGATACCAAGCCTCGTTAGCCTTGTCATACTTGAAGTATTGACCCACCAGATCATACCATTCCTCAAGAGGGATGACCCTATTCGACACTTCCGCGATGGCTTCCGCTTTTGCTGCAATGTCAGCCTTAACCTCTGAGTCATCGTAATTCTTTAGGCTTTCAAGCTTATCCTTGTCATCGTTTGTGTAATCGTTGGTTGAGAGACCCTTGCCTGTAACCTTATCTACCTTTTTGTCGAGGTCTAACTTAGTCGCATAATCGCTCATGATAGGAGCATTGGCTATCTCGCTGTAGTAGTATGTAGGCTTTGCTAACGCTAACGCCCAATCGGAGATTCCGAGGGTATTCTTGATGTTGAGCTTCGTGAAGTCCGCTGTACTGAACGGAGTGTATCCGAGAGCCGCAGTCACCATAGCATATGTGATGCTTGCAAGGTAATTAGCATCGTTGTCAAGCTGACTTACTCTTGTCGGGATAGTGCCTATCGCATAACCTTGGCTTGTAACCCACGACTGCTTTGCGTACTTTTTGTCGGTAAGGTAATCCTCAAGTTCTGACTCGTCAAGACCGCCACCTCCTGTACCTCCTACGACTTCTCCTACACCACCTGCGGAGTTCTCTCCCGTAGTGTAGAAATCAGCATCCAGCTTGATAGTGCCGTCGGTGTCCTTGCTGAACTTGCTGCCGACTGCTTTATGCCATGCCATCAAGGAGGTCACGTCTTCTCCAATATCATCAATATTGCCATTGTTTTGGCTGATGTCTTTCTCGGCTTTTGTCACCCTCGCGGTAATGTCTGCAATGTCTCCGTTGATGTCGAATATACTGCTCTCTATCTCTGATATATCTTGCTTGACATTGGCCATATCGTTTCCGAGAGAAGTGACCGAACCGCTCAGATTGTTCACGCTTAATGCTGTGGCAAAGTATGTGGAGTCCTTACCATCAAGCTTGTCGGCATCCTTGGCCTTGCCATTTGTAAAGTATCCCTCCAATGTGGCAATGTCAGCCTTAACCTCTGCGTCGTCGTAGTTCTCAAGGTTTCCGAGCTTTGTCTTTTCCTCATTTGTATAGTCGTTGGTCGAAAGTCCTTTGCCTGTAACCTTATCCACCTTTTTTTCGAGAGTTGCCGCCAAGCTGCCGACACTTTTCGATGCGGATGCACCGAGAGCAGCATTGGCTCTGATTTCCGCAATATCAGACACGATGTCATCTTCCGAGATGGTCTTCGCAAAACTACCGTCGTAGCTATCTTCTCCAAAGAACAGTGACTTCGGACTTTTCAATTTCGTAGGATAGTCTGGCAGAGTTACTATGCCGTTCTCATCCGGCTGGAAGCTCTCGTCGTTGACATTGATGGCCGTAAGGCCCTCCGAGCTTCCTCCTCCGCCTCCTTCTGTTCCGATGGATTCTCCCTTTCCTCCTGCGGAGATCTCCTTCTCCGAGAAGAAGTTGTACTTCGTTCCGATGGTCTCGCCATCTGCGAAGTAGAACATCTTGATCTGATTGGCAAGTGCCTCGTTAATCTGAGCTTGAGTGCGTGCGTATCCGTCCTGGATGGTCTTGGAGAGATCATTGAAGGCGGCGATGACGTCAACACTCTTATTCAGCGACTCTACATTCTCCCTTAGTTCCTTGGTGGATCCTTTTATGAGGTTGTTGCCGACACGGATCCTCTGCTGACATGGGTAGTCAAGCTTCTTCTCCACCATCAGCACGCGGGTCTCGATAACAGAATCACCATTGACGAATGTCACTCTCTGACCGAGGCCGACATCCGCGCCGGACTCCCGGAATGCCACGGGATTGCTGTCCACCTCATAGGTATTGCCATCTGCGCGGTCATCCGCCATCAGCTTGTCCACGGCAGCCTCAAGGTCAAGTCTCGCCGAGGCTGTATACTCCGCTGGCATCTCTATGTTATACAGGACTATCGGATTACCATCCTCGGGGATGATGTAAGCAAGTCCGGGAACGATCACTCCGTTGTCATTCTTGAAAAGGATCTCGTAGTCTCCGGCCTCCACGGTGAAGCTCACCACGTCTCCCTCGTGATTCTCGGTCTTGGTCTCAGCATGGTATTTGAGTTCGAAGTCATTTCCCGCAAGCTGGCCGCCCTTGAAATGGACCATCAGCTTCTGGCCCTTGATGATCATATCCTCAGAGAAGGTGAAGTTCCTTATCTTGAAGTACCACACCGCATACTGCTGGTAGACCGGATCATCTTCAGTACCCCCGACAATCACCTTGTCTCCGCCTTGAATGTCATACTTGAGTCTGGCTCTTACGTCATAGATCTCAAGGCTAGAGGAAGGGAAGATATCGTCAAATATCACAACCTTGCTGAACACTTCTTCCGGCAGAAGATCGGACACGAACACACCGTTCTCATAATGTCCCCTTACATCCTTGTAACCCATAGGGTACACTTTAGGATCAAGGGTGAGCCTCTTGTTCACCACTCCGCTGACACCGGCTGCTCCCTGCGTGATGTTACGTGTCGAACCGAGAGGATAATACCTGGTATAGTATCCTCTGCCACCTGCCGTAACCGACGGCACGCCGACATTCTCCCCTACCTTGAGGGTCATGTTTTGGCCCGTCTCGCATTTGGAGAGATGCAGGATGTTGTTCCTCTTGTCTACCCAGTACTCCGTCTCGCACTCACCGGCAATGGACGCAAGGACAGCCTTGATGGATGACGCCTGACACGTGATGTTGATGGTAGCCGGAAGAGAATCGGAGATCATCATGCTCCACGTCTCTCCCGTCTCGTTTCTGATTGCCTGCAGTATGATGCTCATGGCATCCGCCGGAGATCCCGTGAACGTCCAGTCGAACTCGCGGGACTTAACCGTCGTTCCATCGTCCTCATATGTGTATACGCATGCCGGATGCTTGTCCCACACCTCGGTGCGTGACTGGAACTGAGGACGGTAGCGGTACTCGTCTTCGCTTGCCCTCTCCGGTGTGTAAGGCTCAAGCAGGGCATACCTCTCACCATCATGCTCTATATATGCTCCCGCCGGAAGGACGTCTCCCCTGTCGGAACTCCATGACAGCTGGACATAGTCGGACACCATAAGCTCGCGATGGCTTACGGCATCCTCCAGCACGGGTGCGGAGAGAATCAGTTCTCCTGATATGGACTTGATTTCAATCATGCCTCAAATATCAACCAAAAATGATAAAAGCCCCTCATTAGAGGGGCTTGGATTCGTGACTGACTCCTGATTGTCACAAATTTATCATGTCCGTTCTGTCGGATTCGGTTCCTCGAACTTGGAGGACACCGAGCAGAACGTGCGGTCAAGGCTCATTCCGTAGCCGATGCTCTTGCCGAGATAGAGGAGATGATAGATGTCACTTCCGAGTGCCGGTATCCTGACATCCACCTTTCCCTTCCTCAGCTCGGTCTCGAATGCCTTGCGCTTGGCTCTGAAATCTGCTTCGCTCGAGCCCATGATGGTGAAATGCAAGGTAAGGTCTCTCGAAGCCACCTTCGGACTTCCGACCAGCACCCTCTTTCCGTGCTCAAGCCTGCTGTCGTTCTCTATGTACTCCTTCATCGGGGCGAAGGAATCAATGGCATCAAGAAATCCATCCCCCATGTTGACGCCCCATTCCGTCCAGGCGTCCTTTCCGTTGATGTAAAGCTCTCCTTTCATAGTATCGTCGCTGTTCCGTCATTAAACACCTCATATTCGCCGGATATGTTGTCGATCTTTACCACTGAATACATTCCGGCATGTATCTTCGCCTTGGCCCCATGCATCAGGATTACCTTGTAAGGCCTCTCGGCACCGGAGAATCGGAGCACTGATTCGCCCTTGCCTATGAGCGCGACATCCTCGTTCGCAATATCCACGGTGCTCTCCACATGCACTCCGTATCTATCCACTTCATCGGTCTTCATCTGACGGAAAGCTTCCAATGAAGGATAATTATGCCTGGCGCAGAACTCTCTGCCTTGTGGGCTGAAGAACAGCCACACGAGACTCCTCCAATCAGAGGCCTTGCCGGACTCTCCGCATGCTCCCATTGAAATGGCCTTGTTGATTATTTCCTTAACTTCCATAACTACAATCCCATTATTTTGTTGTCCCATCGGTCTATCTTGTCGGAGAGATTCTTTATCGGCTTGATGATCGCCCCGGTATTCTCTCTGATCTGCTGAAGCTCAAGGTATGAATCCGCTATGAGGGTTCGCGATTCAGCCGCGATGTCACGTATCGCTCCGATTACCGGCTTTATCTCCATCAGATTCCTAACCTCGTCACGCGTCTCTGCCATAGTGGCCTCCATCCTCAGATTTGACTCATACTGTGCCAAGGCCCTTCCGACAAGCTCATTTCCCGTATCTTCTGACAATGTCTGATATCCCTTGCTTGACGCCTGCTGCTCTTCTTCCTCCTTATCGTCTTCCCAATACTTGGACGTCTGCTCATAGTATTTCTGAGCTTCACTGTCCATCTTCTCCCTCAGCGCGTCAAGCTGGGCCTCTTCCCACGGCTCCATGATTCCGTCCCTCATCACCTCAGCCAGCTTCTCATTGAATGCAGTGACCTCGTCGGTAAGCTGTCCTTTGAGGAACTCGGTGAGGGAGGTCCTTAGCATGTTGCGTGTAGCCTTGACTGAAGCGGAAGCAGCATCCTCTCCATTCGCCCACGCATCCGCATACGCACTGGCTAACGAGTCGATAGCCGACATTATGCTCTGTCCCGCGATTGCCTCTACAGCGGCCTCCTCGTTACTCTGGATAGCCTCATCAATCTCATCAAGCTGCTCTTTCAATGCGTCCACCTGAGAGGTGTCCACCTTCTTCTTCGCCTGTTCCTCAGCAATCATAAGCTCCAGGTTGGTCTTCTTCTGCTTCAGGAGAGTGTTCTGTTGCTCAATGAGGTTGGACGCATCAGCTGAAAACGCCTTCTCTATGCTCTTTCCTAGCGCGTCATACGACTTTTCAAGCGTCTCATTCTCTTTGGCAAGCCTTTCTATTTCGACGTCATGCATCGCGTCCTTTGCCTTGGTAATCTCCGTCACAAGTGACGACGCAAGACCGACTGCAGCACCTATGGCCATTCCCCAAGGGCCAAAGGCCTTGCCCGCATCCGCTCCGGCCATGGTCTGATTCACGACATTCATGGCACTGTCTATACCCTCTGAAGCCTTCTCCATCCATTTGCTGCCCGTAGCTTCTGCCATGTCGGAAAGAGCGTCAGATGCAAAGCCTATTGCTCCGGTGAGCTCGTTCACTCCCTGCTGGATGACAGCAAAGGCCTCGCTGATCTTGTTCTTGTCTCCCGCCGCATTGAAGAGCTCCTTGAATCCGGTCACGACCTTGTCAAAAGGAGTACGAAGCTGATCCGACGTCTGCTGAACACCTAAGAGCGCATCTGCTATCGCCTTCAGCTTTTCAGGCGACTTGCTCCATATTTCAAACGTCTCCTTGGTTATTCCGAGTTCCTGGCCCTTGGATGAATCCCACTTGCCTCCCTTGAGGAATTCCAGAGCCTCGGTGCCCTTCTCCGCTATCGTGTCAAGCTCCTTGACTGACTTGTCTCGCATGTCTCCAAAGAGCTGGGCAATTGCGTTGGTCGTCTTGTTAGCCTCAATATCTAGCTCAGCAAGCTCCTCCTTCATCTTTTGAGACAAAGCGGCCTTGTCCCATACATTGACGGCATCAGCTATCTTTGCCTCATATTCCTGCGTAATAGCGAGCTTCTTGCCTTCATAGTCTCCGTATTCCCTCAGATACGCGTTCATCGAATCACGCCATGCCGCGGCATCTTGTTTGGCAGTCTCCGTCTCCTGTTTCTTCACGACGTACTCGACCACCTGAGTATACTGCTGAACTACCGGATCCGTATCCGTCACTCTCTTGGTGGCCGCCTCGGTATCAAACGTCTGCTTGACGTACTTCTTATCCTCCTTAGCCCTCTGCTCCTCTTTTGCCTCAAAGATGGCCTTCTCCTGCTCCACCACCTGACGGATGTAATCATCCTTCTGCCTCTCAAGCTGCTCCAGTTCCTGTCTGAAGTTCAGTTCCCTCTGCGCCTTATCCCTCTGATATCCCTCCTTCATCGCATCAATTCGGGCCTGCTCCACCGTGAACTCCATATCCTTGGCCGCACGGGCCCTGTCCCTCATGGCATCTGTCTCCATCTGGGTGATGCGGGCTATTTCAGCAAGAGAGTCGGTCAGGTAATTGCTAAGTTCGGCATTGGATGTCGTACCGAAGATGTCATCAAAGTCAAACTTCTTCTCATATTCTTGAAGCCACGCATTAAACTCCTCCTGAGCCTTCTCTGCTTCATTTTTGGCATTCTCGACATTGGCATCAAGCGCGGTCTGCCTTGCTTGCCCAGCGGTCTGCAGCTGGTTACCAGCCAACGCATTCGCCTGATTGAGCTTCGTTGCTGCCATTTTTTCCAAGAATGTCGTCTCTTTGATTTCCTCTTTAGCGCGATCGCTTTCCGCCTTGGCCACCTTGGCCTGCGCATCCGCCACCTTCGCGTACATTTCCTCCACCTTGGCAAGCGCAGCATGAGCCTGAGCCTGCTTCAGCAATGACTTCGTCACGTCATCGGTAGCAGTAGCGAACTCACCGTTCTTCACTTTGGCTATATTAGTGGCATTGATCGTCTCCCCAATTGTCTCCAATACCTTTCTTGCCGCCTTATTTCTCTCGTCCTCGCTTCTGGTGACGTCCCGTGCGATCTTATCCATGACCTTAAGCTGAACGATCTCCTTTGACGCATCCTTGGCTCCATCGGCCATCGCCTTATTAAGCTCACGAACCGCCTTTGCCGAACTCGTCACCCCTCTGGATCCTTGAATAGCCTTCCTTCCCCACTCCACGATCTTGTCGCCGTACATGGTAAGCAAGGTGATTCCCACGGTCAACGCGGTCTGCCATGAAAGGATGGATGCACCTATCTGCTTCCATACCGGAACTCCTTTCTCGCCTTTCTTGACCATCTCGTCATACTCCGTCCTTGCCCTCTTGATCTCGTCAGCGAGGATGGGAAGGTTATTGGAGATGGCCGAGAAGAACACCCTCGGGCCGTTGGCAAGGGAAGGAAGCTCCCTCGCGAGCTGCTGAATGGAGTTACCTATTCCGTTCCATGCCTGTCCGTAGTTACCGACATTCCTCTGATGGTTGCCGATGGTCGCGTCAAGCTCCTTGATCTTCGCATCCGCCTGCTGTATGGATGCGAGTAGCTCATTTCCGAACGGGGAGTTCCTCTCCTCCTCGCTGAGGTCCCTATACACCATCCTCATCCTTCCGAGTGACTGCGAGAGCTCGTTCATGGAGCCTGATGCCGCATTCTCCAGCTTCACGTAGTTGGAGAGTGACTGACGGACTTCGCTGAGAGCCTGCTTGTGCGTGAGAAGAGAGTCGTTGAGCTGCGTCACCCTCTCCTTCTGAGCCTGCGTCTGCTTGCCGTTGGTCTTCTGCTCCACGTTGATCTGCTTGAGCTCCGCGTTGATGAGACGGATGGCGTTCTGCTCGTCCAGCATCTGCTTGATGAGGTTGGTCTTCGATCCCGCAATCGCGTCAATCTCCTTCTTGAGCTCCTCATAAGCCTTGGCCTGCGTCTCCAATGATGTGCCGGTGGCAGGAGCTTCCGCCGGAGCGGCCGGAGGATTGACAGCGGCCTCGGAAATCGTATCCTGAGCCCTTGCTATGTCCTTGGCCTTCTCGGTCATCTTCTTCGCCAGGGCGTCATACTGAGCCTCCGCCTCGGCTATCCTCTTGGTCATCGCCTCATACTGCTTGGTAAGCATGGCCAGCTGAGACTCCATCGCCTTCACCGCATCGGAATCCGTATTCCTGCCCGTACTCTTCAGGTCGGCCTTGAGCTTCTGGATCTCCGCCCTCAGCTTGCCGAGCTCCTCATAGTCGGCCTTTACTTTAAATCTTAATTCTGCCATATGTCATTTTAGAATTTTTCTCCCTTCCTAGCGAAGAACTCGTCCTCGCTCACCTCCACCATCTTCTCGGAGTTGTAGAGCGGACGGAGCTTGTCCTTCTGCATTATTATCAGATTGCGGTAAGGAATCTCATCAAGCACCTCATGGTAGCTCAGATGCAGAGACTCCTGGAATGTCGCTATCTGTCCGAGGAGGCAGTCGTTGCCTATGACCTCTGTCTTGCTGTCAGACTTGCTACATTCCTTGCTAAAGCCGACAGCTTCCAAAAATTTTCCACCGATGCGAGCGAATATGCCGTCTCAAGCGCATCCGCCATTTCCTCCATCGTTCCGTCCATCAGCTCGTCCGCCAATGACTCGTCACCGCGTATCATGTATGACAGTGCCTTGCATATGGGCTGAGGCGTTCCGATGGACATTATCAGTTCCTTCAGCGACTCCGCCTCCTTCATGTCGGAGAGATGATAGGCCGCCTGAGCTATCCTCCTTATCGTAGGGGGAAGGATATGGTAAGCCTTTCCGGCCACGATCACAGTCTCCCCGTCCAGGCCGAGGATGGCCGAACTGACCACCTTGGCTGCGTTCTTTCTCTTTGTCATAATGTCTTCTTCAAATAAAAAAAAGGAAGGAAAATGACACCACCTCCTTCCTTAATCACGACTTGTTATATCCGCTTACTCCGCAGCCTTGAATCTGTACTCAGGTGCGATGTCAGCATCCTCGTTATCCATGGCAACGGCTGTTACTCCGAGACCGAGGTTCTGCTCCGCAGCATTGGTCTTGGCCACGATACCCGCGTTAGAGAACACGATGTAATGGCCACTCTTGGTCTGGGCGATCACTGCCTGCTTGATGAATGTAGGAGCACCAGCCTTCCATCCGTCAGTACCGACCTTCTCACCGCCCTGGAGCTTGACGAGGTCGTCAAACTCATACTGACCCATGGTGAACGCGATGGTCTTGTTACCCGCGTTGGTGATCTCACGGAAGTAAGGCTGACCCGAGAGCATGTTGATGTACTCTGTGATTGTCGGGTCGTCCTGAGTGTATGACCACGTACCATCATGGACGTTCTTGACCTCTGTGAAGTCTTCTCCAGTTGTCAGGGCTGTCACGTCAGCATGAGACTTAGGCTCTGTGGTAAGAGACTTACCATACCAAATCTTCTTTAGTCCGATAAATTCCATATATCCCTATCTTTAACAATTTAACACTTCAAACAATATCCGGGCATTGACGTAGTGACACTTCATCGCCTCGTCCGTCTCGATTCCGATTGACGAGATGGAGTACCTGTAGTACTCGTCCTCGAACTTGCCCACCTGCCCGTCAAGGATCTCCCCGGCACGGTGCTCGAAGAACCCGAGCTCTGTCAGATTGGCCCTTCCGTCAGCAAGGTCAGGCACGCAGATGTTGACCTCCACGAAGCACTTCCTCCAATAGGTCTGAGGCGTCTGGCCCTTGGGCAGGATGACCACCCTTGGCTCCGTCACCTCACCCTTGGGGATGTTGCCCTTGCGATACACGGGTATTCCGAATGCGGAACAGTCCCTGTACAGCGTATCAACTATGTCTTCAGTAAGCATCATCGTTCAAATTCCTCCTTCAATCGTTTCTCGGCATAGAGGGCGGCTCCGCTGAGCACGTCATATCCCTTTGATTCAACATTCGACGCATAGGCGTATCCCTTGGGAGACTTCGCGTCGTTAATAAGAGTAAGCCCGTCGGCATCCACATCGTAGTCGTTGGACGTCCTCAAGGTGAATGTGCGGTTCCTGTACGTACCGTGATCCACGGCATGCATTATCGCCTCGTGACCCACGTTGATCATCTCGCCTATGACCTCATCCTCGACCTTCTCGAAGAATTCCTCCACGTCGGAGAAGTCGCACTCTACATCCATATCTCCGAGTATTCAAGGTAATTGAGGCTCTTGGTGATGAAGGCCTTGCCCTCACCTCTCACGGAGCCGTCGGCATTGATGCATCTGACCTCCTCACCGGCGGAAAGACCGTGCCTGCCCTCGCATACCACGTGATACTGCGGACGATAGACACTGCCGTTCTCCGAGCGGAACTCCTTGGTGGTGTTATCGTCGCACCTGCATCGGCATACGTCAACCCACGAGGAGGCGCCCTGTGAAGGAATCGGTCTGCCCAGCTCGTCATTCTCAAGAGAAACCACTCTCTTGACCTGAAGGATATGAGGTGCGTAATACATATTCTACCACATTGAAGTTCTGTCAACGACGGCGGTCATTCCCATCTGGGCCACGGCGTCGGCGTCCGGCTTGATCCCGTACTTGCGGCACAGGAAGAGATACCAGCTGCCCATGCTCTCGAAGTCCCACGACGCGGAGAATCCCCCTTCGTTGATGTTGGTCAGTCTTGGCGAGAACACAAGCTCCTGAATGAGCGACACCATTGCCTTTCCCACCTCATCCGCATTGCCTGCCGTATAGGCATCGTCCAACTCAAGGCCGGATGCTATCACGACGTCAGTATAATGCGCCTCGGTAAGTCCGAATGCGTTCAGCTTCTGGGATATGTACTCTCTGATTGTCATTGTCTAGCCCGATAATCGTTATTACTCGTCTTCCTTGACCTCCGCAGTCTCGGCATCGGCCTGAGTCTCAGCCACGTCTTCCTTGACCTCCGCAGTCTCGCGTCTCTTTCTGCCGAGAACCTCGACAAGTCCGCGGGCCTCTAGAGCCTGAGCGCGCTTCGCCTCAAACTCAAAGGTCTCCCCGACAGGATAGACCACTGAGAATCTATCCTTGTCGCGGAAAGCCTCCAATATCTTGACCTTTGCCATACGCTACTCCTGTACTGTCGCTGTGTCAAGGGTGTAGATCATGTCCACGTTGTCGATCACCGGAACGACCATTGCCTGAGAGCTTGTGAACTCCTGGAGTGGATCGTTCTTAGAGTACTTCGACAGGAGGATGTACTCGTCAGCCACCTGGTAGTCGACGCCAGCAACCGGACGTGTAGCCTCGGCTGTGTTTGTCCATACGAGTGAACCGAGAACCTCGTTGCATGTAGCCACGACCATTCCGGTCTTCCATGGAGAGTGAGACTGACGCTTGCCGTTGAGCTCGGTCTTGATCTTGCGTGCAATTCTGTGAAGAGTAGCGCCGAACTTGGTCTGGATAACCTGACCAGCCTTGGCGAAATCAAGTACCGGAGTCTTGGCACCCTCGGTCACTGTCACGCCGCTGTCGAATGAGAACTGGTCGCGCACCTGCTTGCTGCGATAGAGACCGCGGAGGGCCTTGTCGTCAAGCCAGAGGTCAGTGATGGTGTTCTGATCCTCAAGAGCCTTGTCAAAGAGCTTCTGAAGGTCGTCAAGCGGAGTCGCGTTAGTCTCGTCATCCCACTTCACTGCTACACCGAACTGGTTGGCCTCCTCGTATCCGTAGTTGATGCGGACACCTGTTCCGTTGTTGCGGGTAGAGAGAGCGATACCTGTTGAAAGACCGCTGAGGAACATGTCCTCAAGACGCTCCCAGATACCCTCGATACAACGTGGAAGGTCATTGAAGATCTTGTTGAGAATCTGATTGACAGGGAGACCCTGCGCAATCATCGAATCAATGTCCTTCATCTGCTTCTCAGTAAGGTAGAGCTTCATACCGAGCTTCGGAATGTCACCGCTAGCCTTAGAGATTGAGTCACGCGTCTTGAGCGGGAGCTCGCTGTCGAGCGCTACTACGTCAGCAGCGACACGGCTGTACTCCGCGAGCACGCTTGCCCATCGGCCGTCTGCTGAGAATGTAGGGGTGAGGAGTTCCTTGAACAAGTATGGAAGCTTGTTGGTTCTCTTCTCGTTGAGCCTCTCGATGATTGATGTCACAAGGAGAGGAAAGTACTGCTGTACAAACTGAAAATAAAATGATCTGTTCATAATCTACTACGCCTCCTCGTCTTTAATGAAATCAATATGAGGGCATGCTGTCTTGAATGCAGTCATGATGGCGTCCATTGGGAATGGAACCGCCTCTGCATTCACCTCGCCCCATGTCATGATGGATACTGCTGGCTTCTCTGCCGCTACCGAACGGTAAACGACACCCGCGTATGCGTATCCGCTAGGAAGTGCCGCATAGGCAGCACCTGCAACCGGCATAGGTCTGTACTCGCCACCCTTGGTGATGACCACATGACCCGCCTTGATGACCTCCTCGTTAAAGTCGGTCAGATCAAGAGTGCGACCACCCTTGATTCCGCTGATGTACTTCTGAATGACGATTGAGTCGTCACCGAAGATCACCTGCTGTTTCTTTGGACTCATTTCCTGCTTCATCCTGAAAGAGATTAAATTACACTACACTACTAACTAACAAAGCGACTTTGCGACCGCATCCGTATCGGCTTTCGTAACCTTGCCGTCTGCCTGAGGGAACACGGTCCTATTTCCCGGAAGACTCTGCGCCTTGATGTTGTTCGATACCTTTGAAAGGTGCTCCGAGATTGCTGCGTCATCCGCGTCATCCGCGATGTTGAAGCCCTCTTCTATGCGCCACTGAGGTATGCCCAGCTCCTTGGCCTTGGAGATGATCGAATTGGCTCTTTCGGCTCTCGTCTTCTCAGTCTTGAACTTCTCGTTCTCCTCCTTCATGGCGTTGTAGCCTTCCTTGAGAGCCTTGTTGCTCTCAGCCAGCTCCTTGAGCAGCTTTTCGTTCGCGGCCTTCTCGGCCTTGTACCACTCCGGCATCTCCTTTTCTTTCTCCTTGCGGGCAGCCTCCTCAGCCTTCCTTCTCTCCTCGTCCTCAGCCTTGCGCTTCACTTCGGCCTCGTATTCGGCCTTAGCGCCTTCCTTGGCTTTCTTCTGAGCCTCGGTGACACGCGAATCCGTGTCCCTCTGAAGGTTTGTCAAAAAGGTCCTCTGCGCTGCTACCACAGCATCGATATTCTCATCAGTAACAAGGCCGAGAGCCGCAAGCGACTCCGCATGTGCCTGAAGAATACCGTTACCTAACCCAAGGTGTGAATACTCTTGTTTTAGTTTCTGGAAAATCTTGTCTTTCATTTCTGCAATCGTTTGTTTTACAGGGTAAAATTATCAAGTCACATGCATGAAAGGAAAGAATCGAAGGACGTATTTGTGACTGCGGAGAGATTGTCACAATTTTGTTGAAAAATGCCCCGAAATGAGGGTTTTGGCGAGGATTCCGGCCGGAGAAAAGCGATCGTCGGAAGCCTGGAGCAGGGTACGGAAAAAGAAAACGCTCCTGCCATTACAACAAGAGCGCAAATCCGACAAAAGTGATATTATAAAAGGTCTTACCCTCGGGAAACGCGAGACATCCGAGGGGGATAAAGCGACAAATATGATATTTGGGCAATAAAAAAGCCCAGCACGATGCCGGGCATGAAATATTAGATAATATGGCTTGCGTTATTCCTTGCCTTCCCCATTGTCAACGGGTTCTTCCTGCTGCTGGAGTGACGCGGACTGCATGAGGAGCATTGCTCTCTGCTGGGCGCCGAGAATGCGTGCTATCTCCTCTTCCGGTGCATCGGTAAGGGCGAGCATCTCCACGGCCGATTCAAGCGATACAAGACCCGCCTGATAGAGCTGCGAGATGGACTGCCAGTTCTTCTGCTTGTCCTGAGCGAACGGCTCGGAGAAGTCAAACTCTATGACGAGGGAATCAAGGGCGGCAGCCATGTTGGGGTACATGTACTTGAGGATGGCGATGACGATGTTCTTCTCTCGGTCCACAAGCTCCTCGTATATCTCCTTGCGGTTCTCCCTCTTGATGAATCCGAGGATCATCGCGTTCTTGATGGCATCACCCGAGAGAGTGCCCATTCCCTTGATCTTGTCAAAAGAGAAGTCCGGGGTGAAGGTGTCGAAGAGGATGGAGTCGTTAAGGTCCTTCTTCTCGTCCTGTCTTGTCACGGAGTTCTGCGGAGGATTGACATACTCGAATTTGGACTGAGTGCCCGTAAGCTGGATGAGCTTGCCCGGCTTCTCGGGATCAAGCATGCCCTGGATGACATCCGCGGTGGCAGTTGCTATCGGATCGGCGAAGTAGTTGTTGGTGTCGGCCACCTTGGAGTCAAGCATCTCCTCGCGCTTGAGTCGCTGCTCCGCTCCGTCCCATGCCTTAGGCTGACGGGCGTAGATGATGTTTATCTTGCCCGTAGGGTTCTGATAGGTGTCCACTTCCCATCCTATGGCCGACTTGCGGGCGAAGAAGAGGAAGTCTGGCGTCTGGATATCCCAGTGCTGCGTCACCTTTCCGCCCTCGTTGAGCTGGTATCCGTAGGCAAATGCACGCATGTTGCCGTACTGATCGAAGAGAGGACGCAGGCGGTATCCGCTCTCTCTTGCAAGAATCACGGTCTTCACCTGAATCTCATCGGTCCTGTCGTCACGGAAGACGTGGTAGAGCTTGGCAGCCTCGGTCTCCGCTCCGGCAAGCCTCTTGAACTTGCGCATGTTGGCGTCGAACCTCTGCGCCTTGAGGAACTCGGTGAAGAGGGTGAAGGCATCGTCGTCTCCGTCGGCCTTCTTCCACAGGATAGGATTACCCAGAAGGAAGAAGAGCTCCACCTCGTTGATGTACCTCTGCCTTGACCTCGGAAGCTTCTCGGAGATGTACGGATCCTTTCCGTCGCGGAACTTGTTCGGCCTCGTCATGACCGCGTGGTTCTGCGGATAGTACTCCGAGATGGCCTCGTCCACCTCTATGTCTCTGCTCTGCATCAGCTGGATAGCCGTGCCGATGTCGCCGTCCTGAATGAGTGTCAGGAGGTCTCTCTCCGCACCCGCCGCATTGAGGGCCTTGTTGCGGAAGTAACTCATTATCTGCTGAAGATAGTTCGTCATGTATCGCGTTGTTTAAAAGATTCCTAAATCTGCCTTGGTGACGTTGCGCTTCACCCTCACCTTCCTCTTCTCGAAGCATCCGGTAAGGCAGTCCGGCGCGTCGTCGTGGGAGTTTCCCCCTTCCTTTCTGAACTTGGTTATCGCCTGGTAGAACTCCGGCCACTTCCTCTCCCATCCCACCGGGAAGAACGTCATGTTGTTCACGTCGGCCGACTTGGTGAAGATGCGCACCTGCTTGTTGTCCGTCTGGGCGAACCAGTTCACGAACGTGGTGGAGTTGCCCATCATTCGGCATTCCTTGTCCACGTTGCGGGCGAATCCACGTCCGCCCGAGTTGCTCTCCACATCAGCCCATTCGGTGCCGTTGCGCGTCAGCATCTCCGCGGTCTTGGGCTCGGTGTACTCCATAGGCTTCTTGGTGTACAGCACGTCGGTGATGTAGTTTCCGTCCGGCGCGTCAATGTAGCATATAGAGCAGAGGTAGTCGTTACCCGTGTCAGCGGTATCGGTGTAGTTTTTCCTCACGCAGTCATGGTCGCGCGGAAGCACCTCGTATGTCCTGAACTCCCGGTACATCAATCCCTCGATCGGGGTAGGATGCTGCATGTACTGGGTCTCGAACACGAATGAGTTCGCCCTCTCAATGGCGTGAAGCTCCTCAAGGGTATGCTTGAACTCCCACAACGGCCTCTCGTTTCCGTCCTCGTCATATGAGATGCAAGGAAGGGAAAGCACCGTCCATTCGTCCGGCTCAATCTCCTGGAGATATCCGCAGAGGTCGTGTTCATGGAGCCTCTGCATGATTATGATGATAGGGGTGTTACGCGAGTTGACTCGGTTTCTCACCGTGGTCTCGAATCGGTTGTTCACCCTTTCCCTCAGGTTCTCCGAAAGGGCATCCTCCGGCTTGATGGGGTCGTCTATGATGATGGCTCCGGCAAAGTCGGTGTCCCATGCTGGCATGAAGTCATCCATCTCCTTTGCCTCCTGCTCCTCCTTGTCGGGATCATCCACCTGACCCGCACCGAATCCCGTCACCTGTCCGGCCGTTGATACGGCATACATTCCTCCTCCGGCATCGGTGTACCACTTCTTCGCGTTCTTGCTTGATGTGGCGGTCTCCGGGAAAAGCCTCTGATAGTACTCGGATCTGACGACGTTGTTGATCTCCCTGGAACTGTCAAGCACAAGGTCATCGGAATAGGATAGATGGATGAACTTAGACTTCGGATTCAGCGCTAAGCCATATTCTATGAAGCTCTTGACCGCCAACTCCGACTTTCCATATCTCGGTGCGATGTTGATTATAAGCCTTCTTATCTCTCCCTTCACCACCTTGTCAAGGGCATCGCATATCATTCTGTGATGATCGCCGACAATGTATTTATTACCCGTCTTCTTCTTGAAGATATAACGGGTAAAGTTAAGTGTGGAGGACAATGCGAACGTCCTCTCTATGTCAATGTCTCTAATATTCATCGTCCAGCTTGTTCCACAGTTCCTTCGCCTCTTCCTTGGTGAGGGTGCGAGGTGCGACCTTCTCCTCCTCGGTTATGTTCAGATTGAGACTCTTCGCCATATCCCTGCCCCATATCACTTCGGTCAGTTCCGCCAGGGTCTTGTAATGTCCCTTGCCTGCATCCTTGAGGAGTGCTCGTCCTATGTTGGCCATCCATATCGGGGTGTTATCCGACTCGGTTATCTTCATGAGATCTTTCTTGGAGCACTGGATGAGGTATCTCACGATGTCCTTGTACTCCTCGAACGACAGGGCAAAGGCATTCTTGGCAAGAGTATACTGCCTCGGCTTCCTTCCTCTATTCTGAGGCTGGTTCTCACTTGAGAAGCGTGTTTTCTTGCCTAATTCCACTATGTTATTCCTTGCCATATAATTCGCCGTTAATGTGCCGATTCAAATTTTCCTTAAAAACCTATGGTTTTTACCCTTATTTTTATCTTTTTCTCAATAGGTTGGCCTTCAGTTATTTTGCTTTGTCAAATCATTTTGTATCTTTATGCCAGAAAGTTGTGAGAGGATAGAGCCATGATCTGGAACGGAGGCAGGGCGAAAGCTTTGAGGAGTGGGTTCGATTCCCGCCGTTCTCTTGCAACTTTATATCGTTAGTTGTGAGATGATAGAGCCACGATGTGCGGAACGGTGGCAGGTGCGTCCTGATGAGCAATTCGACCTTGCCGTTATCTCACAACTTTTTTTACTTCAACCTATAGCACATTCCGAAACATTTCTTATCTTTGCATCGGCGTAGGTACGAGTGGAATGCGGGCAATCCCTCGGCGGTGGGCATCTTGAATGTACCGGAGTTCGCACAGTCTGGCCAACCCGCATGCTCCAGGCAAGTCTAGCCGTCCTTCATGGGCGGCTTTATTTGTTGTGCTTATGTATGTGTACGTTTCCACGTGACGACAATACCATTACCATTTTAAACCTATGCCTGTTATATTGCTCGTAAAGCTTCAGACCTCCCTTTACATCTTCTTTCGTAAACAAGTCATACTTGTCATATACAAGGGCAATATCTACCGCTTTATCTCTTGCATGTTGCAACCTGTTCTTAAATCCGTTTTCTCCCTTGGCCGATACCGGAGTACTCTGCTCAAATGTAAACGAAAAAATATATCCGTCTGGCGTGGTAACATGACCAGCTTCATCCTTCAGGATGACCTTGTATCCCTTGTTGGCAAGGTGGCGGGCCGCCTCTATCTCTTCCGGCTTGTGCGGATATTTGCTCTTCTCAATCGCCACGTATCCGCCGCCCTTCTCGGACATCTCCACACTTGAGTACTTTCCACTGGCTCTCATCTCCCCGACTTCCTTCTGCCTACGGGAATACTCCCTGCTTCCGTTTGTCAATGATCTGTTTCCTCCGCTAGTTTTCGCCATAGGTTTTATTTACGTTTTCTTCTCCTTGCAGCCGCATCTCTCAAAGCCTTGCGATAATCTTCATACGACTGCTTGTCTCTTTTGTAGAAGGATTCATCCCGGAAAGCCTTTGATTCTCTTCGCCCAGCTTCTGCCATCAGGTCACGGCTGCCTACAATATCCATATATCCGTTGGCCATCTTCTTCTCATACAGAATGTCCGTTGCATATGCTGTCCTGTTATAATTCGAGTCAAACCTCCTCGCCACTCCTTCCGCCCATCCTTCTGCCTGCTTCTGTGTGCGAAATGACTTTGTAAGATATCGCGTCTGACCACTTGCATTTACGACTCCTACTGATGCGGAATAATTCTTGCTTCCACTTGAGTTAGAGGATGATCTTACCCCCCCCCGATGTTTTTGCCATATATCATTGCTTTTTAGTTCCTTACACTTTCACTATCTTCAGCTTCCTGCCCCGATAGGTTGACATGCTGCCAGGGTACGGATTCCTGTTGGTCCATGTGTTTCCTACTTTATACCTTCGGTACAAGGCACCGGATACCGGATCACGGAATTCCACGATATCTGCACCGCTGCGCTGAGCCTTCTCTATCCTCGCCCTGAGGTCGGCCGAAGTCTTGCGTGCCCTTTCCAATGCCGATGAGTTAGGGTTACCCCCCCCCACGGACTCCTCCTTTTGTTTTAGCCATTCTTTACCTCCTTCTTTACTCGGTTTGCCATAAACTGCTCTACGTATAACACATTGTTCTGAAGGCAGATGTCCTTGATGCGGTCTCCGCCTCCGTATACTATCATGTTCGGGGCATCCTTGCCGGATATCTCCCTCGCGATCTGAATCTCCTCCTTGAGGTACTCCTGCCTGTCGGCGTATCCTCTTGTCGCAAACGCATCATAACCGGCAGGGATTCCCAGTCGGTTGTAGTCGTAGAACTTGCGCGCCACATTGAGGTCTGCATACACCTTGACGCCGCACTCCTGGAAGTAACGGGCAATCCACCTCTTCTTGTATATCTGATGAAGTCCGTAAGCCACAGGAGTGGTGTCAAAGAGCGAGAGGTTCGGCTCCACCACCGCGGAGCATCCGCTCTTGAGCACGACTGACGGATCCTTCCATATGGCCTCGAAGCGGTAGTCCTCCACGTAGAAGTGATAGGTGGCTATGCCCTTCTTCGCCCTCGTGTCAGCTCCCCATGCTCCGACAGGAAGCAGAAGCCCGCTCCTGGGCTGCTCCTCCATCAGAAGGTTGGGGATCTCATACGCATTGTCGCTGGTGTATATGCGGTCGCCGAGCATCATGTCGAAGAAGTCAGGACCACCCTCGTCTTCATCCGGCACATCCTCGTACTCCTTCTCCCTTTCCGGCTCCTTTTTCTCCTCTTCGGAAGACAACGGGCCGAGCTCGTCCCATTCCACGCCTCCCCACTGGGTGACCTCGTCAATGTCCCATTCGGACAATATGTCGTAATCGTGCTCCCCGTACAGGTTGTTATCCTTCAGCACCCACTCGCGGAGCCTCTTGGCCGATGTGACGGAAGGAAGGACAGCACATGGGGCCGAGTTCCATCCCAGCCTCTCCAATGCCGCAAGACGCATGTTTCCACCCAGTACGACATAAGAGCCGTCAAGCGGATAGACTATGAGGGGACGCTGATCCAGCATCTCGGGAAGAGACTCGATGGATGCACTCAGCTTGGCAAGGCTCGCGTCGCTTATCTTCCTCGGATTGCACGGAACGCCGGGAATCTGCCCCGTGTTAGGTTGCAGCTCCGACAACAATATATCCTGTCTCGTAATCTTCATAATCCGTCCTTGTTTTCCGGCATTTTGCCATAAGGCAAATGTAGACAAACACAACCCCACGGCAATAAAAAAGGACGGCTAATCCGTGACTATCATTCCGTTGTCACAAATTAGTCCGTCCTATAAGACTTTCAGGCTCTTTTCTATCTCTCAAAGCACGCCAGCATGTCCCAAGGCCTCTATATATCCGGCAGCCATCAGCCATCCTGAGAGGTTGTTGCTCCGCTTGTATTCAATCTGCGTAGCTATGCCCGCCTCAATCCGAAGCTCTATCGCACCCTTGGTTATGGTCAGCTTGTCACCGCTGACACTTACATCCTTCAGTTTCATATCCTTATGCATTATGGATTGTTTCCAAATACTCCGTTTCAAAATGTCCGTCCTTTATCAACCATTCCATGCAATCAACGACGGCATCGTATGTATTTGGTCTTTGGAAGAATCCGATGTATGACTTCTCTTTACCATCCATTGCGTACCTCACAAATCCTCGTGAAATCTGAAGACACCAAATCGCTTGATGCATCTCTATAGAGTAAGGCATCAGCTCCATCAGCCTGCCGAGAGTCCATGCCGGAATGCCATGATCATCACACTGCTCGGCCGGGAACATCACGGGATCATCATTGGCCCTGTCCTTGACGATACGCATGTCGGCGGTGTCAGACTTGAGACCTAAAGCCATCAGCTTCTCCGACTGGTCGATGCTGGTGCAAATGCTTGATTTGAAATCGTAGTCGTTCATATCTTTTTATCGTTTAATTGTTTCATACATCATCTATGCTATTCTGACAAGGTTGGCCACCTTAAAACAACGGAATTCTTGTTTTTCCGTATCAAAGTACACCTGCACAGTGTCGTTCTTCTTCCTCTTGTCGTCACCCTTCACTTCCGGGATGAGGTCAGACCTGAGGGTTCCGTAAGCCTCGCGGATTGATCCGTCCACCTTCTGGAAGTAGAACTTGACAATCCTTACCGCCATAGCCACCTTGAGCTTGAAGTTGAGCCAGGCCGCATGAAGGGCCTCTGACATTGTGAATCCGTTTCGCTTGACAAACTGCCAAGCCATCTGCATGATTGAGCGTAAATCTGACTTATTCATAATAGTACCTATTTGCTGTAAATTATCTCATCTGTAATTGCATCAAACTCCTCGATGCTCATAAGCTTCTCATCGGCTCTCTTGCGTGTCTTCACCACAATATCCTTGAAGCATCCAGTCGCATGGTTCTTGACCATGCTGGCATCAATAAGATCTTCACACCTTACGGCAAATCTCTCAGCCTTGTAAGTAAATGTAACGTAGTAAGTCTTCATAATCTGGAGTATTTTATCAGTTGTTAAACATTGTTGCCATTAAGCTGCCATAGTGTGAGCGACTACATCATCATTCTCATCCCTTACCTCGATGCCGTAAGGCTTTCCATTCTTGCAAGCGAATGTGACTGCGTATCCATTCTCAAGCTCAATGCAATCCCAGCTTGATGTTCTGCCGTTGCATACCTCTGCGATTGCTTCGTAAATGTCGGATGTGATGTTGAAAGTAGTCATAATGTAAACCTTTATGTTTTTGTTTCTGATGCAAAGGTAATCATAATTTTCCATTCTCCAAACTTTTTGACAACTTTTTTGCAATCTTTTTGAAAAAATAGGTAATTTAAAGTAACTTTTTTATATTTGCACCAAGTTTTAAAAGTTTACATTATGAAATACCGAGTAAAAGAGCTTGTAAAGCAGTCAGGAATGACCTTAGAGAGTTTTGCCGAATCGTTAGGATATTCAAGGCAGAATCTTACGAAAACACTTTCCAATAATCCAACTATCGGAACACTGGAACGTATTGCCAATGCCCTGAATGTGGAAGTATCGGAACTCTTCGCCCCTAAAGAGGACTTTATCGCATTTGTGAGGGCAAACGGAGTAACGCACACATTCACACGAATGTGCGACCTATCATCTTGGATTCACGGGATAGAGAGAGCCGACAACTTAGATCAATAGCCTACAAACACGAATAGCGGGCAGATTCCACGATAGGATTCTGCCCGCTTACAATCAAACACATCCCAAAACGGCAATCACTTGCCTTTTTTCACTAGATTCACCTTCCCTTGCCGTCGCACCCAGTTATACGCCTCGATGTTGGTCTTGTACCTGGGAGTGACCCTCAGCCACCATCTACGGCAGAACTGGCGTTCAACATAGGAATACATTCCGTCATTCGCAATTCTCAGAGTTTTCATATCGACACATTTTACTGACCGTCATTTAAACCCAGCTTCTCCTCTATGTGCGCATAGGCTTCGTTCACTCCGTCACGGAAATCCTTGTACTCCTGATAGAAGAACATCAGATCCTTGACCTGATTGGAGAGTGCGCTCCTTGCATTTAGCCCCAGCACATCGCAGATACGGTCCCTCAGTCCGGTAGGCATCTTGCCTCCCGCGAGCACCTTCGGAGCGAAGAGATAAAGGATGATGAAGACAAACTGCCTTCGCTTGGTATAGTCGTCAGGGGACTTGCCCTTCTCCGCAACAAAGGCAGTGAAGGCATCGTATGCATCGGCAATGAGAGACCAGTCCATCAGCATGGGGCGCTCTGCCGCCTCCACGCGAGCCATGGCGTCCTCCGCCTGCTTGTGCAAAGTCTTGATGTTTGCTATCCTTGTAAAATCTATCATATCTTCACTCCCTTTATTTCGCCATCCTCAGCGCTATTCCCGAACGGTCCAAGGCAAGGAGTATCGCATCCCTCATCTCCTGGTTCTGCCTTTTCTTCACCATGGAAACCTGCGAGCCGGTCAGCAGCCTTGCCATCTCCTCCTGAGTTATCTTCCTGTCGGGGCCGTTCCAGCACTTTACGAGTGGCCTCTTTTCCTCGTGAAGGATCTTGTGATGCTCGCAAAACAGGATTATCTGATGCCCTATCTCATGATTCCTTCCGACCTTGGCTCCTATGCTCGCTATCTTCTGCGCCCTGTCATGCTTCTTTATATGCCAGTTCGTCTCTGCAAGCCATCCGGCTTCCACGACCACCACCATGCTCTGATTCTTCAAGGCTGCGGAATCACGGCTCTGCACAAGGTAATCAACCAACTCGGGAAGATTGAGGGCCATGCATTCCACCGACCTCGCCCGGACGTCCATAGCAGCGACACCCGACTTGTCTACGTCGGGATCAATCGCTATTATGTAGTCGTACCTCTTCATCTTCCTTGCTGCCGTATAACTCCTTTATCAGCTCGTCAGCCCAGAATACTGCAGCCTTCGCTGGCTCGGTCGTCCTGTCAATCAGAACAGTCAGTATGAGTAGGGCTGAATAATTTCTGAAATCATTCTTCTTCATCGCTCAATTCGTTTGCGTTTCATAGTCCACAAATTGAGCCAAACCACATCGCAAGGTAATAACTATTAGGCAGTTACACAAGGTTTGTCACAAATAGTCACAGATGGTGTGATTGTTCGTGTACGGAAGTTATTGTCATATCAGGAATCCGATTGATTCTTGTTCACCTTCTCCATCAGCGACCAGTATCGGAGCTGCCCCAAACGTGCCACGGTGAGCTGCTCCTCAAGGAAGAGCTTGCGATGCTTCACGTTGGGAGACAATGCGGATGCATAGCTGCTGCCGAAGTAGGCCTGCGGATATTCATCATCCCTCAGCTGCCGGATACATCCTCTTTCGTCATAGTACAGGACGGCCGGACGATGGAAGTGAGGGGCGTCATACTTCTCCTTCAGAAAGTCCCTCACCTTCGTCACTATGGATTCCGGTACGCAGTAGTAGAACCGGTAGACCTGCTCCGCATCATGGTTGTGAGCCTTGCCGAAGTCGGCCTTGAAGTCCTCCCAGCTCCTCTTGATCTCCACCTCGGTCATGTATCCGCTCTTGCTCACGACCACGAAATCGGCTTCGTATGGGAGCAGTCCCCAGGAAAGATTGGGAACCATGATGTCACTCCTCTTGTTCCACATCCCGCAGTCCCTCAATGCAAGCAGAATCTGCTCTATCGTCAATGATGTATCCATATCTACTCCTCCATATTCTTTAAGTATTCATCAACCTCGTTTTCAAGTTGCTTGGTTAGTTTTCTGGCATCTTGCCACTCTTGCGATTGTCTTGGCTTCATACCCTTTGAACAAAATTCTCTTGACAATGCACTATACTTATGTCTCGCATCTCTCATCCTCTTTACGAGGGAGAATCCATCAGTTACTTCTTTAACCTCGATTCTATCGTAGTCTCCATCCATGATGTTTGCTCCGAAGTAACGTTCCATATAGTGTTCTATACACTCTTGTGTAACCTCCATTACTTCCTTAGAAGGAATTACATCGTTATCTGGATATTCTACTTGTATTACAAATGTCTTTTTCATAGTCAATCTTTTCTATCATCCATCGCTTGCCCTTCTTGCCAATCGTTTGACCGCTGGGAGTGTAAAGCCATCTATTGTTTCGTGAGATTCCTATAAAGTTTCCATCGGTATCATAGCACAAGGCGCAGTTGTGTTTTAAAGCACAGTTCTTTATGCCTTCGGTGTCAAGGGTGCCGAATTTATTATACATAATCAAATAGATGGCGTTCTCTATCGCTTTATGTATTCGTGTAAATTCCTCAGTAGCCCATTCAGACAGATCCATTAATACGCGCTCCATATTACTTCACTCTTATTAAATTCGTTTTACACGGATACTTTTCATAAAACCTCCGTTTCTTTTTACCCCATTCAAGCGGTGTCTCGCATATCTCACATCTACGCATCACATCGTCATCAATGTACTGGTTCGCCATATGCAGACTATCGAAGCTGATATTCAAGGTATGCCATCCGAAAAGGGTTCGCTTCTGGATGACATACCAAGTACCGGCTAATGGGGAATATCTGCGACATACTCTATATCTCCTCATTACAAAAACTCCTTACAAATTTCAATATCTGGGTCAAAGTTCTCCTTGAAAGCATCTCGCATTTCTTCGGTTGGGAAAGCAAGGATGTGTTGACCTCTAACATTGGTCATTGTGATAAATTCCCCAACATCAACCCAAATGCAATATTTCAATTGGTCAAGATCCGTCCAATCAGGTTTCCAAGGTTTACCCAATCCCATCTCCTCACCTGCTATCTTCCAATAGGCATCACGACAGATGAGGAGTCTTGCGAAAGTTTGCATAGGATAACCTTGCAGACACGCTTCATAACATTCATCATGTCTACTATTTCTGTACAATGTATCACAACATCCCCCATAAGTCTTCGGATACTCCTTTTTCTTCTTAACAAGATAGAACTTGTCACCATTCTGCTTGATTTCATAGTCCTTATGAGGAATTAGCTCTTGACCCTTTTGGGTTTCAACTAACCCTAATAGCAATTCTTTCTTATCCGCGTTTTCCTTTTCCATATTTTCCTTTCTCCACTCTTCAAGAGTATAAAGCTTAAAACCTTCCGGCAGATTCTCCAGCAAGCGCGAACGAATCTTTCCTTCGTGATCAATGAAATAGCATGCATGCTTTGTTGTCGCAATCGAATCTTTATCATTTTCTCCACCCAAAGCAATCAGGGCATCTATAACACTTACTCCTCTGGTCGGATCACCTTGAATTGCGATTTTGGGATATTCTGCCAATCCTTCAATCATTTCATCGGTCCAAGCATACGGAATGCCTTTAAGAGCATAATAGTCGCGTTCAACAGAAAATATCTCAGCTACTTTGCCACAATATTTAACAAAGTCATGGTCAAAGCATATCATGTAATCTCCTGTCAGACTTCTTGTCAAAACCTTTCCGAATTTATTCTTATTAGATTCATACCATTCCTTGCTACGGATTCTCACTCGATCGCCTTCTTTGTATTTCATAATCCTTGTTCCTTCTTTATTTTCAGTAACTCGTTAGCAAATCTCCTTGATCTATATTCCCAAAATGTGCCACAAACGCATTCATCAGAGTTATGAATAGAAACCAGCCCATTTTCCCATATGTATGCGGTATAATCTCCCCAAACAAACTGCTTGGTCACAACTCCAGTATCAACATATTTGAACTCGTGGACATTCTTTCTGAAATATCTCCACATTTTCCATGTTTTATGCTCCGCAATAAACATATACACCGCATTGGGAGCCGTTTCTACTATCAAGAACCATATAACGAACAGTATCACAATAGCAGTAAAAAGTATTTTAATAAGTACCATCTTAAAAAATCTCACTCATGCCTTGTAAAGAACCTCTATGAGTTCCTCACCCTCAATCTCTGCAAAAGGATAATACTTCATGAAAACGTATCGGCCTGAAGTACTGCCTCTATTGAGAGAATAGCATAGGCCATTTTGCTCTATAAAGGATAAAAGTTCACCTATAGAATAGGCTGGCGTATTGCTTGTCAAAGGACGTCGTTGCGGAGGTGGATAGCCCATACCTAACAACTTCGCTGTCTGTATTTTATTAGTGTGTTGTTTCATTATTCTTCCTCCAAAAATTCTTTATTGTCAAAAATATTCCCGACGACTTCTTTTCCAAACCTGTCAATCCAATCTTGAAATATGCCACAGCAATCAAATGGAAGACCTTGCTTAATCAATCTGGCCCTAAAAGAAGCGGAGTTTTCATCCCATATAACGACATGATAAACCCGCTTGTCTCCATGGAACTGAGAGCAAATAACATCACCCTCATAGATATCGAGCCCGTTCCTATCCTTTAATCCAGTGCACTGACCGACAGTGTCAGGCTCCACCTCGTAGAGATCATAGCAATCTCTCCACGAGATGTCAGCAATAGCACATATACAAGGAACATTGGATGGGCTCATTAATCCATACTCAAACAAATATCCAAAGAGCCACCCTTCTGATCTCTTGGATTTTCCTCTGAACTTAATTTTTCGCATATCAAACACTCTTTTTAAGCCATACCTGAGTTGATTCGATTTCAAACCCCTTCCTCATATACCACTGCCTTACCCAGTCATCATTATCACTGCGAAGCTGAACCTCAGAGCAATTCTGGCTTTTAGCAAGAGTCTCGCAGAAGGACAGCATCTCGTTCGCCTTTCCTTTTCCCCTCGCAGCAGCATCCACATACAGGTCGGAGATTACCGCCACATGAGGTTCGTCGTCATAAATGTGTACTCGGCATGTAGCCATCATATCTTCGGAAATCACCACAAACGCCTTGTGGCCAATCCAAGGGCATACTATTGTAGAAAATGTCATAACGTCAATTCTTTTGGCCTTCTTCCCATAATCAAAACAATTTTGGTTTCCTTATGTAAGCTACCATATTATCTACTTTACGTTCAAGCTCCTTGCTCCTTTTCAGATCGTCACTGTTCCTGGTCTTGAAGTAATACTTCTGAGCTTCACGCATTGCCTCTACGGCATTGAGGAATTCAACCAATGCTTCTCCGAAGGGGTTTTTGCCATGTTCCATGTCTATTTCTTTTTTAGCTTTAAGAGTTGGACCAAGCCCACCAAAACTAGCATGCATCGCCTTTCTTGCCTCTAAATCAAGTTCGTGCGATATTACCGGATTAAGTAAAACATCTAGCGCATCTGTGTTCTTAAGCTTGTCTTTCCAATAGTTGTATTTTTCTGCACTCATAACTTCCAATCTATTTTCATTCCACATAGCCTGCATGCCTGCTGAAGCTGATGGACATACGGGCAAGTAGTCAGGTGGACCTTCCTTGTTCCCTTTGACTTCTCCGGTTCCGATTCAACATCAATAACCAGGTTATCATCGTAGAACGCCACTCTTACCCATCTACCCCAATACCCGTCACTCAGACCGCGTGCAAGCTTGAGGAGATAATCTCCGTCTTCCTGCTTTACAAATCCATTGCGGATAAGGAATTCCGGTGTTATCGGAATAGGTTCTATAGATGCGAGAGGGGCATTATGATATTCGCCCTTCCAATTGCGAAAAAACTTTCCTCCCCGGGCATTGGTAATCACCACAAGATCACCAACCATCAATTCGTTTGCAATCACCGTCATACTTACTCCCCCTTCATTTTGCTTACGAGGTCAGAGGCATACCCTTTCGCTATATCTGCGACATCCTCTGATATACAGCGACCTTGACTCGATGCTCTAAGACTCTCAAAACCTATTGGGTTAGTAATAATAGCCTGCATCGCGGCTATCATAGCTTGGTGCTTGATTCGTTCCCAGTAGTCGGGACTGAATACACTCGGCTCAAGAAACTCAAGTTCTTCAACATCGTACAAATTCCCGTTAATAGCTGACTTAAATGTAATATCATCTATCTGGGAGAATGTCCATATCTCCCCTGTTGCTTTGACTCTTGCTTTCATAATGTGATATCAACCTCTTTTCTCAATGAATAATAACTGATACTGTCCTTTTCAATTTCATGTGGGAAACGGTCTTTATCCCACACGCAGATTCTCGCATTCTTGGGCATACCCTTAAGAATCTCCATCAGATCTTTTACCGTCATACCTGGAACTCCTTCTCAATGCCCAAGATCTTGAACGCTCGTTGAAGCTGATGCAGATAGCACACATCAAAGACGACATCATAATCATCCTCGTGCACGTTCTGGAGTCCGATGCAGAAGATGTCATCTCCACTTCCGTCGTCAATCACCTCTATTCGGAAACGAGGCTGAGCATCGTCTATCGGTTCTTCAACCGGAATGCTCAGCCTGCCCAGCAGTTCTCTTGTCACTTCAATCGGTTCAAGCTCCCTTAGTCTTGCATAGTACAATCTCTTTTCCTGAGGCATAGTGTGATATCCGATCTTCTTCTTGGTAATCGCCTCCACCTTGCGTGGTATGCCATTGACGAGGACGTAATCGCCTAACATTAAATCACTATATCTTACCATATTACTTTTTCTTCTTTTGGTGTAAATGTCCTATATGCCACTGGCCACATACCGAGCACACATAAGGATTATACTTTTCTTTTAATTTGGGATGCTCGTCAAGGAAAGCAACCGCATCATAGATCGTTTTATAGGCGACCTTTGGAACATGTTTGCCTCCCTTGCGAACCCAATGCTGATTGAGATAATTACTCATCTTCCAACCCGACTAAAATCAACTGCTGGGCAAAAGGCAAGCTCTTTACCCAATCAATGAACTCAGCCCATTCGGGAAGCCTATGTCCTTTCCTCTGCCTTACTATATTCCTCAGACACTGATAGGAAAAGAAGTCAATCTTCTTAAGCATCTTGCCCATCGGAATTTCGGACTTGACCTTGACAAGCTCTTCTCCGCTCAAGCCCTTGCAATCAACGTGCATAGTAGACTCTGAGCTGAGCCTTTCGTGACCTGCACGATATGTCTCAAGCTCACACCACCAATAAACAGGAGCCTCTACCTCAGCATAGGCAATCAAGCCTCTTATAACCTTTGCATGCTCGTCTCCTCTCTTGACAAGAGTCTGCATCAGCTTCAAGTCCTTCTTCTCAAAATCCACTATTGAGCAATTCTCAAAATACTGCTCATCCTTCGTCTCGTCATCCTCGAATTTCTGCTTTGTCGTACAAAGGCTTCTGCACTCCTTACCAAATGGCAGTCTCAATGCTTGAACAGCGGAAGCAAATCCTGCGACCTCTAATGTCTTAATGCTAAACTTACTCATATTACTTTTCTCTTATAATTCCGTCTCCGTTTCCGACAATAGTTCCTGCCGCCTTGCGTTTTGCGAGCTTGTCCAGATTTCCGAGACCGACATCCTCAAGAGTCCATTTCATGACAGAACAAACTCCAGCCGTCTGCCAAAGGATGTCTCCGAGTTCCTTCTTCAACTCCTCCTCAAGCTCCTTCCATACATCAAAGGATGCCGTAGGAATCAAGTTGCTCTCATCGGCTTCCTCGCACCTCTCACTCCAACCGATCGCCAACTGGTCTTTTCTTATAGCCTTCGCCAACTTTGAAGCAAATTCTCCCACCTCTCCGACAAGATTGAGAAGCATGTAACTGATGTTTTCACACGATGGCATACATGTGCTCATCGCTCTCTTCTGATACTCGTTTAATTCCATATATCTATCTTTAATTCTGTTCTTGAAATTTCATAAAAAAGGTTCTGTAAATGATGAAGACATTTCACTCCGTGACAGGTGCATCGGCTATCCACGAGCCTGTCCTTGTATGCTTCAATGGCTACAAACTCACGGCTGATATTGATTGAGATATGCCTATCCTGCTGAGTCTTGTTCCATATGCCATAGCCGCTGAATGTGAATCCCATCCGCTTCAGGAGGTCTTCGGTTATCGGAATGCCATGCAGATCTTCAGGAGTGCTCTCAAACACATCGCCCTCATTCCCATTGAAGTTCAGATAAACGCAGTCCTCGCCTATGGTCTGGACATACATGGGGAACTGAGCCTTGTCTCCGTCGTATACCCAGTTCCCCAACCGCAAATCACTTATTACTATCATTGCTTGTCTTCCTATTTATCCTCAAACATATTGCCTACCACATGAAGGTCATAATCGGCATCAAGCTTTGGCAGAGACCAGGCAAAGCCGACAAAGACCGCGTAGAAGCTGCCTTTGCTAAAGGTTACATTTCCTATCCCCTTAATGCCCAACCTTGTAATTATGTCGCCCTCATAGATTTCATTACCTGCCTTATCCTTCACTCCGGTATACTGGCCGACGGTCTCGACATCAACATCGGACTCCACTCCGCTGCGCTGCCGGATCATCATCTCCCCCGGAGCCGTGCGCTTGTGAATGAGGTCTCCATACACCCACTCACCGCTGCCCAATTCTTGAGCTCTGAATTTGATTTCTCTTTTCATTTCTCAAATAGGTCTAGAATGGGTTTTTGCAGAACCTTGAAAACCGGAAGTTTATCTTGTGGAATATCGTCATCAGTAATAGATGCGAAAAGCAAATACGACACCGGCACATCCATAGCGTCGCATATGGCCTTTATTGTTTCTTTTGATGGAAAACTATAGTTTTTTTCAATGCTACACATGACATTAGGCGAGATACCCGCCCTATCAGCCAGCTCTCTCTGCTTGAATCCTTTCCTCTTTCGGATGTCCTTTATTGTTTCTCCTAAATTCATAATCGTGTAAGTCTTACATGTTTCTTCAAGAATTTTAACCTTCAAACCCCTTCAGCACGAACGAATCGGCATCCTTATGTGTCAGAGCATACGGATGACCGTTCTTAAGGCTGCGAAGCGTGCCGAACACCGTCTTGTCATTCTCGTCATTACAAATGCATGCTATCGTGTAATCCACAAGAAGCTTACAGAAATGCATGGAGTTGTTAAGGTGCCCGTCAGACTGCTTGTAGTCAAACCTACCTCCGTGGGTGAATATCCTGTTAGTCTGAGGCTCGACGTACAGTCTATATAACTGATCAACCTCCTCTAGCTTTGCATCCACGATCTCGTAGAGAGACGAGAGCTTGTCGGTAATCATATCCATTCCCCTCATCATCTCTTCAGTCATACCGAGATCCTTGTAAAGCATCCTCTTGACCTGCCGGTCATCCTCCTTTTCTCTAAGCGACTTGATCATCTTGATCAGACGGGAGAAGAAGCAGGAGGCGGAATTGGCCGTCGTGATGCTCAACGCCAGCATGTTTTCCATCTTATCGCACTCCAGGGCCTGTCCTTGCAGATCCTCCTTCACTTTGGCAAGCAGAAACTCCATCGCAGTCTCAAAGTACTTTCCATTACATCCACGGACATAAGGCATCATCTTCATCTTCGTCTGCGAACAATCGAGGGATACCTTGTTGTAGTGTCTGCAGCTGATGCACTGCTTCAGCTTCTCGTCATGGTCTATAGCTGCCTGAATCTGCGCAGCCAAGCTCTCGTCAGTCGGTATAGTCGTCATCCTCTATCTCCTTTATCTTCACCTTTACATATTCGTATGCCTCCATATATGCGGCAAACATGACCGCCCAAAGCTTTCTTCGGAAGCTCTTCACTCTCTCTTTCGTGAGATCGTGTTCATACCATCTCACTTCGTATCTTTTCTTTACCATAGCTTTGTCTTTATGGCGTTAATCGTCGCGTATTTCACATCTACCAGCCTGTCTCCGAACGGATTTCTTATATTCTTCAGTGACTCCACATTACCCCACTCAAGATTAAACCTATCCATCAGCATATCCAACTCGGACAACGTCTTCTTTCCAAGATTGCGGCATCTTGCCAAGTCGCGAGAACTCAATCCCGCAAGCTCATAGAGATTCTTTACTTCAACAAGCTCAAGTATGTGACGGGCTCTGACCGAAAGAGGATAGTTCTTCAATCCGATCAGCGACTCGGGAATCAGCACCGAATCGGTAGGCAGAGGAACATCGTGCAACTTGACCGCCTGCTTCAATGCATCTATCTCTGACGTCTGGTCAGCAATAATCTTCCTCAGATCATCATTCACTCTCTTATTTATGATGAATCTCTCGGAGTACTTCAGACGTCGCAGAGCCTTGTGGTAAATCTGCAGTATCCTTGTTCTTGTCAGTCCGTGCTTATCGCATATCGCATCGTAATGATTGCCTTGAAGGAAGTCCATACATATATCTCTTTCCCTCTTGCTCAGCGGTTCGCCCAGGCAATCCAAAAGAGTGACGAGAACCCCTCTGAACTCAAGCATATTCTCATACATCACTCCCTTGATCCTCATCATCTCCTTCTGCGCAGCCAGCTTCTCCTTCGCCTCTTTCAGAGTCTCCTTCTCTTTGGCCACTTCCACTCTCAGCTGCTCAATCTCCCTGATCTGCTCGGCCACGTCATAACCCTCCGAGAGGAATGCGTCGACCGAAGAGCGGAGTATCTGATATCCGCCCATGTTGTTCTTTCTCTTAGACACCACGAACACGCCCCTTCTGACGTAATTCTTGACTGTCTCTCGGTTCACTTGCAGAAGCTCAGCAGCTTCCGCAACGGACATATACTTCGTACTCATAACTAATAGGTCTTTCGTTTTCTAGGTTTTCTCATTTGAAGCTTTTCGAACATTATCTTCTCCTTCTCCTCTTTCTCTATGAAGAGGTTGCACGCCTCCTTCAAGGCGCACACATGACTGCCATAGCCCTTTACGGATCCACTGCAGTTGTGCTCCCCACCTCCGGGAATATAATGTCCGCAATCCATGCAATATTTCATATCTCTCTTATGATTAGTTTTTCTCCAGTTCCTTTTATGGTCAGAAATCTGAACTTCCATCCGTAGTCCTTTCCGAGCCTTGCACCGATGGAGGCAAGGCTTCTCCAAGGGAATCTCTCGTTGTAGATTCGTGACTCAAAGGGAGCGAATCCTGTGAGGTAAGCCTTCGCTCCCCATTGGTACTTTGCTCTGCTCATATCATTCCTCCTTTGGTGTAAAGTTAGGGCAAGGCTTGGCTAACGAACTCAGCTTACTATCAACTTTGGCAAGATGAACGATTATGTTATTGTCTTTTTCAAACATAAATTCTGCATTATCGGGCATAAGGTCTCTCCAATGACCCTCGGGGATAGTTCCTTGACACCACAGGTTGTCGCAAATGGTCTCGTATCCATCAAAGAATCTTATCTTAAACTTGTGACCGCCGTAACCTCGAAAGATTTGGGCGTCGGTATGAGGACAGAGAACATAGTGATTTCCACCTATAACCGCCCATCCGTGCTCTCCTCTTTCGCTGGCATCAAGCAATCCTTGTTCTGCCCAGTGCAAGCAAGTGAAGCACATTTCATTAAATTCAATCGACCGTTTTGTCTCGGGAATGAAGTGGCTACTGTCCTCTTCCGCTCCGCATATCTTACAAACTATCTTTGTCATAATTATAAACTATATAAGATTGCCGATGTAAAAGTCGCTCCGAATGCCACTTGCTCAAGCCAGTAGACAAGGCAAGTCTTGTAACTGCTTGTCAGTATTGATGCAAGGGCTATGAAGCCAAGCCAAACGAGTATCATCCACCAATAAGGTGTGATGACTGCAACCCATGCAAGGGAGCAGATGGCGGCCGCAATCGCGGCAGTAGTATGAACGACATTCTCAATACCATGGGATTTGAAAGCCGGAGCAGTAGCCACGAATGCGATTGCAGCAGGAGCCAGGAATGCCAAGAACTGAAAGTTGCTTCCTTCCGACAATGTAATCCATGCGGGCATCATCAGTGCCACTACCGCATACATCATAAGGCAGAATAGATAGCCTTTTCCGTTATGATCTTTCCAGAGATAGTACGTATCACTTAATGACTTAGGAACTCCAAACAAGCCTAAACAAAAAGTGTTGTAGGTGAAGTAAACGGCTGTTGCCGCAATAATTGAAACCGTTATCAATGTCATATCAAATATTCTTTATTAAATTTTCCTTTCTTCATCAGCCATTTTATGCACTCGATAATACAGTCAAATGTATTTCCTTCCCTAGCGAAATCCCACGTGATACCATCACATATATCATTATAAAAGTAACCGACTTCCTCGCTGGTCACGGCTAACATCGTGTATTTGCCCAGAGATGCCGGTATCATAGCTATAAGTCTATGGAGTGACCATGCGGGAATATCCTTGCCGTACAGATCATCGCCACTTCTTCCAAAAACTGGATTCTTGTTTGTCAGCTCTCGTAGATGTATGACTTTTGAGAAGGCAATATCCTTCAGCTCATAATAATCTACGGATTCTTGATAATGATGCGTCATATCTGCAGTCTCCGGCTTGATGCCAAGCTCCAGGAGCTTCTTTGACTGCTCTATTGTCGTCGCAATTTGTGTCTTGAATTCCATAGCTATTTCTCCCCAGGCTTCTTGATGTCTATCCAATACTTGACTTTCCTCACAGTTCCGTCCGAGCTGTGCCATTCGTTTGTAGAGTAATCATAACATCCGAAATGCATCGTGGCGACGTGTTCGGGATGATCTCCCCAATGGACGAGGATGATCACATCCTTGCTATACTTGCGTCCCTCAATCTTCGGTGGAAACTCTCTTGACGCATCCCTCCAATTGGGATTCTCGTCCGCCCATTCCGCACCACGGAGGAAGTCGCCAAAGGCCATATGCATATTCATTGCGGGAACCGCATCGCTGTTGATGTAATCCGTAGCAGCCTTTACTCTCTGATCTTTCCTGTTCATAGGTTCTGAATTTTATTTTCAACTCTTGATATCTCCTCTTGCAACCTCGCGATGGAGTGTTGTACGTTAAGTCCCTTGTTCATCTGAAGGAGATGAAGCGCTGCCTCATAGTCCTCCAGCTCATGCATATATGTATATGCCTTTTGTGATTGTTCCAATGTCATATTGTTCTTGTTTATTGGTTGTCAATGTCTGAGAAGTCGGCAAGCCTCTCCCAATCTCTCTCCCCCGCGATTTCATTAGCTGCCCGAAGGATGCTAACGAGTATCAATGTTGCCATCATTACTCTCAGAGCTTCATCCTCTTTCATCGCGTAAAGAATAAAGCCTCCCCGAAGGGAGGCTCATTAAACTTTAAAATGGAAGATCCGAATCATCAGGTTCCACAACCCCATCCACTATTGGAGTCGTGCGCTGCGTTGTCTGTTGTGCAGCCGGAGCGGAACCGCCTTCCTTCTTGCCGAGAAGCTGAAGCGAAGAAGCGATCACCTTGACGGCGTACTTCTCAACGCCCTGGGCATCGGCGTACTTCTCCGTCTTGATTCTGCCCTCGACATAGAGCTGAGTGCCCTTGTCAACGTACTTCTCCACCACATCGGCAAGCTTTCCCCATACGGCAATGTTATGCCACTCGGTCTCCTCTCTCACATTGCCATCCTTTCCCTTGTATCTCTCGGTAGTAGCGAGAGTAAACGATGCGACCTTGGTGTCGCCTACGGCACGGATATCCGGGGTTCGACCCGCATTTCCGATCAATAAAATTTTATTCAAGCTCATATCTTTAAAAAATTAGTGTTGTTATTCTATTGTAATCAAGATATAGTCTGGAATCTCCTTAGGAGTTTCCGTTATTACGATATGTGGATTATGGATCTCTCCATCCTTGGTCTTGACCTGCACCTTGGCGGTAGTGCCAAATGTTCTGGCCAACATCTCGAACCACAGCATCATATCCCCTGCCGTGGTGTATCCTTCGGTTCTTGTCAGATGCATCCCTCTACGTCTTTGATATCCTCCATTAACATGAATATAAGCGCCGGTACGCCGAATATATCCTCAAGCTTCTTGGCTGTCTTGGCCGTGACCGAGCGACGACCTTTGATAATATCGCAAAAGCACGACGTCTGCATTCCAAGCTTTTCTGCCAGTTCCCTTTGATTGAGCCCTGCATCGACCATAAACACCTTGATAAATTGTCCCAACGTCATCATTCTTCCTCCTTTACTTCTACATATTCACACTCATAGTCAGGATCATGCTCCTTCACCCAGCTTACAATCTCGTTGTAGGCCTCTGCGCCATAGCTTTCCAGGAACTTCTCCTTATTGCAGAAAGGGCAGGGAACATCGTATCCCAAGTCATACAGATTGCCGTTTGAATCGCAATCATCTAAATCAAAAAGGTATCCATCAACGCATCTTGCATCGGGATACCTTGCCCCAAAGAACGGGAACTCTGGACATTGCTGCTTCATATTACCTGTGGTTTTCAATCAGCTCCTTGTTTTCATAAATGTTACCTATCACCTCCACTCCGCGACATCGTGAACAAAGCGATTGCTGGTCTGATCCGTTACGATGAATGTAGCTTCCTCTCCTTCCCCACTCCACCACATAGTTTCGGCAATATGACACCTCACGTTTATCTTTGTCGTAAGTGACATCATATGCTCCCCTGATCTTCTTGGTAAGCTTGTCGCCTGCGAAATAGAACGAATGACAATCCCTGACGATATCACCCTCATAGATTTCCTTGTCATTCACGTCCTTGAATCCGGTGGACTGGCCGACACTTTCGGCATTAACGGGAGCCTCGCAATATGAGATCTTTCCGTCTCCCGAAGGATAGCTATAACTGATGCTTGGGAAATATCCCTTTCTCTGAATCAGGCTGCCATACAACCACTCTCCGGTTAGAGCGTCAACGCCTCTGAATTTGTATTCCCTTGTCATACTATGCGTATTTATGAATGGTTTTGTAATTGTTCCAAAGCTCCATCAACTCCTCATCGGTATGCTCCGATGGATTATACCAAGCCGCCATCGCGTCTTCGTCATAATCAGCATCGCAACCAAGACTCCATCCCATTTCAGCAAGCTCCCTCACCTCTGACGGTTGCAGATTCATAGTATCCAAATCGATTCCCCATTCATCGTGCGCTGTCCAGTCCATCACAACGCCATTGGGATCCTTAGATGCAAGGATCTCAAATGTCCTTGCTAAATCTTTGTATTTCATTTCTTACTTCAGTTTTAATTCAATTTCCATCGGTGAATTCTCGAAGGTTACTTCGGGGAACTTAGATGCAGGTAATTCTAGAGCACCATACGAGCCTGCCCAATATCCCTCTTTCCGCCATCTATCAAACATCCTTACAGGTCGATCCACAAATAGATTTAATCTGCCATTTTCATTTGCTGCTATCCACATTTTCATACTATTTCTTCTTTTTGCGTTCATATTTATCGCACGCCATCTTCATAGGATCGCAACAAACTCTGCGAGTATAGTAATGAACGCACGTCTTACACTTGGGAGCCTCGCCCTTGCTCTTTACGACCAAACGTCTCTCTACAGGCATAGGACCGCGTAGAGCGCCAAGCATGTATATATCGTCTATCTTCATGTTATTCCTCCATAATCGTTAAAGTAGTAAGGTCATACTTATTACAATTCAACAAGCCATCATCGTCAATTCCATATTCATGGCATAATTTACCATCAACAGCAAAGGGGCATATCTCGCAACTTGGAACAACTCCCTCATCTACCTCAAGTATAAATCGCTTTTTCATAATCACTCAAACAAATTTTTAAGATTATACTTCTTGCATACTTCAGTGAAAGCACGCTTTAGGAATGGACTATTCTTAATGATGTCTATCATTTGAGCTTCATCAAGCAGCTGTCCAAATGCGAATGCCATTGTCTTGCTACCTCCCCTATGATCGTGCGGAGACAACAGATACAATGCGGCTGTTCCTTCTCTGAAATGAAAGACTCCAAACTTATCCGGAGAGTTTCGGATAGAATGACGGACTTCTTTAAAGCTGTCTATCAAGTCAAGGTTTCTTTCAATACGGCCTTGTTCCTGTAAGTCGTCAAAGCCGCCTTTGATAACCGTCGCTCCGTGACCGGAACCAGGGAACGTGGTTCCGAAATAGACTATTGTGTTCTCTTTCATTCTATTCCTCCTCAAACATTTCGTGGATTTCTTCTTCAGATAAGTCAAGATATTCAAGAACATCTTCGAAGTTCGGAAAACACATATAGTCTCCTCGCCAAACACATTCAACACCATCTTCTTCAAATAAGCATCTTGACTTACCATCAAAGAACTTCATGAAGTCAGGCATGTTGTAATGATTGACAAAGACATAAAGATGTTCCTTGTCTGTTCCATCCCAATGAAACTCGCCTATTAAGCCGAGTAACGTCAATTTCTCTTTGAATGTCATAACTATTCCTCCGTTACTTCAAATTCTCCATACTCAAGAATCTTTGCAGAACCTCTGTTCGGATCGTTGTGCAGCTCTTCTATGAGCGTTCCTTTGGTGAAATTGATGGCGCTAAATTCATTGAACTCCTGCCCTGTTCCGTAGCTTTCTGCTTTGAATTCGTCTTCAAGTACCCACATAGTCTTCGTGACTATAACTTGTACCTTGATTCCTCTAATTATCTTTTTACTCATAATCCTTTCTCTTTAATCCATTCTTCAAGTGTCTGCTTTTGTTCCCTGTTTCCTTTCTTTCTGTTGTAGTAGTCTGGGCAATACGAATGTTCTGACGAATATTCTTTATGATCTCCAACAGAATGCATATAACATTGACCAGTCTCATCTACTTGATGTGGCATTGCTGTATGGAGAGTCTTCCACCACCAGCAGTTCTTACAATATCCGTGATTTGGCATAACTACTCTCCTAATTCAGCTAACTCTTTATCACATTCTTCCAGCACCTTTAACGCATGGTTGCGTTTTATCATAATCGGATCGCGCTCCGAATAATCAGTATAGAATCTCTTGTAGATGTCATCTTTATAGAATCTATCTGCCGTTTTGCACATATTCATTAGGAAAACATACCTATCATTCACCGGATGAATCATCAGAAACGTATAGAAGTTCACATTTCCGTCTCCTCTGACTTCAATCATTTTCTGACCAGGCTTCAGATCTTTTATGTCTAAAATTGGTTTCATAGTTACTCCTCCTTCAATGATGATGTTAACAAGCTTATCGCTTTATGTATCCTTCGGTTGATCGCGGTCTCATTCTTCTTGCATTTCTCCATAAACTCTTTCGGTGAATCTAATCCCGTAACACCAAGGAGAACATTATTTGCTTGATAGAGAGTATCAATAACCTCTCTTGCTACCCACTCATCTACTCTGAAGCCCCTTTCTCCCAGCTCCTTCTTAAGTTCTTTCAGTAAGGCTCTATGAACTTCATAATCAAACCAGTTGTCAAAATTTGACAGGCATCTGCTTTTGCCATCTATGAGACCTTGCTTATAAGCAATCCTACCAAACCTCTGGCGACCAGTTACACCTCCGAGAAGAAAGCCGAGCAACGCAGACATTATTATCGTAAAAATCACTTCATCTGTCATAATTATTCCTCCTCTAAATACCCCTCATTCATATATCTTGCGTCTATAAACCCTTCCTTGATGTATTCCTCTATCCTATCAATGATATTATCATAGCCACAGTTGGTGTAGAACACACATGGATTTGTGTCGAGGATCTCAATCAGCCTGTGCAGACTCCACGCAGGGATGTCAATAAAGGAGTAATCTTCTGCAATGGACATCACATAACCATCGCCCTCAAGGAGTTTTACCCAACCCATATCCGCAGTCTCAGCCTTGAGGCCTAATGCCAACAACCTCTCACTTTGCTCATGCGAGGTACAGATTTGGCTATAGAAATTGAATTTAGTTTCCATACTAATAAAGGTCTTCGCTAAATAGCGGATTAAACTTGTGTTTCTTCAGAGTATCCCAGTCAATAGGATTGCCATTTTCATCGGTAGCATTGAGCTTTATATCACTCTTACGTAAGGCAATCTTTTCGCTTACCTGACCTGCGTTAAAGGCAATCTCCATACCCTCATATCTATCCACATACCTACCTTTGGATGTGTAGAATCCTTGCTCACATTCGGACATTACTCCACCAAATCTATGGTAGATGTCGTGATGTCGATAACCAAGTTCTATATTACATATATCATTGGTGTTTGGCCAATAAGGTGTACAATCTCTTGGCTCTTTCCTCTTGATTGCAGCACACAAGATGTACTCTTTTGTATTGTCTATCATACCTATCTTACTTTATAAATAACCGTTGAATCTATTGCCACACTATCCCTATAAGTTATCTCCAAGGTGATCTTGCCTCGGTAGACATCAAGGGCGGTGGGGGTCTCTGCTGTAATAATGCAATAGAGTACAACTCCAACAAAAGCACCTACCACCCAGTCTAATAGACTCCATAAAAAGTCTTTCATTTCCTTTCCTCCTTTTCCTTTAGCACTTAATAATCTTGTAATCATTGTTGAACCCAAAGAAAGAATCACGGTGCATAAACCTCATCCACAAGAACAACTCTCCCGAATAAGTCGTATCCAATTCAAACAATTCCATTACTCTTTCGGTGTCCAAAACAGCCCATGCTGAATGTCGAATCTTATATGCGGGACAAATTTCCCTTAACTTGTCAACCGAATGAGTAATATAGATTGTATGGGTATCAATATCTCGGTAGATAAACTCCTTTGCAAATTCTAATTCCATAATTATTCCTCCTTCATCTTTTCCACGAGGGCGTGGGCTGCTTCTTTTGCTTTGTGAGCAAGTACGTCAAAAAACTGTCCATCGCATTTAGTACACTTATAAATCATTTTAGTCCATCGACCAGCAAGCATCCCCTGCATCGCCATTCCTGCATACTGATGCTCAAGGCGAGTCCAGTAGTCGGGGTCTGCTTTCTCCTTAATGTCAATCCATTCAAGTTGCTCTGCTAAAAAGAATCTTGAAGGTATTTCGTTTGTTCTATATGGAGGATAATCATTTGCTAATGCGTCTTTATCAAAATCCACATCTACAATCTCTCCTGTTGCTTTTACACGCGCTTTCATATCTCTTGTTCAATTCGTTTAACCTCATTTCGCCTGCCTTCCTCGCAGCCTCTTCAGTACGATACCCATCCCATCCGGCCACCTCAATTCCCTCTTCATCGTAGATGATGTACTCATAGCTCTCATCCCAAGTCCTATCCCAATCTCCATCGGAACTGGTACACTTGTGAAGCCTCTTGCATACGCTTAATCTTAACTTTTTCATTGTTCCTTCATGTTAAATAACTAAACGATCTCCGCTACCCTTCTTTCCCTCCTGCATACTCCAAGAATGTGAGGCGACGGATCTTCTGACCCGTAAGGTCTTTGAAATTTTTAGGATGTTCCATGTTCAATTTCTTCTATGCATTGAAATATTCTGTACATTACTTGTGGAACGATTGCATTGCCATACGCCTTTAGCGACTCGTTTCTCCATCTTGCGAAAGGAATGGTAAGGTTGTCCACATCAAAGGGAAGCCCATCATTTCCTCGGTGAACAGGGGAGACAGACGGAAACCCTTTCCATCGTTCTCCGGGCAGCATTCGTGCAATGCTTTCGCTATCGATTCCTCTAAGTTGCTCTTGTTTCTCGCTGAGAGATCCCTTGTCAATTCCACATAGTTTACTTTGTTTGCCCTTGGAGTCGGCAGCATCTTGGCTATTACCACTTCCAGATTCGGAAACCTTTTTTTTGAGATCATTCCCTCTGTATCGAGTCTCGCTGCCATTGATGAACAAGTTCTGGGCGTCGGCAACATTCCGCTTCCCGCCATTGCAGAAAGACTCTGTCCCATCTGAGAGTTCGGATTGAATGTGTTCGTCCACTTCACACCTTCCCCTGCCGTAGGAGTCGGAAGAATGTCGTGAAACTGCATGAAGTCCATTATTGAGTTCGGTCTGCTCTCTCCGTTTGCCCTGCTGTGAAAACTCTCCGCCCCTGATGCCTTCAACTCCTCCGTCCTGCGTGTGTGATTCACTTCCACGGCTAAAGGAGTGGGCCACAATAAAGACTCTATCCCTCCTGTGAGGCGCCCCGACGGCACAAGCCGGAATAAGCATCGACTGGACGGAATATCCTTTTGATTCAAGATCACGGCAGATGCGTTCGAGGGTAAAGGCGTATTCACCGCTGAATCGGTGAACTCCGTTATTCTCCTCGAACAAAGAGGCCTCACCTCCCATGTCAGTGACCTCGCAGGACTCCACCATAGTGGTGATTCCAGTAACATTTTCACCAACGACCCAAGTGGGCCTGATTTCGTCAATAACTCTGAGCATTTCCGGCCAGAGGTAACGGTCATCTGACTGCCCTCCTCTTTTGCCTGCATAGGAAAAAGGCTGGCATGGGAATCCCCCTGTGAGGACATCGATTTGCCCTCGGTATTTTGTAAAATCGGTTTTTGTAATATCTTCATAACTTTGTGATTCAGGGAACCAGTAGTCCAACACCGCTCTGCCAAAAGGGTTGATCTCGCAATGAAATACATTCTCCCATCCGAGCAGCGCGGCAGCCACCTCCGGGCCGCCTATGCCGCTAAATAGACTCGCGTGTTTCATATTATTAGAATAATGACATCTGCACACCTGCAATCTCTTGTTTTTTGCCGATGACAAAATCGCATATAAAGTTTCTTGCGTAGTCTGGGGAGATCATTGACCTCTCTTCTGAGCAAATTCCGCTTTTCTTTGATCCCTTGGCATATACCTTCGTGTTGTCTTTTTGTCTCCACTCGGATGTCATACCAATTCTCTTTATTTTGCTAGGGTCGGTTTGCTGATAGGTATATCCTGAAGTCGGAGCACAGTTGGTAAACCAATAGGCGGTAGGCTTCTTGAAGAAGTCTCCTCTTTTGCTTCTGTCCATATCAATGACTGATGGCTTTGAAAACCAGAAGTAATTGGTATAGTTGGCTTCGTGCCAAGGATTCTCCATTATCATCCTTAAACCCCCAAATTCCACTACTGCATGCATCTTGAGAGCTAAAGTGTAAAAGTAATGTCTCTCATCACTCTCTTTCTTTAACAACTCATAGATTCGGTGAATATCCATCCCATCTCTTCTCCATTTCTCCTGTGCACTTCGTTGATTGTATTCTGCTATATTGCAAAATTTTATGCAAGAAAAAAAAGCCATTATAAGGTCATCACTTGTCATATTGTCAAAAAGAGTCGGCTTGCCATCATACGCATCCTCTATTGCCTTGAACAAGTCAACCACATGATCAGTCTCGCCAAAGTTGTTCTGAATATCGTAGTCCTCAGCCGGTATGCCCAGCTTGATGAACGCGTTCTTGAATGTGCCGCTCTGTTCAAAGAAGCAGTGCACTTTACCCTTTATTTCCATAATAATAATCTCCATTTATTGTTCGTCCTCTGACTATGCCTTCAATCTCTGCTGCAATCTTCTCTACCTCAAGGGCATTCATCTTCAGCCGATGTGCCACTTCGATAGATGTAGCAAAGGGAAGCACTTCCCCTTCTCTCTTCTTCTCTGCTATGATGCCGAGGATGGTCTCGTGGACTTTGTTTTTCATGATTTAAATAGTTTCGGTTCATCGGGTTTGTCTCGATGCTGTCGGACTGGCTTTCTTTCTGTTTGAATATAAGGGCAGGAAGAGTGCCTTACCGCTTCAACACTACGCAGATTAACGGCATAACTCGCATCCAAGTATTGAGTGATAATATCACGATAGACTGAACACTTGCTGATGCTATATGTGTCGGTTTTCTCTTTGTAATGCTGACCCTTGATGCACCTATCGCAGTTCCGCTCTATCCAACTGACACATTCACTTCCGTTGCTGAAGCATTGCTCAAATGTCTTCTTCATTGCTCCACAAGCTCAGGATTATCGTAAATATTGCCTATGACCTCGGAGTCCTCGCAAATCCACATATCAATATCTGTGAATAAATCAGAAAGATAACGGCCGCTTTCTACTCTATATTTCACGATTAAGATTTCTTCGATATATTCATCTTTGCCACCTTGTTGATATACATCTAATGGTGCTCTATCCCAATATGAATGCTTGAGTATATCTCCTTCATAAATCTCCTTGCCGTTCTTGTCCTTGAGTCCTGTGTACTGACCGATGGTTTCGGGTTTGACTTCATATCCATCAACGGAATGACAATCCGATGGATAATATGATAAGTGAGGTAGTATGAAGAACCGCCCTTTTTATATCCCATACCCGTTAAAAGGTCTCCGAAGGCAAATTCTTCTTTATCTACTCTTTTTCCTCTGAATTTTATTTCTCTCATTTCAAAATTCTTTTCGTGGTTCATCTTTCGGTTCATAAACAATCTCCATCGGCACCTCTCCTTTCATTAGCTCCCATCCTATATGAATGTGAAAGAAGTTGACTACATCGCTGTATTTGTCGTACCAAATCTTGCGGAAAGGAGTCATCCAGAAGAACCTTAGTTTGATGCCGTATGTACGCTTTACCGTCGACCATACAGCACTTCCAAACGGACAATACTTAATGCAATCCGTAAGAGAACTGGAATAATAGCGAATGCCGTCATTATTCTTGTTGCGAACCTGATAGCCGGATGTCGTTTTCTTACTTTTCATTTGAAATACTCTTTACATTTGAACCCCTTGCGAGGTTCATAATCCTTAAAGTCACAAGTGGCATATATTTCTCTCCTCATAGCCCATCGTGCCATATCCTTCTGCCACTGCGGTATAATCTGATTGGGATTATTGAAATCCCTATAAGGCTGTGCTACAATCCTCACTCTCTTATTGTCTCGAAAAGCAGACAGTCTCTCATAGTCCTCATTGATGTCATCCCCAATCATTGTATAGAGAAGATAGGATGCAGGATTCTTGCGATGCTTGTCAATCATCTGCATAGCCCTGTTGCATTCTCCTATCTGCTTTGGAGTATCGCAACCAAATCGGATAACCGAAATCCACCTCACTTGTGCAAGCATCTTTGCTATATCTTCAGTCACAAGTCTCGCATCAAGAGCCTGATTAAAATCCACACGATAACCTTTCTTGATTATCTTCTCAATCTGCTCCAATCCATAATCCGATGCAAGCACATTGTTATCCATCAGTATAAGATTCTTTCTGCCCTCAATGGCAATTTCTTCCACATCCATGTAAGGTCTTTGCCTACCCTCCTTGATTGGAACGATACACCATTTGCACTTGTTTGGACATCCTCTTGTAAGAAATCCATAGGCAGTATCGGAGGGGACTCCGAGGAAGTTGTAGTCCGGCTGTAATCGGTCTATCTCATTTGGCAGAGCCTTGTGAATGTCGTAGCCAGTCCCGCCCCTTTCAATCTCATCAGCAACTATCGGATAGTCATAGTCGGGAGTGAATGTGAAGACCTTGCTCATATAGACTTTGTCAAAGCCTCCTCCGAACAATGGATCAACCCAAACAACCTCATCGCCTTGTTGTGCATGATGCTGTGCTATCTTACCAAGTGCAAGATTTGGAAAATCCGTGTTGTCCACATCAACAAGTCCAATGCGTCTCATGTTATCTGAACAAACTCTTTACATTCTCCCAGAACCTATACAGCCTATTCCTCCTCCTGTACTCTTCGATATAGTCGGGATCAAGATAATACCTATAGTACTTCGTTCCGGCTACACTCTCCTTCATTACGGGATACTTGTCTCGGATTTCACGGATTCGTCGTCCACCCTCCGTGGTCTTGCCGATGCGGTTGGCATCCTGAGAGGTGATCTTCTTTCCCTTGAGCAGCGCTCGGAGGATTCTCATTCTTGCTCCAATCATAACAATGTGTTCTTTTCCCGTCTTTCAGCCTTGGTGAGCATCAGGCGGATGTTTCTAACTCTGTTTCCTACGTAGGCCTTGTAAGCCCTCTTGGTTAGTCCTTTGTCAATCTCCCACAGGAGTAGCCGAAGCCTTGCGACTTCGTGGTCAGAGAGTATCATAACTCAATCCTTTTTCCATTACGATAGTATCTCCACTCGCCGTCTACGAAATACCAATTCACGTCGCTTTCTCCGAGGTGTTCCCACTGATTGTAATGCTCCGGCATCTTGGTGTAGAGCCTTCGTTTCATCTGATTGAAGAACTCCTCGGTATGGAAAGATGGCCTAACAGAGTCGGCCACATTAGACCAAAACTCAGCATCTTCCATATTTTTATCCCTATAGTCTTCTAAACATAAGGAATAGGCACAAAGCCAAGCTGTAAGGTCTTTGTATTGTAAGGTGCAAGGATGGTTTCTCCAAGCCCTTTGACCATAGATTGCATTAAGTATCTGATTGTTCTCTATTATCTGCTTGTTCAACCTACGCTTATCTAAGACCTGCGCAGTCTCCAGCGGACTGTCTACGATGAATACCTGCATGACTATCGGTTATTTCTGTTAAACTCTTGCATCACCTTGCTCCCGATGGAGAACTGAAGGCGGAAGCAAAGGAACCCGATGCTTATCTCCATCACCTGAGGGATGGTCACCATCGTCAGCCTCGGGAAGAAATCAAACTTGTATTTCGAAGCTTCAACAGTGAGGAAGCCCCAATCCTTGTCAAAAATCTTTACCACCATCAAAACGGAATATCATTGTTATCATCAAACATGCTGTTGCTCTCAATCCCTTCCCATACCGGAGGAGGCGGAGCATCGTCATTCTTCTCGGTAAAGGCGGAATAGGTCTCGTTGGCCACGATAGGGATGCATACGTTTCCGGCCTTGCCCTGTCGGTTCTTGCGGATCCACATGTTCACCTCTCGTCCGTCTTCATCATCGTTCGCCTTCTCAAGCATCAGGATGATGTCGGCATCCTGCTCAATTCCACCCGAGTCACGGAGGTCGTGCATCTCCGGCGGTCGCTTCTCCGATGCCGATGATCGGTTGAGCTGACAAAGAAGGACTATCGGAATCTTGCACTCCTTGGCCAAGGCCTTGAGGTCGCCCGTCACCTCCGCAATGGCCTGCGAGAGGTTGCTGCCCTTGTAGAACTTGATGAGGCCGAGGTAGTCAATGAAGGCTATGTCGCATTTCCCGGACATCGCATTGAGCGATATCTTGGCGACTATATCCTCGAACTTACGGGTTGAGTCGTTGAGATAGATCGGCTTGCCCTCCAGCCTTCCGACCGCCATCTCGAATGCCTCCCACTCTATGTCACCCCTTGCCATGCTCCACTGATTCAGCTTGTCGCTCTCCGAGGTGAGGAATCGTCTTGCCAGTTCCGGGTTGGTCATCTCCAGTGAAAAGACATTGGCAGCCTTTCCGGCAGTAGCCGCAGCCTTGGCCATCTGAAGCATCACCGCCGTCTTTCCGACCGACGGCCTCGCCGCAAGTATCACAAGGTTTCCGACCTCAAATCCTCCGTATGTGTAGAAGTTGAGCTCCCTGAATCCCGTAGGCACTCGGAGTATCTTTCCGCTCTCCCTGTCCTTCTGAAGGGCCTCAAGCTGCTCTCCCACCTCATGGAGTACCTGGGATATGTGCTGCATGCCCTTCTCGGCATCCATCTCCTTACGCAGCTCGTCGGCAAACTTGCCCGTCTTGCTTATCAGCTCATGCGAGGATGTATTCGTGTCGCACGATCCCGCAAGCAGCTCTATGCACTTGAAGTAACACTTGCGCTTGATGTCAATGTCCTTGAGGGTAGCATAATGCTGGATGGCGGAAAGAGCGCCACCGACATTCTGCATCATCGGGATCACTCCGTTGGTCAGAAGACCTCGGTCGATCTTGGAGTATGACGACGGGAGGTCTATTATCAGACCCTCCTTTGCCATAGCCCTCAATGCGACATATGCATCGCGGCATTTGTCGTCAGAGAACATCGCGGGATTGATCACCCTTTCGGCCTCTCTCAGAGTCTCAGGGAATGCCACGATGTCGGCTATCACCTGAATCTCCGTAGACAGCGAATCCGGCAGAGGATACTCGCTGATTGATGTCGTTAACTGTCTTCCCATCCCATTTCTCTCATTAACTGACGTGTCTGAGCACTTGACACCACCTTCTTCTGCTGAGGTTGCTGAGGCTGTGCCGGTATCACCACCTTCCCGTTCTCCACATGCCAGGAGAAGAGATTTATGAACTGATTGTAGTCCCTGTGACCACGATTCTTCAACTCTCTTGTAGCCATGTAGACCTCAAGCAGCTTCGCTATCTCCTTGGCCGTCTTACCCAGTTTCGTGGCTAGCGGAATATACGCCCCTTTTCCCTTGAATGTCTCTACATATCCCCGCTCTCTATCGGCATCCCAAGAAACGTCCTCCTCGCGTGCGCGCTGATTGCTAGAATATATTTCTTTAACTTCTTCGTCCTTCTTTAGTTCGGTCAGCGATCGGTCAGACATCGGTAAGGGATTGTTCACAACATCGGTCAGCGATCGGTCAGACACCATCTGATAACTATCATAGTTACAAATAGTTAGGATGGTCACTTTTCGGTCACAACATCGTTCAATCATTCGGTCAGCCTCCAATAATTCAAAGAACTTCAGAATCGTTCCTTTTGCCTTTCTCCATCTCTCCGAAAAGAACGAAAGACTGGCTATCTGCTGACCTCTCTTCACCTCTACCAGCCTGCCCTGAACAAGGACTTTGTTGTCCTCGTAGGAAGCCAGAAGAATAAGGTCTATCCACCACTTGAATCTCTCTGCGTCCTGGAATATCCAATGGCTTTGAATATCCCTATGAAGCTTTATCCATCCGCTCATATCAAATCCATTGCTTGTATCTGCTCATCTCATATTCAATAGACGCAAGGAACTCCTGCTCGTTGGCCGTAGGGAGATAGATTCCGGCAGTCTGACTTGACCAGTTGCGGAACCTGTCTATACTCAAGGTCATCTCCTCCTTGGAGAGATCCGCAGAGCTTCTCAAATACTCGACCTTACCAAGAATCTGATCATCCTTCTCCCTCACGAACAGCTCCTTGTTGGCCGCCCTCTTGTAGAAGATCTCCTTCACATAATCAAGAGTATTTCCTGTCTCAGCAGCTAAATATGATAGGATTAGGTGTAGATAACGATTGGATTGCGAACTTCTCTGAGTCTTCTCCGTGAGTTCCACAATGCCCTGCTTGGTGAACAGGGCATTGCATCGTCTCTTGAATCGGTCTCTGTCAAGGGGATTCGTAAGGTCGTAAAGCATAGCTATCTGATCTGCAGATTACGGCTTATCTTACGCTCAAATCCCTGCGGAAGTTCCTCTGCCTTATTGAGGGTAGCCTTGGCGATCTTGGTCTCAATAGAGAGCCATTCCGGGAGGCTATCACGCAGATGGTCGATGACATCCTTATAGTCTCTCAGTGCAAGCTCCTCATCCACCTCAATGGACTTGCTGTCCTGGAAGTAGATGCTGAACAACGCATCGGGACTTCTCTTCTTGTCAAACCTCTCAACCTGCGCCACTACCATGGCGTCTGCGATGTTCTGCTTTATCCACTCCATGCGGGATTCGCACCTCTTGACCTTTGCCTCATACTTGGCTATGGCAGCCTTCTGAAGCTCCTTGAAAGCCTTAAGCTCAGCTTCAGCGACCTTCTTCTGAGCTTCCACATTCTTGTACCAAGCCGCATACTCATCGGGGAACTTGGTGATCTCTTCCGCTATCTGAGCCTTGATTGCCTCCAGCTCGGCGAGATTGTCAAGCATCTCCTGCGACTCTTCGTTAAGTTCGCCACCATTCTCTTCCATCAGGAGTTCGAACTTATTCTGAATCTCATCGTATCGGGCAGCCGCTTCTGCCGCTCTTCCCGAAAGTTTATAGATATTTTCCATTGTTACTGAATGTTATTTTCCCTTTTGTAATTGTTGACTGCCTCGAAGAAAGTATTCCAATCCTCTTCGGTCATTTCATAACGCTGCTCTATTGCGTCGGACATATCCTCACCCTTTGCGTGCTTCTCCACAGCACTGTGCCATGCCCTGCCACCAATACGGATTCTATTCTTTGCGGGCTTTTGTTTTGTTGCCGGTGACGGAGCTGTCTGTTGCTCAGATGTACTCTTCGCCCTGCTCTTTCCAAAGGCAAATCTCTGTCTGCCCTTTTTATCAACAAGGAGAAGGTCATTGATGTTTCCATGCTCGTCATAGTCAAGCTCGCGGACATATAGATTCAATCTAGGAATAATCTTGTCCTTCTTTGTCTTGGCATCCTGACTAGTCGTGAATTCACCGGACTCCAGGTCTACGGAGATGTAGGGAGCAGTGTACAGCTCTCGGCCTATGCCAACATTGAAAGCAGCTCTCTTAAATGCATCGGATGCCTGGCCTTTCTCCGGCTCGGCATTGGACTCCGTACCGACGTCCTGCTTCTTTATCCATATGCCCTTCTCCGCGTCATAGATACTGATTGTACAGTAGAGTCTGTCTCCTATAAGACAATGCTCTCGCTGCCAGTTCATCGGTCCGAAATGCTCGTCCAGAATCTTCATGTCGACGCGAGCATCCTTGTAGAGCAGATAAGTGGCGGATACCTTTCCATCCTGCCTCAGCGTCGCAGTAGAAACTCTACACTCGACCTCAGTCTTTTCCAGTCTGCGTATTGGATTCATGATTAGCCTGATTTAGGAGTTTATAACTCAACCGGCTCGATCTTCTCTTCCGAGAGGTACGACACCAGTTCGTCAACCGATGATTCCTTGGCCACTGCAATGTCCTCATACTTGTGTGAGCCCGACCATACGGTAATCTTCTGCTTTTCGGGATTGAGACTGATCTCAACGCCCATCTCCCACATCCTTTCCACGAAGGTTGTGAGGTCCTTGATTGCAATTAACTTGTTCATGATATAATGTGTTTTGATTGGTTGTCTTGATAAAGCCGCCCCCGATTTGACCGAAAGGGGCGGCATCGCATTTTGAAAAGTACAAGGCTGTCCATGCAGTCAGGCACATGATCGGACAGCCTCAGGAAGAACTCTTCTGACTGAAAGTGTGACGTTAAAACTTTAAACACAAAACTACTTCGCATCACTGCGATTGGCAGAAGAGGGCCAATCCCTCAGCCCTCTCCCATTACTAAAACTAAACTTAACCGAATTGTACAGAATAACGCATCACTGCGGTTGGCGACCGGATAGGCGGTCAAGCCACACCGGCCTGAATTGAATTTAATCTATATGAGAAAGTTGTCAAGTTCGCCTCACGGCGGTTTGTGGAAGGGCACGGTAACTCTCCATGCTAAGGTTTCCTACGTTTCAGGGCGTGACACGATGCTGACATACGATTATGGTGTGCGAAAGTTTCAGAACGTAGCACCATGCCGACTTGCATTCACTTGAGCCTTATTTTATCCCAAGATTTCCTTCCATGATGGGGAGTAGGCTGCCTCCCCGAATGTCCATACACAATAACCCGCATCAGCCTATGCGGTCCAAGCTGGGGACACCCCTTACCCCGTAGTTTATGAAATCAATAAAACCATTCACTATGACACTTATGGGGTGTTTGGCGGGCAAAAGCCGAATCAACGGCAGATGCCCAAATGCATAACAACTATTAATCCCTTATGAAATCTTATCCAGCCCTCACGGGTATAGTTGGAAGCCGGAGAGGGATTCGAACCCCCGTGACATCCCACCGACTAATTGAGGCCCATCGGTGTGATGTGGTTCTGCCACTAAACTATCCGGCCATTTGAGGGTGGGCAGCCCCTCTTCGCATACGCATAACCATTTAAAAATAAATTATAGCTATTATGGCATCCGCATCTGCCCATGCGGTATAGGTGGGGCGGCCAGTACCCCGTGTTAACATGCACAACAAAACGAGTTTATTTATATTATCTGGCCGATTGTCTCAATAGTCTTCAGGAATCTCTCCCATACCCTTGCATGTAGGGCAGGTCTCCCTTTCCATCCGGCACCAGTTCTCGCCTTTCGCAAGAGCTTCATCCTCATCCTTGGGAATGATCAGCCAAGTCTCCTTGGTCACCTCAGTCTCCACGCGACGGTGGATGTGCCAGGCCTTATAGGGAGCATAGCCGGTTCCCTTGCAATCAGGACACGTGTCCATGCGGACTTCCTCTCCGCATACGGGGCAGTTATACGAACTGTAGCCCGCACAAACCGAACAACTCATTACACAAGGGTATCTTTGCGAACCGACCAGATCATCCATGCCACGAACCCGCAGAAGGCTGCGAGGATGACGGTAAGGATGTCCTTGTCAATGATTGACATTATCGTGCAACATAACGAGCACATAGCGAATATTCCTGCGAAGATTGTCAGCATCACGCAGCCCGCGAAACCGATGACCTTAAGAAAGGTCTTAGATACCATTGTATTCATATCGTTAGTTTTAGAATTTGCCTTTTAAAAAGGGGCGTTGTCTTACTCGTCCGACACGACATCGTCAGCAGCTTCTCGCCCGCCCCTAGTTCTATCATGTTTAACTTTATCCCTCACTCTGCGTCCGACGGGGTTGTGACCGCTCGGTAAATTACCGACCCGCATTAAGAGCCTCGAATCCGAACTATGTAGCCGTAGCCTGCTATGCTTTCAAGCTGTCCTTCATCGTCCGCACCAATCACCCGTGATGTAATTGGGTCTGTATTGAGCAGCGGCATCGCCCAGCGTAGTAAAACTTTCTCCGCACTTGAGCCCTTGGTTAAAGTCGTTGGCTTCGACTCTTGGCAAGCATGGTCTCGGTCAGAAGACCATACCCGATTATTTAACTACCAGCCTCGCAGCAACATTCTCCTTCGCTTTCACCCTCTCAATCTCCGATATGCTGTACATCTTCTTTCCGCCATGAATCCAAGGCTTGAGCTGGCCTATCTTGGTGTATCTCTCTATCCATCTTCTGCCGTATCTTCTTCCGGCCTCGTTGGTGGAGATGGCGTCCTTGTGTGGCTCTGCCAGTCTGTTCAGCTCAAGTGCAATGCACTTTGCGAACTCGGGCACCTGATCGAGGATTTCTAATGCGCTCATAGCTTACTGAATTGGGAATAACATTCTGTGGTTTGTACTGATGCCGAGAACTCGGCCAACGATCTCAGATACCGCCTTTCTTTCGATGAGGCTCATCGGGCAAGTCTTTCCGTCACGCCACATGTAGACTATCTGCTCGCTCTTGCCCGTCTTCAGGACTATCTTGTCTCTCACCGCCAACCACTCAGCCTTTGATAGACCCGCACATATCTGCGGAAAAGTCCTTGCGTCTAACTCTTTTTTCACTATATTTGCCATACTCATTTAATTTTAAAACGATTTGAAATGCTCTCTCATTTCGTTTGACTTTGCAAAGGTAGAAAAAAATCTATTATTGCAAAGCATTTTGTTATATTTTTTTCTAATTATTGTAAAATTATGGGTACAATAGTTACGAGAATTAAAGAATACCTTGATTTTAAGGGTATATCAAACGCTGCTTTTGAGAAAAGCATGGGGTTATCTAATGCCGCTTTCAGAAACCTTTTAATAAAAGGAGGTGCGATTGGCTCAGATAAATTAGAAAATTTTATAAGTCTTCATCCAGAAGTGTCGCTAAGGTGGCTAATTACCGGAGAAGGTGACATGTTGAACTCAGATCAGCCTGAGAATCCGGCTGAAGCGCCCGGAACGGAGAGGGCTTCGCTCTCCAGCGCGGAGATGCTGCTCCGTGACATGCTGACGGAAAAGGAAGGAAAGATTGATGCTCTCAACCAAGTGATATGGGAGCTCAAGGAAGAGAACGGAAAGCTGAAGGCTCTCCTGGGTGAGCGTAAAAGGGGAACTGCTGCAGATGCAGACTTTTCTTCTGCTGCCGATGCCGTCTGAGGCACGCTTGGCAGTAAATATGCTCGGTTTCATGACCTTTAATTAGGCGCTGATAGAAACCTTATAAAAGGTGTGCCAAACACATTTTCAGTAAAATAAATTTTTCAAATAATTTTAATCTTTATAGGTATGAAGAAGATATTCCTTGCTATCGCTGCTATTGCTATACTGGCCGGATGTGGCGAATCATACAAGCAGAACAAGGCTAGGAAGGCCTTTTTATTGGATTCGTTGAAAAGAGTTGAGTTCGTGCAAGACTCCATTGCAAGAGCGGAGTTCGTGCGCGATTCCATTGAAGCGGAACAGCGCAAAGCTGAGATAATCGCAAGATGCTCGCCTTTGTTTACCGAAACCAAGGATGAATTCAGCGATAGAGTATGGGTTAAGCCTAAGTCAGCACCCAAGTACACTAATCGCAATGCAACTTACTGCTATTTCATGACGGTTGATGGAGTACCTTCTAATTTGAGATTCCGTTTCCAGTACCATTCGGACAATTGGCTTTTTATTAGGAATATGATCTTTAATATCGATGGAGAGAACTTCAGAATTGCTCCCGATATGGAGACAGACAGTGGAAATGGTGGAAGAATTTGGGAATGGTGTGATGAGATGGTTTACAACTCCAGCCTTGCCGATGACATGGAGGTCACCAAAGAAAACATCGACATAATAGCCCAAGCAAAAGCTATGGAAGTGATCGAGAAGCATGCGAACTCAAGCGATGGTGTTGAATATACGGAAATCAACAAAGCATTTATCGCTAAAATCGCATATGCAAAATCCGTTAAGATCAAGATGAATGGCAGTCAATATTACGACACAAGGACATTGTCGGCCGAGGAGATAAAGTCAATCAAAGACACTTATGAGTATTTCTTCGCATTAGGAGGAACACTATAAAAACTCAGGCAACAACTTCATCCAGAAATAATAATAACATAGGAAGGATAATTGCTATATTTGCAGAAAACAGCAAGCATATGATACGCGATCTATTCAATTATTACCTCTCGCATCAGAATGAATGAAATCAAGGCTACCCTGCACGATTTGGGAGCGAGTCTGATAGAAGCAACGGCATAATAAAAGCGGTAGTTCCAGATGGAGCTGCCGCTTTTGTTTTACTTCAGAATAAGGATTGATCCGTAGCACATTGGATATGCTCGTAAAACTCCAGAATACGAAAGTTTTTGTTTTCGTAAGCCTTATACTCCTTTACATATCTCTTAGTGATACATAGCTTAACCTTTAACGCATCACCTTTACCAAATCGCGCACCCTTATCTATAGACTTCAGCAGCTCATTGTTTTTCATATGAATACTGATCGGGAATCCACGATAATAAAAGCCCCAAGAAGCTCCTGACTGAAACGAAAGAGACTTGATCACCAATACTGCATTATCATCTATCTCCTGTATTTCTTCTGGAATTTCATCCTCCTTCGCGAAATCATTGTATATCAAATCCTCAAACTCGCTCCTTTGAGCAGAAAATATCTTGTCATCTTGCCTCAGTATAGAAACACCCTCTACATTTGCATCTCTCGAAACGGTCTCAAAGGACTTGCTAATAGCCTCTCTTACCACCTGAGTATTATAAATATTAACGATTGTTGTATTTAGCTCAATGTTATCAGCAATTTTGATGCTTTCTTTCTGTTCCTCGGTTTTGGCTGGCTTTCCTTTAAGAAACTGATAAGCCCCAAATACTGCCCCGAGAATAGTTACCAGCTCGGCTACATACGAAATGCTCTTTGATGAAAAAATGCTCTTGATAACACTCTCCACCAAAGATACATCTATCACAAACGAACCTTCTTTAAGAGCATTAACTACAAGGTTGATCTTCTTCTCGCCATTGCCGTGCACGCGGTTAATTTCGCTTATGATAGCATTGTAGTGAATCAATGTATTGATAAGCGTATTCGCATCTATCTGATGCGCCCCACCGTCAAACTTAATTTGTAGAGACTGTGATTCCATTTTGACAAAATTTAGCATTACAAAGGTATCGTTTTTTACTACAATTCCGCATGGACGCGCAGTTAAATTAACAAAGAAAAAGGCGAGGTCTCCCCCGCCCTTCAGTGTGAAGCAAAGAGTCTATGTAGCTGCCTTCCCTGCATTCTGCATCTGTGCAACTCCCTTTAGGATGGAATCCGCAAAGTCCAGTTCATTCTTCTTGACATCCGGCAGATTGACATTGCTGCAGATGAAGTCAAAGAGCTTCTGAGCCTTCTGATAATTCACCCTTGGTGGCTTGTTCAAGCCGGGATACTCAATAGACATCATTATCGCAAATGCGATTGCCGATCCTTTCGAGTCAATGGCTGTACTGCCGCAGCCAAGACCTAATGCATAACTATCCATACTAACTAACCTTTAAAGTTTGGTATTTATACTATTCCAAATGGCGTGCCAAATAATAGTAACCATTTTTCTATTTTTGTTTTGTAAATAATAGAAATTTAGTTATCTTTGTGTCGGATTTAATAAACAGTTCTTTTATGACACTTAAAGTTAAGAAGGTCGTAGACCTATTAGAGCAGAATGGATGGAGATGTGTCAGAATAAAAGGAGACCATAGGATGTTCCAGAAAGAGGGCGCCAGAAGACCGATAGTCGTTCCCGGCAACCTTAACGACGATATCGCTATCGGTACATTAAAATCCATTCTAAGGGAATCGGGGCTTGAATAGCCCCACCCTTTTTTAAATGCAAAAAAACTAAACTAAATACTAACATTATGGGCACACAAGTAAAGGTTATCATCGAACATGCTGGAAACAATTTTTCAGCCTATGTCCTCGATGTGGACGGGATTGCCGTTACCGGTGATTCTGTTGATGAAATCAAGGCGTCAATGCTGGATGCCATTGAAGATTACATAGAAGTATGCAAAGAATTTAATCTTGAAATTCCAAAGCAATTTAAAGGAGAATACGAGCTTACGTTTGAGCTCGACGTATGCAGTCTACTGAAGATCTACGAAGGCATATTTTCAAAAGCCGGACTCGAAAAGCTCACCGGAATCAACCAAAAGCAGCTATGGCATTATGCAAACGGAAAGAGCAAGCCAAGACAGGCACAAAGATTGAAGATAGAAAAAGGGCTGCATCGTTTAGGAAACGAATTAATTTCTATACATTTGTAGCAGTTTATTAAATCCATCCGCAGATCTCAGATGAGACTTTGCTTCGGGGCACGATTACCATAGACGTAACTCGTGCCCTGTGTCTTTACTCCCAAGTAAACTGCTCCAGCACCTTCCTGTTGGCTTCCCAGAGGACCGACCAGTCCTTCTTTATATATATGTCCGTTACGGCCATGTCCGGATCAACGTGGCACAGGCAGTCGTTGATGAGGCTCTTGGGGATGCCTGTCGAGTAGGCTATGCTCGCCCATGTGTGGCGTGCCGAATAGATGGTGAACGGCTCCACCTCCAGGACCTTGGCGACTTCCTTCAGCCTGTCGTTGGCCTTGTCCGCTATGGACTGATACTTCGTGTAGTTGATGTAGAAGCGGAAGGCCCGCTTGTTGTCAGGATCGAGAAGATCGGAGAAGACCGACGTGCATACCGGCTCGAGACGGATCCTCATCTCAGCCTTGTCGTACCTCCTCGTCCTGGTCTTTCTCCTGTTATAATATATGACATCTCCCTCCCTTACAGCCTCATAGATGTCAGGAATGTTGGAGCCCATCAGGCAGAACGAAAGAAGATATATGTCCACGGCGAGCTTGTGGTACTCTCCGAGGTGCTCCCTGATGTCGATGAGCCGCTGAATGGTGTCGAACTCTATGGTCCTCTTCAGCGCGGGCTTCTGCTTAGGCGGAGTGTAGAACTCGAACGGATTCCTGATCCACACCTCGCCGAGCTCGTTGTCATTATAGGTCCTCCTCGCCTCCGCATGAATGGTGGCTATGCATGAGGTGTACATCGAGACCGACCTTGCGTCCTTGCCGTGCTTCTCCACAAGATGAGCCTCGAACCTTCTCATGAGCGAGGAGGTTATCCTGGATATGTCAAGGACTCTTGTGCCAAGGAACTTCTCGAAGGCATTGAGTGAAGTGCGGTAATTGGGTGCGGATCCCTCCGACTTGGTGGCCACCACCTGGTCGGCCCACTCGAAGAAATCCAGACGGAACTCCTCGGCCGGAGTCAGCTTGCCGGAGATGTAGGCGCACGCCTGCTCGACATCCAAGGCGTCCCATTCGAAGGAGTTTTTCGTTTCGATGGCCGCTGCTATGTTCTTCATGAGGTCGGACAGACGGAGCAGAACGGAATTCTTCAAATTGAAATGCTTGTCGTAATCTCCCTCGAAGGCGGTCACGGTTGTGGCGATGTACTTGCTTCTCCTCTTGTGCGTGATCCTCATCTTGACATTGCAGGATCCGTCACGTCTGACATGCTGGAATAAAATGACCGGTTTGAATGTAGGTACTGACATATATCACACGAAATAAGATAAACAATCTGCAATCCTTTGCATCAAGCACGATGTTAAACATACGTAAAACATTGCCGACACAAATATACACATTTGGTGTGAAAATCGTGCAACTTTTCGAAAAGTTTAATAGAAGTAATTTCGCCACACCCCTCTATAAGTGCCTCAGAGGCCGATTTTGTTGAGATGAAAGGATAAAATAGTGTCGACTACCTGTTTTGCACCGGAATCCATCGTTCTATCCATTAAACTATAGGGGCAACTATTTGAAATGCATTCACTTAGCCAATCTGAGAAAATCCTGATTCGGTTCAACTGTAAAACATATGTAAAACAGCAAGGCAAATTCCTTTAAACAAGCAGGGAGTATAACAGCATGAAGCCGTCTCTCCCCGCTTAGTCCATATAGTCGAGATCAGGACATACGCAAAGATATATCATATAATTCAGATTGCCAAATCTTGTGGCATCATCATTGATATTACTTAGTCAGCATGGCAAAAATTCAGCGCACCCTCCGTCGCGAGATGCAGGGTGCGCTTCATTGTCGGCCACGCCAGTATTCTAATGCTCGCCATGGCCGAGCAGTTTGCGACGGCAGCAGTCGCACAGAAATTTCCTTGCAACCGGAAACATCTCCTTGGCTATGTCTCCACTCAGATACTGCAGCTCCTCTCCAAACGGATCAATGCCGTAAGTCTGCGCTATATGTTTTGCCAAGTGTCCCTTTTCATGGTCAAAAGAATGAGCGAACTCCTCCGCATTGCTTGTAAGCGCAATAACTATCACACTCTCTCCAAGGTTCCGGTTTGAATAAGTAAGACCGGTATCCAGTTTGCCGGACCGCAAGTTCCTCTCCGCCCTTTTATACTTGGCCCCAAAGCATCCTATGCGTTTCAGATCGTGCAGTATTTCATCTGCCCAATAACATGTCACTGCATAGTATACCTTGCAATGCCAGTTATACTCCGGCAAGTATATATCCTGGACTATCATAACTACATTATATCCTCCCAAGGAATTGGTATTCCATTACCGTCCATCTTGGCAATCCACGTTCGGAAGATGTTCTCAGGATTGTCGTCCACGTCGTCAATGAGACACTTTACATGCTTGGCCAAATGCTGATCATCTTCTATAGATTCCTTCCAACAATTTGCAAGCGTCATGTTAGCCACATACACGAAGTTGTATCCGATGTTGTTCTCCAACTTGATGCCGAACTTGGTCAGCATGTCCTCTACCTTCTCCTTGGGATAAGGCTCAATCTTCTCTTTCTTGCCCGTAGCCTTGTTCTCACGTTCCATCAGACTGATGGCCCATTCGCAAGCCTTCTTTGAGAATGAGTAACCATAGTTGCGGAGATATGCCTTCATGGTAGGAGGCATCATCTCCACATCATACATATCAAGAGGTGTTCTGCGTTTCATATCAATATCTCTTAAAAGAGGGGAGTTCCCTCCCCTCCGTTACTGATTACCGGCTATCTGCGTCTTCTGCGCCTTTCAGCCATCTCCATATCTTCGTCCTCATCGTCGTCACCCATTCGGTTGCCGTACATCGAGCGACTGCCATAAGAGCCACCGCCTCGATTCCCGTATGAGCCACCGCCAGAGCCGCCGCTATAACCACGCTGTCCATAGTTTCCTCTCTCGCCCATGCCTTCGGACTCTTCCATCATAGCCTCACAAGCTTGCATGGCCTTGCCCATGTACTTCAGAGCCTTTTCGATGTGGTCAGAGACTTTCTCGACCTTATCTTCCGTGATTTCCACAATATATCCCATAATTATTCCTCCTTACTTCTTTTCGACTTTGACTGATCCAAGGCATTAGACAGCATGGACATCATGTCACTGAGGGTTCCCTCTATACCGACCATCTTCTCTTCGAGCATTCCGATTTTCTCCTCTTGCTCCTTTTCTTTCTTGAAACTTGGATTCAATTCTCTGAGGATGCCGTCGCAAGATGCGAGTACCCTTTCGTGATAACTGACACTATCTAAGATTCCCCTGCTTGTATGGAGCAGACCTTCGACCTCTG